>Ga0207691_10001225_pt1 | contig 25560 bp, 15 predicted proteins | sample KBSM13metaG_FD_184327 | JGI IMG/M metagenome (GOLD analysis project Ga0207691, IMG submission 184327) | Miscanthus rhizosphere microbial communities from Kellogg Biological Station, Michigan, USA - KBS M1-3 metaG (SPAdes) (version 2) | ecosystem: Host-associated > Plants > Roots > Rhizosphere >...
GTTGGCGCCTTTAAAGAAGGGTTGGACTCGAACCTTTTTGCTGTACTCCGATGGTTTCAGCAAAGAGATGGACATCAACTCAGCGAGTCCGGATCAGGTAAGTCCGCTGCCGTTTCATGGAATGTCCAAGTATCCGTACTCAGCGCCGGAAGCGTACCCGCTAACATCAGCTCGTCAGGCCTACCTGGACAAATACAATACGCGATTAGTTACGAGCAATGTGGCATCGATCGATTGCGAGTTGTTGTTAAGGAAATCCCACTGACTGCAGAGACTGTATAAAAACTCGAGTGTGACATGAGGTTTCGTTAGTGTTAGTTCGTGTAATTTCGTGGATCGCTCTGTTGTGGGACGTAAATAGTCCGATCCACGAAATCACACGAACTAACTATCAAACCTTGAAAGACAGAGATCTGACCTGATAGTAATTCGATCAACTATTTGCAGGTTGGGAAGGCGGACCCTGTCCCTACACGTCCACCTAAAAACTCTTAAGTCCCGGTAATGAGCGAGCGGGGACAGGGGCCGCCTTCACAACTGCAAATTGTTTGATGGGTTTGCCCGGATTTGTGAGCCCTATCTTATTTACTGAAAAAGAGAGCTTGCCGATGAATCTATTCCGCCTCTGCCCACTGGTTTGTCTTATCGTTTTGCTTCTATCGCTAAACGCTGCCGCTCAAGATCAACAATTCGCCAAACTCGGTGACTTCAAACTTGAAAGTGGCGAAGTGGTTCGTGATTGTCGCGTTGGTTATCGAACGTTCGGTGTTCTTAACTCCGACAAGTCAAATGTGGTTGTGTTTCCAACGTGGGCGGGTGGAACAACTGAACAACTCAAAGGAAACATCGGACCCGGTAAAGTTGTTAACAGTGAAAAGTTTTTTGTTGTTGCCGTGGATGCCTTGGGAAATGGAGTTTCCTCGTCACCATCCAACAGCACACTGCAACCGCGGATGAGCTTTCCGAAAATTACGCTGCGCGACTCGGTCAATACCCAACATCTACTGCTGACCAACGTTTTAAAGATCAATCATGTGAAGGCCGTGGTTGGTGTTTCAATGGGTGGGATGCAAACCTTTCAATGGTTGGTTTCTTATCCCGATTTCATGGACCTGGGGGTTCCAATTGTTGGTTCACCTCGTCTCGCCGCTTACGACCTTTTGTTATGGCAAGCACAGATCGATGCCATCATGAACGACGCTTCCTGGAACAACGGTAACTACGCAACGAACCCGGCCCGCGCGCCCGAGTTTGAGTTTGGCGCCCTACTCCTGACTACCCCGGATGAATACAACAAGAAGATGACGAGGCAAAAGGTCCTGGAGGAATTGAAGAAGGCGAGGGAAGCTAAGGGCGGAGGCTTCGATGCCAACGATAAGATTCGCCAGGACCAGGCGATGATGGCGCTCGATGTGTCAGAACCATTCGGTGGCTCGTTGGAGCAAGCCGCAGCTCGTGTCAAGGCGAAAGTGTTTGTGATCGCGTCGAAGTTTGATCACGTAGTCACACCGGGTCCGGCAATTGAGTTTGCAAAACTGATCAATGCCAAGCTTTTGGTTCTTGAGGGAGACTGTGGACACCTTGCACCTTCGTGCGAGTATCAAAAAGTGAATCCGGCAATTGATGAGTTCTTGAGACAGTGAATGTTTTTCTCTGCGCAACTCGGCGACCTCTGCGTCTCTGCGGTTAGTGCAGTCAAGCATTGTGGCATGTCATCTACCGCAGAGACGCAGAGGTCGCCGAGTTGCGCAGAGAGTTCAAATACAGATGTGCCGTCCTAATCGTCTTACTGCCATGCATCCTTGTTGTTCAGTTTTGTCCGACCCATGCTCAAATCAACCCAGTCAAGCCGACAACCGCACGAATGACTAACAAAGATATCTATTCGACGCTGGCCTCCGAGATGGAGACAACGCTGCAACGCGACGTGCTTGGTGTGTGGTTTCCTCGTGCAGTCGATAAAGAGTCAGGTGGCTTCTATTCAAACTTCACTCGAGACTGGAAGCCAGCGAGCAGCGAAGGAAAATTCTCAGTCTTTCAGGGCCGGATGGTTTGGGTAGCAGCACAGGTCATGATGCGCCGCCCTGAAATGAAGGATGAGTACCAGCCAATCGTTGAGCATGGATTGAAGTATTTAACTAATGTGCTCTGGGACCAACAGTACGGAGGATTTTATTGGGGACTGAACGAGAAGAACCAAATCTCAGCTCCATACACCGATGGTAAACATCTGTACGGGATCAGTTTTGGACTCTACGGCGCAACAGCCGCGTACCAGGCGACGCGAGATGAGAGTGCCCTGTTGCTGGCGCAAAAGACCTTTCGTTGGATTGACGAACACGCTCACGACAGCCGGAGCCGTGGTTATTTTGAATGGCTGACGCGCGAAGGGAAGGTGGTTCAGCGTAAGTCTGACAGTGAACGAAGTGAAGGTATTCCAGTCGCCGGCTTTCCTATCGGCTACAAGTCGATGAACACGCATATCCACTTGTTGGAGTCGTTCACTCAGCTTTACGAAGTCTGGCGCGACGAATTACTTCGAGCGCGATTGCTTGAGCTGCTCGAAATAATTCGCGACAAAGTTTGCACAGACCCTGGGGTGATGAATCTGTACTTCACACCTGACTGGCGAGCCATTCCTGATCACGACTCCTATGGCCACGATGTCGAAACTGCGTTTTTGATGTTGGAAGCGGAGGCTGTCCTTGGCAAAAAGCCAGATCCAAAAACTGAACGCATGGCAAAGTTATTGGTGGATCATGCGCTCGCCTATGGTTGGGACGAAACACATGGTGGTTTCTATCGTGAGGGAACGGCGTTTGGCATCGCTGAAGACAAGCGCAAAGAGTGGTGGGTACAGTTCGAAGGTCTCAACGCATTGTTGCTGATGCATCAGAAGTATGGTCAATCAACTGACCGTTACTTCAAAGCGTTTCAGCAGCAGTGGTCGTTCATCAAAGACCATCAAGTTGATAAGGAGTTTGGCGGAGTGTTTGATACGGTTGAGAGCGATGGTTCAGTCAAGGATTACACTAAGTCGCGCATCTGGAAGGAGTGTTATCACGAAAGCCGAGCGCTCCTTAATACGATTGAACGCCTGCAACAGCTAACGAGCAAAACCGGGAAGACCCCATAGAGTCTCTTGCAAAAGTCGCGCAATCTAGTGGCGATGAAGTCAGTACCGAAACGCGATAGCGTCGGCTCGGTCTAAGCCCTACCTCCAAACAATTTCAACCAGAGCCGACGCTACCGCGTTTCGGTACTGACTTCATCGCCACTAAAGTTGACTTAAGCAAGAAGCTCCATAATTGTTCAGCCTCGAGTTTTTCCTATAGTAGTTATCCCAACTGGAGGTGCCCATGAAGTCAGCACGAACGGAAGCCCGACTATCTTCACTTCTTGCCTTAGGACTTTGCGTCTTTACGCTCATCGCCTGCAGCCTCTCGAAACAGCTGCTCAATAAGAAGACTATGTTTGAAGGCACCTCGGCCAAGGATGCGGGCGATGCATTCAAGGCAAAACTCGGTGGACCGATCAAAGCACTCAGCCTGGAACTCGAGCTCAATGCTGCAACGTTGAAGGCCCAAGATCCCAAAAACCCGGAACACGTCGACGAGTACAAATATGTGAAGGGAATTGTGCTGGGCCCGACACCCGTTCAACTGAATCTTCTTGAGCGCAATTTGAAAGACACGCTCTTCGATCTCGACGACATAAACCTCGCGGCTACGGAGAAGCTCACCCAAACTGCATTGGAGCGCGCCGCAATTGAAGGTGGCAAAGTAACTAAAATGACGATTGAGCGCGGCCTGTCTTTAGCCAAAGATATGACGAAGTCCGGGAACGTCCATTGGGCGATTGAAATCAGAGGTACGCGTGAAAGCGCGACCGCCTCTGCGGATGCGAAAGGAACCTTGCTTGGTGTTGACTTGTCACAAACTGCCCGGGCCGCCAACTTCAGTACCTACTCGGCAGACACGCTGCGCGATGCTGGACCAAAGATCAAAGACGCTTTCGGCGGGCACGTACGACTGGTCGAGTTGATTATTTACGATAAGTATCTCTGGTTTAAGGCTCTATCTCCGAAAGATTCCGAGATTACACAGTACAAGTACGACATCAATGGAGTGACTACCAGCGCGCTTCACAACATCGGAGATAACACGCCAATTGGTCTCAGAATGTCGCGCGGCGCTAAGCTTGAAGACTTTGTTTTCGATCTCAATGACGTCAAGTTGGAGATGGCGCCGGAGTTGGGCCAGAAGGCTCTTGCGAAGTTGGGCCTCGTTGGCGGACGGATCAGTCTCTACAAGATCTCAAAAGTTCCGGTTCACTTTGGACAAAAGGAATTGATGACTAGTTGGGATGTTTCCTGTCAACGAGATCGAAAGTCGGGAAGTGTGATGTATGACCTCGCCGGGAATGAAGTTAAAGCGAACCAGTGAGTTGAAGGTCAATTAGCCACAGATCTTCTTCTGACATAAGAAAGAGATCCGCCCATTCGGGCGGATCTCTGTATGGCTTGAAATTACGATTTTGTGTTTAGCGACCGCGTCCCTGCAGTTCAATCGTGCTGTAGTTCTGAGCGACGTCAGAATTTGTTCGGTGTCGCTTGATATCACGTCCGACGCCATCAGCTAACCAAACCTGAGACAGGTAGTATTGATCACCGTAGCGCCTGAACTTGAGCTTCACTTCACTGGCTGATCGCGGATCGATTCGTGTGCTCACTGGAAGAATCGCGACGTGCTGTTTGCGATCTTTGCTCTCAACTCGAAGGAGCTGCGTCTCGCTGCTGACAACATACTCACCAGCAGGAAGAACGTTATTACCGACGCTGAATTCAAAGGGCACCACGAAAGTCCCGCGTTTTGACACGCCCTGTGCGTTAGCGGAAACCGCCGTCAACGCAATGATCACCGCTAGAATCGAAGTAACTCTAAGTAATGTAGCTTTCATCTCAACCTTAGCCTTTCTCCAGACTTCGCAGTCAGAAACATTTCTGACGCTTCAAATAGGTAACGCGTAAAGCGAGACAAGATTGGGCCACATACGGAAAGGTTAATTTGCGGAATACCACCAACGGCAGTTGGTAGGATGCTTCAAGTCCAGCCTACCAAAGCAATCCCCCACACTGCTGCTCTTCGCGCGGAGTTCAAAATCAAGGCTTAGAATCGTTCTCCGCGCGAAGCGTAAGTACGTTTTTAGTGGCTGTTATTAGGTAGGAACTGAACGATCCCCCAACTGCCGTTGGTGGTATTAATCTCGCTGGTACACCCGTACGTAATCGACGAGCATCTCTTGCGGAAACGACGTTGTTGCGTCCGGACTGCCTGGCCAGTCGCCGCCGACTGCTACGTTTAAGAGAATGAAGAAAGAGTGGTCGTAAACCCAGGAGGTTCCCGAAGGAAGATCGGCGGGTGTGACTGTCTTATAGAGATTGTTATCGCAATAGAACCGAATAATGTTTGGTTCCCATTCGACTGTAAACGTGTGAAATGAATCAGCAAAAGATTTCCTGTTAGACAACAAATAGCTTGAGGTTAGTCCCTTGTTACCGAAGTAGCCCGGTCCATGAATGGTCCCATGAATCGTTGCGGGCTCCTTACCGATATTCTCCATGATGTCGATCTCCCCGCAACGGGGCCAGTGAACGCTATCGATGTCGGCACCCAACATCCAAAACGCCGGCCAAATTCCCTGCCCACGCGGAACTTTTATTCGAGCCTCGATCTTTCCATAAGTTACCGTGAAATTTTTTCTGGTTGTAAGGCGTGCTGAAGTGTATTCGCGCGTGACGCGGTCAGTTCCACTGAACGACTCCTTGATCGCTTTGATGACAAGCATACCGTCAGCTTGATATGAATTCTCGATACGGTTGGTGTAGTACTCGAGTTCGTGATTGCCCCAGCCAGCGCCACCGACTTCGTGAGTCCACTTCTTCGCGTTAACAGGTGAGCCATTTTTTTCGTTGAACTCATCCTGCCAAACCAGTTTCCAGGTTGTAGACTTCTGCGCTCTTACGGCGTCGCTCTTGATACCAAACATTAGAAGACTGACTAAAACACAACCCGCCAAAAGTGGCGCCCGAAAAGTTTTCATGTTTTGAACCCGGCGAAAAGATCACAATGACAAGAACCGTCGAAGCTTAACACGCTAGATCGTCACTCCCCCTTTCATCTTGTGGTGCTAACATCGCATCCTGAACTACCCGCATGGTCTCGCGAAAAAAATACGTGAAAAGAAAAACCGTTTGCTCTTCAGTTCCAGGAAGGTTTCACACTCTTTGTTGCACCTGCGTGCAGAAGTAACAAAAAAGTTGCCTATATATAAAGGACAGATCGTGGAGACGGGAGAGGGGGATCGCCCTTGCCCTCTCATAGCGTCGGCCTTCTTCACCGCACCCGCTCCAGGGTGATCAGGAACACGTCGTTCTGCAACATTCGCACGTCGTATTGGAACGGTGTTCGTCTGTCGATCTTGATCGTGGTTGTGAAGACTGGTCGGCCGTCGGTTTTATCTGCCAGCTCTTTTATTTGCGAACGTGAAAGATTTGCCGGTGAACCTATTTGCAGATACTGGTCGTAGACGTCGTTGATTTGATAGCCAACTCGGTAAACGCGTTCGATGTATGAGCCTTGCGGAAGTCCTGTTATTACGACTCTCAGCTGTTCCGCCTCTTTCGCAGGAACGTCGCGTTTGTAAAACTTCTGATCGCTTTCGCTCGTGTTCGGAGGAGTGAAGTTCCAAAACAAGACCTGCGCACCCTTATCGCTTTTGCATACCCAGCTGTCGGCATCGCTTGATATCAATTCAGTGCTACCAAGTCGATTCAGAAACTGATAGGCATAGAACGACGGCTTGCGAAGTCCCTGGAAGTTCACCAGTCCGAAGCCGCCGTGAAATGGCGAAGGCACTGGCCCGTTTTCTTCGAAGATATCTGTGAACGTCCAGTACGACATTGAGTCGGCGTAGCCCTCAGTCCCTTTGAGCTTCGACAGAATGTAGGCGGCTGAAATATAGGAATCGTGAACCGGATCGCGTGGCGAGTACGACGTGCTCCACTCGGTGTAATGAAGCGGAAGGGTTGGCATCGCTGACTTCGAAATCTGTGAACGACTGTTGCGCACGCCATTGATGATTGCGCCCGGGTCGGTGATCAACTGAAGCTGCTGCTGGCCACCTTCGTCAAGACCAATTCCTTTTACTCCATAGTCGTGTGTAGTGATGAAATCCAAAGCGACATGATTGGTTGATGCGAACTCAATTGTTTCTCGAACCCAGGCATTACCCGCTGTCGCCGGACCACCAACTCGATAATCGGGTGACACCTTCTTGATGGCGCGGGCCGTGACCGAGTAAAGCTTGAAATAGTCTGCTTGAGTTCCCGACCAGAAGCCATCGAGATTTGGTTCATTCCAAACTTCGAAGTACCACTGCTTTACTTCCTGGGTCCCGTAACGATCGGTCCAATGCTGGACGAGCGCGCCGATCAGCTTTTCCCATTTGTCGTAGTCTTTTGGCGGGGTGATGTTTCCTTTCCACCAGAAGATTGTTTTTGTCCCACTCGCGAGTGCTTGAGGCATGAAACTTAGCTCGACAAAAGGTTTCATGCCCGCGTTGAGAATCGCGTCGTAAAGCGCGTCGATGTACTGAAAGTTATAGACGGGTTGCCCGTGGACGTTTTCGGAGTAGACGCCCATCTCATCCTGAAGCAGTCCGTGAAAGCGAACGTATTTGAAGCCGCCCTCGCGGTGGACCAAAGCGAGATCCCGTTGCCAGTCGGTGCGGAGTCCTTCAGCGGCGCGTCCTGCACCGACAACTTCGCGAAAGAATTCGTTGTGTGGTCCTTTGGCTTTTGTGAAGTCGGCGGTGATGACACGGTTCGGTGTCTGCGCTTTGGTGATCGGGATGAACAGCAGGATTGCGATGATGAAGAGAGTCGGGTGGTTTCGGAGCGTCATAGTTGCGGGCAAGGTAACACAATGGTCTTCCACAGATTACTGAGACTACACCAATTTCTTTGAGACAAAGGTACGGCCTTAAAAAGAGATCTGTGTAACAAACCACCAACTTCTTGCTTTTTTATCGTGGTTCTGAGGTTCCTAACGATCGGTTCACCGTAGCGATAAAGTCAGTACCACAGCGCGGTAGCGTGTGGCTCTTGACTGACATGTGTTCTGGAAATTCAGCGAGCCACACGCTACCGCGCAGTGGTACTGACTTCATGACCACAAGGTTGCGGCTGTGCCGCGCTGAATCTGTGGATGGTTCGCATTAGTGAAAATACAGTTAATGTTTCGATTCAGATGTTCTCGGCTATAATCCGCGCTCTTTGTTGCCGAGTTCCACTCTTCGCTGAAGGGATAAGCTAAAAAATGCGACTTACTACTCCAGACGTTGTGGTTCTGGTTCTCTATTTCGTGACGATGATCGGTGTGGGTATTTATGTCACGCGACGCGCATCGCGAAATCTTGATTCGTATTTTCTCGGCGGCAAAAGCATGCCGTGGTGGCTGCTCGGAATCTCAAACGCTTCGGCCATGTGGGACATCACCGGCACAATGTGGTTTGTCTACATCCTCTACGCTTACGGCATGAAGGCGGTCTTTCTTCCCTGGGTGTGGCCCATCTTCAATCAGATCTTTGACGCCGTTTACCTTTCAAAATGGATCCGACGATCAAATGCTCGAACTGGAGCTGAGTGGATAACAACACGCTTCGGCGGTGGCGCGGCCGGGGAACTATCGCGCGGAATCATTGTGTTGTTCGCTTTGATTAGTGTCGTCAGTTTTATTGGTTACGAATTCCAAGGCATAGGTAAGTTCTGCAAAGTGTTTCTGCCCTGGGACCTTTCACCCAACACTTACGCGATCCTTCTGATGAGCATCACAGCGATATATGTGGTGCTTGGCGGAATGTTGAGCGTCGTAATCACTGACTTTGCCCAGTTTTGTCTGATGGCTTTGTCCGCGATTGTCATTGGCGTAATCGCAATCACAAAAGTAGACGCGGGCATGCTCGATCAGGTTACCCCGGCAGGTTGGAGAAGTTTGTCGTTCGGGTGGGACATCACGTTGAACTGGAGCACGCTACTGCCGGCAATGAACGGGCACATTGCGAAAGAAGGGATTGCCTCGATGTTTGGCTTGTTCTTCATCGTGATGGTTTTCAAAGGAATCCTTGTGAGCATGGCCGGTGCCGCACCGAACTACGACATGCAGCGAATCCTGGCTGCGAAAGATTCTCGAGAAGCGAGCTTGATGAGCGCGATCGTATCAGTCTGTCTCGTCCCGCGTTGGATTCTAATCGGCGGAATTACGCTTCTCGGTTTGGTTTTTGTAACTCCCGAGTTTCGCAAGATGGGCGACAACATCGACTTCGAAACTGTGCTGCCTTACGTCATCAATCGGTTTCTGCCTGCTGGTCTAGTTGGGGTGTTGCTAGCGGGTTTGTTGTCGTCGTTCATGGCGAACTTCAGCGCTACGGTGAATGCGGGCGCCGCCTACCTCGTGAACGATATTTACAAGAAGCACATCAATCCTGAAGCCGATAATCGAAAGTTGGTGAGGATTAGCTACCTGGGTTCGGTGCTGATTCTGATTGCCGGCATCGTGATTGGAATGTATTTGCGGTCGATCACTCAGATCACCCAATGGATCGTCGGCGGACTCTACGGTGGCTACACCGCGGCAAACATTCTGAAGTGGTACTGGTGGCGCTTCAACGGTTACGGATACTTCTGGGGAATGCTGATTGGGATTATCGCAGCGCTTGCGGTTCCGGCGACGCTGCCCTCGATCGCGCCAAGTTTTCACGACCCGACTTACGCATATCCGGTAATCCTGCTGTTGTCGTTCATCGGGTGCATCGTTGGTGCGCTCATGACGAAACCAGTTGAAGATGAGGTTTTGAAAAACTTCTACAAGAATGTGCGGCCCTGGGGATTTTGGAAGCCGGTGCACGCGATGGTCGCAGCCGAAGATCCAACGATCAAACGCAACACGGACGCACCGCGCGATCTACTGAATTGCCTGGTCGGAATACCCTGGCAGTTGATGTTGGTGACAATTCCTCTGTACGTGATCTTTCGCGATGTGCGTGGGACGGTCATCTCGCTGGTCGTGTTGATCTCCGCGTCGATCTTCTTGAAGAAGTTCTGGTACGACCGGTTGGAAGTTGGTGAAGGTGGCGTAAAGGAGTGAATGCTGCGCATGTTTTGGGAAGTAAGGATTGAGGGTTTGTTTTCTGACAATAGTTTCGGGACATAGTGGGAACTTAGTCAGTACCACCTCGCGGTAGCGTGTGGCTCGTCGATGCTCTCGCGTCATACTAAACGCAACCAGCCACACGCTACCGCGAAGTGGTACTGACTGGATTGCGACGATGGTCCGTTACGGCGGTTTAGATTTTGGTGAACGAGAAATAATCGCAGTGTCGCAGCGAACGCCCTGAGAGAACATTTATGAGGTCACTACTACAGGTGTCAGGCGTATGCTTTATGGTCCTGCTCTTCACGAGCGCCGTCTGCGCCCAGAACGATATGCGCTACTTCATCACCCGCTCCGGCGACAAATTGATGGAAGGCGAGAAGCAATATCGCTTCATTTCATTCAACATTCCAAACCTTCACCTCGTCGAAGACAACATGGCGTTTGAGGCGCAGAACGAATGGCGCTTTCCAGACGAGTTTGAGATCACGGATGCACTCACAACGATAAAGGCAATGGGTGGTCGCGCAGCTCGCACATACGTCATTTCGATCTGCAAGAAGACGGGACCGAACGCCATTCCTTGTCACGTGAAGAAACCGGGTGTTTTCAACGAGGATGCGTTTCGCGCGCTCGACAAGGTTCTGGAGGTTGCGAATCGCGTCGGTGTGCGCGTGATCATTCCGTTTGTTGATAACTGGAAGTGGTGGGGTGGCGCTGAGCAGTATGCTGAGTATCGCGGTAAGACGGCGGCGGAGTTTTGGACTGACTCGGAGGTCATTGACGACTTCAAACAAACGGTCAACTTTATTCTCAATCGACGTAACACCTATACGGGCACTTTGTATAAAGACGACAAAGCCGTACTTGCCTGGGAGACAGGGAACGAAATCTACAGTCCCTATGCGTGGACGAAACAGATTGCGGCGTACATCAAATCGCTCGACTCGAATCATCTCGTTTGGGACGGTTTCTATATCGGTAATAAACCTATTCAACTTGAAGCGCTTGACGATCCAAATATAGATATCGTCTCGAGTCATCATTACCCAGACTCTAATCGTGGCGCCGATCAGATGATTGCCGACATCAGGAAGTTTCACGAACAGATCAGCGGCAAGAAGGTCTATATCGTCGGTGAGTTTGGCTTCATCCCTCCACCAGACATTCGCAAAGTGCTGGACGCGGTCATTGGCAAAGGTTTGTCGGGGGCGATGATTTGGAGTTTGCGCTTCCACAATCGCGACGGCGGTTTTTACTGGCACTCCGAACCAGCCAGCGCAAGTCTCTACAATCCCTATCACTACCCTGGCTTCCCAAGCGGCGAGGGTTGGAACGAGACTGCAACGTTGAAAGTGATGCGCGAGAAAGCTTTCGAGATACGCGGAATGAAAGAGCCGCAGTTTGAAATTCCAGCGCCACCAAAACTATTGCCGATAACTTCACCAGCGGAAATTTCATGGCAAGGTTCAGTTGGCGCGTCGACTTATGACGTCGAACGCTCAGCAGAACAGAATGGCGCGTGGACAGTGGTTGGGAAAGATGTCGACGATACCTGGGTCCGTTATCGCGCGTTGTTTTCCGACAAGGAAGCGAAGATCGGAAGTAGTTACTTCTATCGTGTCAGGGCGAAGAACGCTGTTGGTACTTCAGCGTCCTCAAACGTAGTTGGCCCGGTGCAGGTGACCAGTCAGTTTGTGATCGACGAACTTATCGACTTCTCCCAGATGTTTGGTCATGACGGAAAGCTGTCATTGGAGACGGCGAATGCCCGACCTTACAAGGAAGATCCGAATCGGTTGAAAGGTGCGACTGGGGATTGGATTAGTTACAAAACTCCGCAAAGTCTTCGCTCAGTTAAAGTGCTGACATTGATGGAGAGCACTCGGGCGGATCTTGAGTTTTACGTCTCTAACGATGGCGAAACATTTACTAAAGTGAACGCGAAAGCAAGTAGTTTTCCCACCGAGGTAAATCTCTACGGTTACAAACTGCCGATCAAATACGAGGTCGAAAGTCTTCCCGCAAATAGCCACTTTCTGAAGATTGTGTTTACTGGTGACGCGCAAATCAGTCGCGTTGAGTTACGTTACGGAAAGTAGTAGCTGACGTTCTGAGGTCAGTACCACAACGCGGTAGCGTGTGGCTCATTTTACTGTAGGCAAGGACGCGAGCCACACGCTACCGCGTTGTGGTACTGACTTCAACGAGGTGGTCTATGGAAGAAACTGATTTTGATTATCGCCTGGAACAATTACTGAATCAGCAACAGGAACTGCTCGGAGAGATGAATGAGCGGACTGTCTTGGGAAATGGCATCGTTCATCGTTACCAGAATCCCGTGCTCACCGCCGCGCACACTCCGATCTTCTGGCGATACGATCTGAACTACCAAACGAATCCAAATCTGCTCGAACGTCTCGGCATCAACGCGGTCTTCAATTGTGGAGCAATGGACTTCCAGGGCAGTTTTATTCTGGCCGTGAGAGTTGAAGGTTCGGACCGTAAATCATTTTTCGCGATCGCCGAAAGCGGAAACGGCGTCGATGGCTTTCGGTTTTGGGATTATCCGATCCTGATGCCAGAAACTCACGAGCCGGATATCAATGTCTACGACATGCGTTTGGTTCGTCACGAAGACGGATGGATCTATGGTCTGTTTTGTACTGAGCGCAAGGACCCAAGCGCAGTTCCGGGTGACCTTTCATCGGCAGTAGCGCAGTGCGGCATCGCGCGTACAAAAGATCTTCACGACTGGGAGCGATTGCCGGACCTAAAGACTAAGTCGCCGCAGCAGCGCAACGTTGTTCTGCATCCGGAATTTGTTGGCGGAAAGTACGCCCTCTACACTCGACCGCAAGATGATTTCATTGAAGCGCGGACAGGAGGTGGAATTGGCTGGGGCCTTAGTGACAAGATCGACGGCGCAGTTATAGGTGACGAGACGATCATCGATAACCGCGAGTATCACACGATCAAAGAAGTAAAGAATGGTCTCGGCCCTGCGCCTATCAAGACCGGAAAAGGTTGGCTGCATCTTGCGCATGGCGTACGCGGCACGGCGGCTGGTTTGCGCTATGTGCTTTATCTATTCCTTTGCGATCTCAAAGAGCCCTGGCGCATGACTCATCAGCCAGGTGGCTACTTCCTCGCGCCCGAAGGCGATGAGCGGGTCGGTGATGTCTCGAACGTTCTGTTCAGTTGTGGATGGATTGTGCGCGATGAAGAAGTGTTCATCTACTACGGATCATCCGACACGCGCATTCACGTCGCAACCAGCACAGTCGAGAAGTTACTGGACTATGTAGTCAACACACCGGCAGACGGGTTGCGGTCACACGCGAGCGTTGAGCAAAGAATTGAATTGATCGACAAGAACCTGAAGCTGTTGGGCCGTAAGTAGTGCCATCCCCTTTAGTGTGAAGGCGTCACTAAAGGGTTACTCAATTCGCTCCAGCACGTGTTATCTGCCATTTTACCTTGCCCGCCAGCGGATCACTCTTTAATGCATAGCCTTTTCCGGTGTTCTCGAGATTCAACCCGAGCACCTCGGTTGAGGGAGACGTAAACGATCCCGACACCGGTGAATTATCAGAACTGAACACGCGCAGTTCCACATTGTTCCAATCCATCTCCGACGTGCTTTGCGCAACCTTCAAATGCGGCAACACGGTGTGATCCTTCACGAGCAGGATTACCGGGATCTGTCCGGCGGTGATGCTGTGCCACTTACCACCTTCGTACGTTTTATTGCTTTGGTAGTCGATCCAGTTTCCTGCCGGTAAATAAACTTTGCGCATGTCGCCCGGTTCGAATAGTGGAGCGACGAGGAGACTCGAACCAAACATGTATTCATCGTCGATCGTCCACGCAGTTGGATCGTTTGGATATTCAAAGAACAACGTGCGCGACATTGGATATCCATGCGCAGATGAATCCTTAGCTTGCGCGTAGATGTAAGGCATCAACGAGTACTTCAGACCCAGAGCACGTTGGAAATCTGTATTCAGTGCATCGTCATACTCCCACGGTTCACGCGGTGGCGCTCCATGCGCGCGAGTGTGGGAAGTGAGCACGCCCCAGCCTAACCAGCGTCGATAAAGATCTCGCGGCGCACGGTTCACAAAACCACCAACGTCATGACTCCAATAGGTAAAACCTGACAGGCCAAATGACAATCCGCCACGGAGTTCACCAGCCATTGCAGAGTTTGTATTCTCTGCGTCGCCGCCCCAGTGCAATGGGTAACGTTGACTACCGGCCCAAGCGCTGCGCGCCCAGATCACGTTATCGCCAGTTATTTCTTTCGTGATTTCAGCGACTGCTTTGTTGTATCGGAGTGGATAGAGATTGTGTTCATACCAGCCGGTTCGTCCGGACGCATACTGGCCGGTTAACGGTGCGCCTTCGCCGAAGTCGGCTTTGATCGCAGCAACGCCCATCTTCAGCAATCCGGCCAATTTGTTTTGATACCACTTAACTGCTTCAGGGTTAGTAATGTCGAGTGTTGCATCTTCGAACGGCAGTTGACCGCCTTCGTTCTTTACCTGGTAGCCCTTCGACACCATTTCCTTCCAAACCTCATTCTTGCTGGTGAAGTAGGTGTACTGCCAGACGCTGACGTGAAAGCCTTGTTGTTTCAGGTCGGCAAGCATCTTGGCCGGATCTTTGAAACGTGACGAAGAGAACTTGTAATCACTCCTCCAGTCAGTTTCGAACCAACCGGTATCGAGGTGAATCACGTCGGTCGGAACTTTGTGTGCTCTTAGCTGCGCGGCAACATTGCGAACTTGCTCTTCAGAGTTGTAAGTGATGCGGCTCATCCAGAAACCAAACGACCAGAGCGGTGGTACCGGACTTCGGCCTGTGATGGCGGTGTACTCAGAAAGAATGTCCTTTGGTTCGCCGAGGAAAATAAACAGGTCGAGATTCTCGTCGCCGGAATAGATGACATTGTGTGCGTCGTAGTATTTACCAAAATCAAAAGTGACAGGCGCGCTCGTGTGCACAAACATTCCGTATCCGTTGCTGCTTAGAAAGAAGGGAATCGGTTTGTACATGTATTCGTTCTGCGTACCCATCCCGTCGCGCGTTGAGACGACGACATGTTGCCCGCGCTTATCCAGACGAGTAAACGACTCGCCGCAGCCGAAGATCTTTTCGTCGTGCTGGAGTTGAAAGGTCGCCGCCATTCGCCGGCTTAAATCACTTGAGCGGCGGACGAACGAAAAGGGAATTGGAGTGATGTAAGTGGCCGGGTCGCCAATGTTCTGAGTGCGCGTGAGCAGATGGCCCGACTTATCGTAGAACTCGATGTGCCAGGGCTGTTTGATGATGCGTACTTCACCAAACGCGCTCTTATAGCTGATTGTCTGATCGTTCTGTTCGACTTTCCATGAGTTATCGGTTGGCACTGGTCCGGCGAGCATTAGCGAGTTTCCGTCACTCATTGGTACAGCACGTGTCGACATGCGCAGACGAATTGTTCGTGGACTTACGAAAGAGATCGAAAACGGTAGTGCCGGATCCTGGTCGTATTCGGAACCCGGAAACTCCGTCGCCTTTCCGCGTGCCAGGGTAACGTCGATCTTGTTGAATGAGAGCGTTGTGCTGCGAAGATAACGATCCCATTGAAGGGTTCCCTGGCCGGTCGCCGGATCAAAACTCTTCACGTTGCTACCGACGAAGTAGACGTTTTCCATTTTTTGAAAGTCCGAACTGACGTCTACGGGATCGCCGAGGACTTGCGCGTTTATGCGGTTCACGCAAGTGAGCAGGCAAAGGAGAATGGTTGAGAACAGGACTGCGCGCCGAGCAAAGACCGAATGGGACATTTAGGAGCCGCCTTCTTTGGGGACTGGATTAAGCTTTTGCGCACAGATACAACAAAGGCTTGGGAATGGCAACAGAAAAGATTTTGGTTTTCTGGCTTTGCCATCTCCCGTGCGGAAAGCCTCAGGCTTTCCGTTCGGCGCTTAGAAAAGAGAGGCTTCGCCTCGGGCGGCGTAGCCGCAAATAGAGTCGCGGGCATCACGGAAAGCCGGAGGCTTTCCGCACGGGAGGCGGCAAAGCCGCGTCCGACTCACACAGAGAACGGGAGGCGGCAAAGTCGCGTCCGAATCACACAGAGAACGGGAGACCGAAAGCCGCGTACGACTCACACAGAGAAACAGGGTTTCGGCGATGAGTTACTTGTTCGTTACGGTGACCTCGGAACTACTGAATGCGTCTTTCAGTGAGCGAACCTGCAGCTGACCGCGAAACTCTTCGACTGGGTTTTTTACACGGGTGCGGAACTCGATCTCAACTGGCTTGTCCGGCAGCACATCGAAGTAGTTGTCAGAAAAGAACCCAGCAGTCTTGCTCGATAGGTAAACAGCCTTCGCCAGTTTGTTGGATGTGACGGTCAATTTGTAACCGTTGGGAATACTGACGGCATCGACTTTGACTTGCGCGGTTGGCAGCGAGAGGTTCTTGAAAGGTTCGAAGAAGTATTCATTCGTCGAAACTGTTTTTCCATTAACGACCAATTCGCAGTAGACCAGCAGATTCTTAGCGTCTCTGTTTTCAAGCAGACTCTTGACCGGCAAACTGAAGTACGACCGACTCATGACAGGGAAAACAGTCAGCTCCTTGTTAAAGGTTGCCAGCTTGTTGCCTTCGAGGTCTCGTAGTTCAACATTCATCGTCGCTTTTTCTGGTTGCGGCAAATCGGAAACGACAAAGAAGTTGAGGTTGTCGCCGTCAACATGCGGGCTGATCAAAACCGGAGCATAGAATCGCTTGGCAAAATACTGTAGCGCCTTCCAACGCCCGGTGTAGTCGATACTTGACCACGAAGCGACTGGCCAACAGTCGTCGAGTTGCCAATATAGCGAACCCATGTTTCGCGGCATGATGCGTCGCAGATGTTCTGCGCCGACTTTTATTCCATCGGCTTGTAAAATCTGCGACACGTACAGAAACGACTCGAAGTCTTTCGGTGCGGCGTATTCGCGCAGCATGTATTCCTTGATTAACTGATTACCACGCGGGTGACGTTGATGTGCCATCATCACTGCCGACTGAATATCGTGTTCATCGGCGAGTGCGTACGACTCAACCGTCTCGATCTGAGGAAATGACTGAAAACCATATTCGCTCATGAAGCGTGGAAACTCTTTCTGATAGTCAGTGAATGGCGCAGCGAAGTGCCAAACTTTCCACGAGTGAGTATCACCACTCTTGAGTGAGTTTGGATCGTCAGGTAAGCCACCATGCGGCGAGCTGGGCCAGTACAAGCGACCAGGGTCAAGACTCGCGCAAGTCTCTTTCAACACACCGTCGAAGATCTTTTGATAGTCGTCCCAAATTGACGCCGGTAAGTTTTGTTTCCAACCCCAGTTCATCCACGCACCCTCAATCTCATTGTTTCCTGACCAGATCGCGATACTCGGATGATTTCGAAGTCGTCGAACGTTATCTTCAGCTTCCGCGCGAACGTTATCGAGAAACTCCTGGTTGCCGGGATACATGCTGCAAGCGAACATGAAATCCTGCCAGATGAGAATTCCCATTTCGTCCGCGAGGTTGTAGAACTCGTCACCTTCGTAAATGCCGCCGCCCCAAACGCGCAGCATGTTCATGTTTGAGTCGGCCGCTGATTTGAGTAACCAACGATACTTCTCGTTAGTAATTCGGGTTGGAAAACTATCGGCTGGAATCCAGTTCGCACCCTTCGCAAAGACGGGAACTCCATTGACAATGAAAGTGAAACTAAGACCCCAATCATCTTTCTCCTGACGAACCTGAAGCGAGCGGAGGCCGGTTCGTACCGACTTCTCATCGGCAGTTTTTCCATCGATAACTAATCGCGCCTTGAAGGTGGTTATTGGATGAGCTCCCAATCCATTTGGCCACCAAAGCGCAGGCTTTGCTACGACAAAATCCAGATCGAAATGATTTTGACCGGACGCGAGTTTGATCGTTTGTTTGGCGACAACCAGCTTGTGTGCGGAGTCTTCGATGATCAGTTGTGCGTCACCAGTGATCGCCGAAACAACATCGACGCGGGCTGTAAGGCTTGCTTGATCTTTATTCACCTGTTTTTGATCGATGTGAAGATCACTGACTCGACCTGAATCCCAACCTTCCAAGACAATCGGTCGCCAGATGCCGCTGGTTACGAAACGTGGGCCCCAATCCCATCCGTATTGGTAAGGAGCTTTGCGCGTGAACGGTGAAGTCTTTTCTCCCTGGTCGTTACTAGCTGGTAGTTGATACTTCATCTTTGCCATCAACGGCAGAATTTCGTTAATTGGGGAGCGGAAGGAGATTCGCAGATTGTTATCGCCGGGTGTCACGAGACCGGAACAGTTCACGCGCCAGGTACGAAACATGTTGTCGGCTTTCAGCAGGAGTTTGTCGTTGAGATAGACGTCGGCGTAAGTGTCGAGACCCTCAAACACCAACTCGAGATTCTTGCGAGCGAGCAATTGCGACGTGACCTTAAACGTCGTGCGATATTCCCAGTCAGTTTTTCCGATCCACTGCTGTTTCTGTTCGTTGTCGCGGTAAAACGGATCATCGATGACTTTGTTCGCCAGCAGGTCTGTATGTACCGATCCAGGGACAATAGCCGGATACCAGGTGTCTTTATCAGCCTGTCGAAACTGCCACCCATTGTTGAGAGCAACTTTCAGCAATGACGTACGTCCTGTTCCTAAACTTGATTGTGCGTGGGTTGTAGAAATGGCGAATACGATTACCGATAGGGTGAACAAAAGGGGGCATTTAGAGAGCACGATTTACCTCGTTCAGGTTAAGAAAACTGGCTGTTATCAATTAAGTTGGAGCTTGCGCTTGTTAATGACAGACTGCTAAAAGGAGCGCGGGCTCAGATCGAAATCGGGGTGACCTTATTGGCGATGATATCCGCTACGTTAACGCAAGTGTCAACCGCTGGGTCAACATAGCCACAAAAACCCAGCTAGCGTCGCCGCAACCGACGTAGTCCGAAGGTCGTGTTATTTCGTGTGATTTTGTGGTTGGTTCTCTTAGACAGTCACGATCCACGAAATCACACGAAAGAAAATTGGACAGCGCTCGCTTTTCCCTCAGAGTTAAAAGTAAGAAGTTCTTGATTTGTTAGACAGAGAGGGACCTCGACCTCCACAGGAAAAGAAACAATGACTCGAATCACTTTACGGTTGATCGTTTTAGCGCTTGTACTTTTAGTCGGAATCACTGATCTCAACACTGCCGTACGCGGTCAAGCACCGATTCAACCTCAGAGCAAAACTATGGCTGAGCGTCTCGGTTATCCTGCCGACGCAAAACTTTTGATCGTACACGCGGATGATCTCGGTGTGGCTCACTCGGTTAACGATGCGTCGATCAAGGCGTTTGCTTCGGGACTCGTTAACTCCGGAAGCATCATGATTCCTTGTTCGTGGGTGCCTGAGATTGCTGCTTACGCGCGTGCGAATCCACAGGCCGATCTGGGCCTGCACCTTACACTGACGAGCGAGTGGAAGAATTATCGTTGGGGGCCTGTGTTATCCAGGCAAACGGTGGCTTCGCTTTTGGACGAGAACGGCTACTTGTATTTGACCGAACGCGAGGCCGCGTCACACGCGAAGATTGATGAAGTTGAGAAAGAGATTCGAGCCCAAATCGAGTGGGCCCGCAAACTCGGCATTCAACCCACTCATCTTGATTCGCACATGGGCACGCTCTATCAGAGTAAGGAATTGTTTGAGACGTTGATACGGGTAGGTAAGGAGAACAAGTTACCCATTCGAGTGTCGAAAGAGATGTATAGTCGCTCGTCGTTCCTGCCGTCGTTGCTGCGGCCCGAAGAGGTTCCGCTTGATCACATTGTCAGTATCGATCCGGTTGTAACTAGCGAAGGCTGGGTAAAGTTTTATGCTGACGCGGTGAAGAATATGCAGCCGGGAGTTACCGAATTTGTTGTTCACATTGCCCACGACGACGATGAGATGAAGGCGATAGCAATCGATCATCCGAATTGGGGAGCTGCCTGGAGAGAACGTGATTTTCAATATTTGACCAGCAACGAATTTCGCAAAGTGCTCGCCGACAATAACGTCAAACTGATCACCTGGAGAGATCTCCGTAAAGCGCAGTACGGAGAGTGACCCCCACATTTCAGAGCTCAAAAAATGAAAACAAATACTTCGGTAGCGTTGGCAATCTTCGCACTCCTTGTGGCTAGCTATTGCGTTACCGCTCAACAACCAATGTCTACGCAGCACAACTTAATGCCCGTGCCGTCGTCGCTACAGTTTGTAGCTGGAAAGTTTGTGGTTACCGAATCGCTCAAGATCGCGACGCCTGGCTACTCAGACGCGAGATTGCAGGCCGCAATCGATCGATTCCAAAAGCGATTGCAAGGTCGAACTGGTTTGACATTCGTTCCTGGAGTAACGAGCGACGCGACAACGGCTGCCCTGCTGGTTCAATGCAGCGCTCCCGGACAATCGATACCTTCCCTGGAAGAAGATGAGAGTTATCAAATCGATGTTTCAACTCAGCAAGTGCAATTGAGTGCGCAGACCGCGGTTGGTGCAATGCGTGGTCTTGAGACTCTGTTGCAACTATTGAGTGCTGATCGTGAGAGTTACTTCTTTCCAGCAGTTAAAATCCAAGATCAGCCAAGGTTTCGTTGGCGGGGTTTGTTGATTGACATCGGACGCCACTACGAGCCACCCGAGGTTTTGAAACGAAATCTCGATGGGATGGCCGCAGTGAAACTAAACGTGTTTCATTGGCACCTTACTGAAGACCAGGGCTTCCGGATAGAGAGTAAGAAGTTTCCGAAGTTGCACCAGATGGGTTCCGACGGTCTGTTCTACACACAAGATCAGGCTCGAGAGATTGTCGAATATGCACGTCAGCGTGGGATCCGTGTAGTTCCCGAGTTTGATATTCCCGGTCATAGCACCAGTTGGCTAGTTGGACATCCGGAACTGGGCAGCGCTCCGGGACCTTACTCAATTGAACGTGGGGCCGGAATCTTTGAGCCGGCATTGGATCCAACCAGGGACGAGGTCTACAAAGTTCTCGAGGGATTTCTAGGCGAGATGGCCGCAATCTTTCCAGATGCTTACATGCATATTGGTGGAGATGAAAACGAAGGAAAGCAGTGGGATCGTAATCCAAGCATTCAAGCTTTCATGAAGGCCAAGGGAATCAAAGACAACCACGCGCTCCAGGCTTATTTCAATCAACGACTGCTCAAGATTCTTGAGAAGCTGAAGAAGAAAATGATTGGCTGGGATGAAATTCTTCAGCCTGAATTACCGAAGACTGCCGTTATCCATTCGTGGCGCGGGCCCGCTGCTTTGGCTGAAGCCGCGAAAAAGGGTTACGACGGCATTCTCTCAAATGGCTACTACATCGATTTGAGTTATCCAGCCTCGCAGCATTACGCCGCCGATCCCATTCCAGCGAACACCACACTTACTGCCGATGAACGGAAACATGTGCTCGGCGGCGAAGCAACGATGTGGGGAGAGTACGTCTCGCCTGAAACTATTGATTCGCGAATTTGGCCGCGCACTGCTGCCATAGCCGAACGGCTCTGGTCACCAAGTACCACAACCGACGTCGACGACATGTATCGAAGACTTGCTGTGGTTAGTGTTCAGCTTGAGGAGTTAGGGTTAACGCACGAGCGAAATGTTGATGTGCTCTTGAGAAGGTTAGTTGGAAGCAAGGACATCGGTCCGTTGAAGATCCTCGCGGCGCTCGTTGAGCCAGTGAAAGAGTATCGTCGCGGTCAAGAGAAACCTTCAACGATGCTGAGTCCATTGACGAGTCTTGTTGATGCGGCCAGGCCTGACAGCGAAGCAGCGCGTAAGTTTTCAAAAATGGTTGATGATTTGTTGTCTGACGCCCCTCGCTTTCAAATGTCGGCAACAGATTTGGCAATTACGTTGAGTGAATGGCGTTCGAGCGAGCCTGCCTTGAACTCGCTGATTGATCGCTCACCCGCATTGCGTGAGGCGAAACCACTCGCCGCTGATCTTGGCAACTTAGGAACAACGGGCCTAGAAGCGTTGTCGTATTTGCAACGAAATGTCTCGCCGCCGAATGGTTGGCGTGAAGGAAAGCTGGTGCTGCTGGATGGGATTACAAAACCAAAAGCGGCTTTGGAGTTTCCTACTGTTCCTGGCGTTAAGAAGCTTGTAATTGCTGCCGCTGAGCAATCGGAGCTGAAGAATATGTCTGCTCTCGATTGGAAGAAGCGTGTAGTTACTATCGCGACAAGCCCGGCAAAGTGACTACTTCTGAAAAACCAGATTGTCCACAACCACTGTTCCTTTTTGCGGAGCGCACTGTTCACAGTAGGCACTGATGCTGACCGCGGTTAGTTTCTTCATCACTTCTTTGGTATCGACTCGCTGCTGAACCCACGATGGTTGTAGCAAACCCTTGAGTGGAATCAGATAGGTATTTAATCCAGGTTTGACTTTCACCGCGAGCTGAGGAAATCCATAATCGAGCATGATCCCTTGCCCGTGACTAATGAATTCAATGCGCACGTAGTCAACTCCAGTCACGTACATCTGAAGCGAAAGATTCTTGTAGGCACTGACATCATCGGCAACCGGTTGACCGTTCTTGTCCTGGTGTCCGTGAATCTCCAAGGTAACGTTTGCCCATTGATTCGGACCGAAGAGTGAGAAGTCAAAGGTGGCGAGGTGATTTGAATCGCTGTCCTTTAACCGTACCAGTTCAGGTGCACCCGGTGAGGCATTGGCTAATCCTTTGAACTTCACCGGCATAGATTCTTGCCCGGTGAAGATCTGAATCATGCCACTGCCATTACTTACCGGCCTTCCGTTTTCAACTTTTTCAAAGTCAGCGTAGACCAGTTTGTTTTGATCGGTTGTGTTTTCTTGCGTTGGCGAACTCTGATTAGTTTTGGCGCGAGACAAAATCGATCCCGTGCCTGTCATCGCCATCAATAACAAAATGAAACTTACAAATGTGAGCCGTAGCTTCATGATTGTTCTCCTAGCGTTCATCTGAGAAGTAGAGTTAATACCAAACGGGTTCAGTTTGCCACATGAACGTGGCTTGTGATTGGATTACTGCCCGCTATTTTGCACTACGTGTCAATCACCCAATGGTAGCGTCTGCCTAAATTGATATGGTGAAGCGAAAAGTGAGCGAGTCGGTGCAAAAAAACCTCGGCTTGACGCATTCCCGTCCAAGGCTTTACTCTCCGCCGTTGAAAGCCTGGTTGTCGAACAGTTGGTGGCTGGTGATTGGATCAACTAATTGCGACGAATAAATCTAAAGAAGGCAAATGTAGCCCGGTCAGATACGATTCGTTATATCAACCGCCAAATAGTTCTCAACTACGTTCGCGAAAAAGAGCCAATCTCACGGGCTGAAATCTCCCACGAAACAGCATTGCAACGTTCGACGGTTTCACTCATCGTCGAAGAACTCAAGAATCAAGGGTTAATCTACGAAATTGAAGGCGAATCGACGGGAGGCAGACCTCCGAACCTTCTGAAACTGCGGGCCGCCGGCTGCATTGCGATCGGTGTGGACATAGGTACCGCGCAAACAACGGTTGCAACCGGTGATTTAGTTGGAAGGGTATTGAGACGAGAGACTTTTGAAACAGATCCTGATCTGGAAACAACTTTCAATCGCATCGCTTCATGTATCAAAGCGTTCATTGTCAGCGAGCCAACGATCGAGGGTATTGGAGTTAGTTTACCGGGGCTTGTTGATTCAGAAACTGGAACGGCGCTTTTCATTCCGCATTTTAAGTGGAGAGAGTGGGCCATCGCGGAAGAGTTGCGAACTGTTACGGGAATGCCAGTTACTGTAGATAACGACGCGAATGCTGCTGCCCTGGCAGAACTATGGCTAGGTCGTCCGGAGATTCGCGATGTGCGCGATTTCATTTTTGTATTGGTTGAAGAAGGACTCGGCACGGGTATTATTTTTGATGGTCAGGTGTATCACGGAATGGTTGGTGGTGCAGGCGAGTTTGGACACATGACGATTGGCAAGGGAGCTCCGGTTGCTTGTGCAGCAGGTAGTGATGAGTGTTGGGAAGCGTTCGCTTCTGAGCGAGCCGCTCTAGCTCGCTATGCTCAAAAACGTGGGGGCGCTGCACAGGAAGACATCACCTTTACGCGATTGATCGACTACGCATTTGCTGGGGACCAATTTGCAAGGGAGTCGCTTACCGAGACTGCGTACTTCCTGGGCCTGGGAATTTCGAACCTTACAAAGGGGCTGAGTCCTGAAGCGGTAATCCTTGGTGGAGGGATCGCACGTGCGTGGCCGTTGATTGCTGACGAACTGCATACCGCGATCGAAAAAAATAGTATTTGTCGTGGCTTGCCCTCGGCGGTCGCCTTTGCGTCGACATTGGGCGAGGACACTAGATTAATGGGAGCGCTGAGTCTGGTCTTAGCGGGCAAGTTTGCCTCCGTGGTTCCAGCCTAAGCATCCAGAAATTAGGAAAGCACCCAAAATTTCCAATGCTTAAGGAACGCTCGATCTCTTGTTTCTAATCCGCCGATCTCATGATTGTTTAGGTGTTACCGTTAACACACTTCAGCACCGGAGTCGTTAGATCGCTCGGCACTCGCATTGCTAAGCAGTAAATTTGAGATCTGCAACAGTCTCGCTCGATCAGGTAATCAAGTAATCAAGTAATTGAAAGCTTTAAGGAAAAAACTCTTGACAAAGAGTGTTGGCAGGGAGTACTAAGGCTTTTGTCTGGTCTTGCAACAAACCCAAAGTTCTAAGTTTTGATTCGAATATAACGGTTCCGAATGCGACTGGCTTGTAATAAGTCATTGCAATTGAAGGCTCGCGAGTTCCGTTTACTTCAGCCCTAACTGAAGTCCTAGCGAGGTGTTCGCAACAAGCTCTGTTCTACTAATTTGAAGTCCGTGAAGTTGCTTGAGGTCTTTCCTCTCCGAGTGGAGAAGGAAAGGGAGGTGACTATTAACATGTATCCGAAGAGTAGGCGCGTGATTATCAACTCAATGATTCGATTTCTAGGTGCGGTGATTTGTTTGGCAGTGCTTGCTACGGCAGGACTTGCACAAACCACCGGTAGCGCAACGCTGCGCGGAAGCGTTAAGGATCCACAGGGTGCCATCATACGCGGCGCCACCGTAACCTTAACCAGTGAACGTACGAAAGATGAACGTAAGACGACGTCAAGCGACGATGGCACGTACGTTTTTTCGGCGTTAGCGCCGGGCGACTACTCAATGAAGGTTGAGGCCCCGGGCTTTAAGACCGCCGAGTTGCCGCACATCGCTGTGGAAACCAGCAGTACGCGCGCTCTCGATATCACCGC
>Ga0207691_10001226_pt1 | contig 25547 bp, 21 predicted proteins | sample KBSM13metaG_FD_184327 | JGI IMG/M metagenome (GOLD analysis project Ga0207691, IMG submission 184327) | Miscanthus rhizosphere microbial communities from Kellogg Biological Station, Michigan, USA - KBS M1-3 metaG (SPAdes) (version 2) | ecosystem: Host-associated > Plants > Roots > Rhizosphere >...
CCGCCGAGGATGACGGAGATGAAGTTGCGGTTCATCCCCTTGCACATGATGTAGGAGAGGATCGCGCCTGAGGAACCGACCAGCGCGCCGGTGATGATCAGCGCCGAATTGCCGAGCGTGAAGCCGATGCCGGCCGCGGCCCAGCCGGAATACGAATTGAGCATCGAGATGACGACCGGCATGTCGGCGCCGCCGATCGGCACGATGATCAGCACGCCGAACGCAAAGGACGCGAGCGTCAATAGCCAGAACGCGAAGTAGCTCTCGCTGCGCACGAACCAGATCGTCAGCAGCACGATCGCGACCGCGAGCGCGATGTTGATGACGTGGCGCATCGGCAGCAGAATCGGCGCGCCGCTCATCCGCGCGGACAACTTGAGGAACGCGATGATCGAGCCGGTGAACGTGACCGCGCCGATCGCGACGCCGAGCGACATTTCGACGAGGCTCGATTTGTGGATGTCGCCGGGCACGCCGATGTCGAAGGCGCGCGGCGCATAGAGCGCGGCCGCCGCGACCAGCACCGCCGCCATGCCGACCAGCGAGTGGAATGCCGCGACCAGCTCCGGCATCGAGGTCATCGGCACGCGCCGCGCGATCACCGCGCCCGCGCCGCCGCCGATGCCGAGCCCGACGATCACCAGTACCCAGGAGAACCAGCCCGACGGCGGATGCGAGGCAAGCGTCGCCACGATCGCGATCGCCATGCCGGCCATGCCGAAGAAATTGCCCTGCCGGCTCGACGCCGGGCTCGACAGCCCGCGCAGCGCCAGAATGAACAGGACGCCCGCGACCAGATAGAGCAGCGCGGCGGTATTGGGGCTCATCGCCTGCCTCTCACTTCTTCTTCTGGTACATCGCGAGCATGCGCTGCGTGACCAGGAAGCCGCCGAAGATGTTCACCGAGGCGAGGATGAGCGCGAAGAAGCCGAGGATGCGCGCCCAGATCGGGCCGGAATCGCGCGTGAGCTCGACGCTGACCGCGAGCAGCGCGCCGACGACGATCACCGAGGAGATCGCGTTGGTCACCGACATCAGCGGCGTGTGCAGCGCCGGCGTCACCGACCACACCACGTAGTAGCCGACGAACACCGCGAGGACGAAGATCGAGAAGCGGAACACGAACGGATCGATCATGGCGCCGGTCGCCGCATGCACGCTCGCGGCCGCGAGAGCGGCCGCCTGGTCGGCGTATTGCGCGGCTTGTTCCGCTGCCTGGCGTGCGACTTCGGCCGCAGCTTGCGCGGCATCGGCAGCTTCGCGGGGGTTCATCTGGGCCATGCGATGCTCCTTCAGGCCAGCTTTTCAATCGGCCGCATGATCTTGTCCGAAAACCGATGCCCACTTTTCGGGATCATGCGGCGCTCTTAGGCTGGAAGCTCGGATGCACGACGGCGCCGTCTTTGGTCAGCGCGGTCGCCTTGACGATCTCGTCGTCCCAGTTGACGGCGAGCTTCTTCTCTTTCTTGTCGACGAGTATGTCGAGGAAATTGAGCAGGTTTTTCGCGTAGAGACTCGACGCGGACGCGGCGAGCCGCCCCGCCACGTTGTTGTAGCCGACGATCTTCACGCCGTTGACGTCCTCGACGCCGCCGGCCTTGGCGCCTTCGACATTGCCGCCGCGCTCGACCGCAAGATCGACGATCACGGAGCCCGGCTTCATCGACTTCACCATCTCGGCGGAGATCAGCCGCGGTGCCGGACGACCGGGGATCAGCGCGGTGGTGATGACGATGTCCTGCTTCTTCACATGCTCGGCGACGAGCGCGGCCTGCTTCGCCTGATACTCCTTCGACATTTCCTTGGCGTAGCCGCCGGCCGTCTCGGCCTGCTTGAACTCGTCGTCCTCGACCGCGATGAACTTCGCGCCGAGGCTCTGCACCTGTTCCTTCACGGCCGGGCGCACGTCGGTCGCCGTCACGATGCCGCCGAGCCGGCGCGCAGTCGCGATCGCCTGCAGCCCGGCAACGCCGACGCCCATCACGAACACTTTCGCGGCGGGCACCGTACCGGCCGCCGTCATCATCATCGGAAACGCGCGGCCGAATTCGGCCGATGCGTCGATCACGGCGCGATAGCCGGCGAGATTGGCCTGCGAGGACAGCACATCCATCACCTGCGCGCGCGTGATGCGCGGCATCAGCTCCATCGCGAAGCCGGTGACGCCGGCTTTCGCCATGTCGGCGAGCGCGGCTTCGTTGCCGTACGGGTCCATGATGGCGAAGACGAGCGCGCCCTGCTTGTAATGCGCGAGTTCGTCTGCGGTCGGGCGGCGCACCTTCAGTACCACGTCGGCGCCGGCGACCACGGACGTGGCGGTCGGGCCGATGCTGGCGCCGGCCGCCTCATAGTCGGCGTCAAGGATGCCGGACTTCACACCCGCTCCGGTCTCGACAACAATCTCGGCGCCGAGCGCCTTCAGCTTCTTGACGGTATCGGGCGTGGCGGCCACGCGCGGTTCTGCCGCGTCGACCTCGGCGGGAACAGCAATTTTCATGGAGCCTCCTCGCGGGCGGGAGAGGTCAAACGAGGAAATAGGCCATCAGGATGAGCAGGATAACGAGGAAAATGATGCCCCATTTGGTCAGCGCGATGAACATCGCGTAGGTGGACTCGTGCTCGGCATAATCGTTGCCGTCCGCCGTCGCGTATTCGACCTCACCGTGGTCGGCCATCTCGATTCTCCGCACAAATGCTGCTCGCCGGAATTAGCCCAATTGGAGAGCAAGGGCAACGGCGCGAAAAGCCGCCCGTTCAGGCGGCCGAAGCCTCGGCAAGACCGGCCTTGGCGAGCGCCGCGGCCTGCCGCCGGCCGACCTCGGCAAGGGAGAATTTCTCGATCGCCTCGTTGAACAGCCGGTAGAAATTGAGCCGCGCGTCGAGATGCAGGAACACGGCCCCGAGGCCGATCGCGGCGCGGTCCATGAACACGAATTCGCGCGGCACGCGCACGCGGCCCTGCTTCTTCAGGCCTTGATGCACGCGGAAGGCTTCGCGACGGCCGTATTCGGACGGCTTCACGCCGTCGGCGATGGTGCGCTCGCGGTCATCGAGCAGCGGGCCGTAGATGAACTTGGCCCAGATGTTGAGGGTGTCGATCGTATCGCGCGACAGGCCCTTGAAGCCCCAGGTCTCGTAGGCGTGCACCACCAGATCGGCGTCGTTGTCGCGCAGGCCGTTGTAGAGATCGACCACGCCGCCGACGAATTTCGGCGGGAAGATGCGGATGCAGCCATAGTCGAGCAGGTTGATGCCGCCAGGCGCGCCACCCTGGTCGAACACCGTGTAATTGCCGAGATGCGGATCGCCGTGGATCACGCCGTAGCGGCTGAACGGAAACCACCAGGCGGTGAACATCGCCTGCCCGATGCGATTGCGGGCCTTCAATCCGGCGGTCTTGTGGCTGAGCAGTTTTGTGCCGTCGAGCCAGTCGAGCGTGAGCAGCCGGCCGGTCGACAGCTTCGGCCACACTGATGGCACGCGCACGAGGTCGATGCCGTCGAGCATTTGCTGGTAAAGCGCGACGTGCTTCGCCTCGCGCAGATAGTCGAGCTCCTCGCGCACCCGCGCGGCGATCTCCTTGGCGATCTCGGTGGTGTCGATCACCGGGTCCATGCGGCGATGGATCGCGAACAGCCAGTCGAGCTGCTTCAGGTCCGCTTCGACCGCCGACTGCATGTCGGGATACTGAAGCTTGACGGCGAGGCGCTCGCCGTTGGTCGAGCGCGCGCGATGCACCTGACCGAGCGATGCGGCTGCGGCCGGCTGATGCTCGAATTCACCGAATTTCTCCTGCCAGCCGGTGCCGAGTTCGGCCATCATGCGCCGCTTCACGAACGCCCATCCCATCGGCGGCGCGTCGCTCTGCAGCTTCTGGAGTTCCTCGACGTATTCGGGCGGCAGCAGGTCCGGAATGGTCGCCATCAACTGCGCGACCTTCATGATCGGGCCTTTCAGCCCGCCGAGCGCCGCTGCCAGGTCCGATGCGTTGCGGCCGCGATCGAGGGCCAGGCCGAGCAGCCTGCTGGCGGCGAACTTCGCCGCAACCCCGCCGACATTGGTCCCGACGCGCGCATAGCGCGCCGCACGGGCCGAGAAGCGGTTTTTCTCACGGTCGGTCACCTGGACAATCTAGGGAGTGGAGAGGCGCGCAACAATGCTTCGCAATCCCTCACGCCGTCCGGTCGAGCGCCTCCAGCTCCCCGATCATGCGCTCGATCACGCTCAGTCCACCCTGCCAGAAGCGCGGCTCCCGGGCATCGAGGCCGAAAGGCGCCAGCAACTCGGAATGATGCTTCGTGCCGCCGGCGGCGAGCATCGCGAGGTAGCGCTCCGCGAAGCCCTCGTGCGATTTCTCGTAGACCGCATAGAGCGAGTTGACCAGGCAGTCGCCGAATGCGTAGGCGTAAACGTAGAACGGCGAATGGATGAAGTGGCCGATATAGGTCCAGAAGGTCTCGTAGCCGGGCTTGAGCTCGATCGCCGGCCCGAGGCTCTCGCCCTGCACGCTCATCCAGAGCGCGCAAAGCTGGTCGGAGGTGAGTTCGCCCTCGCGCCGCGCGGTGTGGACCTTGCGCTCGAAGGTATAGAACGCGATCTGACGCACCACCGTGTTGATCATGTCCTCCACCTTGGCGGCGAGCATGGCGCGGCGCTGCTTCACGTCGGTGGTCTTCGCGAGCAACGCCTTGAAGGTGAGCATCTCGCCGAACACGCTCGCGGTCTCGGCCAGCGTGAGCGGCGTCGGCGCCATCAGGGCGCCGTTCGGGCCCGCGAGCACCTGATGCACGCCATGGCCGAGCTCATGCGCGAGCGTCATCACGTCGCGCGGCTTGCCCTGATAGTTGAGCAGAACGTATGGATGCGCCGACGGCACCGTCGGATGCGAGAACGCGCCGGACTGCTTGCCCGGCCGCGTCGGCGCGTCGATCCAGTTGCGCGTGAAGAAATCCTCGGCGACGTTCGCCATCCGCGGCGAGAACGCCTCGTAGGCGGACAGCACCGTGTCCTTCGCCTCGCTCCAGCCGATCGGGCGCGTATCGACCTTCGGCAGCGGCGCGTTGCGGTCCCAGTGCGGCAGACGCTTCTTGCCGAACCACTTTGCTTTCAGCGCATAATAGCGATGCGACAGCCGCGGATAGGCATCGCGCACCGCCGATACCAGCGCCTCGACGACTTCCGGCTCGACGCGGTTGGACAGATGCCGCGCGTCGGCGATGTCCTTGAAGCCGCGCCAGCGGTCGGAAATCTCCTTGTCCTTCGCGAGCGTGTTGGTGACGAGCGTGAAGACGCGGAGGTTCTCCTTGAAGGTCTTCGCCAGCGCCTCGGACGCGGCTTGCCGTTTCCTGCCGTCCTTGTCCTGCATCAGGCTGAGCGTCGCCTCGAGCGCGAGCTCCTTGCCGCCGACCTTGAAACGTAGCGACGCGATCGTCTCGGTGAACAGCCGGTTCAGCGCGCCCGCTCCAGTCACCGACTTTTCGTGGAACAGTTCTTCGACACGGTCCTCGAGCTGATACGGCTTTTCCTTGCGCACGTCCTCGATCCACGGGCGATAATGGCCGAGCGCCGGGTCGCCCATCGCGGCGTCCAATGCCGCGTCGTCGAGGCGGTTGAGCTCGAGCGTGAAGAACAACAAGTGCAACGAGGCCGCGGTGATTTTCTCCTGGATGTCGCCATAAAACTTCGCGCGTACCGGGTCGGTGTTGTTGCCCGCATAAACGAGGCCCGCATACGAAATCAGCCGGCCGAGCAGATCCTCAAGCGCCTCGAAGCGCTTCACGGCTTCGATCAGCTTTCCGCCCGCAGTCAGCGCCGCAAGCCTGCCCTTGTAATCTGCCTCGAACGCCGCGCTGTCGGCATCGGCGCGCGCGAGATCGCGCTTCAACTCCGGCGCGTCCATCGCCGGATAGAGATCGGCCAGGTTCCACTCGGGCAGCGCGTTGAGGCCCTTCGCGGGCGGCGGCGTTCTTGCAGGCTTGCGGACGACGCGGGCGGGTTTGCGGCTGGCTTTGGCGGGCATGAGGTCCTCGATGTTGCGGCGAACATAGTCAGGACGGCGCGGCGATCAACTGCGCGCGACCTCGCCCGCGTATCCCTGAGCCTTAACAGGGCGTTAAGTCGCGTCGGCCAAGGTGCGCCCCAAATCGGTACAGCGCCGCTTGAGGAGAATCCATGGCCGAAACGATCCTGATCGTCGACGACGATCCCGTGCAGCGGCGGCTGCTCGAAGCCATGGCGACGCGCTTCGGTTACGCGGTCATCACCGCCGAAGGCGGAGACGCCGCCGTGGCGGCGGTAACGGCGCCGGACGCGCGGATCGACTGCATGGTGCTGGATCTCGTGATGCCCGATCTCGACGGCTACGGGGTGCTCGAACGCATGCGCGATGCGGGCGTCAGCATCCCAGTGATCGTGCAGACCGCGCATGGCGGCATCGACAAGGTGGTGTCCGCGATGCGCGCGGGCGCAAGCGATTTCGTCGTGAAGCCGGTCGGCGCCGAACGCCTGCAGGTCTCGCTGCGCAACGCACTGTCGACGAGCGCACTGGAAACCGAATTCCAGCGGCTGAAGCGCAGCCGCGCCGGCACGCTCAGCTTCAAGGACATCGTGACACGCAATGCGCGCATGCAGCAGGTGTTGCGCACGGCCGAGAAGGCCAGCGCATCGCTGATCCCGGTGCTGGTCGAAGGCGAGTCCGGGGTCGGCAAGGAGCTGATCGCGCGTGCGATCCACGGCTCGGGCGAGCGGCGTTCCAAGCCCTTCGTTGCGGTGAACTGCGGCGCGATCCCGGAAAACCTCGTGGAATCGACGTTATTCGGCCACGAGAAGGGTTCGTTCACCGGCGCGACCGAGAAGCACCTCGGCAAGTTCGCCGAGGCGTCGGGCGGCACGCTGTTCCTCGACGAGGTCGGTGAACTGCCGCCGGCCGCGCAAGTGAAACTGCTGCGCGCCATCCAGGATGGACAGGTCGATCCGGTCGGCGGGAAGAAGCCCGTGAAGGTCGATGTGCGCATCATCTCGGCGACCAACCGCAATCTGATCGCCGACGTGACGAACGGGCGGTTCCGCGAGGATCTCTACTACCGCCTCGCCGTGTTCCCGATCACGGTGCCGCCGCTGCGCGAGCGCACCGAAGATATCGCGGAACTGGTGCGGCATTTCCTCGTGCGGTTCGCCGCAGAGGAAGGCAAGCGCATCCGCGCGGTCGCGGCCGACGCGCTTGGCGTTCTCAACGCGCATCCCTGGCCCGGCAATGTGCGTCAGCTCGAGAATGCGATCTTCCGCGCCGTGGTGCTGGCCGACGGCGACGAGATCGGCGCGGCCGAGTTTCCGCAGCTTGGCCATCAGCCAGCGCGCATGGTTGCGCCCGCGATGGTGCCCACGCCCGAGGAGGCGCCGCAGCCGCTGCGCGCCGCAGCCCCCATGATCCTCGACGAGCCAACGCCTCCCGCTCCGCCCGCGTCGGGCGATGCGCTGTCGCTCACCGATGCGGCCGGGCATGTCCGCCCGCTCGAGGAGATCGAGACCGAGACGATTCGGTTCGCCATCGCGCATTACCGCGGGCAGATGTCCGAAGTCGCGCGGCGGTTGCGGATCGGCCGCTCGACGCTCTACCGCAAGCTCGACGAAATCGGTCTCAGCACCGGCGAGCCCCGCGACGCATCGGAAAACGTGGCCAGCGAGTGACACCTTCGGGCCAAATACACGTTTGTGACCCGGCGGATATGTTGCCGCAGTTGATTAAGTGGACAAATTAGAGTCATTTCGTCGCCAAGGTGGAGACGGTGCGGCTGTCCCCGGCCGCGCATGCGGGGTTGAGTCTTGCGTTGAACCCACGGGGATCGCGAGGGAATTTCTCCATGCATGGCCGGCGGCTTGAAAAGATTTTGACCGGGACGGCGCTCGCGCTGGTTCTCGGACTCAGCCTTACGGCACCCGCCGCCGCTCAAGGCCCGGCAGCAGACCAGAGCGCGATCGAGGCGCAGGTTCCGATGCCTGAGTCCGCCAACCTGCCGCCTCCGTCCGTCGCCGACGTCACCCCGGCACCAGAGACGACCGGCTCGACCGCCATCGTCCTGCCCGACCCGCCGGATCTTCCGCCGCCGACCTTCAAGGATGTCGCGACGCCGGCTCCGGCCGCGACGCCCGCCCCCGCCCTGCCGGCACCTGCCGCTGCGGCGCCCGTCATTCCCGCGCCTCCGGCTGCCGTCGTCAACGCCGATCAGCCTATTCGTGACGCGCTGCGCGAGTTCATCGGCAGCAATCGCCTCGCCCGCATCATCGACCGCAAGTCCGAGCGAACCGCGGTCGAGGCGTTTTACGCCTCGCGCGACTACGCGCCGATGTTCGTTGGCACCGACGGCGCGACCGAGCGCGGCAAGCAGACGATCACACATCTGCGCAACGCCGATGCCGACGGCATGGATCCGAACGACTATCCGGTCCCGTCGATCCAGGCCGGCGCCGCGCCTGCCGCGATGGCGGACGCCGAGATGCGGCTTGTCGAGTCCGTGCTCGACTATGCACGCCACGCCCAGATAGGGCGCGTGCATTATTCGCGCGTCAGCGCGGATGTCTTCTACGAGCAGACCGCCCCCGTGCCGCTCGACGTGCTGAGCAAGCTCGCCGCGAGCAACAAGGTGGTCGATGTGCTCAACAGCTACCAGCCGCCGCAAGCCGCCTACAAGGCGCTGCGCAAGAAGCTCGCCGAAGTGCGCGGCCGCAAGGGCGACGCACCGGAAGCGATCGTGCGGGGGCCGGTGCTCGAACTGTCGACCGACAAGCGCACCAAGCAGATCGTCCTGATGTCGGACGAGCGCGTGCCGGCGCTGCGCGAGAAGCTTGGCCTTCCCGCCGTGCGCGGCGATAACTTCTACGACAAGCCGCTCGCAGACGCAGTCGCGCAGTACCAGAAGGAAAAGGGGCTGCCCGCGACCGGCAAGCTGACGCAGCAGACCGTGGACGCATTCAACGGCAAGCGGCACGAGAAAGACGACCTTGTCATCATCGCCAACATGGAGCGCTGGCGCTGGATCCCGCGCGATCTGGGCAAGGCCCACGTCGTGCTGAACATCCCGGACTTCTCGCTGCGCGTGTACAACAACGGCGCGACGATCTGGCAGACGCGCGTCGTGGTCGGGAAGCCCGGCACGCCGACGCCGCTCCTCTCGGAGACGATGAAATACATCACCGTCAATCCGACCTGGAACGTGCCGCCGTCGATCGTCTACAACGAATACCTGCCTGCCCTGCAGCAGGATCCGACCGTGCTCAAGCGCATGGGCCTGAACCTGCAGCAACGGCCGGACGGCAGCGTGCATATCTCGCAGCCGCCGGGCGAGGCCAACGCACTCGGGCGCGTGCGCTTCAATTTCCCCAACAAGTTCCTGGTCTATCAGCACGATACGCCGGACAAGCATCTGTTCGCGCATTCCAAGCGCGCCTACAGCCACGGCTGCATGCGCGTGCAGGACCCGACCAAATACGCCGAGATCATGACCGGGCTCGGAATGCCGGGTTCCAGCTACAGCGCCGACAGGATCAAGAGCATGTTCGGCCACTCCGAGATCGACCTGCGCTTCACCAACCAGATCCCGGTCCACATCACCTACCAGACGGCGTTTGTGGATGACGCCGGTCACCTGCAGATCCGCGACGACCTGTATGGCCGGGATGCCCGGCTGCTCGCCGCGCTGAAGGAAGACCGCCGGCAGGCCGAAATCCCGGTCGCGCGAGCCCAGCCGAGCTACAACCGCCCGTCGGTACGGCTGCCGAACGGGGTCGGAAACGACGGCTATTCGAGCGGCCAGTCGTTCTTTGACCGGCTGTTTGGTAACCCCGTCCGGCAGGAGCCCGCGCCACAGAAGCAGCGCCGGGCGCAGCAGCGGACCGTAACGGCCCGCTAAACCGGTTATTAACCATCCCGGAAGGCTCTGGCGAAACAAGGCTATTTTTCGCCACACTCCCCCGTTAGCCATAAAGCCAAGGGGGGACGGGGCAGCGCTAATCACGCGTTAACCCATCCCGACAAGACTGCGCTAACCATTCGCACGCGGCGGGGGACGCCGCGGTCGTTCTGTTGAGCGACGTTTCACGCGGGATTGCATGCCGAGTCGCATTGCGCGCCAGGCCGTATCGTTCTGTCATCTGCTGCGCGCGATTCCGTGCGTGGGACTTGCGGCGTTCGCCCTGATCTTCACGTCCGACACGCTGCAAACCGTGGTGGCGAACGGCGACACCCGCTCGATCACCCTGCAGCACACCCATCGCGACGACGAGGTCACCGTCACGTTCAAGCGCAACGGGCGCTACGACGAGGATGGGCTGAAGAAGCTCAACTATTTCCTGCGCGACTGGCGCAACGACGACCAGACGCGGATGGATTCGCAGCTGTTCGACATCCTGTGGGAGATCACCCGCGACGTGAACACCAAGGAGCCGATCCGCATCGTCTCGTCCTACCGCTCGCCCGCCACCAACGCGATGCTGCGCCGGCGCTCGCGCGGCGTCGCCCAGTTCAGCCAGCACATGCTCGGCAAGGCGATCGACTTCAACATTTCGGGCGTCTCGGTCGAGGACCTGCGCGCCGCGGGCCTGCGGCTACAGCGCGGCGGCGTCGGCTTCTATCCGGGCTCGTTCGTGCACGTCGACGTCGGCTCGGTACGCCACTGGCCGCGCATGACGCATGATCAGCTTGCGCGCGTGTTCCCGAACGGCCGTACGGTGCATGTCCCATCCGACGGTCAGCCGCTTTCCGGCTATGCGCTGGCGCTCGCCGACATCGAGAAGCGCGGTTCGAGCCCATCCGGCATGTCGCTCGCGGCGGCTCGTAGCTCCGGCGCGATCAGCGGCGAAGAACAGCGCGTCGCTTCGGCGGCGAAATCGAAGAAGGGCAATGTGCTGGCGCGCCTGTTCGGCTTCTCGACCGACGAGGACGAGGAAGACGACAGCAACGCGACGCCGGCGCGGGCCGAGACCCGCGTCGCAGCCGCCGCGAAGCCCGTGCAGGAAGCGCGCGTTCCGACGCCGCAGGCCCGTCCGACGATCAATCCCAAGCCCGCGGGCGGTTTCGCGCTCGCCTCGGCGACCTCCACGCCCATCACCCTTCCCGCGCGCACCGTACCGCGCCCGCCGGCCGAGGTCGCCGAGCCGGCCGAGGTCAGCGCCTCGCGCGGCGAGACGACGTCGAGCATCACGGCCTGGCTCAATGACTCCGAGTTCGCCCGCACCGACCGCGTGCCGCCCGGCATGGCGCTCGCCTATGCGGCCTCGGCGTCCGCCCGGGATAGCCAACGCCCGACCGCGCTGGCGCCGCCGATGGGGGCGACGCGCGCAGTGCCGGCTGAAACCACGCAGATCGCGCGCATCCCGCCGAAGGCGGGGCAGCGCTACAATGATCCCTGGCTGCGCGGCATCACGCTCGCGACCAGCGTGCATTACGCGATGAACATCACGGTCTACGGCAAGCTCGACGTGCGCCAGGTGCGCATGATGATGATCAAGCCGGTCGCCAGCGTGCCGATGACGTTCAGCAACGACCCGTATCAGGGCATGCAGACGCAGAGTTTCGGCGGCGCGGCGGTGACGTTCCTGCCGACGGTCAGCTACGGCGCGCCGCAGCGCCAGGCGAGCTTGCGCTAACTCATCCGCTTGCACACGCTCGGTCATCCCTCCCCGTCTCGGGGAGGGCGGCCGGCCGCAAGGCCGGACGGGTGGGGCTTGCTCATCGCTTACGAAGAACGACGTCGCAATTCAGCACCCCACCCGGTCGCCTTCGGCGACCACCCTCCCCGAAGACGGGGAGGGATAAGCGGGAGTATGCCGCGAGCGGAGTGAGCTTTTGCCAGTCGCTCCTACAGCATCCCCAACGCCTGAAGATACGTCTCCAGGATCGCCTCCTGCTCCTTGCGCTCGTCGACATCCTGCTTGCGCAGGCGCACCACCTGGCGGAGCGCCTTCACGTCGAAGCCGTTGGACTTGGCCTCGGCGTAGACGTCGCGGATGTCGTCGGAGAGCGCCTTCTTCTCTTCTTCCAGCCGCTCGACGCGCTCGATGAACGCCTTCAGGTGATCCTTGGCGAAACGATGAGCGGTGGCTTCGTCCTTGACGGCGGCGGCGGTAGCCATCGGGTACTCCTGATGCGGATGAGATGAGATTGGCCCAGACGTTTCGGAGTAGCGGCGCCCGAGGTCAAGGCGTGTGCGTGGTCATCCACAGCAGTGCACAGCGCATTCGCAATAGCGGATGCGTTCCCGCCGTCTGCGGTCTTCTTTGCTTGACAGTCGCGTCAGTGCTTGTGGCTCTTGTCGAACGCCGCCCGCTGGGCGGGCGAAGCCTCATTCTGGTGCTTCGCCTTCCACTCGTCGTAGGGCATGCCGTAGACCGCCTCGCGACTCTCGTCTTTGGAAAGCTTGACGCCTTGCGCGTCGGCGGCGTCCTTCATCCAGTTGCTGAGGCAATTGCGGCAAAAGCCCGCGAGATTCATCAGGTCGATGTTTTGTACATCGGTGCGCCCCCGCAGGTGTTCCACAAGGCGGCGGAACACGGCGGCCTCCAGCTCGGTGCGGGTCTTGTCATCGACAGACATGGCGAGATCCTCGGTGGCGCTCCCCTCAAGATAGGCGCGCGCCAGGCCCGTTACCAGCCGCGCCTCACTCGTCCTCCAGCGGCAGGCCGACATAGTTCTCCGCGATGGTCAGCCGGCCGGCGCGCGAACTCAAAAGATAGTCGAGCTCGCCGAGCTGGATGTTGCGCTCGAACACCGAATGCTCGGGGAAGCGATGCAGCAGCGAAGTCATGAACCAGGAATAGCGCACCACCTTCCACACGCGGCGCAGGCAGGTGTCGGAATAGCGGTCGAGCCGCTCCATGCTGCCGCCGCGGAAGAACTGCGTCAGCGCGCGCGCCAGCACGCGCACATCGGCGACCGCGAGGTTGAGCCCCTTGGCGCCGGTCGGCGGCACGATGTGGGCGGCATCGCCCGCGAGGAACAGCCGACCGTAGCGCATCGGCGCGGCGACGAACGCACGTACCGGCGTCACGCCTTTCTGGAAGATGCGCCCCTCGACGATCTCGCTCCTGTCGCCGTCGTTCATGCGGACGTGCAGCTCGTTCCAGAAGCGGTCGTCGGACCAGTTCGCCGCATCCTCGTCAGGCGCGACCTGCACATAGTGGCGCGATATCTTCGGCGAGCGGCGGCTGCACAGCGCGAAGCCGCGATCGTGATTGGCGTAGGTCATTTCCCTGATCGGCGGAGACTCCGACAGGATGCCGAGCCAGCCGAACGGAAACACGTGGTCGTAGGTCGTCAGTACGCCGTCGGGGATCGCGGGGCGGCAGACGCCATGGAAACCGTCGCAGCCCGCCACGATGTCGCAGGTGAGCGTGTGCTCGGTGCCGTCCTTGCGGTAGCGGATCGTCGGTCTGTCGTTTTCCAGCCCTTCGAGCGCGGTCACTTCGGCCTCGAACTGGATCGGCGCGCCGTCGGCGATGCGCGCGGCGATCAGATCCTTCACGACCTCCTGCTGGCCGTAGATCGTCACCACCCTGCCGGCGACAAGCTCGGGGAAATGCACGTGGATCAGCTTGCCGTTGCCGAAGCGGATGTCGATCGCCTCGTCGATCATGCATTCGCGCCGCAGCCGCTGGTCGAGCCCCAGTTCGTGCATCAAGTCGACCGTGCCCTGCTCCAGCACGCCGGCGCGCACGCGGTCCTCGACGTAGGCGCGGCTGCGCGCCTCGAGCACGACGCACGCGATGCCCTCGCGATAGAGCAGATGCGAGAGGAACAGGCCGGCCGGCCCCGCGCCGATGATGGCGACCTGCGTGTGCATTTCCTCTCCCATTGCCTGACCCACAATTGGCGCGGCGCTGACGCCTTTTTCAAGTGCCATTCCGCGCTGCCGCTGGGACAATTCCGGGACCGGCGATCTGGAACGCCGGCGCCATCCATGGCACATCACAGCGCTGCGTCGAGCACTGGAAGCCGGAATGACCGCTGGAATCGCGACCGACGAAAGACGTGTCGCGCTCGCGTTTGTCGCACTCGTCCTCGGCGCGGTCGCCATGGGCGCGTCGGTGCTGTTCGTGCGCTGGGCCGATGTCGGACCCCATGCGAGCGCGTTCTGGCGCGTGTTTCTGGCGCTGCCATTCCTGTGGGCGTGGATGCGGCTCGATGCACGGCCGGCGCGTCGTGCGCCGCTGTGGTCGGATCGCGCGGTGTGGCTTGCGGGCGTTTTCTTCACCGGCGACCTGTTCTTCTGGCACCTCGCGATCCTCGGCACGACGGTCGCGAACGCCACGTTCCTCGCCACGACCGCACCCATCTGGGTCGCGCTCGGTGCCTTTGTGGTGCTGCATGAGGCGGTGGGACGGCGCATTTTGATCGGGCTCGCGCTCTGCATTCTGGGTGGCTTCGCGCTGCTCGGCGAAAGCTACGGTTTCGCGCCGCAGCGGCTCCTCGGCGATCTCTATGGCGTCGCAACCGCCGTGGGCTTCGGCTGTTATGTGCTGGCGGTGCGCGCCGCCCGCGCGCGCCACGGCGCGGCCGAACTGATGTTCGCCTCGACGGCGATCACGGCAGCCTGTCTGTTGGTCATCGCGCTTGCGTTCGAGCCGCGCGTCCTGCCGCAATCGGCGCAAGGTCTCGTCACGCTGGTCGCTCTGGCAGTCATTTCGCAGGCCGGGGGGCAGGGCCTGATGGCGGTGGCGCTCGGCACGTTGCCGGCGACGTTCTCGGCGCTGGTGATCTTCCTCGAAGCGATCGCGGCCGCGTCGTTCGGCTGGCTGCTGCTCAACGAACCGCTCGGAATCGTGCAGGCGCTCGGCGGCGTGCTGATCCTGTTCGGGATCTGGATCGCGCGTCCGCGCGCGGGCGAGCGCTTGGAGGTCGGTCCATGAGCCCGCGCGCGTTTCTCGAAGACCTGTTCGGGAAAGCCGTCGCGGCTGCGCATCCGTCGACCTGCCTGTCACGTTACCTGCCACCGCCGCCGCGCGACGGGCGCTTGATCCTGCTCGCCGCCGGCAAGGCCGCCGGCTCGATGATCGAGGTCGCGGAAGCGCACTATCTCGATGCCGGATTTCCCGCCAGCCGCATGAGCGGCATCGCGGTCGCGCGGCATGGCTACGGCCGTCCGACGCGCGTGATCCCGATGATCGAGGCCGGGCATCCGATCCCGGATCAAGCGGGCCTCGAGTCGGCCGCGAAGGCGCTCGCAATCTCCGAGGGTGCGGGCGAGAGCGATCTTGTTCTGGTGCTGATGTCGGGCGGCGCGTCGGCGAACTGGATCGCGCCCGCGGGAATCACCTTCACCGAAAAGCAGGCGGTGACGCGTGCGCTGCTGCGCTCGGGTGCGAACATCGGCGAGATCAACACGGTGCGGAAGCATCTCTCGCGCCTCAAGGGCGGCCGGCTTGCGCGCGCAGCCTATCCGGCGCGCGTCGTCACGCTCGCGATCTCCGACGTGCCGGGCGACGACCCCGCGGTGATCGGCTCGGGGCCGACCGTACCCGATCCATCGAAGCTCGCCGACGCGCGCGCGATCGTTACGCGCTTCAAGCTCGATCTTCCCGATGCCGTGACCCGGGCACTGAACGACCCGACGAATGAAAGCCCGAAGCCGGGCGACGCAGCTTTCGCCAGGACCGAATTCCATCTGATCGCCCGCCCCACCGATGCGTTCGATGCCGCGAAAGCCGCCGTCGCGGCCGCCAGCTACGAATGCGTCTTTCTCGGCGAGCGGCTCGAAGGCGAGGCGCGCCAGGTCGCGGCCGAACACGCTCGGCTGGCGCGCGAATTGCAGACGGCCGGCCGCCGTGCCGTGATCCTGTCGGGCGGCGAACTCACGGTGACGATCCGTGGAAGGGGGCGCGGCGGCCCGAACCAGGAATACGCACTGGCGCTCGCCATCGACCTCGCCGGAACGTCCGGTATCGCGGCGCTCGCGGCCGATACCGACGGCACCGACGGCGGGGCGGGCTCGGCCGAGGACCCCGCCGGCGCCATCGTCGACGGCGCGACCGCCGCGCGGGCGGCGGACCTCGGCCTCGCTCCGGCCGCGTTTCTTGCCGACAACGATTCAACCGGCTTTTTCGAGCGCGCGGGCGGTCTCCTCCGCCCCGGCCCGACTTTCACGAACGTCAACGACTTCCGCGCCATCGTCGTTGACAGCCCTGCGTAACCGGCGCGAAATCCGCAGTTCCATGATCCGACTGCCGCAAATCAGGACCACTCCTGTCGCTTTCCGCCGAACCTTGCTGGCGGCGTGTGCGTTGGCCTGTGGTATCGGGATCGCACCGGCCGCCGCCGATTTCCGCCTGTGCAACAACACCGGCAGCCGGGTCGGCATCGCGCTCGGCTACAAGGATGCGGACGGCTGGACCACGGAAGGTTGGTGGAACCTGTCCGCCCGCTCCTGCGAGACGCTGGTCAAGGGTCAACTGGTCGCCAGATTCTATTATATTCACGCGGTCGACTACGACCGCGGTGGCGAATGGTCGGGCAAGGCCTTCATGTGCACGCGCGACAAGGAATTCACCATCCGCGGCATCGAGGACTGCCTGGCGCGCGGCTACGATCGCACCGGCTTCTTCGAGGTCGACACCAGCGAGCAACGCTCCTGGACGGTACAGCTCACCGAATCCACCGATCAAGCGCCGCAGCAGCCGCTGCCGCAAACGACCCCGTTGATCCCCTTGCCGCCCGGCGGCTCCCAGCAAAAGCAGACCAAATGAGACGGCTCCGCCGCACGAAAATCGTCGCGACACTCGGGCCGTCCTCTTCGGACGAGGCGACGATCGCGCGGCTGTTCGAAGCCGGCGCCGACGTCTTCCGCATCAACATGAGCCATACGTCGCACGACGCGATGCGCAAGCTACACGCGGCGATCCGTGCGGTGGAGAAGTCGTCGGGACGCCCGATCGGCATTCTCGCCGATCTGCAGGGCCCGAAGCTGCGCGTCGGCACGTTCAAGGACGACAAGGTCGCGCTCGAGAACGGCGCGACCTTCGTGTTCGACGACGACAAGGCGCCGGGCGATGCGACGCGCGTGCACCTGCCGCATCCCGAAATCCTCGCGGCGCTGGAAGTCGGCCACACGCTGCTGCTCGACGACGGCAAAATAAGACTGGTCGCGACCGAGACATCGCCGAAGCGCGCGGTGACGCGCGTCGTGGTCGGCGGCAAGCTCTCGGCGCGCAAGGGCGTGAGCCTGCCCGACACGACTATCGGCTCGTCCGCGCTGACCGACAAGGACCGCTCCGATCTCGAAGCCTGCCTGAATACCGGTGTGGATTGGGTGGCACTCTCGTTCATCCAGCGGCCCGAGGACATCGCGGAGGCCAGGAAGATCACGCGCGGCCGCGCCGCCGTGATGGCGAAGATCGAAAAGCCTCAGGCGGTCGTGCGGCTCGCGGAGATCATGGATTTCACCGACGCGCTGATGGTCGCGCGCGGCGATCTCGGCGTGGAAATGCCGCTGGAAAGAGTGCCCGGCATCCAGAAGCAGATCACACGCGCGGCCCGCCGCGCCGGCAAGCCGGTGGTGGTCGCGACGCAGATGCTCGAGTCGATGATTTCCAATCCGGTGCCGACGCGCGCCGAAGTGTCGGACGTCGCGACCGCGATCTTCGAAGGCGCCGACGCCGTGATGCTGTCGGCGGAATCGGCGGCCGGGCAATACCCGGTCGAGGCGGTCGCCATGATGAACCGCATCGCCGAGGAGGTCGAAACCGACGCGACCTATCAGTCGATCATCCATGCGCAGCGCACCGAGCCGGAAGCGACTGGCGCCGACGCGATCGCGGACGCCGCGCGCCAGATCGCCGAGACGCTCGATCTTCCCGCCATCGCGTGCTGGACCTTCTCCGGCTCGACCGGCCTGCGCGTCGCACGCGAGCGGCCGAACTCGTCGATCGTCGCGATCTCGCCGAACGTCGCCACGGGCCGCAAGCTCGCGGTGGTGTGGGGCGTTCACTGCATCGTGGCGGAGGACGCGCGCAGCCTCGACGACATGGTGGACCGCGCCTGCCGTCTCGCGTTCCGCGAGGGTTTCGCCAAGGCGGGGCAGCGCATCATCATCGTGGCCGGCGTGCCGCTCGGCACGCCCGGCGCGACCAACATGGTGCGGATCGCGTTCGTCGGATCCGACGCGGGGGAGGAGTAGGGCGTGTACTCATAGACGCGCCGGAATGACCGCTTTCGGGGGTAAAGCGACATGGCCGGAGAATGCCGCCAGGATGCGGGCCATTTTGTCAGGCCACCACCAAACTCGCGCTAAACTGCACGCTCACCAAAATGAGGTACACGGCGAACGCGAACTCCAGCCGGTGTTTGGAGACCGAATGCGCCACGCGCGCCCCGATCCGCGCGGTGATGAGGCTCGCGGGCATCAGCAGCAGCACGGCGGCGATCGAGACGAAGCCGAGCGAGTACGGCGGCAGTCCGGTCTTGTCCCACCCAGATGCCATGTAGCCGAGCGCGCCGGGCAGCGAAACCATCACGCCGACGCCCGAGGAGGTCGCGACCGCCTGATGGATGGCGCGGCCGTGCATCGTCATCACCATGTTTGACAACAGGCCGCCGCCGATCCCGATCAGCGATGCCGATGCGCCGATGATCAGGCCATAGGGCGCGACGAAAGGCTTGGGCACATCGTAGTTCAGCTTCGGCAGCAGATTGGGAAAGATCAGTCGCGCCGCGGTCGCCAGCGCGATCACGATGAACACGGCCTTGAACAGCGCGGCGGGCGCGTAGCGCGCGAGCAGCGTACCGACCAGCACGCCGGCGATCACCGGCAGGATCCATTGTCGCAGCAACGCGAAATCGATCGAGGCTGCCCTGCGGTGCGTCGTGAAGGAGGCGATCGAGGTCGGGATGATCAGCGCGAGCGACGTGCCGGCGCAGAGCGGCATGCGCAAATCATCCGGCACGCTGAACCAGACGAACACCTCATAGAGGATCGGCACCACCACGGTGCCGCCACCGACGCCGAACATCCCGGCGAGAAAGCCAACCAATGCGCCGGCCGCCAGCAATCCGATGGCGAGCACAACGAACTGCGTCATCGCATGAACGCCCTGTCGAGTCCGACAGCCAGCGCGTCACTGGGTGTCGGTCCGTGGCGGAAGGTCCGCCGGACCGTGGCAGTGAAGCGCTTGAACGGATTAGTCGTGGCTGGCTCTGCGTGCGACTCAAGGAAGTCGGTCGGTGAAGGAGGACTGGCGACATAAAGATGCGGTTCGCCGGTGATCACGTCGCCGAGCTGAAACAAGGAAAGCTTGGTCATGAGTGCCTCCATGAAAATTGTCGATTTCGTCATTGCATCGCTTTGCGGTTTCGGGTCGCGTTGCGCATCCCCAAATCAGCGGATGGCGCCGCAGCACCGCTGAGGCACGCTTAGCAGTGCGCGAACGCACGGCGTGTGAAGCAGCTCACGTTGCTGCTAAATTCGCGCCGCGCATGCATGACGGCGGCCGCTTGATCGCGCCGATGCACCAGCTACCGGAAAGCGAGGCGGGCACTCTTCACCGCCGTGGTGCTCGTCATGCGGCGCTCGTGTGCGGCACTGAGGTCTTTCACAATCCGGCGGATCGTTGGCCCGATGCATTGGACATCACGACGCTCGCCTCGTTACGGCAATGCCCTGGCCACCCGCGCGGCGGAGCTTGCACGGTAGAGAACTAGCCGAAGATATCGAGCCGCACGTCGCCTTGTGGGCCCCAGTGGACATTTGGACCGCCGCACGAAAAGTCCGCTTTTCGGGGAAGAGCGGACGCCGTGTTTTGATGAGTACACACCCTGGCTATTGCGCGGCGGATTGCGCGAGACGTTCCGTCTCGGCGATCACCAGATCGGCCGCGATATGCTGGACCGCGTGACCCACGCCGGGCAGCACGATCAGCCTGGCGTGCGGCAAGGTCGCTGCGAGTGGATGTCCGGCGACACGATGGTGTCGCGGTCGCCGGTGATGATGACGGTCGGCGCCCTGATCTCGGCGTAGCGCGGCGACTGGCGCGTCACACTCTCCTTCAGCCGCGCGACATCGCGCGCATTCGCCACGAACGCCACAGGCCGCAGCAGCAGCGCTAGTGCGGAATGGCGCACGTAGTCCGGCGGCATCGGCTGCGGCGCGAAGACCGCGGACGCGAGCGTTCGCAGCAGCGGGAACGCCATGGGGAGCACGATGGTGCGCGCGAACAGCGGCCCGATCACCGGCGCCGATGCGAGCGTGTAGAACCACACAATCCCGCCCGGCCACGGATGCGTCACCGGCGCGAGCAGAACGAGCGCGGCGGCACGTTCGGGGAAGTCGAGGGCAAAGGCCGTCACGATCGCGCCCGCGAACGAATGCCCGATGATGATCGCGCGCGTGACGCCGAGCGCGTCGAGCGTTTGCGCGATCAGCGCGGCCTGCCGCAGCGGAGAGGCATCCTCGTCGCCGCCGAACCGCGCGCTCCAGCCATGCCCCGGACGATCGATCAGGATCACGCGATGATTGCGCGCGAGCCGCTCGCCCAATCCCAGCCGCATGTCCTGCAGATTGCCGCTCGCGCCGTGCAGCAGCACGATCGGGACACCACCGTTCTCCGCGCCAAGTTCAAGAACGTGCAGGCGCCCGCCGTCAACCTCCACCAGGCGGCCGGCCGGCGGATGTTGCCGCTCGATCACGAGCGCGCTGACAGCCGTCGCCAGCGCCAGCAGCCCGACGACGAGCATGACGCCGAGAGAGATATTCAGGATCATGAGGGGAAACCGGGACACGCCTTGTCACGCGCCCGCGGGGGCCGGAGTCTCAAATATCCCGGCCCTCGACCTTCTCGGTCAGGGACTTCACGAAGTCCGGCACCTTGGACAGATGCGGGTTGACGGCGAGCGCCTTGCGGAACGCTTCGAGCGCGAGCTTGTCCTCGTTGAATTCCTGCATGATAACGCCGAGGCCGGTGAGCGCGCCGAAATGGCGCGGCTCGCGCGCCAGCACCTGGCGGATATCGGCGAGCGATCTGCCGTAATCCTTGTTGGAGAAATGGATCGTGGCGCGCCGGTTCCAGGCTTCGACGTATTCGGGCCGCAGCTCGATCACGGCGTCGAGAAGCTGAAGCGCAAGCTTGGTGTCCTTCTCGTCGGTCGCGGTCTTCACGCGGCTCATCATGAGATCGGCGGTGTCGCTGCCCGAGGCGAACCAGAGCGCCCAGATGCGGCTCTCGACCAGCTTGGCGGCATCGGCGTCGGGCGCGGCTTTCAGCGCCTCGAACAGGAAATCGAGATTTTTGGTGCGGTCTCCGCGCGAGACGCGCGGCAGCTTGTCAGGCGCATCGGGGAGCGGAGTGGATTGGGCCCAGGCGGCGTCAAACGCAGGGCCAGGAACTGGCAGTGCCAAGACTGCGGGAAGCACGACAGCGGCAAGCACGAGGGCGAGTCGGATGCGCATGAACCCAAGTCTACGACTCGCGCGCTGCAGCGCAATAGGCTGCGAATGCGCGGCCAGGTCAAAGACTTGTGAGGCGGGAGGCCGGTTTCGGCCGCAGTCGTGCCGGGCGCGCGATCAGCCTTGGCGGGCCTTGAAGCGCCGCTGCGTCTTGTTGATGACGTAAAGGCGGCCCTTGCGGCGCACGAGGCGGTTGTCGCGATGGCGACCGCGCAGCGATTTCAACGAGTTACGGACTTTCATGGCCTCGATCCATGGCGCGCGCGCCGGAATGTCAGGGATTTGGACGGGTTCTTAGGGGGCGATCGCGGCACTGTCAACGTCGCGACATGACCAATGTCGCGGCCGGAATTCGTTGCCGCCGCGCCACAGGGGGCCGCAAACCGTTCCGGCGCCTTCCGTTTTTAACGTATGGGCGTCGTCCCGCCATTGTGGCCGCTGCCGCGGCGCGTAAGAGTCGAAGCGGGTGGGGTCCGTCAACAACAGCGCGGCGGGGTATGGGCGGGGCTTCGTTTTACGTCGATCGCTGGCTGACCGCGATCGTTCTCGTGGTTGTGGGTCTTGCGCTCGCTGTCGGCGCCCCCTCGAGAGCATTTGCCCAGGAAGCCGAACTTGTCCTGTCAAAATCCGGCCCGGCGTCGGCTGCAGCGAATACCAATGTCACCTACTCGCTGAACCTGCTCAGCGGCGGTCCGGACGCCGCCACCGACGTCACAGTGTCCGATCCGCTTCCGCCCGGGATGAATTTCGTCAGCCTCGCCTCGCCTGCAGGCTGGACCTGCACGACGCCGGCGGTCGGAACCAATGGCACCGTATCGTGCACCAACCCGTCGCTCGCCGCGGGCAGCAACGTGAGCTTTTCGCTCACCATGGCCATTCCGAATGGAACGCCGGCGGGCACGGTCTTCACCAACGTCGCGACGGTGTCCAGCACGACGTTCGATCCGACCGATGAGAACAACAGCAGCACCGCCGTCACGATCGTGAGCGGCGGTACCTCGGCCGATCTGATCGCCAGCAAGACCGCGCCGGGCACGGTCCAGGCCGGACAGAATCTCACCTACTCGATCTTGACCGGCAACGCCGGCCCGAATGATGCGACGTCGGTGTCGGTCTCGGACGGGTTGCCCGGCAACCTCACGTTCGTCAGCCTCGCGTCGCCCGCGGGCTGGACCTGCACGACGCCGGCGGTCGGCACGACCGGCCCGATCACCTGCACGCGACCCTCATTCGCGGCGGGCGCGACCGCCAACTTCACGCTCGTCACCAACGTCCCCTCCGCGACGCCGGCGGGAACGGAGTACACCAACACCGTCACCATCTCCTCGGCGACAGACGATGCGACTCCGGAAAACAACTCCGGCACGGCGGGCACGACTGTGATCAACGCCGCGCCCGATCTCGCAATCGCCAAGTCGCACAGCGGCAATGCGCAGCAGGGACAGATCGGTTTCGTCTACACGCTGGGCGTCAGCAACGTCGGCACGGTGCAGGCGTCCGGCACCACGACGGTGCAGGACACGCTTCCGCCCGGGATGACGGCGACCGGAATGAATGGCGCCGGCTGGACCTGTACGGTCGCGACGGGGAGTTGCACGCGCTCCGACACGCTGGCCGCGGGCGCCTCGTTCCCGTCGATCAACCTGATCGTGAACGTCGCCGCGAACGCAGCGAACAACGTCATCAATACTGCGACCGTTACCAACGCCGGCGACGTCGAGCCGTTGAACAACATTGCGACCGATCCGACCGTGATCACCACGGTCGCGACCGCTGACCTTACGATCACGAAGACCCACACCGGCAACGCGCAGCAAGGCCAGACCGGCTTCCCCTATACGATCACGGCGCAGAACGTCGGCGCCTCGTCCACGGCAGGCACCGTGACCGTCACCGACACGCTTCCGGCCGGCCTGACGCTGAATGCGATCAGCGGCAGTGGATGGTCGTGCAGCGGCGGCGGAACGCCAACCTGTACCCGCTCGGACGTGCTGGCCTCGGGCGCAAGCTATCCGCCGATCACCTTGACGGTGAACGTCTCCTCGAGCGCGCCCGCGACCGTCACGAACACCGCAACGGTTTCGGGTGGCGGCGACACCAATCCCGCCAACGACAGCGCCAGCGACCCGACGACAGTCACCCCGCAGGTTCTCGGCGCCGACCTCGCGATCACAAAGACCCATACCGGCGACGCGCGTGCCGGCCAGATCGGCTTCACCTACCGGATCACGGTGAACAACGCCGGCACCGTTGCGAGCGCCGGCACCGTCACGGTCACGGACCTGCTCCCGCCGAAGATGATCGCGACGGCAGCGAGCGGCTCCGGCTGGGCCTGTTCGCTTGGCGCAACGCCGGCATGCTCGCGTTCCGACGCGCTCGCGCCTGGCGCCACCTATCCGCTGATCACGCTGACGGTGAACATCGCCGGCGATGCACCGCCCGTGCTGACCAATACCGCAACCGTGTCGGGCGGCGGCGACATCAACACGGCCAACAACACCGCGAGCGATGCGACCAACGTGCGCGCGCGCTCCGATCCGACGAAGGATCCGGATGTGGTCGGCCTCGTCAACGCGCAGATGGCGACCGCGCAGCGCTTCGCCAATACGCAGATTTCGAACTTCAACGAGCGGCTCGAGGCCCTGCACGACGACCACACCGGCGACCAGTTCGGGATGCAGTTCGGCTCGTCCGAACAGAATCAATGCATGATCCCCGGCACGGGTCTGCCGAAAGATCCGTTCGATCCGAACTGCAAGGCCAAGACAGCAGAGGCCTCGGCGACCAGCGCGCTCGGCTACGCGTCCGACCGAAAATCGCCGGTCTACAAGGCGGAGCGGCCGGTCCGGCGGCCGACCTGGCGTGATTACGCGTTCTGGAGCACCGGCTACGTGCGCTTCGGCAATGCCGACCCGACCGCGCAGCGCTCGGGCATCGAGTTCAACACCTCGGGCGTCAGCGCCGGCGTCGACTATCGCGTCGGGCGCCAGTTCATCGGCGGCTTCGGCATCGGCTACGGCCGCGACTCGACAAAGATCGGCGACCGGGGAACGCGCAGCGACGCCGAGGCCTACAATGCGGCGATCTACGGCAGCTATCGGCCCTTCAATAATTTCTTCATCGACGGCGTCGCCGGCTACGGCGCGTTGCGCTTCAATTCGCAGCGCTTCATCGTGGATGACGGCACGTTCGCCTTCGGCTCGCGCAGCGGCAATCAGGTCTTCGCATCGCTCACCGCCGCCTATCAGTTCCGCTGGGACGGGCTGATGCTGTCGCCCTACGGCCGCATCAATGCCGCGTGGGTCACGCTGAATGCTTTCACGGAGAGCGGCGGGCTCGGCGGTGCGCTCGCCTACTCGTCGCAAACGGCCGAGTTCTACACGGCGGTGCTCGGCCTGCGCGGCAAGTACACGATCCCGACCGAATGGGGCGCGGTCGCGCCACGGTTCCGCGTCGAGTACCACCACGACTTCGCAGGTACGAGCACGATCTTCCTGCAATATGCCGACCTGCTGAGCCCGGTCTACAGCCTGACCACGACGCCGGCAGGCCGCGACCGCGCCAGCGTCGGTGCCGGAACCGATCTCATGATCGGCGACAGGCATCGCCTCAGTGCGGACTATCAGTACGACGTGGACTTCCTCGGGGCCGACTGGCACCGCTTCAAGCTCAGGTGGGAAAGCCGCTTCTGAGCTTGCCGGGGAGAATGGTGGGCGCGACAGGGATCGAACCTGTGACCCCCTCCATGTCAAGGAGGTGCTCTTCCGCTGAGCTACGCGCCCGTATTGGGTCGGACCCTATATCGGCTCGCTCCGGCAGGGGCAAGCATCCGCATCGTCCCGAAACGGCTGCTCAGGCCGCCGCCAGCATCTTCTGCACCTCGTTGACGAGGTCGCGCAGGTGGAACGGCTTGGACAGCACCTTGGCATCCTTCGGGGCCTTGGAGTCGGCATTGAGCGCAACGGCAGCGAAGCCGGTGATGAACATGATCTTGATGTCGGGGTCGAGCTCGGCGGCGCGGCGGGCCAGCTCGATGCCGTCCATCTCGGGCATCACGATGTCGGTCAGCAGCAGCTCGAACGGCTCCTCGCGCAGCCGCCGGTAGGCCGACATGCCGTTGTCGTA
>Ga0207691_10001228_pt1 | contig 25540 bp, 27 predicted proteins | sample KBSM13metaG_FD_184327 | JGI IMG/M metagenome (GOLD analysis project Ga0207691, IMG submission 184327) | Miscanthus rhizosphere microbial communities from Kellogg Biological Station, Michigan, USA - KBS M1-3 metaG (SPAdes) (version 2) | ecosystem: Host-associated > Plants > Roots > Rhizosphere >...
ACTTCGGGATGCGCGGGTCGAGCAGATCCTGAAAGCCGCGGAACACCGCCTGGCCCACGTCGAAGAACGGCAGCGTGAGTTGCCGATTCAACTCCGCGCTGTGCTTCTGGTCGCTCGCGGCGCCGATGAGGATGTCGAGATCGCGGCGGACCAGCGGATCCGTCGTGCTGCCGCGCAACTGCTCCAGCTTGACGATCGCCGCGCCGAGGTCCGCTTCCTGACGCTCGGAGAACCGCGGCTTGAGATCGACGATCTCACTGTCGTGGCCTTCGACGCCGAACGATGCCGCTCCTTCGGCGTTGTAGCGCGCCATGACGTCGAGCAGGATTTGCGCGTGGCGATTGCTCTCTTCGACCCAGCTCGGCTCCGCCGCGAATGCAGCGGGAGCGACGAGCGCAGTGATCAATACCGCAGCTCGAAACATATCTGCGCCTTCCTCTTAGGTGGTATGTGACAAATCGGCAAATGGTGCGATGCTGAAAATATATCGAACGGTGTGGCGTCCGGCCGGTTTTCGTCGTTGGAAATCAGGGGGCTGAGGCTACACGGTCGAGCGGTCTAATTCAGGCGGGCAGTCAAACGTCGCAGCCAAAAGCCTGGAGGGCGCTATGGGTAATCACACACCAGGACCGTGGATCATTGGCACCGACCCGAGATATCCCTCGGAGCCCTGCGTCGACGCAGTGGTGGACGGAGTGGTGTGGCACATCGCGCTCTGTCACATGGGCCTCGGCCCCGACGATACCTCCGCTGAAGCAAACGCCCGCCTGATCGCCTGCGCTCCCGAGTTATATGCGGCCCTGAAGGAAGCCCTGCCCGCCCTGCGCGGCCAGCAGCTCGAACAGGCGCTCGCCGCAATCGAAAAGGCCGATGGCGAGCGCCCGCTCACGCGACGCAATGGTAGCGTCCACAATCACAGCTAACGAAGACGCGCGCGCAATCGAGCAATCCTGGCGTCAGTCAGTCCGATCTCGCGGAGGTAGCCTGCGGCGCCTCCGTATTGCGCGAGATACGCAAGCATGTTGTGAACGCCCTCTTCCGGGCAACGCAGCGCCTCGAAGATCTCCGCTCGTTCGAGATTGGAATACCGCAGCAGATACGCGTCGGTGAGACGCGTCGTGCTCGCCGCGTAGTCGGCAGCGATCGCATCCGGCTCGACGTCGGCGAGCGCGAGCAACAGTGCCGCGATCAAGCCCGTTCGATCCTTGCCCGCGACACAGTGAAACAGCAGCGGCTCGGTCGCAGCGTCGGCGATGACGTCGAGCACATCCTTGAGCTGCGGACGCGTGTGCTCCAGCACCGCGATCTTCCACGTCTCCTTGGTGCACGCACCGCAGAGCGCTGCCCATTCCATCTCGTCGTCCGCAAGGAGTGAGATGTGGTGATAGCGCACGCCATGCGCATCGCCGGCCGCGACCGGATGCGCTCTCGCGGCAACTTCGCCAGGCCAGCGCAGATCGATCACGGTGCGTACACCGTAGTCAGCGAGTGCCTGCACGCCTGCGTCGGTGAGCTGCACGAGATCGTCGGCGCGCAGTAACGAATGCGAGCGCGTCTTCGCGCCGTCGCGGGTCGGATGCCCGCCGAGCTCGCGCACGTTCAACAGACCGGGAATTTGCAACGAGCTCACTGGCCCCGGCCGCGCCGCTGCACGTAGTCGTCGAATTGCCGCTGCCGCGCGGGATCGAGCGGATAACGGCGCAACAAGGTGCGCGCGCCATCCATGTCGTTGCGCGACATGTTCATCGCGGCCATCAGCACTGCCTGCGAGCGACGCTCGGGCGTCTGGATCTGGTTGATGATCTGCTGCACGTCATCGACCGAGTTGCCGCCGCGCTGGACCAGTACCGTCAGCGCCTGCTCCTTCGCGGGACCATCGTCGAGCGACGTTACCCACTTGCGTGCGGCTGGCGGATCGTATTGCGCCCAAGTGCCGGCGACGTCAATGATCGACCGCTCCCGCAAATCATCGTTCGTGACCCGGCTCGCCAGGCGTGCGGCGAGCGCGGGCGAATGCTCGGCAAGCGGCGGCAACAGACCACGCAGCAATTTGTCGCGCTCTTGATCGTCGGCGGCGTCTTCGACAAGTTGTACTGCAGCCTCAGGATTTCGCGAAGCCACGGCGCGCGCGAATTGCGTCGCGGTCTGGGCTCCTTCGTTGCCGTAGCGTCGCACCCACTGGCGACCTTTCTCGACGTCGGACGAGGCATAGCCGAGTGCCACAGCAGTGATCCAGTTGGCGCGCGCCTCCTTCGGAATGCGATCGACGAGCTGCGCGGCCGCTTCGGCGTTGCGGCTCGACATTGCCCAACCGAGCCCGTTCGCCGCTTCGAGCTGCAGGGACTTCTCATCGATGTCGTTGAGCCAGTCGAGCGCTTGCGCCGGCGTCAGCGCAGCAACGCTGCGAGCGACTTCGCCGAGAACCTCAGAGCGCATGCCACCTGCGGGTAACTTCATCAAATGCGTCATCGCCAGCGATGGGTTGGTTTGCGCGATCGCAGCCAGCACCTTGCCCATCGCTTGCGCACGCTGCGCGGGACTCTCCGCCGACTGCGCGATCTGCAGCGCCTGATCGGGATCGTACTTCGCCATCTCGCCGAGCATCGACGACCAGAGATAGCGCTCGGGCGAACCGGCCAGCCGCAGTCCCCACGCCAGCGCTTCGCTCGGCTTCTGCGCGACGTAGGCTTCTGCGATTCGATACGCATAGCGACCCTGATCCTGGCGCGACAGTCCTTCGACCCAGCGCGCCGCTTCGCTCGGATTGGTTCGCGACCACTGCGTGGCGATCAGCTCGGTCAGCCGCCCTGACACGATCGGTCCCTGACTGTCCACGAGCTTGAGCGCCTGGCGCGGATCGCGCGCGGCGATGCTGGTCACGACTGCTTCCAGCAACTCGCTGCGTTGCCATTCGGCAGGCAGATCGGCGACCTTGGAGAATGCGCGCTCCGGGTCCTGCGCAGCCCACGCTTCGACCACGGCCTGGAGATAGGTGAAGCGCTCGGCGGGATTGGTCACCTGCTTGGCGCGCTCCCAAGTCTGCTCCGGTGCGACAGCGGTGAGTGATGCCAGCAGATGTGCGGCTGTCTCCGGATCGTTCTCGAGCGCTTGACCGAGCGCGCCGTCGATATCGAGCTCCGCATAGCGCAGCAGCAGTACGTCGAGCGTGTTGCGTCGTTCGACGGGATTCGTGATTGAACGCGCAGCGGCGATCATCGTAGCGAGCTGGTCGCGGTCAGCGTGCTTGGCTGACTCATAGATCGATTCGCGATGCGAGAATTCGGAGGGCTGTGAGCTCTCGCGTTCCGCTTTGCTGGAGCTGGACGCTTGCGACGGCGACAGGTAATTCGCACGTTCTTCGTGCCGCTGCGTGAACGGCGAGCGGATCGGCTCGGTTATCGTCGGCAGCGTCGTTGCAGTGGAAGGCTCGACGTCGACCCCGTGCTCGCGATTCCACAGCCAGCCGCCCGCGATGCCGGCAGCAATGCCGGTCATGACCCAGATGAGCGAGGAGCGTGTCACCATCGGCGGGACTTCCGTGAACGAGTCTGCGCCCTAACGGGGCGTAGGACAACCGCCCGGAAGCGCCGCAATCCAGTCGCGGATCAGCGAAACACCCTCGATATGGACCAGCGCTCGGCCGAGCTCGGGCATCGCGACGTCCGCTTCTGTGGAAAGCATCCTGTGCAACAGAATCGACTCGTCCGGAGTTCCCGGAACGATGTCGAACAATGCGTCGCCGGAGCCGCGGCCGGTCGCAATCGGAATCTTGCACTCGCCGAGATGGACGCGCTCGCTCTCCTGCGCGTGCAGCAGCAGGCCCGAGGTGCTCGCGGCGCCACGCGGCCGGTGGCAGTGCCCGCAATTTACATCCAGGTAAGCACGCGCACGGGCCTCGAGATCGCCGTCCGCGGGATCGTCCCAACGGGCATTGCGCGGCGCTTGTGCCGGATCGGGTGCGCCGGTCAGCAACCCGACCTTCTGCCAATGCGCGAGCTGGTTCTCGGTCGTCTCGCCGTAGCGGAACGTCTTGTTCAGGTGACGCGCGCGGATGCCGATCGGCTCGATCTTCTGCGAGTGATGTTCGAGCGCATGACAACCGGCGCATTGATTCGTGTCGGGGACGAGGTAGGCGAACGGCTGGTGACCTTCGTCGCTGACCAGTTCCAGCGACAACGAATCGCCTGCGAGCGCGAGCGTCGCTTCGGTCTGCTCGGCGTTCCACACGTACGGAATCGCGACCCAGCCGGAAGCTGTGTTGATGAGCAAACGCGTTTCGAGCAGACGCACTCGATGCAGATCGAGCGATGCAGGCGTGCCTTGCGTAGGATCTTTGCGAACGCCGATGCGTCCTTGCGCAGCCGCATCGGCACGCGGGTAGTAGAACGTTTTCGAGATCACAGTGCCGACTGGGAACTCGAACGCATCCTCGCCGTAGTGAATGCTCGTGCCCGACGGCAGGATGACAGTTCGCAGCTTGTGCGCGTAGTCGCTGAAGAGCGGCGAGTTCAGATCGTACGGCGTGACGCCATCGTTCAGCACGACCTTGCCGTCGCGCTGTTCGAGCAGATGCCACTCGCTCAGCTGCTCGGGAAAATCGCCGGGGAAATCGAGTCCGGTGCGCGGAGCCTTGTGACACGCGCTCGCAGCGAGCAGCGACAGTGCCCAGATGAGAGACGCGGGACGCAAAGTCACCTCGTCAGCTGGACGGCGCTGAGGATTCGAGACCCGGCCAGCTCACCGGCTGCAACCTCGGCAGCTCGCAGTCGTGCGGCTTCAGATCGGTGCTGAACTTCGCGAGCTTGCCGGCGTAGTCGATGTTGGCGAAATCCGCGTCGCCATTACCGCGGATGCAGATCTGCGTCCTGGCGACGTCGAGATCCTTGGCCACGGCGCCGTCCCAGAGGATGTCCGGCAGATTTCCGGTGAGTCCGAACTTGGCGACCTTCATCGCCTTGAGCTCGAGCTGATCGGGACTGTCGCCGCCGCCCGCAAACTGGTTGTCGTGGATGTAGATCTGCTGCGGGTACGGATCGAACGCCGCGTCGTTCGCCGGCTTGCCCGTCGTGTCGAACGACAGGATCAGCGCGTTTGCCGTGCGATTGTTCTCGACGCGATTGTCGAAGAACTCCACCTCGTCGTTCGCCAGCACCATGAAGCCGGTGCCGGTCGGCACGGTCGCGACGATGTTGCCCTTGGGCGCGAAGTTGTCCGTGTTGTTGTCGTGGATGTGATTCGAGTAAACGCGCGTCTTGCGGCCATCCTTCACGGGCAGGCCCGGCAGATTGAACACGAGGATGCCGCCGGTGTTGTTGGTGGCGGTGTTGTTGTAGACGTCCGCGTACGTGCTGTTCTCGATCTCGATGCCCGCGACGTTCATCTCAGCGCGGTTGTCGCGCAGGACGATCTGCGTCGACTGACCGACGTAGATGCCGGCGTCGGACGCGCCGATCGCCGCGGATTTCTCGATCAGCACGCGCTCGCATTGCACCGGATACAAGCCGTAGGCGCCGTTCTTCTCGTCCGGCCCGCCGGTCCACTCGACGCGCACGTTGCGGATCGTGAGGTCCTTGCAGCCGTTCGCTTTCAGGCCGTCGCCCTTGGTGTCCTCGATCGCGAGGTTCTCGATCGTGACGTGCTCCGCGGCGTTGATGAGCAAGCCTTCGGCGCCCTGCACCTGCCCTTTGAACGACAGGATCGTCTTGTCCGGTCCGGCACCGCGAATCGTGACGTTCGACTTGTTGAGGCTGAGCGAGCGATCGAAAGTCCACTTGCCGGCGGGCAGCTCGATCACGTCGCCGGCCTTCGCCTGGATCAGCTGCAGCTGCAGCTTCTTGTGGAATTCAGCGTCGGATTGACTGACGTGCGCCGGCTTCTTGCCGCAGCCCACCAGCACGAACGCGAGCGCGAACGCCGCGCAGAGTGCAAACCGCATGATCGTTTCCCCTTTATCTTTACTCGGCGATCGAGGACTGCGTCCGTCGGATGAAATCTTCCCACACCGGGAAGTCGCTGCCGCGCCAGATCGACGCACGGAATTCCTCGGCGCGGGTGCGCGACCAGCCGAGGTGCTTCATTGCATACAGCGAATAGAACGCGGTCGCGCGGAAGTTGGCCGCACAGTGGACCAGCGTCTTGCCCTCGCCCGCGGACTGCATCGCCTGCTCGAACGCCGCGAAATCGGCCTCGCTGGGCTGGTCCCACGGCACCGGAATGTGGCGGTACTTCATGCCGAGCGCCGAAACCGACGCTCCTTCGTCTTGCAAGGAGTAGCGCGGATCGATCGTGGCAAGGTTGATGATGGTCTCGAAGCCCTCTGCGGCAGCAGCTTTCAGCTGTTCTTCCGTGGGCTGGCCGGCGGTCGCGTAGTGCTCGTCGACTTTTCTGTAGTTATAGATCGTCGGTGTGCCCATTTCCTGCGCCATGCTGACGCCTGCGAAGGTGCACAGAATCGTCAGCGCAATAATTCGCATAGTCATGGGGCGTTCGTCACTAGTCACTAATGCTTAGATCGAGCTCAGATCCAGCGCCGCACGCGGCTTGGATGAACCAGACGAAAACCGCAATCGGCACCATTGCACTGGCGGTGCCGAGCAACTCGAACGGCGCTGCGGCGTGCCGGCGCGAGTGCAGGCCGATCATCGCCAGCAGCGCCAACAGCATGTACACGGGCGGAATGATTTTGCGTTGTTGTGGCACGGCGCCTTCCCCTTAGGCGATCACCGGGGGAGTATAGCCCCCTCCGCGCGGGGCCGGAGTAGAATGCCCCGCCATGACACACGCCGCCATTACCGGCTGGGGCAAATGCATGCCGCCGGCCGTGCTCGACAACGCCGGGCTCGCCAGTTTCATGGATACGAGCGACGAGTGGATCACCTCCCGCACCGGCATCAGGGAGCGGCGGGTATCGCACGTGCCGATGACCGTGCTGTCGCACGTCGCCGCGATGCGCGCGCTGGCGTGCGCGGGGATGGATCCCAAAGACATCGACCTGGTCGTGCTGGGCACGTGCTCGGCGGATGAGACCGTTCCGAACACGGCGTCGGCGATACAGCTACTGATCGGCGCGACGAAGGCCGCGGCGATGGACATCAACACGGCGTGCACCAGCTTCCTGTACGGGTTGTCGACGGCGACCGCGATGATTCGCACGGGCGTCGTGCGCAACGCGTTGGTGGTCGGCGTGGAAGGCATCACGCCTTATATGGATTGGAGCAATCGCAACGTCGCGGTGTTGTTCGGCGACGGAGCTGCAGCGGTCGTCGTGCAGGCGACCGATAAGGAAGAAGGCGTGATCGCGGAGAAGCTCGGCTGCTACGCCGATGCGCGTGCGACTCTGCGCGTGCGCGGCATGGGCACGATCTACGGCAACGTTGGCGTGCAACTCGGCGATACGACGTGGGACTTCGACGGGCAGGAGATTTTCAAGCGCGCAGTGCACGGCATGGCGAAAGCGTCGCAGAGTGCGCTGGAGCGCGCGGGCATTTCGACGGATCAGGTCAGTCTGGTCATCCCGCATCAGGCGAACCTGCGCATCATCGAGTCCGTCGCGAAGCATTGCGGGATCTCGATGGATCGCGTGTACGTGACCGTGCAGAAGTACGGCAACATGTCGTCGGCGACCGTGCCGGTCGCGCTGGTCGAAGCACTGGAAGACGGCCGCGTGAAACCCGGATCGATTCTGTTGACGCCGGCGTTCGGCGGCGGACTCACGTGGTGCTCGCACGTGATCCGCTGGGGCGATCGCGTGACGCCGCTCGGCACCACGGACATCGATCTGCCACCGTGCACGCAGACAGCGGTCGAGATCGTGAAAGACATCATCGCGAGAAAGACCAACAGCCAGGCGCTGCTGCAGAAGATCGCGCTGCCGGCGGGCTAACGGTTTACTTCTCGTCCTTGTAGATCGCGATCAGCACCGGCTGATCCTTCGACATCCGCGCGCGATACATCCCTGACGTGTTGAAGCTCCACGCCATCTGACCATCCGGCGCGACGGCGATGATTCCGCCGTCGCCGCCGATCGCAGTGAGCTGCTTCTGAATCACTTCGTCCGCAGCCGCTTGCAGCTTCATTCCCTTGTGCTCGACCAACGAGCAGATTTCGTGCGCGACAGTGAGTCGAATGAAGTACTCGCCCGTGCCGGTCCCGGACACAGCGCATGATTTGTTCGATGCGTACGTCCCCGCGCCGATGATGGGCGAGTCGCCGACGCGGCCCCAGCGCTTGCCAGTCGTGCCGCCTGTCGACGTCCCGGCCGCCAGGTTGCCGTTCATGTCGAGCGCGACGACGCCGACCGTTCCTTTCTTGCCTTCATCATGCGCGAGCTTCTGCGCAGTACCGCCGCCGTGCGCGCCCGCCGGCCTGGGCGGAATCGGCAGGTTCTTCTCTTTCAAAAACTGTTCGAGCGCGCGCCAGCGCCGCTCGGTATAGAACCAGGCCGGCTCGACCTGCTCCAACCCCTGCTCTTTCGAAAACGTATCCGCGCCCGCGGAGATGAGCATTACGTGCGGCGACTTCTCCATCACGCGCCGCGCGAGGGAAATCGGATAACGCGTGCGCGTGACGCCAGCGACGGCGCCCGCGGCGAGCGTCTTGCCATCCATGATCGCCGCGTCCAGCTCGTTGCGACCTTCGGCGGTGAACACGCCACCGCGGCCGCAGTTGAACAGCGGATCGTCTTCCATCAGCCGGGTCGTCGCTTCGATCGCATCGAGCGCCGAACCGCCTTTGCTGAGCACGGCGCCGCCCGCCTGGATCGCGCGATTCATCGACGCGCGATATGCGGTCTCCTGTTCAGCGCTGAGGTCTTTGCGTTCGATGACGCCGGCGCCGCCGTGCACGACGATCGCCCAATTCACGAGTCGGCTCCAAGACGCAGAAACGCAGTCTTCATGCCCTGGACTCTGTTCAGATAAGCGCGCGCATCGTGATCGCCGCAGCGCTGATGCGCAATCAGACGCAGCCCGCGCCGCGCATACCGATCACCCGCACCGGCGCCGCACAGATGAATCAGCGCGGCGAGATCCTCCTTCTGCCGCAGCGTTGCGCGCTTGATCCCCGCGTTCGCGAGCGTCTGCGCAACCTTCACGTCGAGATAGGCGGACGTCATCTCCACCGAGTCAGAGGCGATGACGCGCGTATACAGACCGTTGAACCAGCACGAGTGAATGTCGTGCCACGGACCGTCCTCGACTACGACGTGATCGTGGATGCAGTAGTGCCGAGCCTCCGCGAACGTGCCATCGGTGAGCTGATACATGCCGACCGCGCTGGATGCTGGCCGGTAGAGATCGAACGGACTCTCGGTCAGCGACCAGCGCCAGTACGTGCGTGCGATCGGATTGCCGGATGCTTCGATCTGCGCCAGCGCGGCGAGAAATGCCGGCGAGATCGTGCTCGTGGAGTGCTTGCGAAACACAGATTCGTAGGTGTCCCAGGTTTCTGCCGGCACCTTGTAGAGCACGCCGCTGACTGGAAAGAACAGCTCGGACGGCTTGCGCACGACCTGGTAGATCCAGTTGAGCCCGAACCACAGGACGACCAGGACGGCACCGAGGACGGCGAACTGCAGAGTCGCCGGCGTGTTGCTGAACGCACGCATCCAGCGCTTGCGTACGGCGACGCTCGGCCACCATTGCCGCAGCCACTTGAACGAGGAAGTACGGCGGCGCGCGCCCGCGCGCTTACGCCTGGCCATCAGTCGCCCGGCGCGGGTTGAGGCGCACGCGAGCACTGACCCGAGGCAGCCTGCGCCAGTCGCGCGAAGCCGTGCTGCGGATCGGCGGCGTAGCAGCGATTCGGACCGACCTCGCCGGCGCACGTCACCGTGATGTCATTGGGCTTCAGCACGCCTTCGGGAATGCAGCGGACGACGTACTTGGTGATACCCGAGCCCGCGTCGCGCGCTTCGTCACGCAGATACCAGGTGTCGCCGGCCATGCGCGCCGTACGCTGTACCCGGGCGCGACAATCCGCGTCGATGCGCTCGCGGCAGTAGCGCTGCTCGCACGCGGCAAGTGAACCCTCTTCGCATTCCTGTTCGTTCTTGCGCTCGGTGTCGCGCAACATCTCGGGACCGCCTCCCATGGTCCACGCCGTACACGCCTTCATGTCGCCCGCGTCGCACGCAGTCGTAAGCAGCTCGAGCTCCTCCGGAGAGCGGCGCGTCTTCACAGGTTTGACGGAGGTGGCTTTCGGCGGCGGACGTTTCGCCTTGGCGTAGTCCTGCTTCACCAGCTCCGCATCGGGACCGCAGCGTTTGTCCGAGAACACGCGGGAGCCGTCCTTAGCTTTGCAGGTATAGATCTGCGCCTCACTGCTGGCGCTGACCAGCAGCGCCGCTGCGAGCAGGATCCAGGCAGGCGCGTGCACGCGCCAAGGATATCAGACCAGTTTGAAGCCGGACGCGCTGAGCGGCAGTCGACGAATGCGCGTTCCAGTCGCGGCGAAGATTGCGTTGGCCACCGCCGGTGCGACGGGCGGGACCGGCGGCTCGCCGACACCGCCGACAGCTTCGGTGGGACTTTCGAGAATCTCCACTTCGATCCGCGGCGCCTGCGCCATGCGCACGACCGGGTAGTCGTGGAAGTTCGACTGCTGTACGCGTCCGTTGGCGAGGGTGATCTCGCCCATCGCGGCGGCGCTCAATCCGAAAATAACGCCGCCTTCGAACTGCGCCCGGACCGAACTGGGATTGACGGCCGTGCCGCAATCGACGGCACAGCACACGCGATGCACGCGCAATGCCTTGCCGGAACCGACGGAGACTTCGGCGACCTGCGCTGCCAACGAACCGTAGCCACGCAGGAACGCGATGCCGCGGCCGTGTCCCTTCGGCAACTTCTCGTCCCAGCGTGCGAGCTTCGCTGCTGCGTCGAGTACGCGCAGCGCGCGGGCGTTGTCGCGAAGCAGATTGCGGCGGAAGGCGAGCGGCTCTTGCCGCAGCTCCTGCGCCAGCTCGTCGATGAAGCTTTCGAAGAAGAACAGGTTCTGCGAAGCATCGACCGAACGCCACGCACCGAGCGGCACACCAGGATTCCAACCGGCGTAGCTGACGCAGATGTTCGGCACCGCGTAGAGCTGGCCGACCATGCCGCCCACCGGCGTTTCGCCATCGAGGCAACCGATCTGCGCCCGAAGTGCGGTGACCGCAGTGCTTTCGTCGAGCGCTGCGCGGAAACGAACGGCCGCGGCGGGTCGATAGAACCCGTGCTGAGTGTCTTCCTCTCGTGTCCAGACCAGCTTGACCGGCACGCCGATCTCGCGCGCGATCAACGCGGCTTGCACGCCGTAGTCGACCTGCAAGCGCCGACCGAAACCGCCGCCAAGCTCGGTCGTGTTGATCGTCACGACGGCCTCGTCGAAGCCGAGCGCCTTCGCGACTTCGGTGCGCAGCTCGGATTGCACTTGCGTCGGCACCCACAGTTCCGCTCGCCCGTCGCGAACGAATGCCGTGCCGTTCATTGGCTCCATCGGCGAGTGCGAGAGCAGCGGCGCTTCGTACGTGCGCTCGACGACCCGTCGGGCCTTCGGGAACTGCGACTCGGACTGCTCGCGGATTTTCGCCTCGTCTTCGCCTTCGTTGACGTAGACCTTGCCGGCCTCGCGCGTGAGTGCGCGCAGACGCTCGGAGATCTCAGCCGAGCTGACGGCGGCCATCGGGCTCTGGCTCCAGACCGGTTTCAGCTCGGCCAACGCCTTCTGCGCCGTCCAGAAGTTCTCGGCGACGACCACGACAGCTTTTTCGAGCTTCAGCACGCGACGCACGCCGCGATGGCGCATTGCCGGCGCCTCGTCGACGCTTGCGAGCGTGCCCTTGAACACGGGCGATTGCGCGATTGCGGCGTACAGCATGCCGGGCCGGCGAACGTCGATGCCATACGTCGCAGTGCCCGTCACCTTCGAGCGCACATCGAGTCGATGCAGCGGCTTGCCGATGAGCTGCCACTCAGTCCGCGGCTTCAGCGGCACATCCTTCGGCACCGGCACGCGCGCGGCGTCGCGAGCGAGCGCGGCGTACGAAGCGCTGCGCGATGACTGCTCGTGTCGCACGTAGCCGCTGCGAGCGACGCATTCCTCGACTCGCACTTGCCAACGGTTGGCAGCAGCCTGGAGCAGCATCGTGCGAGCAGCCGCACCGGCCTGACGCAGCCGATCGAACATGCCGCGGATCGAGCCGCTGCCGCCGGTCTGATAGGTCTCCCACACGCCGTAGTGCTCGCGATCGATCGGTGCGAAGTCGATGCGCACCTGCGACCAGTCGAGCCCCAGTTCCTCAGCAAGGATCTGCGCGAGTCCGGATTGCGCGCCCTGCCCCATCTCGGTGGCATTCATCAGCAACGTGAGGTTGCCGTCGACGTCGATGCGGATCCAACCGGCAATGATCTCGTTGACGTTGCCATCGGCCGCACGCAGTGGCACTCGAATATCGACGAGCAGAATGCCGCCCGCCACGGCGGCGGAGTGCAGAAAGGCGCGGCGAGACAGCTTGGTAGACATAGCGCGCGATCTTCGATCAGTAGCAACCGTAGCGGAAGCCGTATCGACCTCCCTCCGACGCGTACGACGCACGGCTCGCCGCAGGCGGTCAGCCGCCGGGAACCCGCGCGATCAGCTGCACTTCGACAATCCCGTTGGTTCCGAGCAGGCCGGTAGTTCCGACCGCCGTCCATGCGGGATATGGAGACTTCATGTAGTTGCCGGCGACTTCCTCGAACAGCGCGAACTGCTCGCTCTTCGTGCCTTCGAAGTCGGGCCCCTGCCAGACGTGGAAGCTGTTGATCATCACGACGTCCGCGAAACTTGCACCCGCCGATTCGAGCAGCCCCTTGAGGCGCTGAAAGCCGCGGTCGACTTGCAACTTGAAGGCCGCCGCATCCTTGCCCTCGCCTTCGCGCCGGCCGATGACGACGCCGGAGATGTAGAGCATGTTGTCCACGCGGCGAACTGCGGCGTAGCGCATCTCGTCGTGGGCGCGCTTGGCGTTCTCGTTGGGGAGAATGACGCTACCGTGTGGCGCTGGCAGGACCAGCGGCCACTTGTCAGTCTCGGCAGCGTGCGTAACCCCGGCGGCTAGCATGAATGCGGCGCATACAATCGCGGGACGTTGGCCTCTCATTTTCATTCCCCAGATTTTCAAGAGTTTTGTCAGGCGGCTTCAACCAGAATCCTGCCAGCATGCTGCCCGGCGCGCCGCGGTTTGATCACTATTTCTACGTCGTGGCCAAGCGCCGTCAGGAAGTTCATCAAACGCTCGACTGAGAATCCGTCGAGCCGATATCGCAACAGCGCGGAGACCTTCGGCTGGTTGATGCTCAGGACTTCGGCTGCTCGCGCTTGCGACCAACCCCGCGCAGTGATCTCACGCTTGATCGCGACGGCGAGCTGAACCTTTGTCTGCAGCTCCTCGGCATCTGGAATGCCGAGATCAGCAAATACGTTGCCAGACCCTACTTCCATCGCTGTGCGTCGCCTTCTACTTTGCGCCTTTCCCATACCGCTCCTCGTAGTCGCCCCGCGCAGCCCGCAAACGCTTCTCGATCAACTCAATGTCGTGCTTTGCAGTACGAACGCCGCTCGGCGACTTCTTCTGAAAGCAATGCAGGACATGGATAGCTCGTCTGAACCGCACTGTGCAGACGGCACGGTATGTTGAGCGATCGAAGTCCTCTGCGATCTCGAGTACCCCCGCACCGAGCCCCTTCCAGATCTTCGCGGCAGAAGGAGTGTCGCCAAATTGCGCGGCGCTCAAGGTCGCCCCGACATTTCGCACGACTGCCGCTGGAAAACTGAGCAGGTCTCGCTTGGACGAGCCAACCCAGATTACGAGCTTCTCGCCCGCCGCCGGATGATCTCGCACGGCGAGTATCCTATTTCTGGGATGTATAGGTCAAACTCAAAAACGATCGCTCACCCTCGACCTGCCGCCGCAGATGTATTTCCTCGCGGTCGACCATGATCTCGCGCGGCGCCTCGACGCCGATTTCGACGCGACTCGGCGTGATAGCGAGCACGGTGACGCGAACTGCGCCGCCGATGACGATGGACTGGTTGAGACGCCTGGAGAGAACCAGCATGCGTGAGCTCCTTGTGCTTCCATTCTGGGAGCAGCGGCCGTAGTGTACGCATGCTCCGATAATGGGAGCAAGAGCAAGTTCGCTTATACATGCGCTCCCGGAATCGGAGCGCGCCATGAAGGCATTGCGCAGTCGCGAACATCGTATGCTGTGTACCGTTCTTGCGGAGGCGAGAATGCAGGCCGGACTGACGCAGCGAGGCCTGGCGGAGCGACTGAAGCGCCCGCATTCGTACGTCGCGAAGATCGAAGGCGGCGAGCGCCGCATCGACGTCATCGAGTTCGCCGAACTGGCGCGTGCGCTGCGCCTCGATCCGTGTAAGCTGCTCGGCGAAGTGCTGGGGAAATAACAAAGCATTGAGCAACAGGCACTGGCGATTGGGGAGTCGAGAGTGACCATCTTCGTTCTGATCCTCGCGGTCATCGCGGTGTGGATCGTGTTCGCGTACAACCGGCTCGTGCGGCTGCGGAATCAAGTGCGCACAGCATGGGCAGACATCGACGTGCAACTCACGCGACGTCACGACCTCGTACCGCAGCTCGTATCTGCTGTGCGCGGCTATGCGAGCCACGAGCAGACGGTGTTGCAGGCAGTTACCGATCTCCGCTCGCAGGCGCTGTCGCTGCAGAGTCCCACGAAGCTGGGTGAAGTCGAGACGGCGCTGGAGCAGGCACTGACGCGCGTGCTGGCGCTGAAGGAAGCGTATCCAGACCTCAAGGCGAGCGAGAATTTCAGCCAGCTGCAGCGCGACCTGGTCAAGGTGGAGGAGACGCTGCAGTACGCGCGCCGCTTCTACAACGGCGCAGTGCGCGACCTCAACGACGGCGTGCAGCGCATACCCGATGTCGTGATCGCCAACGCATTCGGATTTTCGGCGGCAGAGTTCTACCAGGCACGCGACGACGAGCGTCAGTCAGTACAGGTGAAGCTGCAATGATCACGCGCATCGTCGTCGCACTGTTCGCGGTGCTCGTCTGCAACGTCGCGCTCGCCGACGAGCGCATCCTCGGGTACGACATCGAGGTGCGCATCGACAAAAGCGGCGCGCTCGACGTGACCGAGCGCATCACGGTGCGCGCCGAAGGCAGCAACATCCGTCGCGGTATCTATCGCGACTTCCCGACGCGCTACCGCGATCGCTACGGCAATCGCGTCGTCGTCGATCTGAAAGTGATCAGCCTGCTGCGCAACGACGAGCCCGAGCCGTGGTTCACGGAAGAGCGCGACAACGGCGTGCGGATCAACTTCGGCAACGACAACTTCCTGCCGGTGCCGGCGAACTACACGTACTCGCTGCATTACAAGACGACGCGTCAGTTGGGCTTCTTCAAGGATCACGACGAACTCTACTGGAATGCGATCGGGACCGGTTGGGCGTTCCCAATCGATCGCGGCGCGGTCGATGTGTATCTGCCCGCGCCGGTCGAGATGGGGCAGATGAGCGCGGAAGGCTACACGGGCTATCAGGGATCGCAGGAACACGCTTATCGCGCCGAGATCGTCGAACCCGGTCACGCACACTGGGAGCTCACGCGTGCGCTGGCGCCGCGCGAAGGCTTCACGATCGTGCTCAGCTTTCCGAAAGGCTTGATTCCCGCGCCCAGCGGCGCACAGCGAGGCTGGTGGCTGCTGAAAGACAACAGCGGCATTCTCGTCGCGCTGCTCGGCCTGATCCTGCTGATCGTGTATTGCGTGCGCGAGTGGGCTAGCGTGGGGCGAGATCCGCGCAAGGGCGTCATCATCGCGCGCTACGAGCCGCCGGCGGGGCAAACTCCGGCGAGCCTGCGTTACCTGATGCAGATGGGCTACGACATGCGCTGCTTCTCGGCGGATGTGCTCGCGCTCGCCGTCGCCGGCTGCCTGCGCATCGTGCGCGACAAGGGATTCTTCAAAGACGAGTGGCGACTGGAGCGCGCCAGCGTGCCTCCCGAAGGCTCACCCGCTGTCGAGCGGGCGCTCTTTGCACGGCTATTCAAAGACGGCTCGCCGACGCTCGTACTCAAGAACACCAATGCATCGACTGTCTCCGGTGCGCAGAGCGCGCATTCGAGCGCGATCAGCGATGCCATGGTGCCGAGCTACTTCAAGCGGAACACCGGTTCGATCTTCAAAGCGTTCCTGGTCGGCGCGATCCCTGCGCTGCTGGCGTTCTGGCTCGCGGGGGAGTTCGGCAAGGCGCTGGTCGTGGTCATCGCCGTTCTGATGGTGATCACGCTGGTCATCTTCGGCCGACTCGTCAAAGCGCCGACGCCCGAGGGGCGCAGGCTCATGGACGAAGTCGAAGGACTGAAGCTGTATCTGAGCGTCGCAGAGCGCGACGAGCTCGCGCGCATGCAAGGACCGGACGCGCCGCCCACGCTCGACGACAAACGCTATGAAATGCTGCTGCCGTTCGCAGTCGCACTCGAAGTCGAAGAAGCCTGGACCGACAAGTTCACCGCGGCCGTCGGCGCCGCAGCCGCTGCTGAGGCTACGCGCAGAATCGGCTGGTACCACGGCGGCGACGTCAGCGACCTCGGCAGCCTCAGCCGCGCCATCGGCAGCAGCCTCACTTCGCAGATCTCATCGGCCTCCTCCCCACCCGGCAGCTCGTCGGGCTCCGGCGGCGGTGGATCATCCGGCGGTGGCGGTGGTGGTGGCGGTGGCGGCGGCCGCTAGGACGGTGCCGGGGGAACAAATCGGCTCACAACTGAGCGGCGCAGCACGGCCTTACCGCGTTCTGTAGCAGGGATGAGCCTGGCATCGCTGCCGATGCTGCAGTGCTGACTTATGGGCCGCTTTCTTCCCCCGGCACCGTCCGAGCAGACGGCACCGTCCGAGCAGACGCTAAGCGGCGATCGGAGTCGGCGCGGCGATCTGTACGCAGTTACGGCCGCAGCGTTTAGCGGCGTAGACCGCTTCGTCGGCGCGGGCGATCAGATGCTCGCCCCAGACGCCGAGCATGTCGCTCGTCGCGATGCCGATGCTGCAAGTCAGATGAATCGGTGCACCGAAGCCCGGCACGCTGCTGTCCGCGACGCGTTGACGGATGCGCTCGGCGATCGGCTGCGCGGCCGCGGCGTCGGCGCTGCTGAGAATGACGACGAACTCCTCGCCACCGTAGCGCCCGATCACATCCGACTGTCGCAGCTCCGCCTGGATCGGGCCGATGATCGCCTTCAGGCACGCATCGCCCGCCGGGTGTCCGTGCGAATCGTTGATCTGCTTGAAGTGGTCGAGATCGATGAACAGCAGCGCAATCGGCAACCCGCGCGCCCGCGCACGCAAGCACGCGCTATCCAGACGCTCGAGCAGCGAGCGTCGATTGAGCACACCTGTCAGCGCATCAGATTGCGCGCGACGTTCCGCATCAGTGAGTGCGAGACGCTGATCGCGCAGGCGATCGGCCACGCCCAGCGCGATGAGCACCGCAGCCGCGACCATCGACGCCGGCAACCCGTAGTACAACAGCGTCGCCGACTCGCCGTCATCGCGCGAGAACAGCAAATGCACAGCCGTCACGAACGTCAACGCTTCGAGCAATCCCCACGCGACCAGGAACCACCCCGCGGCGCGGTTGTTACGACGCCAGGCGAGGAACGCAACGACCAGCGTCGTCACCGCGGAAACCGCGAACACGATGTTGCCGATCGCCGCGACGATACCGCCCAGCCCGACGACGTCCGCAAAGTTCGCGAACGCCAACACGACGAACGTCAGCGCAAACCACCCGAACAGCGCATACACGCGCGGCGAGAATCGCTGCAGCTCCGCGATCTCACGCACGAACAGGCACGCCACCGCACCGCTGAACGCGGCCGCGATGTTCCAGGTGTAACCGATCGCGGGCAGCGCCAGCGACAACACCGGCCACTCGAACCCCTGTCCCGACAAGTACGCGACGTACAACGCCTGCAACGCGAACAACGTCGCATACAGCAGCAGCAATCGATCCGACAGCACGAACCAGATCAACAACGCCGCAACCGACATCGCCATCAGCGCGCCGAACGACAGCGCAATCATGCGCGCGTGATCGGCCGACACAGTCATAGTCTCCGGCAGCGTCGATGTCACAAAGCGCATGCCGGTCGGACCCGGCGAGTTCGCCGTCGCATGCACGTATACAGGCTGCCCCGCGTGCAACCCCGCCGGCAGAATGTAGATCGCATCCTGCGCTCCGACGAATCCCGGAACGTGCATCGCGAACCGCAACGCCACTGGCTGTCCGTGATCGACGACGAACATCTCGACGTTCATATTGCGGCCCTTGCGCACGTTCACAGTCGGCACGTCGCGCGGCTGGAACGCTTCGGGCAGGGTGATCCGCAACCAGTAATCGCTCGCGCGCGGCCAGGTACTCATGGCATCGCGCGGCAGAAAGCGAGCGTCGAGGGCACCGCTGGTAATCTCCGGGGCGCTGGCCTGAGACAGTTCGGGATCGAGACGCTTGACGTCGAACGCGGCTCCATCAGCGCTCGCAGCCGTGGACAGCAGAGCGAGCAGACAGATGGCGAGGAGCTGGCGCATGAGCGCAATCGTAATCAGCCATTCCGGCTCAAAGCAACGAACGAGTCGCAGAGTTTTGAGATTCTGTAATGTTGCAGGATGGCTAAACTGCCGCCACCTCGGGGAGAGATAAGAATGAATCGCACCGCCGCGGCGAGCCTGGCGCTCGCAGGACTCATGCTGGCCGCCACCGCTTTCGCCCAGACGTGCCCGCCCAGGGGCATGTCGCGCGAGCAGCTGCTCGAGCTGAAATCGCAGGAGTTCAAGCTGTCCGACACCACTCGACGACAGGCGCTGGCGCTGGATCTGGTCGCCTGCCTCGGCAGCCCCGATCCGACTCTGCGCGACGGCGTTGCGTTCGAGGCGCTGGCGGCCTGGATGCGGGACCAGCAGCTCTCGCCAGCGACGGTCGGCACGATCCGCGACCAGCTGGTAGCGCAGCTCGCTCCGAACTCGCCCGATCCGACCGGTGTGAAGAAACCATTTGCGGCCCTGACGCTCGCCGAGGTCGCACGCGTCGATCGCGTCGAGCAATTCATGACAGCTCAGCAGCTCCAGCAACTGGTCGACGCCGGAACGCGTTATTTACAATCGGTGCGCGATTACCGCGGCTTCGACGCACGCGAAGGCTGGCGCCACGGCGTCGCTCACTCCTCCGACCTGATGCTGCAGCTCGCGGTGAACCCGCGGACGACGAAGGCGCAGCTCGATCAGATGCTGGCCGCCATCGCCTCGCAGATCGCGCCGGCGGGCGAACACTCCTACATCTACGGCGAGGGCGACCGCCTGGCGCAGGCGGTGTTCTACATCGCCAAGCGCAAGCTGCACACGGCCGACGAATGGCGCAAATGGTTCGAGCAGGTCGCTGCGCCGGCGCCGCTGGCGAACTGGCGCGATGCGTGGACGTCGCAGAGCGGGATCGCCAAGCACCACAACACGATGCAGTTCCTCACCACGCTGTATCTGTACGTGCGCGAGAGCGGCACCGAGTTTCAGGACCTGGTGGTGCCTGCGATCGTTGCTGCGATCAAACCCTTGCTGTGACGCCGCGCCCGGAGCTGCGCAGGCCTCAGGGCCGCGAGACGTGCGTGTAGATCACCTGCCATTTGCCGTTGCGCTTCGCCCAGATGTCGGCGAAGCGCAGCTTCACGGCGAACGGCTTGCCGCCATCCACGCCGCGTAGATCCACGATGCCGCCCATCACTGCGCCGTCGCTCCATGCTTTTTCGATCGGCTGCTGGATCTCGAAAGGCTCGATCTTGTAGCCCGGCGCCGTGTAGTCGGCGATCAGCGCCGCCTTGCTCTGAATGCGGCCGGAGCTGTTCACGAGCGTGTAGTCGTCGGCGACGAGTCGCTGCAACGCCGCCTTGTCGGCATGAATCTGGGCTTCGTCGTACTCTTTAACCGCCTTGGCAAGATCGGCCGGCAAGTCCGCAGCATTGGCCAACGATCCGATCATCAGCGCCGCTGTCAGCAACGCCGCACGCAACTTGAACATGATGCCCCCGCTTGGAAAACGCAGGCGTCAAATATAGCGCGTGAGCCAATTCGGTCGCTCGCGCTTCTTGCGGTAATACCACGCGCACGGTCCGATCATGACAACGAGCAGCAACAGCCAGATCCCGTAAGTCTCGGCGAGACTGAACTTGGTGCGCAGGATCGCGGCCGCGATGCCCAGCACGTAGAAGTGCACGATGTAGAAGAAGAACGGCACGCGACCGAATACGGCGAACGGCCGCAACACCGCCGGCGTGCCATGGCGCATGATCGTCGAGAGCGCGATGAGCGTGACGAAGATGCAGGCGAACGACCACGCGAGGAACGGCAGGTCGGGCGGATACTTCGAGAACTCCCAGAACTGCACGCTGGCGACGCTGCTGTACGGGTACGCGTTGCCGTAGCCGCCATACAGACGCACGGCGAGGAAGAACGCGAAACTGATCGCGGCGAGCGCGGCCCAGAATTTCGCGGGACGCTCTCGCTGCAGCGAATCGCGGCCGACGACGAATCCCAGCAGCAGGACGCCGATCCACGGGATGACTGGATACAGCGAACGGAACGCGCCTTCACGCACCGGCTCGTAGAGTATCGCGCGCAGCGGCAGCGGCAACCACGAGACGTCGAGCAGCGGATGAAGCAGCAGAACGCCGAGCGCAACCGGCACGAGGACCCGGCTCGAAACATCGCGTAGCAGGGCGGTCACGATGATCGCGACGCCGATGCACGCGAGCACCATGAACGAATAGAAGCCCATCAACGCGCGCGGCAATCCCATCACCAGCGTGTCGACGGCGATCAGCACGAAGCCGCGAATCAGCAGTCGCCGAGTCACCTCTGCATGCGTCACGCCGCGGTTCTCGCGAGCCAGGCTCGTCAGCGCGACCATGAAGCCCGCCATGAACAGGAACCCGGGCGCGACTGGCACGCCCAGGAAGCGCGTGAGGAACTGGAAGATATTGCCGAATTGCGGCGCGGGCCCGGCCGCCAGCTCTTCGGCCGCCCGACCGGCGTTGAACATGAGCGAAACGTGATCGAGCCCCATGTGCGCGATCAGCAAACCGCGGAAGACGTCGACGTAGGCTTGGCGCGCGCCGGGCGCGCTCACGGCTGCGGCGGCCTGGGCACGCGCGGCGGCGGACGGGTTGTTGGTCATGGCCCTATGGTCCGCCGGCCGCACCGCGGCCGGACATTGCGTCCGGCCTGGATCAAACCCTGACCAAGGACAGGGATGCGAAGCGTTACTTGCCCGTCGCGTAGCGTTTTACGAGTCGATACAGAAAATCTTGCGCATCGTAAAACTGCGCTACACCGACACGCTCGTCGCGACCGTGTGCGCGCACGTCGGCGATGTCGCCGAACAGCCCTGACACGCCGTACATCGGAATGCCCTTCGCGCGCAGATAAGCGCTGTCGGTCGCGCCGGTGCCCATGATCGGGATTACCGTCACGCCCTTCCACATCTTGCCGGTGAGCTCTTCGATCGGCTTGATCACGATCGGGTTGAGCGGCGAAACCGGCGCAGCCGGCGCGCCGGCGGTACTGCGCAACGTCACCTTGATTCCGTCGTCGGCGAACACACGCACGAGCGTGCGTTGCACGTCCTGCACCGATTCCTGCGGCAGGATGCGGCAGTTCACGTTCGCCGTCGCCTTCTGCGGCAGCGCGTTGCGAGCATGACCTGCCTGCAACATCGTCGCCACGCACGTCGTGCGGAGCATCGAGTTGTACGCAGGAGTTTGCGCCAGCGTCGCCACGGCCTTCTCATCCGCGCCGTTCGACTGCACGACTGCCTGCATCGCCGCGCCGAGATCGCCACCTTCGAGCGCCGCAGTACGCTCGAAGAACGCATGCGTGACTTCATTGAGATTGATCGGGAAATCGAACTTGCCCAGCCGATCGAGCGCCGCCGACAGCCGATAGATCGCATTGTCGCGCACCGGCACCGAGCTGTGACCACCCTTGTTGGTAATCTCCAGATCGAAGTCACGATACAGCTTCTCGGTGGCCTGCACGGCATTGAACAGCTTCTTGCCGTCGCGCTCGCGTCCGCCGCCACCTTCGTTCAGGCCGAACTGCGCATCGATGAGATCGCGATGATTGTCGGCGAGCCACGAAACGCCGTTGTAGTCGCCACCCTCCTCGTCCGAGGTGAGCGCCAGGATGATGTCGCGCTTCGGCTTGAGGCCCTCCTGCTGGTAGCGAATCAGGTTGGCGACGAAGATCGCGGCCATTGCCTTGTCGTCGCCAGTACCGCGCCCGTAGTAGAAACCATCGCGCTCGATCAACTTGAACGGATCGAGATCTGCCGACCAGTCTTCTTTGTGCGCCTCCACGACATCGAGATGCGCGACCAGCAACACCGGCTTCTCCTTGCCGTTGCCGCGCAAGCGCGCCACGACGTTGCCCTTCTTCGCATTGCCCGGATGCACGAGCACCTGCACGTCTGCCTGCGGAAATCCTGCGGCGATGAGTCGCGTTGCTACTGCACGCGCTGCTTGCGTGTTGTCGCCGACGGAATCCGTCGTGTTGATCTCGACCAGTTCTTTGTAGATGTCGTACAGCGCGCGCTGCTCAGGCTTGAGCTCGGCCGCGCCGGCGGCGCTCACAGCAGCGAACGCAGTCAGGAGTGCGAGGATTGTTCCAGCAAACGTTCTTTTCATGACAGACCGCCAGTGATTTGCGATCCGGCATGATAGAGGAAATCACAGCTCGACTGTCTGCCGACGCTCCAGGCCTTTGGCCACAGCCTCCGCGCGCGTGCGCGCGCCGAGCTTGCGAAACAGCGATTCGATGTGGAACTTGACCGTGTGCAAGGAAATGCCAAGGTCGCGCGCGATCGCTTTATTGCTAGATCCCGCGCCAATCGCCGCGAGCACGTCGAGCTCGCGCGGCGTCAGCAACACGCCGGCTGCGCGCTCAGCCAACTCTTCGAAGCCGCGCGGACGTTGCTCGATGGCGGGCTCAGGCACACCGCGTGGCGATGAACCGCCGGCTACTGCATGCAACGCCGCTTCGATCTGCTGCGACGTCGTCGAGCCATCGACCAACACGACATCTGCAGAGCTGGTATCGACGATGGCGTGACCCGCATGCGCGACGACCTGCGCCAGCTCCTCGCGGCGCGCCGGGTCGCGCGTCACGATCGCTACGCTGAGAACGTTTGCTGGTTTCTGCTTCGCCACCCGAAGACTCATGGGACTCCTGTCGTCACTGGCGCGGACGGGCCGTGATCACCACGTTCGACGTCAGCACCTCGCCACCTCTGATCAAGCGCAGCGCCAGACTCTTGCCGACGCTCTCATCGTCGAGCTGCGCGATGACTCGGCGCAGGCCGCGCATCGATGCGCCGTCGATGGTGAGCAGGATGTCTCCGGCCTTCACGCCGGCGACTTCGCCGGGACCGCCCGCGGCGATCGACATCACCATCATCCCCATCGCTTCGCCTGCCGCCTCGCGCAGCGGCTCTGGCACGGCGACCGGTTGCAGCCCGAGACCGAGCCAGCCACGCGGCACCTGGCCATCGCTCAGTAACTGCGGCACGACGCGCTCGAGGGTCGCGACCGGGATGACGAGCACCACTCCCGGCGGTCCGAGCGTCGACATGCCCAACAGGGCACCCGCCGTATCAAGGACCGGTCCTCCTTCTTCGGTGCGGCGCAGGCGGATATCAAGGGCGATCCGTTGCTCCAGGCGTCCGCCCGCGCGGCTGTACCACTGCGGGCCGACGGAACTGACCAGGCCGAGGCGCGCAGTCGTGGCGCCGGCAGCATCCGCGCCGAGCGCCAGAGTCAGGCTGCCGACCCGGGCCGTCCCGCGCGGCACGGTTGTCGCTGCGAGAGGCGCATCGGTTCGCATGACCAGCAGGTTGGTCCCAGGATCGCGGCCCGCGATTCGCGCGGTGGCCGTCGCACCGGCGGCAGTCACGACTTCGTATTCGTCGCGATTGCCGACGGCCTGCTCGGAAGTGACGACGACATCGGGCTGCCAGAGCAGCGCGCTGATGTGCCGGTGAGACGCATTGCGAACCGCGACGGCGAGGCCGCGCGCCGCGGCTACTTCGGTCTCGAGGGCCTGCGAAAGATCGCTGAGGGGATTGATTGCGTTCATGGCGCAAACGATGCGCGCCGGCCCGCTGATTACCCATCGGGCGATTGACCGGGGCCCGGCTTGCCGGCCCGCAATGGACAAGGTCCCGGCTGAACGGCCGGGTGGATTCGTCGACCCACAGCGCGAAGATCGCTCGCATGCTCCAGCCATCACCCGTCGAGCCGGTCGCGCTCGACCCCTATTCCGAAGTCGTTTCCCAAGCTTTCGAACTCGTCAGCCCGGCCGTCGTCAGCATCTCGGTGCGCTCGCGCCGCGGACCCTCCGGCGTCGGCTCGGGCGTGCTCTACACACCCGACGGCTATCTGCTCACGAACAGTCACGTCGCCAACGGTGCGACCGAGTTGCGCGCGGCGCTGACCGACGGCCGCGAAGTTCCAGCCACGCTCGTCGGCGATGATCCCGAGACCGACATCGCAGTGCTGCGCCTCGCCGGCAGCGGCTTCCCGTACGCAACGTTCGGCAGCTCGTCGTCGTTGCGCGTCGGGCAACTCGTCATCGCGATCGGCAATCCGTTCGGCTATCAAGCGACGGTGACTGCCGGCATCGTCAGCGCACTCGGCCGCAGCCTGCGCACGCGCTCGGGACGACTCGTGGAAAGCGTGATTCAAACCGACGCGCCGCTGAATCCCGGCAACTCGGGCGGCCCGCTCGTCGACGGCGCGGGACGCATCGTCGGCATCAATACAGCAATCGCTGGCGGCGCACAGGGAATCTGCTTCGCGATCGGGATCGACATCGCGTCGAACGTCGCTGCGACGTTGATGCGCGAAGGGCGTGTGCGTCGCAGCCGCCTGCGATTCGCGGGACAGACGATCATGCTCGATCGCCGCATCGTGCGCGGCCTCGGACGCTCGGCGTCGAGCGCGATACTCGTGCTGGAAGTGTTAGCGGATGGGCCAGCGCAGCGCGCGGGGCTCGAGAAAGGAGACGTGTTGTTGGAGTTCGATGGCGCGGCGATCGAGAGTCTGGATCATCTGCATCGATTGTTGACGGTGGAGCTCGCGCAGCGGGAGGTTCCGCTGCGCGTGTTAAGGAGAGGGAAGGTGCTCGAACTGGCCGTGCAGCCAGTCACGCAGTAAGCGGCAAGAACTCTCGCCAAGCCGCCAAGACGCGAAGGAGGAGAAGTTCCGAACAGTAAAAATGTCGGAAATTGAATCTCTGGTTCTTCTTGGCGTCTTGGCGATCTTGGCGAGAGTTCTTCTGGGATGACCTATGCCTCCCTACTCTGTCCCTTTTGCCGCTACAGGGAATGCGCGTGCCACGCGGCCCAGCCACACTCGAATCGCTCCGGTGCGCAAATCTTTTTCCGGTGTGAAGCCGAGGCGCACGATGATCAGGTCCTTCGACGGCACGACCAGCGTGAACTG
>Ga0207691_10001229_pt1 | contig 25531 bp, 21 predicted proteins | sample KBSM13metaG_FD_184327 | JGI IMG/M metagenome (GOLD analysis project Ga0207691, IMG submission 184327) | Miscanthus rhizosphere microbial communities from Kellogg Biological Station, Michigan, USA - KBS M1-3 metaG (SPAdes) (version 2) | ecosystem: Host-associated > Plants > Roots > Rhizosphere >...
GCCGGCGATCCGACTCGCCTCTTCGAACTCGCATACGCGCTCGCGGCCGAGTTCCCGCTGGCGCTGGAGCCCAAGTCCAAAGCAGCGCGCGGCTACGCGCTCCGCCACCCGGTGGCGCCCACTCCGGTGCATGCCGAGGATCCCGAACTTGCCCCGCATGCGAGTGCCGCGGAGGGATTCGCCGCGATCATTCGCGTTTGCTTAAAACAGGTCCAGGGCAATGCGGGCGGCGTGCTGACGCAGACGGACCCGGAATGGTTGCACCAGATGCGCATCGGGATCCGGCGGCTGCGCGCAAGTCTCGCGCTCGCGGCCCGGTATATGGCGCCAGCACGGGTCGAACCGCTGCGCGGCGAATTTCGCTGGCTTGCGCAAGCTCTTGGCGTCGCGCGAGACAGCGACGTGTTCACGCTGGAAACATTGCCGGCGTTCGCCACCGCCGTCGGGCGAGGCAGCAATGCGGCCGCATTGAAACCGGCGCTGCGCGCGCTGGCCGCCCAGGCCGCCGTCCGCCGCGCGGAGGCCGGCGACGTGGCACGCGCGGCTGTGGGTTCTCCAAGGTTCCTGCGCATGGTGCTCGCGGCCTCGGCGCTGGCCGCCTCCCCGACCGTGGGCAGCCCGAATGCAGGCGCGCTCGCGGAAAGCGCACGCGATGTCGCACGGCCGCAGCTCAAGCGTCGCCATCGCGCGCTGCTGGCCCTGGGATCGGATCTGCCGCACGCGGCGCCGGAAATCCGGCATGCGGCCAGGCTCGCCGCGAAAAAACTGCGCTATGCGACGGAATTCTTTGCGCCGCTCTTCGCGAAAAAACGCACTCGCGCGTATCGCAACGCCCTGACCGCGCTGCAGGAGGAGCTCGGCGCCTGGAACGATGCCGCCGTCGCAGCGCGTATTGCCGGCGAACTCGCCGGCACCACGTCCGCGGCAGCGGCGGCCTTCAGCGGATGGGCCGCGGCGCAGGGCAGCGCGCGAAGCGCAGCTCTCGACGCCGCCTGGGTCACGTTCGCGGGTGCCGCGCCGTTCTGGACGCGCGACTAGCGATTTTCCGGTCAACGATTTGGAGAGAGGGAATGCTCGAATCGGCAGAAGTCGGTCACAGGATCGCCAAGGCGACTTATGCGCGCGAGGAGATCCGGCTGCGCGAGGCGCTGCTGAACGGACAGTTCGAGATCGGCGAAGCCGGGCGCGGTCCCATCCTCGTGCTGATCAGCGGACTGGAAGGCGGCGGTCGCGGCGACACGGCAAACAAACTTAACGAATGGATGGACCCCCGGTTCATCCGCACCCATGCGTTCGGGCCGGGTGCGCCGGAGGAGGAAGCGCGACCGCTGGCTTGGCGCTATTGGCGCGCGCTGCCGCCGCGCGGGCGCGTCGGCATTTTCATGAACGCATGGTATCGCCAGCTGGTCGCCGCGCACGTGCGGCGCCAGGTGAGCGACGCTCAGTTCGACGCGCGTCTGCAGGAAGTGCGCCAATTCGAGCAGATGCTCACCGACGAGGGCATCGTCCTGCTCAAGTTCTGGATCCATCTGTCGCGCGACGCCCAGAAGCGGCGGCTGCACGAGTTGGAATCCAATCCCAAGACACGCTGGCGGGTGACCGCAGTCGACAGGGCGGCGCTCCGCCACTACAACAAGTATCACGACAAATGGGAGCAGATGCTGCGAGAGACGTCGATCGGCCCGGCGCCGTGGTACGTCGTCGAAGGCGCCGATCCCAACTACCGCAACCTGACCGTGGGCAAGATCGTCGAGGAAGCCATGGTCCGGGTCAATGCGGGGGCGAAGCCAGCGCCGCGGACCGTGGTCGCACCCGCACCTTCGGTGATCGGCAACGTGGCGCTGATCCGTCGCCTCGACCTTACGCAAAAGCTCGACGAAAAGTCGTACGACCGCGAACTCCCGAAGTGGCAGGCCAAGCTCGCGCGGCTGACCCAGCGCAAGCGGTTCCGCGACCGCGCGATGATCCTGGCCTTCGAGGGCTCGGATGCCGCGGGCAAGGGCGGAGCCATCCGGCGGGTTGCGTTGTCCCTGGATGCCCGGCAGTACGTCATCGTCCCCATCGCCGCACCGAGCGACGAGGAACTTGCCTACCCGTTCCTGTGGCGGTTCTGGCGGCAGGTCCCGGCGCGCGGCGGCATAACGATCTTCGATCGCAGCTGGTACGGACGCGTGCTGGTGGAGCGCGTCGAGGGCTACTGCGGCGTTTCCGACTGGATGCGAGCCTATGACGAGATCAACCAGTTCGAGGAGCAGCTGGTCCGCGCCGGAACGATCATCTGCAAATTCTGGTTGCAGATCAGCAAGGAGGAGCAGCTGAAGCGTTTCGCGCTCCGCCAGAAGACCGCGTTCAAGCGATTCAAGATCACCAAGGACGACTGGCGCAACCGAAAGAAGTGGGCGGCCTATGAACAGGCCGTCGCGGACATGGTAGATCGCACGTCGACGGAACTTGCACCGTGGACGCTGGTGGAAGCGGAGGACAAACATTTCTCGCGCGTGAAAATCGTGAAGTCGATCGTCAGGCAGCTCGAGCGCGCGCTTGATTGAGGCGCGGGTGCGAGCGCCCATTGCGGATGCTCCCGCTGCCTACGAGGCGCCGGCCTGGCTGCCCGGCGGGCACGCGCAGACCATCTACCCGGTGCTATTGCGGCCCTCGGCGGTTGCGTACCGGCGCGAACGCGTCGAGACGCCGGACGGCGACTTCTGGCTGTTCGATTGGCTGGTCGATGCGGCGCCGCGCTCAGACGACGCGCCGCTGGTGGTGCTGTTCCATGGACTCGAAGGCAGCTCCGGCTCCCATTACGCGCTGGCGTTGATGGCGCGACTGGCGGAATCTGGCTGGCGTGGCGTGGTAGCGCACTTCCGCGGCTGCGGCGGTGAAACCAATCGGATGCCCCGCGCTTATCACTCCGGCGACCACGCCGAGATCGGCGCCATATTGGCAGCGGTGCGCGCGCGCGTGGAACCGGACGTTCCCGTGTTCGCCTTCGGCGTATCGCTGGGCGGGAGTGCGCTGCTCAACTGGGTGGGCCGCGCGGGAGCGGACGCTGCGCGCACAATCTCCGCAGCGGCGGCCGCCTCCACGCCGCTCGACCTCATGGCGTCCGGTCTGGCAATCGACCAGGGGCTGAACCGGCTGATATACGTTCAGGCGTTCCTGCGTACGCTGAAACCCAAGGCGCTGGCCATGGAGCGCCGCTACCCGGGCCTCGTCGATGCGCGACGCGTCGCCAAGGCCGCGACGCTTTGGGAATTCGATGATGCGTTCACCGCGCCGGTGCACGGTTTCGCAGGGACCGGAGACTATTGGACGCGCGCGTCGTCCAAGCCCTGGCTGCGCGACGTCGCCCTGCCCACGCTGGTGCTCAACGCGAGGAACGATCCGTTCGTCCCCGGAGATTCGCTGCCGGACGCGCGGCAGGTGAGCGCGGCGGTCGTGCTCGAGCAGCCCGCCCATGGCGGCCACGCGGGCTTCGCGACTTCGCCGCTTCCCGGCGACATCCGCTGGATGGCGCGGCGGGTCGTCAATTTCTTCGCCCAGGGACACTGAACACGATTCGCCATCGCGGGCATGCCCCGGCATGCGAAACTACGCGACGCACGACAACCATTACGTTGACCCGACCATGACCACTCTCCCTCGCGAAATCTTCAAGGCCTACGACATCCGCGGCATCGTCGGACGCACACTCACGCCGGAAATCGTCCGCGCCGTCGGCCGGGCCGTAGGCTCGCTCGCGCGCGAACGAGGCAGCACCTCTTTCGCTATCGGACGCGACGGGCGGCTGTCGGGCCCGGAGTTGCTGTCCGCATTGTCCGAAGGCATACGCGCTGCCGGCATCGATGTCATCGACGTCGGCATGGTCGCCACCCCCATGACCTACTTCGCCGCGCACCATTTGCGCACCGGATGCAGCGTCATGGTCACGGGCAGCCACAATCCTCCCGACTACAACGGCCTCAAGATGGTCGTCGCGGGCGACACGCTCTCCGGCGACGACATCCAGGCACTGCGCGTACGCATCGAAGGCGGACAACTGCTGAGCGGACAAGGCGAATACCGGACGGTGGACATCGCGCCGGCGTATCTCGAACGCATCGTCTCGGACGTGAAACTTGCCAGGCCACTGAAGATCGCCGTGGATTGCGGGAACGGCGTGGCGGGCGCGTTCGCCCCCGAGCTGTACACGCGAATGGGATGCACCGTGGTGCCGCTCTATTGCGATGTGGACGGCACGTTTCCCAACCACCATCCCGACCCTTCGCAGCCTGACAATTTGCGCGACTTGATCAAGCGCCTCGAACAGGGCGATTGCGACCTCGGGCTGGCCTTCGACGGCGACGGCGACCGTTTGGGCGTGGTCACGCGCGAGGGCCACGTCATCTACGCGGATCGCCAGCTGATGCTGTTTGCGGCCGACCTGCTCGAACGCCAGCCAGGCGCCACGATCATCTACGACGTCAAGTCGACGCGCAACCTGAAGCCCTGGATCGTGCGACACGGCGGCGTGCCGCTGTTGTGGAAGACCGGCCACTCTCTGATCAAGGGCAAGATGAAGGAAGTCCACGCGGCGCTGGCCGGCGAGATGAGCGGCCACACGTTCTTCGGCGAACGCTGGTACGGCTTCGACGACGGTCTGTACGCCGGCGCCCGCCTGCTCGAGATCCTGTCCCGCCACGCAAATCCCTCCGCGGTGCTCGACGGCCTGCCCGATGCGCTGTCGACGCCGGAGCTGAACGTGCAATGCGCCGAAGGCGAGGCGCATGCGCTGATCGACAGGATGGCCGAGACCGAGACGTTTCCGGGATCGAGCGAAGTGATCCGCGTCGACGGTCTTCGTGTCGAATACGCTGACGGTTTCGGCCTGGCCCGTGCGTCTAATACCACTCCCGTCATTGTGTTGCGCTTCGAAGCCGACAACGCTGCCGCGCTCGCGCGCATCCAGAACGACTTCCGCGCGGTCCTGGCCCGCGCCAAGCCCGGCGCCGCACTTCCCTTCTGACCATGACCGATTCAATCACGCTGGCCGACATCGAGGCCGCGCGGGCAAGGATCGCCGGCGGCATCTACGTCTCGCCATGCGTCGAGTCGATCCCGCTGTCGCAGCTCACCGGCGCGCATATCTTCTGCAAGCTGGACTACCTGCAGCGCACCGGCAGCTTCAAGGAGCGCGGCGCGCGCAACGCGCTGCTGCTGCTCAACGATGAGCAGCGCAAGCGTGGCGTAATCGCCGCGTCGGCGGGCAACCACGCCCAGGGCATTGCCTATCACGGCAGCCTCCTCGGCATTCCCGTGACCGTGGTGATGCCCAAGTTCGCGGCGCTCGTCAAAGTCACCAATTGCCGCCATCTGGGCGCCAACGTCGTCCTGCACGGCGCCGATCTGGGCGAGTCGCGTGTGCTCGCTGAACAAATCGCGAAGGACAAGGGCCTGACGTTCATTCATCCGTTCGACAACGCCCATGTAATGGCCGGACAAGGGACGATGGCGCTGGAAATCCTCGAGCAGACGCCGGACGTTGAAGCGATCGTCGTGCCGGTCGGCGGCGGCGGATTGCTCGCGGGCATCGGCACCGTGTTCAAGGCGTTGCGCCCGCAGGCGCACGTCGTCGGCGTCGAACCCGAACACGCCGCCTGCCTCACCGCGGCGCGCGCCGCAGGCCATCCGGTTCCCGTGACTTTGTCACCGACACTCGCCGACGGCCTCGCCGTGCCGCTGCTGGGCAAGCTGCCCTTCGCGGTGCTCGAGCGCGTGGTGGATCAGGTCGTGACGGTGGACGAGGCGCACATCGCTCTCGCGATCCTGCGCCTGATCGAACTGGAAAAAAGCGTCGTCGAAGGTGGCGGCGCCGCGCCGCTCGCGGCTTTCCTTTCGGGCAAGCTCGACAACCTCAAAGGCCGGCAAGTCGTCCTCACGTTGTGCGGCGGCAACATCGACCTCACGATGCTCGGTCGTGTCATGGAAGTGGGCCTGGTCGCCGACGGCCGCCTGTCGCGGTTCACGGTTTCGATCAGTGACCGGCCCGGCGGCCTTGCGCGACTTGCCGAACTGATCGCGTCAACCGGAGCGTCGATCCAGGAAATCCTGCACGACCGCGCGTTTTCCGGACCGGACCTGACCGCGGTGCGTGTCGTCTGCGTGGTGGAAACCACCGGACACGCGCACGTCCGCGAACTTCACGCGGTGCTGGCCGCTGCCGGGATGCAGGTCACGGCTCAGTAGGGGATGCCGGCGCGGCGGTAGATGAATCCCAGCAGCCACGCGGGTCCGACCAGCAGGAATTTGACGTCCTCGAAGAACGATGGCTTCCTGCCTTCGATCATGTGACCGACGAATTGCCCGATCCAGGCCAGAACGAACACGCCACCCGCCACGGCGAGCACGTGAGATCCCAGCAGCGTCAGCGGATACACCATCGCCGCGAGCACCGCGAGCATCCCGAGCGCCAGCGACGGCGACAGCCACGCATAGAACGCCAGCGCGAGCGCGATGCCGGTATACGCGGCTACCGGCGACCACGCCCACAGCGCCGCAAGCACGCTCCACGTGATCAGCGGCACGCAAATCCAATGGATCGCCTTGTTGGCCGGATTGCGGTGCGATTCGCCGTAGCGGTCGAACAACCGGTCGACGGGCCGGGGGTCCGCGACTTGGCTCACGCTGGCCTGGCCGTTGCTGCTCCAAACTTCTGCCACAGGAGCAGTCCCGCGACGCCCGCGATGCCGATCCAGTCCGCCAGCGGCGCCGGATAGATGAGCAGCAGACCCGAAACCACGAGGATCCACCGCTCCCATTGGCTGCAAGCGCGCAGCAGCCATTTCTGCACGCCGGCCGCCAACGCGGCGATCCCGATGACTGCGGTAATGGTGATCCATGCGACGTGGAGCCACGACGCGTTCGGAGGCACCTTGAGCAACAGCGCGATTCCCGCCGGATCCAGGACGAAAATGAACGGCACGACGAACGCCGGCAGCGTGTATTTCCACGACTGCAGCGTCGTCTTGTAGGGATCGCCGCCAGTGATCGCCGCGGCGGCGAACGGCGACAGCGCCGTGGGTGGCGAGACCTCGGACAGTACCGCGTAGTAGAAGATGAACATGTGCGCGGCGAAGTCGGGCACGCCGAGCTTGGTCAGCGCAGGCGCCGCGATCACGGCGCAGATGATGTAGCTGGCGGTCACCGGGACCGCGAGGCCGATGACCCACACGATCAGCGCCGTGAACAGCGTGGTCAGCGCGAGGCTGCCGCCCGCATAGCCGATGATGATCGCGCTGAACTTGAGGCCGAGCCCGGTCTTGGCGACTACACCGACGATGATTCCCGCGGCCGCGCACGTCGCCGCCACGTTGAGCATCTGGCCGGAGCCGTCCCTGAGCGCCGCGAGCAGTTTTCGCAACCCCATCGCGGTGTCGCGGCGGAGGAAGGAGACGAGCCACGTGACCAGCGTCGCATAGAACACCGAGAGGATCGGCGAAAAGCCCCAGACCATGAACACGACGATCGAGACCAGCGAAAGGAAGTGATACCAGTACTTGCGGGTCAGCTCGCCGAGCCGGAATTCCGCCTTGGTCGCGATATCGGGCATGCCGAACTTGCGCGCGTCGATCTCGACCATGAGCAGCAGCGAAAGGTAGTAGAGCACCGTCGGGACCGTCGCCATCAGCAGCACGTCGAGGTAACTTATCTTCAGGAATTCGGCGATCAGGAATGCCGCGGCTCCAAGGACCGGCGGGGAAATGATCGCGCCCAACCCACCCGCCGCAAGCAGGCCGCCCGCCGCATCCTTGCCGTAGCCGGCCCGCTCGAGCATCGGGTACGCCACAGAACCGATGGTCACGGTCGTCGCGACACCCGACCCGGACGGCCCGCCCAGCAGGAACGACGCCAGCACGACCGTGCGGCCCGCGCCCGTATGCTTGCCGCCCATCGCGGCGAAACTCCAGTCGAGGAAAAATTTCCCCGCGCCCGACTGCTGCAGGAATGCGCCGTAGATGGTGAACAGGATGATGAGGCTCGACGACACATCCACCGCCGTGCCGAAGATTCCTTCCAGCGTCTGGTACAGGAAGCCCGTCATGCTCGACACGTCGTAGCCGCGGTGCTGCCACGAGCCCGGAAGCCACGGGCCGACGAACGCGTAAACCAGGAACAGCGAGATCACGCCGACCATGATCCATCCCGACGTGCGCCGCACGGCCTCGAGGACCAGCACCACGAAGATGACCCCGAACACCGTGTCGGTGGCGCTGGGCAGCGTGTTGCGGTCCCAGAACTCGTCGCCGCCGACGAGCAGGTACGCAATAGTGGCCACACCGAGTGCCGCACCGAGCACGTCCCACCACATGAGACGGTTGCGAAAGCGCCGGGCGATCGGGAACAGGATGAACACCAGCAGCAGCATGAATCCCACATGCACGGGACGCAGGACCTGCGCGGTGACGATGTCGACCGCCGCGTAGAGATGAAACAGCGACATTGCGATCAGCAGGCCGGCGGCAAGGTGGCCGAGCCAGCCGCGGTAACGGCTGGTGGCGCCCTCCTCTTCCTCGATGAATTCCTCGGCTTTTTTCAGCCGTTCGTCATCGATGACGACGGTGATCGGTGCATCGCCCGCGGAGGTACCGGCGGCCAAGGGAACTCCTCTCGCTTACGGAGGGATCAAGCTTTGCGAACCTCGTTGCAAGCGTTCAGAACTTGACGCCACGTTCCTCGAAATACTTCTTGGCGCCCGGGTGAAACGGAATCGGCGAGCCCGTATTCTGGCTCTTGAGGTCGATGTTCTCCGCTTCCTTGTGCACCGCGACCAGTTCCGGTTTCTTCTCGATCAGCGTCTTGACGATGTTATACGCCATCTGGTCGCTCATCTTGTCGTTGGTCACCAGGATGTTCCAGACATCGATGTTGTCGACGGCCTTGTCCATGCCTTGGTAGGCATTGGCCGCGATCGTGCCCTTTGTGTACAGCGGACCGTACTTCTTGTTCATTGCCTCTACTGCTTCCGCGTGGTCGAGCATCTTCATCTTGATTCCAGGCGTCGCGGCAAGGTCGGTCAACGCAGCGGTGGGGACGCCGCCCACCCAGAAAAAGGCGTCGATCTTGCGGTCCTTGATCGCATTGACGGATTCCGCGGCGCCCAGGCGCTCCTGCTTGATGTCCTTCTTGGGATCGATGCCCATCGCCTCGAGCACGCGCAGCGTCATGACTTCCACGCCGCTGCCCGGCGAACCCGTGGACACACGCTTGCCCTTGAGGTCGGAAAGCTTGTTGATCCCGGTGCCATCGATGGTCACCACCTGCATCTTGTTGGGGTACAGGACCATCAGCGTACGCGCGCTGACCTTGTTGTCCTTGAACTTGTCGAGACCCTGCGAGGCTTCCCAGGCAGCATCCACCATGGCGAAGCCGACTTCGGACTTGCCGGCGCCGATCAGCTTCAGGTTGTCGACAGATCCGCCGGTCACCTCAGCCGTCGCTTGAAGTCCCGGCACGTTCTTCGAGAGAACATTGGCCATGCCCCCGCCCATCGGGTAATAGACACCCCCCGTGCCGCCGGTCGTGATCGAAATGCGATTGCCCTGCTGGGCCAGCGCGGGCAGCGCCAGGCCCACGCCAAAAGCGGCCAGCACCATGGGTAAGGTACGTATGAATTTCGAAACCATGCACTCCTCCATTCGAAACGCCACGGAGCATCCGCGGCGGCGCCAGGTTGGCTTGCGGCGGATTCGCTTGCGCCATCCACCGTTCTTGTTGCGGCAGTGTAACGAAATTTGCCGCCCCACGCTCTCGCGTCCGGCCGAAAGGACGCGTGGCTCCCCTCGTACGGAAGTGGCCCCTGCCGCGGTCAGCCTGCGGCGAGCAGGTCGGGCGGCAGCGGCGGGCGCCGTTCCAGCGAACTGACGCGCACGGGATATGCATTCTGCCTGCGATCGAGAAAGTAGTTGCGCAGTGTGCGGGTGATCGTCCGGAACGCCAGCGCCTCCCACGGAATGTCCGCCTCTTCGTAAAGCTTCACGTCGAGGCTCTCATCGCCAGGACCGAAATCAAGGTCCAGCAGGCGCGCGCGGAACATCATGTAGACCTGGTTGATCTGCGGCAGGCTGATCACCGTGTACAAGTCGCCCGGCTCGACCCGCGCACGCGCCTCCTCGAGCGTTTCCCGCAACGCACCCGCGACGATGGTTTCGCCGTTCTCGAGGAACCCGGCAGGCAGCGTCCAGAGTCCGTAACGCGGCTCGATCGCGCGCTTGCACAGCAGCACGCGCCCCTGCCACTCCGGCAGGCAGCCGACGACGATCTTGGGATTCTGGTAATGAATGGTGCCGCAATCGGCGCAGACAAAGCGCGGCAGGTTGTCACCCTCCGGAACGCGCAGTTCGATGCGCGGCGAACCGCAATGGCTGCAGAATTTCATGTCAGCGGGACCCGGCTACCGAGTCGGGTCGACGAAGTGTGCATAATGGCCGCGTTGCCCCGCGATGGAGAATTTCGAGACATGAGCCGATCATTGTTGCCGGAAGCGGTCGACACGTACCTGCACCACACGGCGCACGCGGAGACGCCGCTTGCGCGCCGCCTGCGCGAGGAAACCGCAAAGCTGCCGATGGGGATGATGCAGATCGGCGTGGATCAGGGCGCGTTCCTGGCTCTGCTGGTTCGCCTCGTCGGCGCGCGCCGTTGCCTCGAAATCGGCACTTTCACCGGCTACAGTGCGCTCGCCGTGGCCAGCGCCCTTCCCGCTGACGGGCGCCTTGTGTGCTGCGACATCAGCGACGAATGGACGCGCATCGGTCGCCGGTACTGGGACGAGGCCGGCGTGGCCGGACGCATCGACCTGCGCCTGGCGCCGGCGGCGGACACGCTGCGTGACCTGCTTCGCGATCCCGGTGCGGGCAGCTTCGACTTCGCGTTCATCGATGCCGACAAGACTGGCTATGACGGCTATTACGAAGCGTGCCTTACGCTGCTGCGTTCCGGCGGCCTGATGGCATTCGACAACACGCTGTGGAGCGGCAAGGTGGCCGATCCGGCGCAGACCGACGCGGATACGACGGCGTTGCGGGCGCTGAATCTTAAGGTGCGCGATGATCCCCGCGTGACGAGCTGCCTTGTCTCCATGGGTGATGGAGTCCTCCTCGCGCTCAAGCACTGACCCGCGGCGACGCGCGCCCACGACGTATTCGCGACTCATGCGTCGGGCTCGTGCGAAGCGCTCACAGGCGCAGGAAGTTGTCGCGATAGTATTTCAGTTCCTCGATCGACTCGTAGACGTCGGCAAGCGCCTCGTGGCGCCCCTCCTTGGGAATGCCTTTCATCAATTCCGGTTTCCAGCGCCGGCATAGTTCCTTCAGCGTGGACACATCGAGATTGCGGTAGTGAAACCAGTTCTCGAGCGCGGGCATCCAACGCGCGAGAAACCGGCGATCCTGGCAGATTGAGTTGCCGCACATCGGCGAGGCCTTCGCCGGCACATGTTCGAGCAGGAATGCGAGCGCGTGCTGTTCGACCGCTCCATCGGTCAGTGTCGACGCCTTCACCTTTTCGGTCAGGCCGGAGCGGCCATGTGTGCCCGTGTTCCACGCGTCCATACCGCTCAAGACCGCGTCGTCCTGGTGCACGACCCATACCGGCGCTTCGGCGACGACGTTGAGCCCGCTGTCGGTCACCACCAGTGCGACTTCGATGATCCGATCGGCGTCCGGATTGAGCCCGGTCATCTCCATGTCGATCCAGATGAGGTGGTTCGCGTCTTGGGTCATTTTGATTTGGCGTAAAATGCGCTGTTCATTCTCGCACAAAGCGCCGGCGTACCAAGCCGGCCACCTGTCGACCTGGAGCGACGCCAAAGTGACCTCCACCACCTTTTCCGCGCTGTTCATCGCCGCATTGGCGGCCTCCCTTGCCGTCCGCGTGTGGCTTTCGCGGCGGCAGATGGTCCACGTAGTCGCGCACCGGGAATCCGTGCCCGCGGCGTTCGCATCCAGCATCGGGCTCGCCGCGCACCAGAAGGCCGCCGACTACACGGTTGCGAAACAGCAACTCGGCACGCTCCACACGTTCGTCGACGCAGCGATGCTGATGCTGATGACGCTCGGTGGTGGACTGGCGATGATCGTCGGGTGGACCGAAGACGTCGCGGTGCCGCCGCTGTGGCGCGACGTGCTGCTGTTTGCCATCACCGGCATTTTCTACGGCATCGTCAGCCTGCCGTTCTCATGGTGGCAGACCTTTCGCATCGAGGAGCGGTTCGGTTTCAACCGGATGACGCTGGGCCTTTGGCTCACCGACATGGCCAAGGGCGTCGCCGTGGCCATCGTCCTCGGCCTGCCGCTGCTGGTGCTCGTGCTGTGGCTGATGCGCACCGCCGGGGCCCTGTGGTGGCTGTGGGCATGGGGCGCGTGGATGGCCTTCCAGTTGCTCATCCTCGTGCTGTACCCGACGCTGATTGCACCACTCTTCAACAAGTTCACCCCTCTTGCGGCCGGACCGGCCCGCGAACGCATCGAGGCGCTTCTGATGCGCTGCGGTTTTGCCCAGGCTGGATTATTCGTGATGGACGGATCGAAACGCTCCGGTCATGGCAATGCGTATTTCACCGGCTTCGGCCGCGCCAAGAGGATTGTCTTCTTCGACACGCTGCTGACCCGGCTGGTCCCGGACGAGGTCGAAGCCGTGCTTGCCCACGAACTGGGACATTACAAGTTGAGGCACGTCGCCAAGCGCGTTGCCTGGTCGGCCGCCATGTCGCTCGTCGTCCTGGCGCTGCTCGCGTGGTTCGCCCGCGAACCCTGGTTCTATGCGGGACTGGGCATTCCCGACGCGCTGCTCGCCGTGAGCATGGCGCGGCCCGGCGTGGCGCTCGAGCTGTTCCTGCTCGCGTTACCGGTGTTCACGTTCGTGCTCGAGCCGCTGAGCGCGCTCTATTCGCGCAAGCACGAGTTCGAGGCCGACGCCTATGCGACGCGCAATGCCGATGCCGTCGCGCTCACGCGGGCTTTGGTCAAGCTGTATGAGGACAATGCGGCTACGCTGACGCCGGATCCGCTGCATTCAGCCTTCTACGATTCCCATCCGCCGGCCGCGGTGCGGATCGCGCACATCGAGGCAATGGTGCGGGGCGTTCCGTCGATGCGAACCGCATGAGGACCGTACACAACGCGCTCGACACACGGCTGCTCGCGCTGACGTCGATGCATTGCCGCGAGGGCGCGCCGAGTCTGGGCGCGGACGAGCTCGCCGCACATGTCGCGGCACTGGACGGCTGGCTCAGCAGCGGCGGCCGTATCGAAAAAACCTTCTCGTTCGCCAATTACACGGAGACGATGGCCTTCGTCAACGCGCTGGCCTGGATCGCCCACCACGAAGACCACCATCCCGAACTGCAGGTCCATTACAACCGCTGCGTGGTCGTGTTCACGACCCACAGCGCAGGAGGCGTCACGCTGAACGACGTCATCTGCGCGGCCAAAGCGGAACGTCTGCTCGCTTGACCGCCGCTCGCGGCACGGCTGTCCAGAACGCCACCGTAGAGGGGCTGGTCGTGGCCACCTATCGCCGCCACTACGCTGTGACGTTGGCGGACGGCGAGACGGTCGAGTGCGTGCAGAAGGGGCGCTCGCTGCAGATCGCATGCGGCGACCGGGTCGGCATCGCCCGCATGGCCGGCGGCGGCGCCATCGAGTCCGTCGCTGATCGCACGAGCCTGCTTTACCGGTCGGACGCTTTTCGCGAAAAGCTCATCGCGGCCAACGTGACGCAGATCGTGGGTGTCGTGGCGCCGGGTCTGGGCCTGGACGAAGAACTCATCAACCGCTGGATGATCGCAGCCGAATCCCAAGGCTGCCGATTCGTGCTCGCCGCGAACAAATCGGACCTGCCGCAGTACGCGGAGCTACTGCAGCGCTTGGCGCCGTTCGCCGCGCTCGGCTACGCCATCGTCGAGTTGTCCGCGCTGAGCGATGCCGCGCCAATCAACACCTGGCTCGCCGGGAATCACTCTGTCCTCGTCGGCCAGTCGGGTATGGGCAAGTCCACGATCGTGAATTCACTGATTCCCTCCGCGGCAATTCGGGTAAGCGAGGTGTCGGCGGCACTGTCCACCGGGCGCCACACGACGACCGCGACGACGCTATACCCGCTCCCTGTGCTGGGCATGGATACCTGGATTGTCGATTCACCCGGCATGAAGGCGTTCGGGCTCGCGCATCTCGACCCCGGAGCAATTGCGGAGGCCTTCGTCGAACTGCGTCCGCTGCTTGGGCACTGCCGCTTTCGCGATTGCCATCACGATGCCGAACCCGGATGCGCGATCCAGGCGGCCGTCTCTGACGGACGGGTCGCGCGGCATCGCATTGCGCTGCTGCACACCATGATCGGCGAGTCGCGCTCGATCCGGGATCCCGCGCGCTAGGCGCGACGCACCGCGCGCTCAGGGAACGATGTTCGCGACGGTGATCAGCAGGATGACCAGCAGCCAGAGAATCAGCGCCCGCCACACCAGTCCCACGGCGGAAGGCAGCATGTCCGGGCCGGCCGGGTCACCGGTGCCCAGTTCCGCCCGCACGTCCGGGTCGCCGACCAGCACTGGCAGCGGCCCACCCAATTGCGCGCCCAGTGCTCCGGCGCCGCTCGCCAGCAGGACGCCGATGGCGAGGCCGCCGTCCTGGCGCGCCCACAGGTGCGCCTGCGTGCGCCAGCAGGCGACCGCATCCTCGAAATCGCCGACGATCGCGAATGACAGCGCGGTGAGACGGACCGGAATCCAGTCGAGCAGCGCCAGCAGCATTCGCGCGGGACGGCCGAATTCGGCGCGCGCCTGCGTGAGCGGCGTGGGCTCGATGCCCGGCGGCAGCGCTCCCCATTCCTCGGCGAGCAGGGCCGCGGCGCGGTAGAGAACCGCGCCCGCCGGACCGGGCAGTATCACGAACCAGAAGATCACGCCAAAGACCTGGCGATAGGCGTCGACCAGACCGCGCTCGATGGCCAGGCGCGCCACATCCTCGCTCGACAATTCGCTTACGCCACCGCCACGCCACGACGCAAGCGCGCGCCGTGCCTCCACAAGGTCATTGGCCTTGAACGCGTTGATGATGGCGGACACCGCGTGGCTGAAGCGGCGGAATCCCATCATGAAATACAGGACGACCACGTTCAGGACCAGGCCCACGATTGGATGCTCCAGCCAGCCGGCCAGGAACACGCCCTCGACGACCATGACCGGCAGAGCGATTGCCACGACCAGCGCGAGCCAGCCATGCTGGGCCGTGCCGCCATTCCATTTCCGCTCGATCCATCGCGCGTAACGCACGAACGCGCGCTCGACACTCGCGCGCCACGAAAATGCGCGCCACTGTTCGAGACCCAGCGCGGCAACGAGAGCAAGAAAACTCATGCCGGCACGTTCCGCGGCGCCATCGCTTGACGCGCACTGAAGTTCATTGAACGCTCACTTGAAGTATTCCCGATTGATCTCGCCGAACAGCGGCGTTCCCGCCACGGCCAGCCATTCGAACGCTACCATCTCTCGCGTGACGATGCGGATGCCCTCTTCGCGCATGCGCAGAATCGCCACGTCGCGGTCGCCGGCGCGCCGGGATGCGATCGCATCGGCCACCACATACACTTCCTTGCCGTCCTCGAGCAACTCGAGCGATGTCTGCATCACGCACACATGCGCCTCCGCGCCGACGACGACAACCTGCGCGCGGTCGTGGCCAGGCAGCGCCGCCAGGCATTGCGCCGCCACCGCCGAGAAGTGATTCTTGGTTCCGATCGCCTCGTCCGGGATCAGCTTGCGCACCTTGGCCACCAGCGGACCCAGGCCCTTGGGGTACTGCTCCGTCGCAGCGACGGGCACGCCGATCTTCTGCGCGAGCCGGATCAGCCAGGTGGCGTTTGCGACAACCTCCTCATGCTCGGCAAGCACGGGAACCAGTTTTGCCTGCAGATCGATGACCAGCAGCATGGAACGTTCGGCATCGATCAGCATGGCACGATCATCTCTGCAATGGCGAATGCGTGGGACGTCACGGATGGAATGCGATCAATGCTTCAGCGCTTCCAGGTCGCGATACTCGGCGAGCGCCTCGGGATTCGCCAGCGCCTCGCTGTGGCGCACGTCGCGGCCGTGCACGACATCGCTTACCGCGAGTTCGACGATCTTGCCGCTGCGCGTGCGCGGAATGTCGCTGACCTGGATGATCTTGGCGGGCACATGCCGCGGCGTGGTGTTCGCCCCGATCGCCTGCCGGATACGCGTGGCCAGCGCCTCGTCGAGCGTCAGGCCCTGCTGCAGCTTCACGAACAGCACGACACGCGCGTCCGTGCATTCGCCCGGGGGCCAGGCCTGGCCGATGGCCAGGCATTCGACGATTTCCTGCAACGGTTCGACCTGATGGTAGATTTCCGCGGTGCCGATGCGCACGCCGCCGGGGTTGAGTGTCGCGTCAGAGCGCCCGTAGATCACGACGCCGCCGTGTCCGGTCAGCTCGGCCCAGTCGCCTTGGCGCCACACACCCGGATAGCGCTCGAAGTACGTCGCGCGGTATTCGGCGCCATCCGTGTCGCCCCAGAATCCGGCCGGCATCGCGGGAAAAGGGGACTTGCAGACAAGTTCCCCCTTCGTGCCGGTTAGCGATGCGCCCTCGTCGTCGAAGATATCGACGTCCATCCCTAAGCCACGGCACTGCAACTCGCCGCGCCACACCGGCAGCGTCACCGAACCGAGCGCAAAGCACGACGCGATGTCGGTGCCGCCGGAAATCGACGCGAGGCAGAGGTCCTCCTTCACGCACTGGTAGACATAGTCGAAGCTCTCGGGACTCAACGGGCTGCCTGTCGAGAACATGACACGCAGCGGCGCGAGATCGAAATCCTTGCGCGGCACCTGCGCGATCTTTTTCTGCGCATCGATGAATTTGGCGGATGTGCCGAAGTGCGTCATACGCTCCAGCGCAGCGTATTTCCACAGGATGCGCCCCTGCTCGATGAACGGCGAGCCGTCGTACAGGAGCAACGTCGCGCCGGACGCCAGTCCCGAGACAAGCCAGTTCCACATCATCCACCCGCAGGTCGTGAAATAGAACATGCGGTCGCCGTGTTTCACGTCGCCGTGCAGCCGGTGTTCCTTGATATGCTGCAGCAGCACGCCGCCGGCGGTGTGCACGATGCACTTGGGCGCGCCGGTGGTACCCGATGAATAGAGGATGTAGAGAGGGTGCGCGAATGGCAGCGCGACATAGTCGATGGGGCCCGGCAGGAAAGGCGCGAGCCAGGCATCCCACGCGACGGCGCCGCGCACGGCGCTGAGATGGTCGGACGCACCCGACGTATCCTGCAAATAGGGGATCACGACGACCTTCTCTACCGACGGCAGGCCGTCCGCGATGGCGGCAACCTTGTCCAGGATCGGTATCACCTTGCCGTTGTAGCGGTAGCCGTCGACGGTGACGAGGATCCTGGGCTCGATCTGACTGAAGCGGTCCAGCACACCCTGCACGCCGAACTCCGGCGAGCACGACGACCATGTCGCGCCGCGGGACGCCGCGCCCAGCATCGCGATCACGGCTTCGGGGATGTTCGGCAGGTACGCCGCGACGCGGTCACCAGGCGCGATCCCCGCGGCTGCGAAGGCGGCCGAGGCGCGTGACGCCAACGCATGCAGCTCGAGGTGCGACATGCGCCGCCGCACATTTGCCTCGCCCCAAAATACCAGGGCATCCGATGTATCGTCGGCGCGCTTGCGCTCGAGCAGGTTCTGCGCAAAGTTGAGTCTTGCGTCAGGGAACCATGCGGCGCCCGGCATCCGGTCTTCGTGCGCCACCACGACGTCGCCAGGCGTTCCAATGACGCCACCGTCATCCCAGATTTCGCGCCAGAACAGAGCCTTGTGCGCGACGGACCAGCGCCAGAGCGCGTCGTAGGCCGCGACGTCGACGCCGTGGCGGGCGCCGACCTTCGCGGCGAAGGCAGTGAGATTGGCCGCCGCGACGCGTTGCGGCGGCGGTTTCCAGAGCGGGCCCGCGGTCGTCATCATGTCAACCGCTCGCGTGAAGCAAGGCCTTGACGGCGTCGGGAATGGGGGTCGAGCGTCCCGTGCTGCGCTTGATCCAGACTATGCGCGAGGCACCGTCAGCGAATTTGCGCCCGTCGCTCCAGATCTCGTAATAGGTGTCGATGCTGCTGCGGCGGGGTTCGCCCAGGAACATCCGCACTTCGAGTTCGCCGGGGTACACGAGCGGAAGCAGGAAGTCGCAACTGGCATTGACGATCACGCTGCCTTCGTCACCATCGGTCGCAGCGCATTGCGGGGCTCGCGCCACCAGCCACTCGATGCGGGCCTGTTCCATATAGCGGAAATAGACCGTATTGTTGACGTGCCCGAACGCATCCATGTCGCCCCAGCGAATCGACTGTCGCGAGACATGGACAAGGTAGCGGGAGGCGGTCACGGATGAGCAGTGGCAAAGGAACCAGCAATTATAATGGCGCGTCGGGGCCGCCCGACATTTTCCCGCATCCTAGAGGATAAGCCCCATGGCACGCGAAGCGATGGAATACGACGTGGTGATCGTCGGGGGCGGCCCAGCGGGCCTCGCGGCGGCGATACGGCTGAAGCAGCTCGCTGGCGCGCAAAACCGCGAGTTGTCCGTCTGCATTCTGGAAAAGGGATCCGAAATCGGCGCGCACATCCTTTCCGGCGCGGTCATCGACCCGAAGGCATTGAACGAACTGCTGCCCGATTGGCAGCAGCAAGGCGCACCGATCACCACACCGGTGACCGAGGACCGCTTCCTCATCTTGACCGAAACGAAGTCCTATCGCATTCCGAACTGGGCACTGCCTCCACTCATGGACAACCACGGCTGCTACATCGTCAGCCTCGGCAATGTCTGCCGCTGGCTGGGGACACAGGCTGAAGCACTCGGCGTCGAGATCTACCCGGGTTTCGCGGCCGCGGAAATCCTCTACGACGACCGCGGTTCCGTGCGCGGCGTGGCCACCGGCGACATGGGCGTGGCCCGCGATGGTTCGCACAAGGCGGGTTATGCGCCGGGCATGGAGCTGCTGGCGAAATACACTCTGTTCGCCGAAGGCTGCCGCGGTTCGCTGTCGCAGGAGCTGATGCAGAAGTTCAACCTGCGCGATGGGATCGACCCACAGAAATACGGCATTGGCCTCAAGGAATTGTGGCAGGTCGCTCCGGGCAAGCACCAGAAGGGGCTGGTCGTGCACAGCCAAGGGTGGCCGCTCGACGCAGACACCGGCGGCGGATCGTTCCTGTACCACCTCGACGACGATCTCGTGGCGGTCGGATTTGTGGTTCACCTCAATTATGAGAATCCGCACCTTTCGCCGTTCGACGAGTTTCAACGCTTCAAGACGCATCCGGCGATCCGCACGACGTTCGAGGGCGGCAAGCGTTTGGGCTACGGCGCGCGCGCGATCAACGAAGGCGGGCTGCAATCCGTGCCCAAACTCGCGTTTCCCGGCGGCGCGCTGATCGGCTGTTCCGCCGGATTCGTGAACCTGCCGCGGATCAAGGGCAGCCACAACGCTATGAAGACCGGAATGCTCGCTGCGGAATCGGCGTTCGCCGCATTGGGTGCCGGCCGCGCTCACGACGAACTGGCCGATTATCCCGACGCCTGGCGCACGTCCTGGGTGTACGAAGACCTGTACAAGGTACGCAACGTAAAGCCCGGCCTCAGTTGGGGAATGTGGGCGGGGACCGCCCACGGCGGCATCCACATGTGGCTCAATGATCTCGGCCTTGGGGCACTGGTGCCCTGGACGCTGCGTCACGACAAGCCCGACAACGAGTCGCTGCGGCCCGCCGCACAGATGTCGGAAATCACCTATCCCAAGCCGGACGGCGTGCTCACGTTCGACAAGCTTTCATCCGTATTCGTGTCCAACACGAACCACGAGGAGGACCAGCCTGTCCATTTGCAGTTGCGCAATGCCAACATCCCGGTCGACGTGAATCTCGCGCTCTACGACGGCCCGGAACAGCGCTATTGCCCGGCCGGCGTTTACGAGTTCGTCGCCGTCGAGGGCGGCGCGCCCGATGCACAAAGGCTTCAGATCAATGCGCAGAACTGCGTGCACTGCAAGACCTGCGACATCAAGGATCCGCGCCAGAACATCCACTGGGTGACGCCCGAAGGCGGCGGCGGACCCAACTACACGGGAATGTGACGCCGGACCGCGTTCAGTTCCAAAGCCACGCGGCCCCGCGCACGCCGCTCGAATCGCCGTGCGCATGCCTGGCGAGCCGCGTGTCGACGCGATCGGAGAATACCCACGCGCCCCATTGCCGCGGAACGTTGACGTAGAGGCGTTCGACGTTCGACATGCCGCCGCCCAGCACAATCACGTCGGGATCGACGATGTTGATGACGTGCGCCAGCGACCGCGCAAGCCGCTCCTCGTAGCGGGCAACGGTGGCCTCGCACGCCGGATCGTGCGCCTCGGCACCCGCGACAATCCGGGGAGCGGCCAGTGTCGAGCCGGTCACCTGCTGATGATCGGCAGCGATGCCGGGGCCCGACAACCACGTCTCGATGCAGCCCGCGTGCCCGCAATAGCATTCGCGCCCGGGTCGTTCGTCGTCGCGCGGCCAGGGCAACGGATTGTGTCCCCACTCTCCCGCGATTGCGTTCGCGCCATCGAGCGCGCGGCCATGCACGACGACGCCGGCACCGACGCCAGTACCGAGGATGACGCCGAACACGACGTCGGCGCCGCGACCCGCACCATCGGTCGCTTCGGAAAGCGCAAAGCAATTCGCGTCGTTGGTGATGCGCACGTCGCGCCCGAGAAGTGCCGCGAGGTCCTCACGCAGCGGACGGCCGTTCAGCGCCACGGAATTGGATCCGCGCAGCAGCCCCGTGACGCGCGAAATGGAACCCGGCGTCCCTACGCCCACCGGCGACACGTTCGGCGGCAGTCCGAGTTCGAGCTCGACTTCGCGCACCAGCCCCGCCATCGCCGCAAGCGTCGCGTCGTAGCCGGCGACCGGCGTGGCCACGCGGCGACGCAGGCACTCGCGCCCTTGCCCGTCGAGCGCGACGATTTCGATCTTGGTTCCGCCCAGGTCCAGCCCCAGGCGGATGGCCTTCGGCATGGGTGTCCTCCGTTTCGACCGCACGTCGCCGGCACAGGTTGACCCCCTCCGCGCGATGAACGAATATTACCTTTCGTCGTTTGTCGCGCCCATACGCTGGCCCGCATCGGAGAAATGCATGCCCGCAATAACGAAATCGCTATCCATTGCATCGCTGGCACTGCTGACGGCCCTGTCGCTGCCCGCGTCTGCACAGCAGTTGAACGTCATCTGTCCGGTGCAGGCGGAATGGTGCAGCCTCGCGGCCACGGAATTCGAACGGGAAACGGGCATCAAGGTCGGGCTGACGCTGAAGGGTTCGGGCGAATCATTCGCGCAGATTGCCGCGGAAAAGGCCAATCCGAAACTCGACCTCTGGTTCGGCGGCACCGGCGATCCGCACCTGCAGGCCGCCGAGCAGGGCCTGACCGACGAATACCGATCGCCTATGCTCGCACAGTTACAGCCGTGGGCTCAGAAGCAGGCAGAACAGGCGAAGTACCGCACGGTGGGCCTCTACCTCGGCGTCCTCGGAATGGGATACAACACCGAGCTTCTTGCCCGGAAGAAGATTGCCGCGCCTGCGTGCTGGCGTGATCTCGTCAAGCCGGAGTTCGCCGGCGAAGTGCAGATGGCCAATCCCAATGCCTCGGGCACCGCCTATACCGCGATCGCCACGATCGTGCAGGTCTTCGGCGAGGAGGAAGCTTTCAAGTATTTGAAGGCGCTGCACCGGAACATCAACAGCTACCCGCGGTCAGGTGTCGGACCGATCAAGGCCGTGGCCCGTGGCGAGACGCTGGCCAGCGTGTCATTCGTTCACGACGTCGTGACAGAGGCACAGGCCGGCTTTCCGGTGCGGAGCGCTGCGCCATGTGAAGGCACCGGTTACGAGATCGGCTCGATGTCCATCGTCAAGGGCGCGCGCAACCTTGAAAACGCGAAAAAATTCTACGACTGGGCATTGACGCCCAAGGCCCAGGCGCTGGCCGCGCAGGCAAAGCAATTCCAGCTTCCATCCAACGTGAACACGCCGGTATCGCCCCTGTCGCCGAAGACAGCCGATATCAAGCTCATCAACTACGATTTCGCGAAATACGGCGCCTCGGCGGAACGCAAGCGATTGCTCGAGCGATGGGACAAGGACGTGGGCGCACAGGCCAAGTGATACATACCGGCGAACCCGACGAAATAGCTGCCTGCAGGACTTGACCACATGAAATGCCGCGGACCGACTCCGATCCTGCTCGCGCTTGCGCTGTTCGTGGCGCCGTCGCTTAGCCAGGCACAGCTCAACCTCTATTGCAGCTCGCCCAACACCGCTTGGTGCCAGGGCATGGCTATCGGCTTCGAGAAGGCCAGCGGCATCCCGGTCTCCGTCATCCAGAAGGCCACCGGGGAAATGTTCGCGCAGATCAAAGCCGAGCGCGCGAACCCCAAGGGCGATGTCTGGTGGGCCGGCCCTGCGGATTCCTACCTTCAGGCCGCCGATGACGGCCTGCTCGAGGAATACCGCTCAGCCAACTTGACCGAACTTCACGACTGGGCGCGGCAGATCACGAAGGTATCCGCGGGCCGCGTCGCCGGCGTCTATGGCGGCATCCTGGCGCTCGGATACAACTCGGAAATCGGGGACAAGAAGAAGCTGCCCGCGCCGAAGTGCTGGAGAGACCTCACCAATGCCGTGTACAAGAACGAAGTGATGCTGGGAAACCCGTCGACGTCGGGTACCGCGTACCTCATGCTCGCCACACTGGTGCAGGTCTTCGGTGAAGACGACGCGTTCAAGCTCATGGCGGAGATCAACCGCAACGTGACGAGCTATGCTCGCTCCGGCATCGGGCCGATGACCGCAATCACTCGCGGCGAGGTGTACGTGGGAAGCACCGTTCTGCACGGCGTGATCAACGAGATCGTGCGCGGCTTCCCGGTAGTTCCCGTCCTGCCCTGCGAAGGCGTGGGTTACGAGGTGGCAGGCGTCGCCATCATCAAGGGCGCACGCAACCTGGAAAGCGCCAGGAAATTCTACGACTGGGCGCTGACCGCGGGCGCGCAGCAGATCGGATTGGAACTTAAGGAATATGCGATTCCCACCAACCGCAACGTGGTGCTGCCCAAGATGGTTCCGAAGCTTACCGACGTCAAGGTCATCGACTACGACTTTCCGAAGTTCGGCGCAGCCGATACCCGCAGGCGGCTGCTCGAACGCTGGGAGAAGGAAATCAATTCGGCGCCGAAGTAGCGCGTGATGACGCCGCACCGACGCGCTCTCATCGCTTGGCTCATCGTCGGCGCCACGGGCCTGGTACTTGTGCCGTGGTACGCGCTGCAGGACAGCGTGCTCGGCGTGGCTTGGCTGCGCAATTGGTCGCACGGCGACAACGCGCCGGCGCTGCTGCAGGCGTTCCGGTATGGTCGCTCCTGGTTGCTGCCGCTGTTCGTGCTGCTGGGCTCCGCCGCGGCGTTGCTGGCGCCTCGCCTCGGACGGGACAGTCATGCCAACGGCCTCATCGCGATCGGTGCCGCGGGTTTTGCATACCTGCTGGCGCAGGGTTTCGCCATCGGCCCCGCGGGCTGGAACTTCGCCGTGCTGGCCGACGTTTCCGGACCGCTCGCCGCCCGCCAATTTGGCATGGGCCTTGGGGCGTGCCTCACGGCCACCGCCTTCGCCATGATCTTCTCGCTTGGCCTTGCCGGACGAGGGTTTTTCAAGGGGGACGCCTTCGTCGCCGGCACCGTGGTGGCTATTGCCGTCCTCATCGCCGTATTCACGTTCTTTCCCGTCTTCAGGATCCTCGTGCAGGCCATCCAGGACAACGATGGGGAATACTCTCTTGCCGCACTGCCCGCGCGGCTGTTCACCGAGAAGATCTGGGGGGTGGGCTGCATCGTCGGCGCAACGCGCTGCGGTGTTGCCTGGAACACGCTCGTGCTGGCGCTGGCGTGCGCGGTCGGCTGCACGGCGCTCGGTCTTGCATTCGCGCTGGTCGTCACGCGCACGCAATTCCGGTACAAGCGGTTCTTGCGTGTGCTGTCGGTATTGCCGATCATCACGCCGCCGTTCGTCATTGGTCTGGGACTGATCCTGCTCTTCGGCCGCTCCGGACTCATCAACCAGTCGCTGGAGTGGTCGTTCGGCATCACGCCAACGCGCTGGCTGTACGGCCTGCAGGGCGTCCTCGTCGCGCAAATCTTCGCATTCACGCCGATCGCCTTCCTGGTCCTGATCGGCGTCGTCGAAGGCGTTTCGCCCGCACTAGAGGAAGCCGCGCAGACATTGCGTGCGAGGCGGTGGCGCACGTTCGCCGATATTTCCCTGCCGTTGATGCGCCCGGGGATCGCCAATGCTTTCCTGATCACATTCATCGAGTCCATCGCGGACTTCGGCAACCCGATCCTTCTCGGCGGCAATTTCGGCGTGCTGTCCACCGAAATTTTCTTCTCGGTCGTCGGCGCGCAGCTGGACCAGGGCCGCGCCGCGACGCTGGGGCTCGTGCTGCTGCTGTTCGCGCTGGGCGCCTTCTTCCTGCAGCGCCGCGCGCTCGGCAACAAGGTCTATGCCACGCTGTCCGGAAAGGGCGATTCCGGCGTGCCCACGCCGCTGCCCGCCGGCGCGCGGCGGCTGTGCTACAGCGTGGTGCTGCCGTGGGTGTTTCTGACGATCGTGATCTACGGCATGGCGCTCGCCGGCGGTTTCGTCGAGACGTGGGGCCGTGACTACACGTTCACTTTCCGGCACTACGTCAAGGCATTCGGAATCGAATGGGGACCGCACGGCCTGCTCTGGACCGGCGCGGCGTGGAACTCGTTCTGGACGACGGTCGAGTTGTCGGCGATCGCGGCGCCGCTTACCGCGGCAATCGGCATCCTCGCGGCGTGGCTGCTCACCCGACAGAAATTCGTCGGGCAGGCGCTGTTCGAGTTCGGCACGATGCTCTCATTCGCCATTCCCGGCACCGTCATCGGCGTGTCCTACATCCTCGCGTTCAACGTGCCCCCGATCGAGATCACCGGCACGGCGATCATCCTGGTCGTCTGCAATATCTTCCGCAACATGCCGGTCGGAGTGCGCGCAGGCATGGCCTCAATGGCACAGATCGATCCCAGCCTGGACGAGGCGTCAACCACGCTCGGCGCGCGCAGCGCGACGACGTTGCGCCGCATCCTGCTGCCCCTGCTCAAGCCTGCGGTGGTCGCTGCGCTGGTCTACAGCTTCGTCCGCGCAATGACCACCGTCTCGGCCGTGATCTTCCTGGTGTCCGCGCAATACGAGTGGGCGACAACCTACATCATCAATCGCGTCGTGAATGGCGATTACGGCGTCGCGATCGCGTACAGTTCCGTGTTGATCGTCCTCATGCTGATAATCATCTGGATCATCCAGTGGGCCGTGGGCGAGCGCAGGCTCGGCAGGCGCAGCGCCGC
>Ga0207691_10001231_pt1 | contig 25523 bp, 19 predicted proteins | sample KBSM13metaG_FD_184327 | JGI IMG/M metagenome (GOLD analysis project Ga0207691, IMG submission 184327) | Miscanthus rhizosphere microbial communities from Kellogg Biological Station, Michigan, USA - KBS M1-3 metaG (SPAdes) (version 2) | ecosystem: Host-associated > Plants > Roots > Rhizosphere >...
GGATTGAACACAGCGCGTACGCTTCAGACGAGATCGCCGTCCGTTTTCATCATCGGCTGGTGCAGATTCACCCTTTCCCAAACGGTAACGGCCGGCATTCCCGGCTGATGGCGGACCTTATGATCATGCAACTTGGTGGCGAGCGCTTTACATGGGGCAGCGCAAACCTGGAGAATCCGGGCGAGATCCGAAAGCGCGACGTGTCGGTGGGCCGCCATATCGCGCCGAGCCACCGTGCACTGCCGGCCATGCTGGAACGCTGGGGGACTGTGTATGGAGCGGTCCGACGCGGCGAGCTGCAACTCGTGGCCGCGGCTGCGGCCCATCATCGGCTGGTCTGGATCCACCCGTTCAGCGACGGAAACGGGCGAGCCGCTCGCCTGCACACTCTGGGCGTCCTGCAGGCGCTGGACCTCACGCACGGCTTGTGGTCGCCACTGCGGGGCCTGGCACGCGGCGCAGATGCGTACGCCGAAAAGTTGGCCAACGCAGACATGCCGCGTATGGGTGATCTCGACGGCCGTGGGCAACGCAGCGAGCGCATGCTGGTGGCGTGGATCGAGCACTTCCTGGACGTGTGCCTGGACCAGGTGCAGTTCATGACGCGAATGCTGAACCTGAACGACATGCAGGACCGCATGGGGGCATTGCTGGCGCACGAGGAAAAGGTGGTGCGTCGAGGCTTGCGCATGGAGGCGTTGCGCCCGCTTCACTACCTCTTTGCGACCCAGGGCGAGCTGCCGCGCGGTGAGTTTGCGAGCATGACCGGGCTGGGTGAGCGCACGGCCACGACGCTGATCAGCAAGCTCATCGACGCAGGCTTCCTCGTGTCCGACACGCCGCGAGGCCCAGTGCGCTTGGGGATCCCCATGAACTCGCTGCGCTTTTTGTTCCCGAGCCTATGGCCGGAGGCTGAGGCCGACGCGGCGGCGGGGTAGCCAAAGGCTCACCGCAGCCGCATCCCGAGGCGGCCCGCCGCTCACATCAACTACTGGGCGCGGATCAACGCTTCTTGTCCCTTCGGCGGGTTCGGATCAGATGCAGGTCGAGGTGCCCGACGTCGGCGTCGATGCGCTGTCGGCCGCACCGGACGGGAGCCGAGCGCGGTGATCGCGTCACGAGTCGCCGCTGCGCGTGAGAACGCGCGCTCGCGCCAGGGTTGTCTCAATGCACAGCTAGAAGGCGATGCGCTCGATCGCCATGCCGCTCTGGCACCGCCGGCGCTGCGCTTTCTGCAGACATCGGCCGCGCGCCTCGGCTGGTCGGCGCGCAGCTTCCACCGCATTCTGCGCAGCGCCCGCACGATCGCCGACCTGGCCACCAGTGAAACGAACGGCGTGCCCCACCTCGCCGAAGCGATCCAGTACCGGCGCGTCCTCGCGCCGGCCTGATCGCCGACGGCGCGGCGCTCCCGTCAGACCAGAAAGCCAAGGTCGGGCGTCGAGAAGTTCGGCAGGTTCGGGAAGATCGTGTTGAGCTGCAACGGCGTCGCGCCGAACCACTTGCCGATCGTCGCGCCGATCTGGTCGACCGAGGTCGATGGCAGATACTGGTTGCCTGCCGAATCGGCGCCTTGCGGACCGAACTCGGGAAACGTGCCGAAGATCTCGCCGCCGCGGACCGCGCCGCCCGACACGAAGTGATGCGCACCCCAGCCGTGGTCGGTGCCGTCGCCGTTGCTGGTGTGGGTGCGGCCGAAGTCCGACGCGGTGAACAAGGTGACGCTGCCGCGCATGTCGACGCCGCCGAGCGTCGCCAAGGTCGTGTCGAAGTAGCCGATCGCGTGCGAGAGGCGCGCCAGCAGATCGGCCTGGCTGGAGTTCTGCGTGCTGTGGGTGTCGAAGCCGCCCATCGACACGAAGAACACCTGGCGCGTGACGCCGAGCGCGCCGCGCGCGCCGATGATGCGGGCGACGGTCTGCAGCTGCTGCGCAAGGCCGTTGGTCTGCGCATTGCCGGTCGACGGCTGCACGTAGGTCGTCGGCGCCGCGGCCGTTGACGCCGAGAACGCAGTCTGGAAGCTGGCCTGCGCATTGACCGAGCGCTTGACGATCGACGCGTACTCGTTGGCGAACAGGTTCTGGTTGTCGGACGTCACGATGCCGCGCAGCGCCGCCGAAGCGGTCGACGAGCCGAACAGGTTACCGGAGATCCCCGAGATCTGGACCGCGCCGTTGCCGCCGACCTGGTACTGGAACACCGTGTCGCCGGCCGAGAACACTGCGTTGCCGGAAACCGTGATGCTGGTGAACGCCACGTTCGCGTTGCTGCTCGCGACCAGATCGCCGAGGTGGCCGCCCCAGCCGACCTTGACGCCTTCCGGCCCGAGCGCCTGCCAGGTCGACTGCTGGTCGTTGTGCGAGCCGAGCGCGCGCGGGCGCGGCACGCTGTTCGCCTGGTACTGGGCCTTCGTCATCGGCGCGACCAGCGGGCCGGCATTGGCGAGGATCGCCAGGCGATTCGCCGCGAACAGGCTCGCGACCTCCGGCATGCTCGGATGCAGGCCGTAGGTGAACGCGCTGTTCGGCGTCGAGCCCGGCACGCCGGCGGTGAACTTCGGCGCGATCGGCACGACGCCGCCGAGGCGCGCCGGCGTCGCCCGTGCCGCGTTCGCGTTCGGCGCCGTGCCGGGCGCAAGCAGCGCGATCGAGTCGGGCGCCTGCGTTCGCATCGCCGTGTAGACGTTGAACGAGGTCGCGTCGGTGCGCACGATCATGTTCGAGGCGTCGTTGCCGCCGTACATGAACAGGCAGACGATCGCCTTGTACGGACCGGTGGTCTGCGCGACCGCCGAACCGAGGGTTGCCAGGTTCAGCGCGAACGGCGCGGCGGCGGCACCGACCGAGCCGGAGACGACCGAGGCGGTGCGGAGAAACTTGCGACGGGAAGCGTTGAGGTTCGTCATGGTGGGTGTCCTCGTCATTTCTGGATCAGGTAGTCGGGCGACGCCATCGACAGGAAGACCGCGAGGTAGACACGATCGAGCTTCGCCGTGTCGATCGCGGCCTGGTTCGTCGGCTCGGGTAGCGGGGCGCTCGCCGCCGGCGCGGTCGAGACCGGATAGACCGGTGCCGGCACCGTGCGGCTCGTCACCGCCGCGACGATCTGCGTCTTCAGCGCATCCGGCATCTGGCCGTAGAACAGCAGCAGGTTCATGCGCTCGACCAGCGCGGCCGGGTCGCCCGCCAGCGCGACCTCGGCGCTGTAGTTCTGGCGGATGTCGCGCGTCGTGTTGACCGTCACGATGTTGCGCATGTAGTTCATGTAGCCGGCGACCGAGACGTCGTGCGTGATCTGCATCTCGGGCGCGACCAGGCCGGCGTCGGTGATCACCTTGCTGGTCGGCACGTAGCCGGGCCGGAAGAAGTTGAAGACGGTCGGCGCAAAGACGGGCGTCTGGTTCAGCGAGGTCGCCGGGTCGTCGGTCAGGCCGATGCCGGTGTAGCGGCCGCTGGTCGAGCTCGCGTTGAAGGCGCGCATGAAGTTGCCGAGCCGGACCACCGGCTCGCGCAGCTTGCCGTAGGTCGACGACGAGTTCGTGTCGCGCGCCTCCGGGTCGAGCAGGATCGCGCGCCAAACCGCCTTCATGTCGCCGCGCACGCCGCTGCCGTTGTCATTGAACGCCGCGGTGACGCGGCCGACGTATGCGGGGCTCGGGTTGCTCGTGACCGTGCGTTGGATCAGCTGCTTGCCGATGAACGGGCCGACGTTCGGATGGTTGAACAGCGTGTCGAGCGCGATCTTCAGATCTCCCTCGCTGTCGGCCTTGGTCTGCGCCGGGATCGTCACGCCGAGGAAGGTCTTCGGGCTGACCGAATGGAACGCGGTGTTCGGCGCGTACTCGTTGTAGGCCTGCATCGAGCGCCAGTCCCGTTCGAGGCTGGCGTCGTTGCCGAAGTAGCGGCGGTTCGTGCGGTCGCTCGTGTTCGGGCCGGCGTACCAGCTGAAGCCGGTGAACACTTGCGCGAGGCCGGCGAGGTCGGCGCCGGTGTAGGCGACCGCCGGCTTGCCGCTCGAATCGAGGATGTAGCTGCCGTCCGCATTCAGCATCCACTCGCCGATCGTGAACAGCTGCGTGATCTCGCGCGCGAAGTTGAGGTCGGGCACGCGGCCGGTCGCGGCGTCTTCCTTCTGGTTGCCGAGCCAGGTCAGGTAGATGCCCATCATCGGATGCAGCGCCACATCCTCGATCAGCTTTCTGAAGTTGCCGAATGCGTTCTCGGCGAGCATGTCGTAGTACGACGAGACGCCGCGCGGCTGGTTCGACAAGGTCGCGTCGGTGAACGAGATCACCATGATCTCGGACAGCGCGAACGCCGCGCGCTGGCGCAACTGGTCCTCGCCCGAGATCGCCTGGCTCCAGTACGAGTCGAAGAAGTTGGCGCGGCTGAGCTGCTGGCCGACCGATGCGAGGTCGGCCGCGGCCTGGTTCATGTAGATCCGGTGCAGCGTCTGCGGCTTGCCGAACTGCTCCTCGATCCACTGCGCATAGCTCATGCCCGAGAGGCGCTGGATCTCGGCGCTGGTCGGACCGAACGTGGCCTGAGTCAGAAAGCGCGCGGCTTCGGTCTGCGTCGGCACGACGACCGCGAGCGCCGCGGCCTGTGGACCGGTGCCGCCGAGGTCGCCGGCCGGCAGCTCGCTGCCGCCGCCTCCGCCGCCGCACGCGCCGATCGCAAGCAGGACCGCGGCAGCGACCGCACGACGCAGCGTTCGTGCTTGATGGGGACTCTTCAAAAGCGAGAAATTCTTGACGTTTTCCAAAGGTGCTCCCGACGACCAATGTTTGTTTACAGGTCTCAGGAACGCAGACCGCGTGCCACGGCCGGAACCCCTCCGATCGATCGAAGAAGCAGCAAAAACGGCGTCAAAAAACGGCAAACGGCGCGCCGCTTACAGGCCGTATCGGGCCGGAGCGACGCGCTTGCGCATAGCTGAAATCAGCTGCGTCGATCGGTAAGCGATGGCAACGCAAACGGAACGTGACGGAGTCGACGAAGCACCGTACGCGACGGTTCGTGACTTCGTTCCAGCGCAGCGCGCGCGGCGCTGCGGGATCGACGCGCGAGAGGCTTGCTACTAGACGATCGCGGCGAGCGCGCGGCGCACGAGGTCGACGTCCTGGCTGCTGCGCCGGGCCCAATCGGCCAGTTGATCGTCACCGAGCTTGCCGACGTTGAAGTAGGTCGCCTGCGGATGCGCGAGGTAGAAGCCGCTGACGCTCGCGGCCGGCGCCATCGCCATGCTGTCGGTCAGCTGCATGCCGATGTCGTCGCACCGCAGCACGCGGAACATCTCGCGCTTGACGGTGTGATCGGGACACGCCGGGTATCCGGGCGCGGGCCGGATGCCGCGATAGCGTTCGGCGATCAGCGCGGCGTTGTCGAGCGCCTCGTCGGGCGCATAACCCCAGAGGTCGGTCCGCACGCGCTGGTGCAGTCGCTCGGCGAATGCTTCGGCCAGGCGATCGGCGAGTGCCTTCAGCATGATCGCGCTGTAGTCGTCGTGGTCGGCGAGGAACTGGGTTTCCTTCTTGTCGACGCCCAGGCCGGCTGTCACCGCGAAGAGGCCAATGTGGTCGGCCACGCCCGAGCCTTTCGGCGCGATGAAGTCGGCGAGGCAGCGGTTCGGCCGCTTGACGCCGTCGACCACCGGCCGGACGGTCTGCATGCGCAGGCCGCGCCACGTCATCAGCACGTCGCTGCGCGTCGCGTCGGTGTAGATCTCGATGTCGTCGTCGCCGACGGTGTTTGCCGGATAGAGACCGATGACGCCGTTCGCAGTGACCCAGCGCCCTTCGATCAGGCGCTTCAGCATGCGCTGGCCATCGCTGAACACGCGCCGCGCCGACTCGCCAACGATCTCGTCGGTCAGCACCGCCGGATAGCCGCCGGCCAGGTCCCAAGTCTGGAAGAACGGACCCCAGTCGATGCAGGCGGCGATCTCGGCCAAGTCCTGGTTGCGAAAGACGCGGCGGCCGATGAATTTCGGCGCCGGCGCCGACGGCCCGGCGCTCCAGTCGATCGGCGTCTTGTTCGCGCGCGCCTCGGCGAGCGTGACGAGCGGCGTCGCCTTCTTGTTCGCATGCAGCTCGCGGACCCGGACATAGTCGGCGTTCAGCTCGGCGATGTACGCGGTCGCGCGCTGGTCGCTCAGCAGATCGCTGCAGACGCCGACCGAGCGGCTCGCGTCGGGCACGTAGACGACCGGGCCGTCGTAGTGCGGTGCGATCTTGACGGCGGTGTGAACACGGCTCGTCGTCGCGCCGCCGATCAGCAGCGGGATCTTCTTGATGCGGAAGAAGTCGTCGCGCTGCATTTCGCTCGCGACATGCTGCATCTCCTCGAGGCTCGGCGTGATCAGGCCTGACAGTCCGATGATGTCGGCGCCCTCGACCTTGGCCTTCGCGAGAATGTCCTGGCAGGCGACCATGACGCCCATGTTGACGACCTCGAAGTTGTTGCACTGGAGGACGACGGTGACGATGTTCTTGCCGATGTCGTGGACATCGCCCTTCACGGTCGCGATGACGATCTTGCCCTTCGCCTTCGCTTCGCCGCCGCCGTCGATCAGCAGCTGCTTCTCGGCCTCGATGTAGGGCAACAGGTGGGCGACCGCCTGCTTCATCACGCGGGCCGACTTGACGACCTGCGGCAGGAACATCTTGCCCTGGCCGAACAGGTCGCCGACGACGTTCATGCCGGCCATCAGCGGGCCCTCGATGACGTGCAGCGGCCGCCCGCCGCCGGCGAGGATCTCGCGATAGACCTCCTCAGTATCCTCGACGATGAACTCGTTGACACCATGGACGAGCGCGTGGCTGAGCCGCTCGGCCACCGGCTTGGCGCGCCAGGCCAGCCGCGCGCTGTCGTCCTTCGCCATGCCCTTTGCGTTCTCCGCGATCTCGACGAGCCGTTCGCCGGCATCGTCGCGGCGGTTCAGCACGACGTCCTCGACGCGCTCGCGCAGCTCCGGATCGAGGTCGTCGTAGACGCCGACCATGCCGGCGTTGACGATGCCCATGTCCATCCCGGCCTTGATCGCGTGGTACAGGAAGACCGTGTGGATGGCTTCGCGCACCGGGTCGTTGCCGCGGAACGAGAAGCTGACGTTGCTGACCCCGCCGCTCACCTTCGCGCCCGGCAGGTTGGCCTTGATCCAGCGCGTCGCCTCGATGAAGTCGACCGCGTAGTTGTTGTGCTCCTCGATGCCGGTCGCGATCGCGAAGATGTTCGGGTCGAAGATGATGTCCTCGGCCGGGAAGCCGACCTCGTCGACCAGGATCCGGTAGGCGCGTTCGCAGATCTGCGTCTTGCGCTCGAACGTGTCGGCCTGGCCTTTCTCGTCGAACGCCATCACGACCGCGGCCGCGCCATAGCGCCGGACCAGCCGCGCATGGTGGCGGAATGCGTCCTCGCCCTCCTTCAGCGAGATCGAGTTGACGATGCCCTTGCCCTGAATGCAGCGCAGGCCAGCTTCGATCACCTCCCACTTCGAGCTGTCGATCATGATCGGCACGCGCGCGATCTCGGGCTCGCCGGCGATCAGGTTCAGGAAGCGAACCATCGCCGCCTTGCTGTCGAGCATCGCCTCGTCCATGTTGATGTCGATCACCTGCGCGCCGTTCTCGACCTGCTGGCGGGCAACGCCGAGCGCCTCCTCGAACTGGCCGTTCAGGATCAGGCGCGCGAACGCCTTCGAGCCGGTGACATTGGTGCGCTCGCCGATGTTGACGAACAGCGCATCGGTGCCGATCAGGACCGGCTCGAGGCCGGACAGCTTCATCGGGGGGACGGGAACGGAATTCGTGGCAGCCATCGCTCGCTCGGAAGGAGGGCCGCGGCACCCACCGCGGCCCAGGTCATGGTCGGGTGAGCGCAGTTGCGGTCGGCACCGTCAGGCGCCGTGCCCGAGCCTGGCAGCCGAAAGGACCTGGGGTCCGGCTGTCGCAACGCTCCTCGGGCAGGCTGAAATTGTACGAGAGCGCTCGCCGCATGGCGCCCTCGCCGGATATAGGCGAACGCTTCAAAGCGTGGCGCTGTCCGCGCCTGCCGCCTGGGACTACGCGGCTTCGAGATCGCCGAACAGCGCGCCACGCTGGCCGCAGCGCGGCGCATAGCGGCCGACCCGTTGCGCGATCTGCGCGATGTGCTCCGGCGTCGTGCCGCAGCAGCCGCCGGCGATGTTCAGGAAGCCCGCGCGCGCGAATTCCTCGAGCAGCCCGGCGGTGACCTCGGGCGTCTCGTCGAAACCGGTCTCGCTCATCGGGTTGGGCAGACCGGCGTTCGGGTAGCAGCTGACGAAGGTGTCGCCGGCGACCCGCGCCAGTTCGGCGATGTACGGCCGCATCAGCGCCGCGCCGAGCGCGCAGTTCAGGCCGATCGCGAGTGGACGCGCATGTCGCACGCTGTGCCAGAACGCCGGCACTGTCTGGCCGGACAGGATGCGCCCCGACGCGTCGGTCACGGTGCCGGAGACGACCAGCGGCAGGCGCTCGCCGCTGTCTTCCATCAGCTCGTCGAGCGCGAAGATCGCCGCCTTTGCGTTCAGCGTGTCGAAGATGGTTTCGACCAGGAACAGGTCGCAACCGCCTTCGAGCAGCCCTTCGGCCTGCTCGCGGTAGGCCTGGCGCAGTTCCTCGAACGTGACGTTGCGGGCGGCCGGGTCGTTGACATCCGGGCTGATGCTCGCGGTGCGCGGCGTCGGGCCGAGCGCGCCGGCGACGAAGCGCGGCTTGTCGGCGCTCGAGAACTTGTCGCAGGCCTCGCGCGCGAGCCGCGCCGCGGCGACGTTCATCTCACGGGCGACGTGGCCGAGGCCGTAGTCCTCCTGCGCGACGCGGGTGGCACCAAAGGTGTTGGTCTCGACGATGTCGGCGCCGGCTTCGAGGTAGGCCTCGTGGATGCTGCGAACGACGTCGGGCCGGCTGAACGCGAGCAGCTCGAAATTGCCCTTCAGCCCCTTCGGATGGTCCTTGAAGCGCTCGCCGCGGTAGTCGTCCTCGACCAGGTGGTGGCGCTGGATCATCGTGCCCATCGCCCCGTCGAGCACGACGATGCGTTCCTTCAGGATTTCGGGCAGGCGCGCGCCGCGCGTGTAGGCCAGGGTGTTCATGCCCCGATTGTAGAAAGCCGAGCCGTTTGCTGCGCGTCGGCTCAGTGCAGCACCAGGCGCTGATGCATCAACGCCGAGAAGCCGTCGAGGTAGTCGTCGATCTCCTCTTCAGACGGGCTCGATTCGATCAGCGCGTCGACGCCGGCGCGAAAGGACGCGGCCAGCGCCCCGGAGATGAAGGTTTCCTTGCCGGCAAACTTGTCGACGATCTCGTAGCCGCCCCGCTTCGGCTCGGCCGGAACGGCGGAGCTTGCGTCGGCCGGAACGGCATCGCTGCCGACCTCGAAGAGGACGACCGCATAGCTGTCGGAGTTGTAGAGCATCTGCATGAAAGGTTCTCCTGAACCCCACGTGGGGCCGGCAGAGACCGATTGCAAGCCGCGAGCCTGACCCGCCGCGCAAGACGCGGGCGCTGCCCGCTTCGGCAGGGGCGCCGGCCCAGCCTACGGCGTGACGACGGCCTCCTCGTCAGCTCGAGCGCGGGCGAACCGTTCGCGGTGCGCAGGCTCAGGGTCATCGGCAGGAAGTGGCGCGCCGGATCGAGCGCGACCGCGATGTCGACGTCGTACGGCCCTGGCGGTCGCGGACGAGATGGATCAGCGGCTGCATTGCGGAGGGTTGTGTCGGCGCCTCGGGCTCGACGGTCCGGAACCGCCATACCGCGGCCTCACCGCGCAGGCCAGCGACCGGGATCGAGACGATGGCGCCGGGTCGGCGCAGCGCCGGCTCGGCGGCGAGGACGGCGGCGAGCTGAACTATCCAGCTCAACCGGTCCTGGCTGCCGCGAGCGAGCGCAACCTGGGCCCGCGAACCGGAAAAACTGATCCGCCCGGCATCGCGCTGGAATCAGGCTCGGACCACGCGGCGACCGGTTTCGGCGCCGCCACTGCGGCCGCCGCAAGGGTCGCGGAGTCTGGAGCCAACGCTCCAATGGCGGCCCTTTCGGAGATGGCGTTCTCGGCGGCGGCACTCTTTGTTCCGACGACGATTTCGACCGGCACAGTGCCTTCTGCAGCGACTAGAGCGGTCGCCAAGACCGGACCCTCGCTCGCCCCGGAACCGCCGGAACTCGCGTCGCGGCTCTGACGCTCAAGGTCCGATCGGTCGACCGAGGCCGCCTTCGCAACAACGTCGCCGGCGGTCAGCTTGCCTCGACGCGAACCTTCCCGCGCCGCAAGCGGCACGCTAGGTTTAGGCGCTGCACTGTCCCCCGCGGCCTCCGCAGCAAGCTTCGCTTCCGCAAGCCGTCGCGAAGCCGTGCCCTCGTCGTCGCCATCGCGAGCCACTGCCGCGGTGGCGTTCTCGATCCGCGCATCGCCACCGATACCGGGCTTCGGCTCCGCGCCGATCACCGAACCGGGCGCCGACGGCACAGCAAGCGCACGCACCTCCAGCGTGCCGAACGGCGCCGGAGGCGTCGGCCACATCCAGCGCAACTCGCTCAGCAGTGCCGCATGCAGCAGCACAGCGATGCCGGTGAGCGCCGTGATCGCACACGCACGCCGCCGCGCCGGCGAGCGGCCGGTGGGTTCTGCCGGCTCCATCGGCACCCTCGACAATATGCGTTTGCCCACTCCGCACCCGCCATGAAACTCGCCACCTACCGCGACGGTTCGCGCGACGGTCAACTCGTCGTCGTCTCGCGCGACCTCCGGCATGCCCACTATGCCAGTGCGACCGCCACGCGTCTGCAGCAGGTGCTCGACGACTGGAACTTTCATGCGCCGCAGCTCGAGGAGCTGTCGCAGGCGTTGAACCACGGGCGCACGCGCTACTCGTTTGCATTCGAGCCGGCGCGCTGCATGGCGCCGCTGCCACGCGCCTACCAGTGGGCCGACGGCTCGGCGTTCATCAACCACGTCGAGCTGGTCCGGCGCGCGCGCGACGCCGAAGTGCCGGAGAGCTTCTACACCGACCCGCTGATGTACCAGGGCGACAGCGGCGACCTGATCGGCGCGTGCGACGACATCGTCTGCGCCGACGAAGCATTCGGCATCGACTTCGAGGCCGAGGTCGCGGTCATCACCGGCGACATCGCGATGGGCGTCTCGGCCGACGCGGCGCTCGAGGGCATCCGCCTCGTGATGCTCGCCAACGACGTCAGCCTGCGCAACCTGATCCCGGCCGAGCTCGCGAAAGGGTTCGGCTTCTTCCAGAGCAAGCCCGCCACCGCGTTCAGCCCGGTCGCGGTCACGCCCGACGAGCTCGGTGCGGCATGGCAGGGAGGCCGCCTGCACCTCGACCTCGAGAGCCGCTGGAACGGCGAGCGGGTCGGTCTCTGCAACGCCGGGCCGGAGATGACGTTCCACTTCGGCCAGCTGATCGCGCACATCGGCAAGACGCGCGACGTGCGCGCGGGATCGATCGTCGGAAGCGGCACCGTCAGCAACAAGGACTGGGACCGCGGCTACTCCTGCATCGCCGAGAAGCGCGCGATCGAGACGATCCAGACCGGCGCCCCGCTGACCGCGTTCATGCGCTACGGCGACCGCATCCGGATCGAAATGAAGGATGCCGGTGGCGCCAGCCTGTTCGGTGCGATCGACCAGGTGGTGCGACCGCTGCGCTGAGCGTCGACGTTCGTGATGGCACAGCGCTGCATCGCGCAGCGCAGGGTGCGTGGTCCGCTGCACTGACGGGCTGCGAATGACCTGCCCTCCTCACCGCGCAGCGAACCCGGAACAATCGCGCGATGAGCAACGAACTCCCGCGCACCTTCAAGGTCGTCACGATCTGGCTGCTGCTCGGCGTGCTCGTCTTCGTCGGCATCCAGTGGGTGCTGCGCGAGCAGCAACAGATGCGCTTTCGCGCCGACGGCGACATCATCGAGATCAGGCGCGGCCCCGATGGCCACTACCACTGGCCCGGCACGATCAACGGCCGCAGCGTCGATTTCCTGATCGACACCGGCGCGACCGGAACCGCGATCTCGGCCGCATTGGCGCGAGAGCTTGACCTGCAGTCGATCGGCCAGGTTCAGTCGAGCACTGCGGGCGGGCCGGTCACCGGGCAAGTGGTCCGCGCCGACGTCACGCTGCAGGGCGGCGTGCGTGCCGAGCGCCTGCGCCTGGTCGCGCTGCCCCAACTCGCCGATCGTCCGCTGCTCGGCATGGACTTGCTCGGCCGGCTGCACTGGCAGCAGCGCGACGGCGTGATGCGGATCGACCTGCGGCCGACCCAGCCGTCCTGAGCGGGCGTCGGCGTCGTGTTTCGCGACTGCGACGCGGCACCCAAACGGGCGCCCACGTCACCCGCCACCCATGCACAATGAAGCGACAACCACGCCACCACGAGGAGACACGATGGCCGACGCTCCCAGCTTCGCGAAGCTTGTCCCGGGTTTCGATTTCCTGCAGGGCCTGGTCAAGAATGCAGGCGCCGCGCTGCCCAGCATCGGTCAGTGGGTCGCACCGACCTTGAATCCTGAGGAGCTCGAGAAACGGATCGGCGAATTGCGCACCGTGCAGTTCTGGCTCGAGCAGAACGCGAAGATGCTCGCCGCGACGATCCAGGCGCTCGAAGTGCAGCGCATGACCCTGTCGACCTTGAAGACGATGAACGTGCAGATGGAGGATCTGCGCGACTCGCTGCAGATCCGCATGCCGGGCCTTTCGCCGTCGCCGGCTCCTGCACCGACGCCCGCCGCTCGCCCGAGGGTCGCCGAAGCACCGCCGCCAGCGGACGACGAGGACGACGACGACGATGCGGACACGGCGAGCGAGGATGTCGCACCCGCTGCGCCGCCGAAAACCAAGCCGCGCACGCCAGCCGCGAAGGCGGGCGATGCGAAGCCCGCCGGCATGGTGGACCCGCTGCAGTGGTGGGGCGCGCTGACCAAGCAGTTCACCGAGCTGGCCGCGAACGCGATGAAGGAAACTGCCTCCGACGCCACGCGCAGCTTGGCCGGCAACGTGATGAAGCAGTCGTTCGATGCCGCGGCGAAGACGCTGAAGGGCAGCCCGCCGGCAGCCAAGACCGCCGCCGAGAAGAAGAAGCCGGCGGCCCGCAAGCGCGCCGCCCCGAAGCGCTGACCGACCGACTGCGCCACGATCCCGATGGCCTTGCAACGCTTCCTGCACGGGCACGCGACCCATCCGGACTGGCGCGTCGCGCTTGCGCTGGTCGCCGCGCAGATCGAGGGGCAGCGGCGCGAGCAGCCGCGGCCGGCGCCGTCGACGCTCGGCTGGGTCTACCTGACCGACCACTACAGCGCGCAGGCGGCGGCGATTCTGGCCGAGCTGCGCCAGCGCTGGCCGGGTGTCGACTGGATCGGTGCCAGCGGTGTCGGCATCGCGGCAAGCGGTATCGAGTACTTCGACGAGCCGGCGTTGTCGCTGCTGCTCGCCGACCTGCCGCGCGAGCAGTTCCGGGTCTTCTCCGGCGCCGCGCCACTGCGCCGCTTCATCGCGTCGACCGCGCAGGTGCACGCCGATCCGGCGACCGCCGAGCTCGCCGACCTGATCCGCGACATGAGTGCGCGCACGACCACCGGCTATCTGTTCGGCGGCCTCGCGTCGGCGCGCTCGCAGGCGGTCCACGTCGCCAACGAGGTGCTGTCCGGCGGCCTGTCGGGCGTCGCCTTCAGCCCGGCGGTCGACGTCGTCTCGCGGGTCACCCAGGGCTGCCAGCCGTTCGGGCCGCTGCGCAAGGTCAGCGCGGTCGATGCCAACGTGGTCACCGCGCTCGACGGCGAGCCGGCGCTCGACTGCCTGCTGCGTGACCTGAAGCTCGATGCGGTCGAGCCGCGCGAGGCGTTGCCGCGGCTGCGCGAAACGCTGGTCGGCCTGAGCGACCCGAACGACACGCTGGCCGATGGCGCGACCAGCGCGCGACGCGGCGCGTTCGGCTCGGAGACGCGCGTGCGTCACCTGATCGGGCTCGACGTCGCGCGCCGCGGCATCGCCATCGGCGACATCGCCGAGCCGGGCATGCGACTCGCGTTCTGCAGCCGCAATGCGGCGGCCGCGCGGCGCGACCTGATGCGCATCTGCGCCGAGATCCGCGAAGAGACCGAGCCGGAGGCGCTGCCACTGGCGACTGCCGAGGCGCTGAAGAACGCCGGTCCGGGCGAGCCGGCTCCCGCGCAGACCGGCATCGCGGGCGCGATCTACGTCAGCTGCGCGGGCCGCGGCGGACCGCACTTCGGCGCGCCGTCGGCGGAGCTCGCGATCGTCCGCCATGCGCTTGGCGACGTGCCGCTGGTCGGCTTTTTCGCGGCCGGCGAGATCGCCCGCCACCATGTCTACGGCTACACCGGCGTGCTAACGGTGTTCCGCAGCGCGCCCTGACCGATCAGTTGCGGTAGTCGACCGGGTCGCGGTGGCGCGGCTCGTCGTGCAACGCCCAATACGCGTCCTGCAGGCGCATCGAGATTGGACCCGGGAACTTCGGCAACGCGCGGCCGTCGACCTTCGCGATCGGCAGGATGCCGCCGCCCGACGACGTCAAGAAAACCTCGTCGCAGCGCTCGAGATCTTTCGCCGGCACCGCCTCGATCCGCAATGGAATGCCGAGCTGCGCGCACAGCTCGATCGCCGTCCGCCGCGAGACGCCTTCGAGCACGCCGCGATCGGGCGTGCGGACGACGCCGTCCTGGATCACGAACAGATTGAAGCCCGGCCCTTCGGTCAGGTTGCCGGCGGCATCGACGACGCAGCTGGTATCGCGCCCGCGGTCGTAGGCATCGAACAGCGACTGCACGAGATCGAGCCAGTTGTAGTTCTTGACGGTCGGATCGACCGCCTCGGGCGCGATCCGGTGCCGCGCGCTGACATGCAGGTCGATGCCGGCGCGCTGCTTCTCGGGCGGCGCAATCCACACGAACGGCAGCGCGTAGGCATAGAAGCGATTCGTCGCGAGTCGCGGATCCCGCGCGCCGCGCGGCGGCACGCCGCGCGTGCAGACCATCGCGACATAGGCGTCGCGCAGCCCGGCGGCGCGCACGCAGCCGTGCAGGATCTTGCGGACCTCGGCACGCGTGTACGGCACCTGAAGGCGCAGCTTGCCGAGGCTCGCGAAAAAGCGGTCGAGGTGATCGTCGAGACGGAAGAACGCGCCCTTCCAGACGCTGGCGACGTCGTAGGTCGCGTCGGAACGGGTGAAGCCCCAGTCGAACAGTGAGACCTTGGCGTCCTCCGGTGCAACGAAGTTGCCGTCGGCGAACGCCGCGGCGCCCGGGTACTGGTTGTAGGTGCTGTCGATCATCGGAGTGCCCGCCGTCCGTAACGCCGCAGTCCGGCGCGCTACATTCTGAGTGATGAATGCACCGCTGCCGACCGCCGTCGCCGAAGACGCTGCCGAGCGCGTCCAGCGCCAGGCCGACGTCGTCGCCGCGCTCGGGGCGGTGCTGCCGCCCCATGCGTTGCTGTGGCATCGCGAAGACACCGTGCCCTACGAGTGCGACGGCCTGACCGCGTACCGCGAGCAGCCGCTCGTCGTCGCGCTGCCCGAAACCGAATCGCAGGTCGCTGCGGTGCTGCGCGTCTGCCACGCGCTCGACGTGCCGGTCGTCGCGCGCGGTGCCGGCACCGGCCTGTCCGGCGGCGCGCTGCCGCACAAGCGCGGCGTCACGTTGAGCCTCGCGAAGTTCAACCGGATCGTCCGCCTCGATCCGAAAGCGCGGACCGCGACGGTGCAGTGCGGCGTCCGCAACCTCGCGATCAGCGAAGCGGCCGCACCGCTCGGCCTCTACTACGCGCCCGACCCGAGCAGCCAGATCGCCTGCTCGATCGGCGGCAACATCGCCGAGAACTCGGGCGGCGTCCACTGCCTGAAATACGGCCTGACGCTGCACAACGTGCTGAAGGTGCGCGGCTATACTGCCGCGGGAGAGGCGGTCACGTTCGGCTCGGAGGCGCTCGACGCGCCCGGCTACGACCTGATGAGCGTGCTGGTCGGCAGCGAAGGGATGCTCGCGGTGATCGTCGAGGCGACGGTCCGGCTGATCCCAAAGCCGCAGGTCGCGCGCTGCATCATGGCCAGCTTCGACGACATCCGCAAGGCGGGCGACGCGGTCGCCAACGTGATCGCGGCCGGCATCATCCCGGCCGGCCTCGAGATGCTCGACAAGCCGATGGCGGCCGCGGTCGAAAGCTTCGTGCACGCCGGCTATGACCTTGAGGCCGCCGCGATCCTGCTCTGCGAGAGCGACGGCAACATCGAGGAGGTCGAGGAAGAGATCGGCCGAATGGCCGCGGTGATGGAAAGCAGCGGCGCCTCGCGCATCGAGGTCAGCGAGAACGAGGCGCAGCGGTTGCGCTTCTGGAGCGGCCGAAAGAACGCGTTTCCCGCCAGCGGCCGCATCAGCCCTGACTACATGTGCATGGACTCGACGATCCCGCGCAAGCGCCTCGCCGACATGCTGCTCGCGATCCAGAAGATGGAGCAGACCCACGCGCTGCGCTGCGTCAACGTGTTCCATGCCGGCGACGGCAACCTGCACCCGCTGATCCTGTTCGATGCGAACGACCCGGACCAGCTGCACCGCGCCGAGCGCTTCGGCGCCGACATCCTCGAGACCAGCGTCGCGATGGGCGGCACGGTGACCGGCGAGCACGGCGTCGGCATCGAGAAGCTGGCGTCGATGTGCGTGCAGTTCTCGCCGGCCGAGCGCGAGCAGATGCTGGCGCTGAAGCGCGCGTTCGACCCGAAGGGACTGCTGAACCCGGGCAAGGTGATTCCGACCCTGGTACGTTGCGCCGAGTACGGAAAGATGCACGTCAAGCGTGGCCTGTTGCCGTTCGCCGACCTGCCGCGTTTCTGAACCCCTTCGCCTTTCGATGGACGCGACCGATCCCGCGCTGCTCGCCCTTGTCGACCGCGTCATGCAGGCGCGGCGCGAGGGTTCGTCGCTGTGCTTGCGCGGCGGCGGCACGAAGGACTTCTACGGCGAGGCGGCGCAAGGCGATGTGCTCGATACCCGCGCGCTGCACGGCACGCCGAGCTACGAGCCAACCGAGCTGGTCGTGACGACGCGCTGCGGCACGTTGCTCGCCGAGCTCGAGGCGTTGCTCGCGACGCAGGACCAGTGCCTGCCGTTCGAGCCGCCGCACTTCGCGGCGGGGTCGACGGTCGGCGGCATGATCGCCGCCGGCCTGTCGGGCCCGTCTCGGGCGAGCGCCGGCTCGGTGCGCGACCACGTGCTCGGTGCGACCATCCTGAACGGCCAGGGCGAGGTGCTGTCGTTCGGCGGCCAGGTGATCAAGAACGTCGCCGGCTACGACCTCTCGCGCCTGATGGTCGGTGCGATGGGCACGCTCGGGTTGGTCCTCGAGGTCTCGCTCAAGGTGCTGCCAGTCGCGCGCGCGACCGCGACCTTGCGCTTCGCGGTCGACCAAGCCGGCGCGCTGACGCGCCTCAACGAATGGGGCGGCCTGCCGATTCCGCTCAATGCGAGCGCGTGGTGGGACGGCAGCCTGATCGTGCGCCTGCGCGGCGCCGAAGCGGCGGTGAAGAGCGCAGCGCTTCGGCTCGGCGGCGAGCTGATCGACCCGTCGCTGGCCGCGCCGTTCTGGGCCGGGCTGCGCAACCACACCGACGAGTTCTTTGACAACGCCCATGCCGCGCTCGACGCCGGCGCCGTGCTGTGGCGGCTCGGCGTGCCGCAGACCGCGCCGGTCCTCGACCTCGATGGCGAGACGCTGATCGAATGGCACGGCGCGCAACGCTGGCTCATCAGCACGCAGCCGGCGGCGCGCATCCGCGCGGCGGCGGCCGAAGCGGGCGGCCACGCGATGCTGTTCCGTGCACGCAGCAAGGAGGCCGGCGTGTTCGCCCCGCTTGCCGCGCCGATCGACCGCATCCATCGGCAGCTCAAGCAGTCGTTCGACCCGGCCGGCGTCTTCAATCGCGGCCGGCTGTACGCCGGGCTCTGACCGCATCGCCCATCCTCGATTCCAACGCACTCGATGCAGACCGATCTCGCACCTGAATTCAAGAACACGCCCGAGGGCGCGGAAGCCGAGGCGATCCTGCGCAAGTGCGTGCACTGCGGCTTCTGCACCGCGACCTGCCCCACGTACCAGTTGCTCGGCGACGAGCTCGACGGGCCGCGCGGCCGCATCTACCTGATCAAGCAGGTCCTCGAGGGCAAGCCGGTCACGCGCTCGACGCAGATCCACCTCGACCGCTGCCTGACCTGCCGCAACTGCGAGACGACCTGTCCATCCGGCGTGCAGTACGGCAACCTGGTCGAGATCGGCCGCCGCATCGTCGACGAGCGGGTCGAGCGGCCGGCCGGCGAGCGCGCGGCACGCTGGGCCTTGAAGGAAGGATTGACCTCGCCGCTGTTCGCACCAGCGATGAAGGCCGGCCAGTGGGTGCGGCCGCTGCTGCCGAAGGCGCTGAAGAACAAGGTGCCGGCGCCTTCCGGCGCCTCGGCGCACCACTGGCCGACCCGCGAGCACGCGCGAAAGGTGCTGCTGCTGATGGGTTGCGTGCAGCCGGCGATGATGCCGAACATCAACAGCGCGACCGCGCGCGTCCTCGACGCGGCCGGCATCCAGACCCTGGTCGCCGACGGCGCCGGCTGCTGCGGCGCGGTCCGCCTGCACCTGAACGACCATCCCGGCGCGCATGCCGACATGCGCCGCAACATCGACGCCTGGTGGCCACTGGTCGAAGGGATGACCGAGCGCGGGAAAGTGGAAGCGATCGTGATGAACGCGTCGGGCTGCGGCGTCACCGTGAAGGAGTACGCCCATGCGCTCGCCAACGATCCCGCGTACGCCGCGAAGGCGCAGCTCATCGCATCGCTGACACGTGACCTCAGCGAACTGCTGCCCGACCTGGTGCCGGCCCTGCGGGCCCGCCTCGACCCGCCGGCACCGCTGGCGTCGCAGCCGCATCCGCTGCCCGACGTGCCGGCCGACGACCGCCGGATCGGCACCCGGCTCGCGTTCCACCCGCCGTGCACCTTGCAGCATGGCCAGCAGCTGCGCGGCGGCGTCGAGGCCAGCCTGCGGGCCCTCGGCTTCGACATCGAGATCGCGCGCACCGAAGGCCACCTCTGCTGCGGCTCGGCCGGGACCTATTCGGTGCTGCAGCCGGACCTCGCCTACGCGCTGCGCGACCGCAAGCTCGCGAGCCTTGCCGAGCTGCAGCCGCAGACCATTGTGTCGGCCAACATCGGCTGCATCCAGCATCTGCAGACCGGCACGACGACGCCGGTACGGCACTGGGTCGAGGTGCTGGACGACGCGCTGAGCTGATCACGTCAGCGTTGCACCCGCGGGCGTCCGGCCCTGTCGCCGTCGCACGCGCGGCAATCACAGCTGGTGCAAGCGCTGGAAGAGGCAAGCAGCGCCTGGCATGCGGTTCCGCGGTCAGAATCGCGCCGTGTCGCGCACACGGATCTTCGTCTTCACGCTGCTGGCGATGCTCGCGTTCGCGGGCAACTCGCTACTGTGCCGTGCCGCGCTGAAGTCGACCGCGATCGATGCGGCCAGCTTCACGGCGATCCGGATCGCGGCCGGTGCGATCGCGCTGTGGCTGATCGTGCGCGCCCGCGACGGCGCGATGCGATCGGCCGGCAGCTGGGGCTCGGCGGCGGCCCTCTTCGCCTATGCGGCGGCGTTCTCGTACGCCTACCTCAGCCTGACCGCGGCGACCGGTGCGCTGCTGCTGTTCGGCGCGGTACAGACGACGATGATCGCGGTCGGGCTCTGGCGCGGCGAGCGCCTCGCCGCACGACAGACCGCCGGCCTGGTCTGTGCGCTCGGCGGACTCGTCGGCCTGCTGCTGCCCGGCCTCGCGGCACCCCCGTGGCACGGTGCGCTGCTGATGGGCGCCGCCGGCGTCGCCTGGGGCATCTACACGTTGCGGGCCAAGGGGGCCGGCGATCCGCTGCAGGTGACAGCCGGCAACTTCCTGCGCGCCTGCGCCTTCGCGGCCGGCCTGGGTGTCGCGGCAATGCCCTGGGCCTCGCTCGATCCGGCCGGTGCTGGCTACGCCGTCGCGTCGGGCGCGCTCGCGTCCGGCGTCGGCTACGCGATCTGGTACACGGCGCTGCGCGGCCTGCGCGTGACGAGCGCGGCGACGGTCCAGCTGAGCGTGCCCGTGCTGGCAGCCCTCGGCGGCGTCGCGCTGCTCGGCGAGCCGATCACGTTGCGCCTCATCGTCGCTTCAGTTGCGATCCTCGGCGGCATCGCGCTGGTGATCGCCGCGAAGGCGGCGACGCGCTGACAGATCCGCGCTCGATCTGGCCCAACGTCAGAGCCGAGTTGATCGATCTGTGTTCGAGCCGTCCAGCGCCGACCGAACGTCGTCCAACGGCCTCGGCCACGAGCGCTTAGACGACCGACCCGATCGACGCGCGCTCGCCGATCGCGCCGACCTCAACCCGCCGCGATGCCGCGGTCGACGAGTCGACCGTACCCTGCGTGATCGAGCCGCAACACATCGAGCAGCACTTCCTCGGTGTGCTCGCCGAGCCGCGGCGCCGGCCGCGGTGCGTGCGGGGCAAACGCCGAGCAGCGCAGCGGACTGCCCGGCGCGAGGACGCGGCCGACGCCCGGCTGGTCGATGCGCTGGAACAGCGGATTGCTTTCGGAGCAGGCCGGGTCATCGCGCACCAGCTGCTCGACAGTCTGGTAGCGGCTCCAGCACACGCCGTACTCATCGAAGATGCGCTTCACGGTGTCGAACGGCTGCGCACCGATCCAGGCGCCGACCCGGTCGGCGATCGACTCGCGAGCCCGAAAGCGGTCGCCTTCGGCATCGAGATCGAGCTGGAGATTGGTCGCGAGCGCGGCGATCGCGGCATCCATCCCAGTCGCCTGGCAGAGCGCGCGCCATTGCTTCAAGGTCAGGCCGACGACCATCACGCGCTCGCCGTCGGCGGTGACGAAGTCCTTGCCGAAGGCGCCGAACAGAAAGTTGCCGTGCCGCTCGCGCCGGTCGCCGAGCTCGGCCTCGGCAATGAAGCCGAGGTGGCCCATCACCGCGAGCGCCATGTCCTCGAGCGCGAGCATCACGTGCTGGCCGGCGCCGGTGATCCGCCGATGGCGCTCGGCCGCGAGCAGCCCGGTCGCCGCCATCTGGCCGGTCACGAGGTCCCAGGCCGGCAGCACGTGGTTGACGACCTCATCGACTTCACCGAGACCGGTGATGAAGGGCAGGCCGACCCGCGCGTTGACGGTGTAGTCCACCGCCGAGCCGCCGTGCCGGTCGCCCTGCACCGTCAGCTGGATCAGGTCGGCGCGCCCCGCGCGCAGCGCATCGTGGTCGAGCCAGCCGCGCGGCGGGAAGTTGGTCAGCAGCAGTCCCGCGTCGGTGCCCGGCGCGCAGATCAGCGCCATCGCGAGCTCGCGGCCTTCGGCCGATGCGAGGTCGAGCGCGACCGAACGCTTGCCCTTGTTGAGGCCGGTCCAGAACAGGCTGGTACCGTCCGGCGTGACCGGCCAGCGCCGGTGGTCGAGGCCGCCGCCGAGCGTGTCGATGCGGATCACGTCGGCGCCGAGCTGCGCCAGGGTCATGCCGCCGAGCGGCGCGGCGACAAACGCGGCGGCCTCGACGAGGCGCAGGCCGGCGAGGATCGGCAGGTCGGTCATGGCGCGGAGGCCGCGGCCTCGCCGTCGTCGATGCCCGCGCCTTGGCCCAGGCTGTGGCCCTCATGCTCGCCCGCCCCGCCGTCCTCGCCGGGGCCTTCGCGGCGCGCCGAGGCGAGCGCATCTTCGAGCAGACTGCGCGCGACGACCTTCAGCGCGAGCGTCTCCTCGGCGCCTTCAAAGATCGACAACACGCGCGCGTCGACGAAGTAGCGGCTGACCGGCGACTCCTCGGCGTAGCCCATGCCGCCGTGGATCTGCAGCGCCTCGCGCGTGACAAGCTCGGCCGAGCGGCAGGCGAGCAGCTTGACGAGGCTCGCCTCCATGCGACCTCCCCCTGCGTCGAGAAGGCGGCCGATCCGGTAGGCGAGACGCCGGCACGCGGCATAGCGCGCCGCCATCTGCGCGAGCTTCGCGCGCGTCAGCGCGTAGTCGGCGAGCGGCGCGCCGAACACCTTGCGATCGGCGGCATAGCGGATCGCGGCGCGCAGTGCCGCGCGCATCACGCCGCTGGCTCGCGCCGCGGTCTGCATGCGCCCGCCCATCATCCCGGCCATCGTGAAATAGAAGCCCTTGCCGAGGCCGCCTTCGCCGCCGACGACATTGGCGTCCGGCACGAACAGGCCGTCGAACGCGAGATCGAACGAGTGCATGCCGCGATAGCCGATCGTCGGGATCGCGGTGCCGACAAGGCGGCCACCGTCCGGTTGGACGAACTCGAACGCATGGCCATCGCCCGACGGCTTCTCGACCAGGAGGATGCTGAGCCCGCGATGGCCGGCGGTCCGATCGGGGTTCGTGCGCGCGACCACCATCAGCAGCCCGGCCTTGCCGGCGAACGTGCACCAGGTCTTCGCGCCGTCGAGGCGCCAGCCGCCGTCGACGCGCGTGGCGCGCAAGGCAAGGCTCGCGACATCGGAACCGAAGTCGGGCTCGGTGATCGCGATCGCGCAGAGCGGATCGCCGGCCGCGATGCGCGGCAGCCAGTGCGCGCGCTGCGCCTCGGTGCCGCCGGCGAGCAGTGCGCGCGCCAGGATCTCGGGCCGCGTGATCAGGCTGCCGGCGGCGGCCAGCGACGCTTCCGACAGCGCCTCGGTGACGACCAGCATCATCGGCGTGTCGTCGTGGTCGTCGGGCCGGCTGCCGCCGTAGCGCTCGGGGATCGACAGGCCGAACACGCCGAGCTCGCGCAGCGGCTGCAGCAGCGCTTCCGGCACGGTCAGGTTGTCGCGGTGAATCGCCTCGGCCTGCGGCGCGACGACGTCGGCGGCGAAACGCCGGAACGCGTCTTGCGCGAGCGCGAGCGGCTCGTCGAACGCGATGTGGCCGACCTCGACATGGCCGGCCGCGATTTGGGCGCCGAGGCGGTCGAGCGCCGGACCGCTGGCCACTGCACGGCGCAGCGCGCGCCATTCGGTGTCGACGGCGATGCGGTCGAGCGCCGCGAGATCGCGGTCGAGCTCGATGCCGATCGCCTGGAGGCGCTCGATGACATCGGTGATCGCCGCAACCGCGTAGACCAGCGACAGACTGGCATCAAAGCCCCCGCGCGTGGAGCCGCCTAGCGCGGAGCTGTCGATCGCCGAGTCGGAGGTCACAGACCCGGGGGCCGCGCCGTCGTGCCAGCCGGCGTCGATCTCCGCGATCGGACCGACCGCCGTCTCGGCCGCCAGCAGATCGGCGCTAGCCAGCGCCAACTCATAGCTCGCCAGCTGGCGCTGGTCGAGCCGTGTCCCATCGAGCGTCCCGCCTTTCGCGCAGACGCGCGCCAATGCCGCCGCCGTGCGGTCGAACTCGACGCGCAGCGCGCCGAGCACGCGCCGCGCGGACCCTAGAAGCGCCGCGACATCGGACTCAGCGAGCTGGTCGGTCATGCCATCGCCGGGTGCGCCAGGAAGCGGCGGTTGTCGATGCAACGTGCCGCGGCGTGCGCCTCAAATGCAGCGCCCGCCATCCACCTCCATCGCGACGCCGGTGATCATCGAGGCCTCGTCGCTGCACAGGAAGCAGGCCGCGTTGCCGAGGTCTTCGGGCGTCGAGAAGCGGCCAATTGGAATCGTCGAGAGAAACTTCGCGCGCATCTCCGGCGTGTCCTCGCCCATGAAGGTCTTCAGCATCGGCGTTTCGCCGGCGACCGGGTTCAGCGCGACGACGCGGATGCCGAACGGCGCGAGCTCGACCGCCATCGAGCGCGTCGCGGTGATGACCCAGCCCTTGCTGGCGTTGTACCAGGTGAGGCGCGGCCGCGGACTGACCCCGGCCGTGCTCGCGACGTTCAGGATCACGCCGCGCTTCTGCGCCTTGAAGCGCGGTACGACCTCGCGCGCCGCGAGGTAGATCGACTTGACGTTGACCGCGAGAATGCGGTCGAAGTCATCCTCGCCGAGCCCTTCGAGCGGCTGCGGCACGTGGCCCATGCCGGCGTTGTTGACGAGGATGTCGAGGCGGCCGAAGCCATCGAGCGCGGCCTCGGTCATCGCCTTCACGTCCGCGCCGCGCGAGACGTCGGCGACGACGCTCTTCGCCGATGCGCCGAGCGCCCTTGCGACGCGCTCACCGCCGGCCCGGTCGCGGTCGGCGATCAGCACCTTCGCGCCCTCGGCGACGAACTTCGTCGCGATGCCCTCACCGAAGCCGGAACCGCCTCCGGTCACGATCGCGACCTTGCCTTCGAGTCTCATGTGTGTCTCCGTGGGCTATCCGTGCTGGATCGCGATCGTCTTCAAGGTCGAGAAGCCGTACAGCGCCTCGAAACCCTTCTCGCGACCGTGGCCCGAGTGCTTGACGCCGCCGAACGGCAGCTCGACGCCGCCGCCGGCGCCGTAGTTGTTGACGAAGACCTGCCCGCACTGGAGCTTCCTCGCCATCCGCATCTGGCGCCCGCCGTCACGGGCCCACACGCCGGCGACCAGGCCGTACGCGGTGCCGTTGGCGATGCGCAGCGCCTCGGCCTCGCCGTCGAACGCGATCAGCACCTGGACCGGGCCGAAGATCTCTTCATGCGCGAGCGGATGCGCGTCGGGCACGTCGTCGAGCAGGGTCGGCCGCACGTAGTAGCCGCCGCGCGGCGTGTTCGGCGCAAGCTCAGCCTGCGCTGCGACCTTGAGGCCGCTGTCACGCGCGACGCCGAGGTAGTGCTCGACGATGTCGCGCTGGCGCTTCGAGATCACCGGCCCGACGTCGAGGTCGTCGAGCGCCGGCCCGACCTTCAGCGCGCGATAGCGCTCGGCCATTCGCCTCCGAACTTCGTCGAACACCGGCCGCTCGACCAGGATGCGCGAGGCCGCCGAGCAGGTCTGGCCGGCGTTCTGGATGCCGGCGTTGACGAGAAACGGCAGCGCCGCATCGAGGTCGGCATCGGCGAACACGATCTGCGGGCTCTTGCCGCCGAGCTCAAGCGTGACCGGCACGACGTTCTGCGCCGCCGCGGTCTGGATCAACCGGCCGGTGCCGACCGAGCCGGTGAACGACAGATGGGCGACACCTGTGTGCGCCGACAGCGCGGCGCCGGCCTCCTCGCCGAGGCCGGTGACGACATTGAGCGCGCCGTCCGGCAGCCCGGCCTCGGCGCAGATGCGAGCGAACGCAAGTACCGTGAGACAGGCCTCCTCGGCCGGCTTCAGCACACAGGCGTTGCCCATCGCAAGCGCCGCGCCGACGCTGCGACCGACGATCTGCATCGGGTAGTTCCACGGCACGATGTGGCCGGTCACGCCGTGCGGCTCGCGCAGGGTCAGCGCGGTGTAGCCGTTCTGGAACGGCAAGGTCTCGCCGTGCACCTTGTCGGCGGCGCCGCCGTAGAACTCGAGGTAGCGCGCGAGCGCGATCGCGTCGGCGCGGCCTTGCTTCAGCGGCTTGCCGACG
>Ga0207691_10001235_pt1 | contig 25494 bp, 21 predicted proteins | sample KBSM13metaG_FD_184327 | JGI IMG/M metagenome (GOLD analysis project Ga0207691, IMG submission 184327) | Miscanthus rhizosphere microbial communities from Kellogg Biological Station, Michigan, USA - KBS M1-3 metaG (SPAdes) (version 2) | ecosystem: Host-associated > Plants > Roots > Rhizosphere >...
CAAGATCAAGAGCCTGAACTTCATGCGCGGCCGCACGTTCCTGAACAAGTACGTGATCATCGACGAGGCGCAGAACCTGACGCCGAAGCAGATGAAGACGCTGATCACGCGCGCCGGCCCGGGCACGAAGATTGTCTGTCTCGGCAACCTCGCGCAGATCGACACGCCGTACCTCACCGAAGGCAGCTCGGGTCTCACCTTCGCGGTCGACCGCTTCAAGGGCTGGCCGCACTCCGGCCATGTGACCCTGGCGCGCGGCGAGCGCTCGCGGCTCGCCGACTTCGCGTCGGAAGTGCTCTAAGCACAGCCGTCTGCTGGCGGGTCGCGGCCGCCGTCGGGTTGCCGCGCCCTTCTGGACTTTGGATGACGGCGCGATCCCGGATCAACTCGTCGCGACCACCTCTCGCAGCGCCTGCAAAGCGCCCGGGTCCTCGATCGTCGTCAGGTCGCCGGTGTCGCGGCCTTCGCACACCGCCTGGATTGCGCGCCGCAGCAGCTTGCCCGAGCGCGTCTTCGGCAGCATGCTGACGAAGTGGACGCGCGCCGGGCGCGCGAGCGCGCCGAGCCGCGTGTCGACCGTCTTCATGATGTCGCCCTCCAGCTTCATGCGGCCGTTCGCATCGCCGAGCGCGCTGGCATCCTTGGCGACGACGAACGCCATCGCGACCTGCCCCTTCAGCGCGTCGGCGACGCCGACGACCGCGACCTCGGCGACGTTCGGGTGGCTCGAGATGCTCTCTTCGATCTCGCGTGTGCCGAGCCGGTGGCCGGCGACATTGATCACGTCGTCGGTGCGGCCGAGGATGAAGTAGTAGCCTTCGGCGTCGCGGATGCCCCAGTCGAACGTGTTGTAGACCCGCCGCCCGGCGATGCTGTCCCAGTAGGTCCGCTCGAATCGCGCATTGTCGCGCCAGACCGTCTGCATGAAGCCGGGCGGCGTCGGGCCCTCGATCACGACGACGCCCTTGCGATTCGGCTCGACGATGTCCTGCCCGGTCGTTTCGTCGATCAGCTTGACGTCGTAGCCGTACATCGGCATCCCCGGGCTGCCGAACTTGCTGCGCATCGGCTCGATGCCGTTCGCGACAGTGAGAATCGGCCAGCCGCTCTCGGTCTGCCAGTAGTTGTCGATGATCGGCTTGCCGAGCGCCTCGGCGATCCACGAGGCGGTCGGCTCGTCGAGCGGCTCGCCGGCCAGATACAGCGCGCGCAGCGACGACAGATCGGCTTCGCGCAGGTACTTCGGATCCTGCTTTTTCAAGACACGGATCGCGGTCGGCGCGGTGAACATCGCAGTCACCTGGTACTTCTCGACCAGGCGCCACCAGATGCCGGCGTCGGGCCGGATCGGCAGCCCTTCGTAGAGGATCGTCGCCATCCCGGCGATCAGCGGCCCGTAGACGATGTAGCTGTGGCCGACGACCCAGCCGATGTCGCTGGTCGAAAAGTAGGTCTCGCCGGGTTGGCCGCAGAAGATGTGCTTCATGCTCGCCGCCAGGGCGACCGCGTAGCCGCCGGTATCGCGCTGCACGCCCTTGGGCGAGCCGGTCGTGCCGCTGGTGTAGAGCGTGTAGCTCGGCGCCGTCGATTCGAGCCAGGTGCACGGCACGCGCGCATCGAGATGGCGCTCGCGCAGTGCCGCGTAGTCCTCGTCGCGGCCGGCGACGCACTCCATCGGCGCGAGGTCTCGATCGACCAGCAGCACCTTGGCCGGCTTGTGGCGCGCCAGCCTGATCGCTTCGTCGAGCAACGGCTTGTATGGAATGACCTTGCCCGCGCGGCTGCCGGCGTCGGCACTGACAACGAGCACCGGCTCGGCGTCGTCGATCCGGCTCGCGAGGCTGCCGCTGGCGAAGCCGCCGAAGACCACCGAATGAATCGCACCGATGCGGGCGCAGGCCAGCATCGCGAATACCGCCTCGGGAATCATCGGCATGTAGATCAGCACGCGATCGCCGGCGCCTGCACCGAGCGACTGCAGACAAGCCGCCATCCGGTTCACTTCGGCGTGCAGCTCGGCGAAGCTGTAGACACGCTCGGCACCGGTCTCGGTCGACACGCAGATCAGCGCGTTCTGCGCCGCCCGCGTGGCGAGATGACGGTCGACGGCGTTGTGGCAGAGGTTCGTGCGACCCCCGACGAACCAGCGCGTGAACGGCGGCCGGCTGGCGTCGCAGACGCTGTCGAAGGGGTGTTCCCAGTCGATCAGCTGCGCCTGCTCGGCCCAGAACGCGTCGCGATCGACCAGGGAGCGGCGGTGGAAGTCGGCGTAGCTGGCGGCGGTTGGCGAGGGCATCGGAGCTCCGGCAAGAAAGTCAGGAATGATCGCCGCGGCGACTCTTCGCGGCTTGCGGCAGATCAACCATCACCGGCTTGCCCGGCGGTGTGCAGCCGGTGTCGCAGCATCGACCCGGTTGCTTGTTCGAGGTGATCAGGCGTTGCGGGTCGTCGGCCAGGATGCCGCGATGGAGCAATCGCTCGACCAGCTCGACCTTGTTGCCGACCGGGTAGTTGCGCCAGATCTCCTGCTTCATCGCGGCCGGCGAGCCGCCGCCGTGCAGGCTGATCACCGAGTACCAGCCGCCCTGGTACGAGGCGGTCAGGTCTTCAAGGAAGCGCGCGGCCTCGATCCGCTTGTCATAGGGCACGTCCGGATTCGCGCGCAGCGCCTCGGCGAGCGTCGCCGAGGTCGCCGGGTTGTGGTCTTCGTCAGGGCCGGGCAACGTGACGATCAGGCCGCCCGACACGTAGTGCGCGATCCGGTGCATGTCGTAGATCTGGGTCGCGAGCAGCAGCTTGCCGATGTTCGCGAACACCGGGTCCGGCATGAAGGTGCCCGAGTGCGGCGCGGCGGTCGCGTAGACGCTCGCGGCCACGCCGCAGGCATAGAAGCCCTCGGTGATCTTGATCAGCTCGACCATCTGCTCGCGCAGGTGCGTCTCGCTGCCCGGATCGAAGCCGTTGGCCTCGCACATCAGCGCGCCGGCACCGATCAGCAGGTCGCCGAAGCCGGCGCGCGCGCCGATGCAGGTGTGCCGGTGGTGGGTTGCATAGCTGTAGGTCAGCGCGGCGGAGTGCTCCCATTCGCCGGCCAGGAACACATGCTCCCACGGTACGAACACGCGTTCGAAGACGAGTACGCCGGTCGACTGCCCGTAGCGATTGGAGAACAGCGCCGCCTTCTCGCCGGGGCGCCCGGCCGGCCGCGCGACGATCGTCAGACCGTCGGCGTCGCACGGCACCGCACAGCAGACCGCAAAGTCGGCATCGGCTTCGCTCATGTTGCGGCACGGCATGACCATGAACTCGTGGACGTACGGCGCCGCCGTCACGATCGCCTTGGTGCCCGAGATGACAATGCCCTGCGGCGTGCGCTCGACGATGTGGACATAGCTGTCGGCATTGGCTTGCTGGTGCGGGCGCCGGCTGCGGTCGCCCTTCGCATCTGTCATCGCGATGCCGAGGCTGATGTCGCGATCCTGCGCGTCGTGCAGGTAGGCAAAGAAGCGCTCGCGGTAGGCGGTGCCCTTGTCGGCGTCGATCAGCGCGGTCGCCTGGTCGAGCGCGCTGAACGCATCGTGCGCGAGGTAGCGCTGCGCACAGCCGGTTTCCTGGCAGAGCACGCGAACGGCCTCGAGCTTGTTCAGCAGATCGCCGCTGCTCGTGTCGATGTGGAGCATCCGGTTCACGGTCTTCCCGCTGCTCGCCTGCACCGCGCGCATCCGCGGCGCCAGTTCGTCGCGCAGCGTGTAGTCGTAGCTGACGCCGAGCGCATTGATGCCAGGTTGTAGCGACGGCGCATCGGCGACGCTGTCGATCCGCTCACCGTCGACGAACACGCGCGGCTTGTAGCGGCGCAGCGATTCCTTGTAGTCCGACGAGCTCATGAACATGGCGACGGCATCCGCTGAAACGACCGGTTCATTCTAAGAAGCTGGCGCAGCGCAGAATGACGCTGACCCGACTCTCGACATTGCAAAGAGGTTGCCATGACGCTGTGCCAGGCCGACCGTTCGGCGCTCCTGATCATTGACCCGCAAGCGCGCCTGCTGCCGGCGATCCACGACGGCGACGACGTGGTGCGGCGCCTGGTCCAGCTCGCGACCGCAGCGCGCGAACTGGGAATCCCGGTCATCGGCACCGAGGAGAACCCCGACGGGCTCGGCCCGAACGTCTTCGCAGTGCGCGAGCTCTGCGATCGAACGGTCGCCAAGTTCTTCTTCTCTGCGGTCTCGGAGCCGGGCTTCCTCGAACAGTTGCCAGCCGGTCGCGACACATTGGTCGTCGCCGGTTGCGAAGCCCATGTCTGCGTGATGCAGACGGTCGCGCGCCTGCTCGAGGCCGGCCGGCCGGTCAAGTGGGTCAGCGACGCCGTCGGCTCGCGCCGTGCGTTCGATCGCGATGCTGCGACCGCACGCGCCCGCTCCCTTGGCGCCGACATCGTGACGACCGAGATGGTCGTCTTCGAGTGGCTCGAGACCTGCAAGCACCCCGCGTTCCGCTCGGTGCTGCAGCTGATCCGCTGAGTGTGCGGAGCGTCGCGCCGCCGTCCTTCAGATCGTGACGACGACCCGGCCGCGGACGCGGCCTTCCATCAGCGCGTGTGCGTTGGCAACGGCATCGCCGAGCGGCACCTCGGTCGTCATCGCCTCAAGCGCGGCCGGATCGATGTCGCGAGCGAGACGCTCCCACGCTTCGCGACGCCGTGCGATCGGCGCCATCACGCTGTCGATGCCGGCCAAGGTCACGCCGCGCAGGATGAACGGCAGCACCGTGCCCGGCAGGTCGCTGCCCTGCGCCAACCCGCAGGCCGCGACGACACCGCCGTAGCGCGTCTGCGCCAGCGCATTGACCAGCGTGTGGCTGCCGACCGCATCGACGACGGCGGCCCAGCGCTCCTTCTGCAGCGGCTTGCCGGCGCCGGTGAGTTCGGCCCGATCGATCACGTGGCGGGCGCCGAGTCGCGTCAGGTAATCGGCCTCGCTCGCCTTGCCGGTCGCGCAGGTCACCGCATGGCCGAGCTTCGCGAGCAGCGCCGTCGCCACACTGCCGACGCCGCCGGTCGCGCCGGTGACCAGCACCTCGCCATCACCCGGCTTCAGCCCGTGCCGCTCGAGCGCCAGCACGCACAGCATCGCGGTGTAGCCGGCGGTGCCGAGCGCCATCGCCTGCCGGGTCGAGAAGCCGGACGGCAGGCGGACCAGGCCGTCGCCTGGGAGCCGGGCCTGCTGCGCTAGGCAGCCCCAGCGCGTCTCGCCGACGCCCCAGCCGTTGTGGATCACCCGATCGCCGGCCTTCCAGTCGGCATGGCGGCTCTGCAGCACGGTGCCGGCGCCGTCGATGCCGGCGACCATCGGCCACGCGCGCACGATCGGCCCCTTGTTGGTGATCGCGAGGCCGTCCTTGTAGTTGAGCGTCGAGTGCTCGATCCGGACCAGCACGTCGGCATCGGGCAGGCGGGTCTCGTCGATCGACTGGACGTCGGCGCGAAAACCGGCCTCGTCCTTCTCGAGCAGCAGGGCTTGGAACATCGGAGGACTCCTCGGTGGATCGACGAGGATAGCCGGCACCCGGTACTCCGGTTGCGGGTTCGTGCTCCCGCTCGAACCGGTGTCCCGGACATTCCGCGCCGCGACGCCCGGCACGAGGGGAAGCGGCACAATCGAGGGATGGCCGATAGAGTGATTCCGCTGGCCGACCAGCGCTATGCCTCGGCGCGCCCCCGGGTGCCGCTGGAGCCGCACGCGCCGAGCGGCAACTTGCTCGACACGCTCGGCCGGCCGCTGCGCGACCTGCGCATCTCGGTGACCGATCGCTGCAACTTCCGCTGCAGCTACTGCATGCCGAAGGAAGTGTTCGACAAGAGCTACGCGTTCCTGCCGCACTCGTCGCTGCTGACTTTCGAGGAGATCACGCGCGTCGCCCGGCTGTTCGCGGCGCATGGCATGCGCAAGGTCCGGCTGACCGGCGGCGAGCCGCTGCTGCGCAAGAACCTCGAGATCCTGATCGGCATGCTGCGCGAGCTGCGCACGGTCGACGGCCGGCCGCTCGACCTGACCTTGACGACCAACGGCTCGCTGCTCGCGCGCAAGGCGCAGGCATTGAAGGATGCCGGTCTCGACCGGGTGACGGTCAGCCTCGATGCGCTCGACGACGCGATCTTCCGCTGCATGAACGACGCCGATTTCCCGGTCGCTGCGGTGCTCGACGGCATCGCCGCGGCCCGCGCGGCCGGCCTCGGCCCGCTCAAGGTCAACATGGTTGTCAAACGCGGCACCAACGACGACCAGATCCTGCCGATGGCGCGCCACTTCAAGGGCAGCGGCGCCGTGCTTCGCTTCATCGAGTACATGGACGTCGGTGCGACCAACGGCTGGCGCATGGACGAGGTGCTGCCCTCCGCCGAGGTCGTGCGCCGCATCGCGGCCCACCACCCGGTCGAGCCGATCGCCGCCAGCGCCGAAGGCGAGACCGCGCAGCGCTGGCGCTACCTCGACGGCAGCGGCGAATTCGGCGTGATCTCGAGCGTCACGCAGGCGTTCTGCGCCGACTGCAACCGCGCCCGCTTGTCGACCGAAGGCAAGCTGTTCCTCTGCCTGTTCGCGAGCCGCGGGCACGACCTGCGCGCGCTGCTGCGCGGCGACTTCAGCGACGCGCAGATCGCCGCCGCGATCGGCCTGATCTGGGACGCGCGCGACGACCGCTATTCGGAGCTGCGGAGCTCGTCGACTGCACCAACAGCCGCTGCCGAGCAGCCCCGCGTCGAGATGCATTACATCGGCGGTTGATTCGATGATCCCGCGCGATGAGATCACCGGCCTGATCCTCGCCGGCGGACGCGGCGCCCGAATGGGCGGCGTCGACAAGGGTCTGCAGAACCACCTCGGCACGCCGCTCGCGCTGCACGCGCTGCTGCGGCTTTCGCCGCAGGTCGGCGAGATCATGATCAACGCGAATCGCAACCTCGGCGCCTACGAGTCGATGGGCGTACCGGTCTGGCCCGACTCGCTGCCCGACTACGCCGGCCCGCTCGCCGGCTTCCTGACCGGCCTCGAGCGCTGCGAAACGCCCTACCTCGTCACCGTGCCGTGCGACTCGCCGCGCTTTCCGCTCAATCTGGTCGAGCGCCTGGCCGAGGCGCTTGAATCGCAGCAGGCCGAGATCGCGCTCGCGGCGACGCGCGAAGGCGAGGCGACGCAGGTGCATCCGGTGTTCTGTCTGATGAAGACATCGTTGATGGAAAGCCTGGTGCGCTTCACCCACGGCGGGCAGCGCAAGATCGACCGCTGGACCGCGCAGCACCGCTGCGTCGAAGTCGTCTTCGAAGACGCCGCGGAGTTCGCCAACGCGAACACCGCGAGCGAGCTGCAGCAGTTGCAGGCCGATGGCTGAAGTGTCGATTCGCAGGATGACGACGCGCGACCTGCGCGCCTACAAGACCTTGCGCGACACGATGCTCGAAGCCCATCCCGAGGCGTTTACGTCGGACGCATTGACGGAGCGGCATCGACGCGCCGACGACTACGTGCCGCGCCTCGGTCTCGAGCGTCCCGACGGCGGCCATCTGATGCTCGGCGCCTGGCGCGACGGCGAGCTGCTCGGTGCGGTCGGCCTCGAGCGCGATGAGCGCATCAAGGTGCGTCACATTGGTCACGTCGTCAGCATGATGGTGCGCGAATCGGCGCGCGGCCAGGGCATCGGCCGGGCGCTGCTCGATGCGCTGATCGATGCGGCACGCGAGCCGGCCGGCCTCGAGATGCTGACCCTGAGCGTGACCGAGGTGAATGCCAGCGCCGTGCGCCTCTACGAGCGAACCGGCTTCTCCCGCTTCGGCACCTTGCACAAGGCGATCAAGGTCGGCGATCGCTACCACGACAAGGTCCACATGGTGATCTACCTGTGACCGCCTCCTTCTCTCCATCATGAGCGTGCCGATTCAGTCTCTCGAGCAGATCGCGTCCTGCGTCGCTGGCTACGACCCGAACGCGCTGCCGGTCGAGCAGGCTCGCGAATTCATTGCGCGGCTGGTGACGCCGGTCCGCGCCGTCGAGTCGCTGGCGATCCGCTCGGCCCTCGGCCGCGTGCTCGCGCTCGATGTGGTCTCGGCGCTCGATGTGCCGGCCGCTGACAACTCGGCGATGGACGGCTACGCGCTGCGCGGCGGCGACCTCGATCCCGACCGCGACACCGTGTTCGACGCGGTCGGCACCGGCTTCGCCGGCAAGCAGTTCGACGGTCGTCCGGAGGCACGCCAGTGCGTCCGCATCATGACTGGCGCGGTGATGCCGGCCGGGCTCGACACCGTCGTGCCACAGGAGTTCGTGCGGGTCGAGGACGGTCGCGTGACGGTCCCGGCGGGTGTCGTGCGGGCTGGCGACAACCGGCGCTGCGCCGGCGAGGACCTCGCAATCGGCGATGTCGCGCTGCGCGCCGGCCGGCTGCTGCGCCCCGCCGACATCGGCCTGCTGGCGTCGCTCGGCCATGCTGAGGTGCCGGTGCTGCGGCGCCTGCGCGTCGCGTTCTTTTCGACCGGCGACGAGCTGCGCTCGCTCGGCGAGACGCTCGATCCCGGCTGCATCTACGACAGCAACCGCTATACCCTGTGGGCCATGCTGCAGCGCCTCGGCGTCGACCTGCTCGACCTCGGCGTCGTGCGCGACGATCCGGCGGCGCTCGAGGAAGCGTTCCGCCTGGCGGCCGGCAGCGCCGATGCGGTCATCACGTCGGGCGGCGTCAGCGTCGGCGAGGCCGATCACACGAAGCAGGTAATGGCGCAGCTCGGCGACGTGCTGTTCTGGCGCATCGCGATGCGACCGGGCCGGCCGATGGCGATCGGCCGGATCGCGCGGACGGCAGGGACGGACGCGGCGGACAGCGGCCGGCAAGCTCCCGCCGAGGACAGCGCGATCCTGTTTGGCCTGCCCGGCAATCCGGTCGCCGTGATGGTGACGTTCTATGCGTTCGTGCGCGGCGCCCTGCTCGCGATGGCCGGCGCGCGCGCCGAAGAGCTGCCGATGCTGCGCGCCGCCAGCACGGCGCCGATCCGCAAGAAGCCCGGCCGCACCGAATACCAGCGCGGCATCGTCAGCCGGGCCGCCGACGGGTCGCTGCAGGTCGCGCTGACCGGCTCGCAGGGCTCAGGAATTCTGCGCAGCATGAGCGAAGCCAACGGCCTCGTCGTGCTGCACCATTCGCAGGGCAACGTCGGCGCGGGCGAGCCGGTCGACGTGCTGCCGTTCGACGGCCTGATCTAGCCGGGAACTAGCGGATCGCTGCGGCGCCGATGCCGCGCTTGGCCAGGCGCTGCCAGGTGTCGACGACCGAATCCGGGTTCAGTGAGATCGACACGATGCCCTCGTCGGCAAGCCAGTCGGCGAAGTCCGGATGGTCGCTCGGGCCTTGTCCGCAGATGCCGACGTACTTGCCGGTCGCGCGGCAAGCCGCGATCGCGCGCGAGATCATGGCCTTCACCGCAGGATCGCGCTCGTCGAAGTCGCGCGCCAGCAGCTCCAGTCCGGAATCGCGGTCGAGTCCGAGGGTCAGTTGCGTCAGGTCGTTCGAGCCGATCGACATCCCGTCGAAGTGCTCGAGAAACTGCTCGGCGAGGATCGCATTGCTTGGCACCTCGCACATCATGATCACGCGCAACCCGTCCGTGCCGCCGGCCGAAGACCGCTTCAGCCCGCGAGCCGCCATCATCTCGACAACCGACTGGGCCTGCCCCAGCGTGCGCACAAATGGCACCATGATCTCGACGTTGGTCAGCCCCATCTCGGCCCGCACCCGGCGCAGCGCTTCGCACTCCATGGCGAACGCCTCGCCGAACGACTCGCTGACATAGCGCGACGCGCCGCGAAAGCCGAGCATCGGGTTCTCTTCCTCAGGCTCGTAGCGCGAGCCGCCGATCAGCTTGCGGTACTCGTTGCTCTTGAAGTCGCTGAGCCGGACGATCACCGGCTTCGGCCAGAACGCGGCCGCGATCGTCGCGATGCCCTCGGCGAGCTTGTCGACATAGAAGGCGCGCGGCGACGCGTGGCCGCGGGCGACCGATTCGACCGCCTTCTTCAGGTCGCTGTCGATGTTTGGATAGTCGAGGATCGCCTTCGGGTGCACGCCGATGTTGTTGTTGATGATGAATTCCAGGCGCGCGAGGCCGACGCCGCTGTTCGGCATCTGGCAGAAATCGAACGCAAGCTGCGGGTTGCCGACGTTCATCATGATCTTGATCGGGCAGTACGGCAGTTCGCCGCGTGGCACGTCGGTGATCTCGGTCTCGAGCAGGCCGTCGTAGACGAAGCCGGTGTCACCTTCCGAGCAGGCGACGGTGACCAGCGCGCCCTCCTTCAGCGTCTCGGTTGCGTCGCCGCAGCCGACGACGGCCGGGATGCCGAGCTCGCGCGCGATGATCGCGGCGTGGCAGGTCCGGCCGCCCCGGTTGGTGACGATTGCGGCCGCCCGCTTCATCACCGGCTCCCAGTTCGGATCGGTCATGTCGGTGACGAGCACGTCGCCGGCCTGCACCCGGTCCATGTCGGCGATGTTGTGGACGACGCGAACCGGGCCGGTGCCGATCTTCTGGCCGATCGCGCGGCCCTCGGCCAGGACCGTGCTGGTCCCCTTCAGCTTGAAGCGCTGCTCGCCAGCCCCTTGGGTTCGGCTCTTCACCGTCTCGGGTCGAGCCTGCAGGATGTAGAGCCGGCCATCGAGGCCGTCCTTGCCCCACTCGATGTCCATCGGCCGCTTGTAGTGCTGCTCGATCGTCAGCGCATAGCCGGCCAGCTCGGTGACCTCGGCATCGGTCAGCGAGTAGCGATTGCGCTGTTCCGGCACCGTGTCGACGGTGCGCACCAGAGAGCCCGTCGATCCGGCCGGCGCGTACTCCATGCGGATCAGCTTGGAGCCGAGGTTGCGGCGGATGATGCCGAGCTTGCCCGACTTGATCGCGGCCTTGTGCACATAGAACTCGTCCGGGTTGACGGCGCCCTGCACCACCGTCTCGCCGAGCCCGTAGCTCGAGGTGATGAAGACCACCTCCGTGAAGCCGCTCTCGGTGTCCATCGTGAACATCACGCCGGCCGAGCCGAGGTCAGAGCGCACCATCCGCTGCACGCCGGCCGACAGCGCGACGTCGCCATGCGCATAGCCCTTGTGGACGCGGTAGCTGATCGCGCGGTCGTTGTAGAGGCTGGCGAAGACTTCGCGCATCCGCGCCAGCACCGCATCGATGCCGACGACGTTGAGGAAGGTCTCCTGCTGGCCTGCAAACGAGGCATCCGGCAGGTCCTCGGCGGTCGCCGACGAGCGCACCGCGAACGACGCATCGGGCTGGCCGGCTGCAAGCTTCTCGAACTCGGCACGGATCGCGGCCTCAACCGCCAGTGGGAACGGCGTCTCCTCGATCCAGCCGCGGATCTCGGCGCCGGCCCCGGCCAGCGCACGCACATCGTCGGCGTCGAGGGTCGCGAGGCGCTTGGCGATGCGAGCGGCGAGACCCTCGTGGCTCAGGAACGTGCGGAACGCGTGGGCCGTGGTGGCGAAGCCGCCGGGTACCCGCACGCCGGAGCCGGCCAGCTGGCTGATCATTTCGCCGAGGGAGGCGTTTTTGCCGCCGACCGCCTCGACGTCGGTCATTCTCAGTTGTTCAAGCGGTACGACCAGGGCGGTCGCCAATGAGCTGGGTGACATGGGAAAGCTCCGTGATGACAAAAAACCGGTGCTTCCCGACCGTCTGGCCACGCTGCCGCGAACAGCGTCGCGAGGGGCATGCCAGCATCGCTTCGACCCGCCCGCGCCGGCCGTCTGCGGGCAGCGCATTTGATGGGGCGGGGAGCGGAGTTCACTGGCTCAAGACGGCGGAAGGATCGATCTCATTCTACCGGCTGAACACCGGCGCGAGGCCCGCGTGCCTATCATCCCGAAGGCGCCGACACCGCGGACACCCCCATGACCCATCGCACCGTGTTCTTCGTTTCCGACGGCACCGGCATCACCGCCGAAACCTTCGGCAATTCGATCCTCTCGCAGTTTCCCGGCAAGCCGCGCCACGTGCGCCGGCCCTTCATCGACAGCCCCGACAAGGCGCACCAGGTCGTGCGCGAGATCGACCACACCGCCGCCCTCGAAGGCAAGCGGCCGATCGTGTTCGCGACCCTCGTCGACCCGGAGATCCTCGAGATCGTCAAGGGCCATTCGAAGGGCCTCGTGCTCGACATGTTCAACACCTTCATCGAGCCGCTCGAGGCCGAGTTCGGCATCACGTCGAACCACCGGATCGGGCGCTTCTCCGACGTCGCGAAAAGTCAGGAATACAACGACCGCATCGAGGCGATCAACTTCTCGCTCGCCCACGACGACGGCCAGTCGGCGAAGAACCTGGCGCAGGCCGACGTGATCCTGGTCGGCGTCAGCCGCAGCGGCAAGACGCCGACCTCGCTCTACCTGGCGATGCAGCACGGCATCAAGGCCGCCAACTATCCGCTGATCCCGGAGGACTTCGAGCGCGACCGGATTCCGGCGACGCTGGCGCCGTTCAAGGCGAAGTGCTTTGGCCTGACGATCGATCCTCAGCGGCTCAACCAGATCCGCAACGAGCGGCGTCCGAACAGCAAGTACGCATCGATCGAGAACTGCCGCTACGAGGTCGCCGAGGCCGAGGCGATGATGCGCCGCGAGGGCATCGCGTGGCTGTCGTCGACCCACAAGTCGATCGAGGAGATCGCGACGACGATCCTGCGCGACCTGCAGCCGGACCGGTTGATGTATTGAATTCGGCGCCGCTGTTGGCTAAGCTTTCAGAATGGTCCGGTCATATCGATCAGGAGGTTCCATGCAATTCGCCCGAACAACCCTCTCGCTACTCGCGCTGGCGGGCGCCGCGCTGTCGGTCCATGCGGCCGGGACCGTCGAGGTCTCGTTCGTGGAGCCGTCGCGCTACAGCGACGCCGGTCGGGATCCGGTCGAGTCGCGCCGCAACGAGGACACCCTGGCGCGCTATCTCGAGGAACTCGGCGCGCGCTATCTGGCCGCCGGACAAGTCCTGAAGATCGACGTGCTCGACCTCGACCTCGCCGGCACCGTCCGGCCGGCGCGGCGCGCCGCCGGCGACATCCGCATCGTGCGCGGCGGGGCGGACGCACCGCATATCCGGGTCCGCTATTCGCTGACCGCCGACGGCCAAGTCGTCAAGAGCGCCGAGGAAACGGTGACCGACCTGAACTATTTCGGCCATGCGAACGATTACGCGAAAACCGATCCGTTGCGGATCGAGAAGCGGATGCTCGACGATTGGTTCAAGTCCCGATTCGTCGCAGCGAAGGCGCTCGCCGGCTGAGAGGGGCGGTCGGGGACGACCCGACCGGCGGGGTCAGCGGGCCGAGGCGAGCGCCGCTGCGGCGCTCGTTGCGACCTCGCACTGCTTCACGATTCCGTAGAGCGGGTCGCTGCCGAAGAATTCATTGGTGCACTGTCCGCCGCCGCTGAAGCTGCGCGCGATCCAGGTCGAGCCGTTGCCGTAGCGCACCGTCTGCGTGCCCAAGACCGCGAACGGCTGGCCTTCGAGCGCAACGATCGCCCACGCCACCGTCCCGGCGGTCGCGACGTCGCAGTGCTTGACGATGCCGACCAACGGATCGCTGCCGAAGAATTCGTTGGTGCAGGCGCCACCGTTCGTGACCGCGAGCGTGACCCATGCCGAGCCGCTACCATAGCGGACGACCTGCGTGCCGCTGACGCTGAAGGTCTGACCCTCGCTCGCGATCTGCGACCAGCCTGCGATCGGGGCCGCACTGCCCGAGACCTCGCACTGCTTGACGATGCCGACGATCGGGTCGGTGCCGAACCACGCGTTGGTGCAGTCGCCGCCCCCTGTGACGGTCTTCGTGATCCAGTAGGCGCCGCTGCCGTAGCGGACCGTCTGGGTGCCGCTGACGGCGAACGCCTGTCCCTCGTCGGCGATCTTGGTCCAGCCGTGGACCGGCGGCGACGCCGCCAGGCCGCTGACGCTCGCTGCGGCATCGACGATGCCGGCACCGCACAGCGCCGTGTTGCAGTCCGCGCCGGTACCGGTCGGGAAGGCACGTGCGGCTTGCCGAAGGCGTTCGGCGACCTGTGCGGGAGTGAGGCTCGGGTTGACCGCCAGCATCAGCGAGACAACGCCGCTCACGTGCGGCGTCGCCATGCTGGTGCCCTGGAACCACGCGTAGGCATCGGCGCGCGGCGTGGTCGGGCCCGTGTTGTAGGTCGACAGCACGCCGCCCCCTGCACCGCCCCCGGGTGCCGACACGGTGATGCGCGACCCGTAGTTGCTGTAGCCGGCGCGGCCGCCGCTGCGCGTAGTCGCCGCAACCGCGATGACGCCGTTGCAGTTGGCCGGCTCCGTGTTCACGGCATCGACGTTGCCGTTGCCGGCCGCCACCACGACGACCGTGCCGCGCGCCACGACGTCGTCGATCGCGCTCTGCAGCGCCGCCGAGCAGGCGCCCTCGCCGCCCAGGCTGAGGTTCTCGACCCGCGCTGGGAAGGGATTCGCCGGAACCCCGGGGACCGCGATGCCGGCGGCCCAGCGGATGCCGTCGATGATGTCCGAGGTGTAGCCGCCGCAACGCCCGAGCACGCGAACCGGCAGGATGCGCGCGTTCCAGTCGACGCCGCTGACGCCGCTGCCGTTGTTGCTGGCAGCGCCGATCGTTCCCGCGACGTGCGTGCCGTGCCACGAGCTGGCGTCGCCGTTGCAACCGTAGTCTCCCGGGTCGGCGGCATTGCCGTCGCGGCCGTCACCGTCGTTGGACACCGCCGTGTCGCCGATGAAGTCGAAGCCGCCGACCAGGCGCCCGCCCAGGTCCGCATGGGCGACGACGCCGGTATCAATCACCGCGACGGTGATGCCGTTCGACCCGGTCGTGATGTCCCAGGCCGCGGGCAGGTTGATGCCGCCCGCAGCCTCGTGGTAGTGCCACTGCTGCGCGAAATAGGGGTCGTTCGGGACGGCCATCGGCCGCAGCACCAGATCGGGCTCGATCGAGAGCAGGTCCGGATCGCTCCGCAGCAGGCGTGCCGTCTCGCGTGCCTCCGCTCGCATCATCCGGCGCGCCAGCCGGACCACGTGCGCGCCGCCCGACATCGCGCGCAGGTGCTCCAGCCGCTCGCCGAAGCGGCCGCCGAGTGCAGCCAGGCGCGGCCGCGGATCGGCGGACGGCTCACGCAGCCGAACGATGAAGCGGTCGGTCTGCTCGGAATCGATCGGGGCTTTCCCGACGATCGGACGCGCGACATCGGAACCCGCCCGACCCGGCGTCGGAACGGCGCCGGCGACCGCGGCGGTGAGGGCGAGGACGAGGAATCTGTGCACGGAAGGCTCCATCAGAGGTGGCGACCGACGTGTCGGCAAGCCGCACTTTCCACGGCGCGATCGGTGTGAAATTGTCCTGCGATGAAGACGTCGCGTCCGCAAGCATCCGTAACGGTTCTGCGGTCGTTGGGGTGTGTAGACACTATCGGCCCACCCAATTCCCGCCGAGGCGCCGCACGTTACTCGGCGAGTCGCCGGCGCGCTGACTCGTACAGGCAGATCGACGCGGCGATCGCGACGTTCAGCGATTCCTCGCCGCCCGGTTGCGGAATGCGCAGCGTGGCCGCACAACGACGCAGCAGGTCGTCGGCAAGCCCCTGCCCTTCGTGACCGACCACCCACGCGCACGGCCATGGCAAGGTCGCCGCATGCAGCGCCGCGCCGGCGTGCGAGCTGGTCGCCAGCATCGGTACCGCGAGCGCGTCGAGTCCGTCGATCGCAACCCGCTCGACCAGGTGCAGCGCGAAGTGCGCGCCCATCGCCGCACGCAACACCTTCGGCGACCACAGGGCCGCGGTGCCCTCGAGCGCGATCGCCTGCGAAAAGCCGAACGCCGCCGCGCTGCGCAGGATCGTGCCGACGTTGCCGGCATCCTGCAGGCGATCGAGGACGATGCTCGGCACATCCCCGCGCACGCAGCCCGGACCGGGCCATTCGACGACGAATCCGATCGGCGCCGCGCTGTCGAGCGTGCTCAGGTCGCGCATCAACGCAGGAGGAACGACCGAAACGCTGTCCGTGCTGCTCGCGAGCGCGCGCAGGCCCGGCGACTCCCAGGCGGCGTCGCTGACCATCGCCCGGGCACCGGCGCCGCCGTGCTGGTCGACGAAGGCGCGGCACAGGTGCTCGCCCTCGAGCCACAGCTCGGCGTGCCTGCGGTAGGCATCGGGCTGCCGGATCAGGCGGCGAACCTGCGCGACCAGCGGGTTGTCGCGCGAGCTGATCGCGTGGACCTTCGGCACGCGTCCTCAGAGCACGTCGCGGACCGGCGCGAAGCTGCGCCGATGGTGGCGACACGCGCCGTGGCGGCGCAGCGCATCGAGATGCTCCGGCGTCGAATAGCCCTTGTGCGATGCGAAACCGTATTCCGGGTGCTCGTCGTGGAGGTCGTTGCAGAGGCGGTCGCGGTGCACCTTGGCGACGATCGACGCGGCCGAGATCGCGCGCACGCGGGCGTCGCCGCCGACGATCGCGCGGCATGCCATCGGCACCTTCGGCAGCTGGTTGCCGTCGACGACGACGACCTCGGGCGTCAGGCGCAGGCCGTCGACGGCCCGCCGCATCGCCAGCAACGCCGCCTGCAGGATGTTGAGGCGGTCGATCTCGTCGACCGTCGCCTCGCCGATGCTGAAGCACAGCGCCTTCTTGCGAATCTCGATCGACAGGCGCTCGCGCGTCGACGCGGTCAGCAGCTTCGAGTCGTTGAGGCCGCGGATCAGGCGCCGCTCGTCGAGGATCACCGCTGCGGCGACGACCGGACCGGCCAGCGGTCCGCGCCCAACCTCGTCGACGCCCGCCATCAGGCCCTGGACGTCGACCAGCAGGCTGAGCTGGCTAGCGCGCAAGAACTTCTTCGATTGCATCGGTGGCCACCTTCGCGGTGTCGCAGCGCAGCGTGTCATGAAGCGCGCGAAAACGCGCCGCCAGGGCCGCACAGGCGGCCGGATCGTCGAGCCAGCGCGTCGCCTCGGCGGCGATGCGTTCGGGCGTTGCATCGCCCTGCAGCAGTTCGGGAACCGCGAAGTCGCGCAGCAGGATGTTCGGCAGCGCGACCCACGGCTGGTACGCCATCCGCTTGCTGAGTTGCCAGCTCAGCGCATGCATCGCGTAGACGACGACCATCGGCCGCTTGAACAGCGCCGCTTCGAGTGTCGCGGTGCCGCTCGCGATCAGCGTGACGTCGCACGCCGCCAGCGCGTCGTGCGAGCCGCCGTCGAGCAGTTCGACCCGCGTGTTCGGCGCGTGCTCGCGGCACATCGGCTCGATCAGCGCCCGCAAGCCCGGCACGATCGGAAGGACGAAGCGCAGGCCCGGCCGCTGTCGATGCAGCCGCTCGGCCGCGGCGAGCAGGCGCGGCGCGATGTACTGGATCTCGACGCGGCGACTGCCGGGCAGGATCGCGACGATGGTGTCCTCGAGGCCGATGCCGAGGCGCGCCCGGCTCTCCATGCGCGGCACCTCGAGGGGAATCGCCGCTGCCAGCGGATGGCCGACGTACGCGGCCGCGATGCCCTCCTTCGCGTAGATCTCGGGCTCGAACGGAAAGATGCACAGCACGAGGTCGGTGGCCCGCCGGATCTTCTCGATCCGCTTGCCGCGCCAGGCCCAGATCGACGGGCTGACGAAGTGGATCGTCCTGACGCCGTTCGCTTTCAAGCGCTCCTCGAGGTCGAGGTTGAAATCGGGCGCATCGACCCCGATGAAGGCATCCGGCTTGGCCGCCAGAAGCCGTCCGGCCAGCGCCTTGCGGATGCCGGAAATCTCGCGGTAATGGCTCAGCACCTCGACATAGCCGCGCACCGCGAGCTTGTCGTGCGGCCACCAGGCCTCGAAGCCCTGCGCGGCCATCTTCGGGCCGCCGATCCCATCGGCCTTCAGCGCCGGCCAGCGCGCCCGCAGGCCGGCGAGCAGCATGCCGGCCAGCAGGTCGCCCGATGCTTCGCCCGCCACCATCGCGAACCGAGGTGCCTCGACGGTCATTGCCGCGCTTCAGCGGGCGATGCCGCGGGTCGAGCGGCCGAGGAAATCGCTCATCAGCGCGATGTCGTCGGCAGCCTCGGGCGCCGTGTCGGCGAGCGCTGCGATGGCCGCCCGGGCGGCCTCGAACGTCAGGCCCGATCGATACAGCAGGCGGTGCATCTGCTTCACCGCGGCGATGCGCGCCGGACCGAAGCCGCGCCGGCGCAGCCCCTCGACGTTGAACCCCCGCACGGCAAGCGGGTTGCCGTCGACCGTCATGTAGGGCGGTACGTCCTGCGTGACCGCGCTCGCGAACCCGGCCATCGCGTGGGCGCCGATCTGCACGAACTGGTGGATGCCGGTCAGGCCACCGACGAACGCCCAGTCGCCGAGGTACACGTGGCCGGCCAAGGTCGCGTTGTTCGCGAGGATGGTCTGGTCGCCGACCCGGCAGTCGTGGGCGATGTGCACGTAGGCCATGATCCAGTTGTCGCTGCCGATGCGGGTGGCGCCGGCGTCCTGCGCCGTGCCGAGGTTGAAGGTGCAGAACTCCCGGATCGTGTTGCGGTCGCCGATCTCGAGTGCGGTGTCCTCGCCGGCGTACTTCTTGTCCTGCGGAACCGCACCGAGCGAGCAGAACTGGAAGATCCGGTTGTCGCGGCCGATCGTGGTCCGGCCTTCGATGACGCAGTGCGGGCCGATCGTCGTGCCCTCGCCGATCGCGACGCGTGCACCGATCACCGCGTACGGCCCGACTGTCACCGAGTCGGCCAGCCGCGCACCGGGCTCGACCAGCGCCGTCGCGTGAACCTTCGCCATCGCCGATCGTGCAGCGGTCAGACCGTGCGCATCGTGCACATCAGCTCGGCCTCCGCCACGACCGCGTCATCGACTCGCGCGTCGGTCGTGAACTTGACGATGCCGGACTTGATGCGATCGAGCGTGACGTGCAGCATCAGCTGGTCGCCCGGCTCGACCGGGCGCTTGAAGCGGGCGCGGTCGATGCCGGCGAAATAGAACACGGTCCTGTTGTCGGGCCGGACGTCGATGTTGTCGAACGCGAGAATCGCCGCGGCCTGGGCGAGCGCCTCCAGGATCATCACGCCGGGCATCACCGGCCGGTGCGGGAAGTGGCCGACGAAGAACGGCTCGTTCATCGTCACGTTCTTCAACGCGCGCAGGAACTTGCCGCGCTCGAGCTCGACGACCCGGTCGACGAGCAGGATCGGATAGCGGTGCGGCAGGCGCTTGAGGATCTCGTGGATATCGATCGTCATGTCGTGGAGGATCCCGTGGCGTTCTTCTCGAGCTTGCGCAGCCGGTCGCGCAACGAGTGCAACTGGCGCAGCGTGGCCGCATTCTTCTCCCACGTCGCATTCTCGTCGATCGGGAATACGCCGCTGTACACGCCCGGCTTGTCGATCGAGCGCATCACGAATGTGCCGCCGGAGATGTTGACATGGTCCGCCAGACGGACATGGCCGATGATCATCGCCGCGCCACCGATCGTGCAATGCGCGCCGATGACCGTGCTGCCCGCGACCGCGGCGCAGCCGGCCATCGCGGTGTGCGCCCCGATCCGCACGTTGTGGCCGATCTGGATCAGGTTGTCGAGCTTCACGCCGTCATCGATGGTGGTGTCGTCGAGCGCGCCGCGATCGACGCAGGTGTTCGCGCCGATCTCGACGTCGTTGCCGATCCGCACGCTGCCGAGCTGGACGATCTTCTCCCAGCGTCCCTCGACCGGCGCGAAGCCGAAGCCGTCGGCGCCGATCACGACACCGCTGTGCAGGATGCAGCGCTCGCCGATCGAGCACCTCGCACCGATCGTCACGTGCGCCGCGAGGCGCGTCCCCGCGCCGATCCGCGCGCCTTCGCCAAGCACGCAGTGCGGACCGATCTCGGCCCCGGCGCCGACTGCAACGTCGGCTTCGATCACGGCCAGCGCGCCGATCGACGCATCGGCTGCGATCCGGGCGCGCGGTGCGATCACCGCGCTCGGATGGATGGTCGGGGCCGACGGCGGCCGCGAACGCCGTGCCCACCACTGGGTCAGGCGGGCGTAGTAGAGATACGGATCGGCGGTGACGATCGCGCCGCCGCGTACGGCCGCCGCCTCGCGGTCGGCCGGCGCGACGATCAGGCATCCCGCCTTCGTCGTCGCAAGCTGTCCACGCAGACGGGGGTTGGCAAGGAAGGAAATCGTCGACGGCGTCGCGCTGTCGAGGGCGCCGATCCGATCGATCCGGAGCGACGCGTCGCCGATGAGCTCGCCGCCCAGTTGCTCGGCGATCTCGCGCAGAGCAACCAGCGGCACGGTCTACTTGCCCGTCTGGGCGTTCAACGCCTTGATCACCTTCTCGGTGATGTCGACGCGCGAGCCGGCGAAGACGGCTTCCTGCAGCACGAGGTCGTACTTCTCGGTCTCGAAGATTTGCTTGATCACGCGGTTCGCTCGCTCGACGACGGCGGCGAGCTCCTCGTTCTTGCGCTGGCTCAGGTCCTCCTGGAACTCGCGGCGCTTGCGCTGGAATTCGCGGTCCTGATCGATCAGATCGCGTTGCCGCCGGCTGCGCTCGGTCTCGGCCAGCGTCGGCGCTTCCTTGTCAAGTTTCTCGCCGGCGGCTTTCAGCCGGTTGCCGACCTCGGTCAGCTCCTTCTCGCGCTTCGAGAACTCGGCTTCCAGCTTGGCCTGGGCGGCCTTCGCCGGCACCGCTTCACGCAGCACCCGGTCGCTGTTGACATAGCCGATCTTCAGTTCCTGGGCCTCGACGGCGCCCGCCGCGAACGCCAGCGCAGCAGTCGCAACGAGAGCCTGCACTCGGATGCTTTTCATTAGAACGCGGTCCCGATCTGGAATTGAAGCCGCTGGATTCTATCTTCTGGCTTCTTGCGGATCGGCGTGCCGTAGCTCAGCTTTAAGGGCCCCACCGGGGAGACCCAGCTCAGGCCAACCCCGGTGGACGCACGCACGCTGCTGGCGGTGACCTTCTCGTCCTCACCCCACACGTTGCCGATGTCGACATAGGCGAAAAGGCGCAACGTGCGGTCGTTGCCGGTGCCGGGGACCGGAACGTAGAGCTCGTTGTTGATGTTGAGGCGCCGATTGCCGCCGATATAGGCGCCGGTCACGTCGACCGGACCGAGGGAGCCCTGGTCGAAACCGCGCACCGTGCCGAGGCCACCGCCGTAGAAGTTCTTGAAGATCGGATAGCCGCGTCCCGACAGGCCGCGCCCGTAACCGATCTCGCCGTTGATCGCGTAGGTAAAGCGGTTGCCGAGGGGAAAGTACTGCTGGGCCTGCATACTCAGCCGGATGTATCGATTGTCCCCGAGCGCACCCCAATCGAGGTTGACGCGTTCGTAGCGCCCGGCGTTCGGCACCAGCGCGCTGTCGCGCCGGTCGCGCGTCCAGCCGATCGTCAGGGGCACGCTGCTGCTGACCTCGCCGTATTTCTCGCGCCACAGAAAGAAGTTGTTCGGCAATGCATTCGCACCGCGGATCTCGGTCCGCTCGTAGCCGGCGCCGAAGAAGACCGTGTCGTACTCGCTGAACGGGACGCCGAAGCGAATCCCGACGCCCGGGGTGACGAGCTCGTACTCCTCACCCTGGCTGTTCAGCGGACGGGTCGTCCGGTAGTAGACGTCGAAGGCGCGCGAGATGCCGTCGATCGTGAAGTACGGGTTGACGGTGCTGAGCACGAGGGTCTTGTTCGACTGGCTCGTGTTGATCTCGATGCCGAGATAGTTGCCGGAGCCGAACACGTTGTCCTGCTTGATCGCCGCGGTCAGCGCGAGCTTGTCGGCCGACGAAAACCCGGCGCCGAGCGAGAGATTGCCGGTCGGCTTCTCCTTGATGGTGATGGTCAGGTCCACCTGATCGAGCGTGCCCGGCACTTCGTTGCTGTCGACCGAGACCTCGCTGAAGAAGCCGAGGCGGTCGACGCGGTCGCGGGAGAGCTTGATCCGGTTTCCGTCGTACCAGCTCGACTCGAACTGGCGGAACTCGCGCCGCACGACCTCGTCGCGCGTCCGCGTGTTGCCGGCCACGTTGATGCGCCGGACATAGACGCGGCGTTGCGGGTCGGCGCCGAGAACGAGCGTGACCTGCGCGTTGGCGCGGTCGATCTGCGGCACCGCGTCGACCTTCGCGAACGCGTAGCCGAACGTGCCGAACTTCTGGACGAATGCCTTCGTCGTGTCGGCGACGGCCTCGGCGCGATACGGGGCGCCCGGCCGGATCGTGACCAGTGCCTTGAACTCCTCCTCCTTGCCGAGGTACTCGCCCTCGAGCTGGACGCCGACCACGGTGTAGGCCTGGCCCTCCTTCACGTTGATGGTGATCGAGATGTCCTGCTTGTCGGGCGAGATCGCGACCTGAGTCGACTCGACCGCGAACTCAAGGTAGCCGCGGTTCAGGTAGTAGGCGCGCAGCGTCTCAAGATCGGCGTTCAGCTTGGCGCGCGAATAGCGATCGGCCTTGGAGTACCAGTTGAACCAGCCGCCGTCGTTCAGGTCGAACAATCCCTTCAACGTGCCTTCGGAGAAGGCCTTGTTGCCGACGATTCGGATCTCGCGGATGCGAGCCGCCGCGCCCTCGGTCACGGTGAAGGTGACGTTGACGCGATTGCGTTCGAGCGGCGTCACCGTGGTGACGACTTCGGCACCGTAGAGGCTGCGCGTCAGGTACTGGCGCTTCAGCTCCTGCTCGGCCCGGTCGGCCAGCGCCTTGTCGAACGGGAGTCCTTCGCCGATGCCGAAGTCCTTCAGCGACTTGATCAGCGTGTCTTTGTCGAACTCCTTCAAGCCCGCGAAGTCGATGCTCGCGATGACCGCACGCTCTTCGACAATCACGACGGCGACACCCTCTTCGATGTCAATCCGCACGTCCTTGAAAAGACCGGTCGCGAACAGTGCGCGCAGCGCCGCGGCGCCCTTATCGTCGTTGTAGGTCTCGCCGATCCGGAATGGCAGCGAGGCGAATACGGTCCCGGGATCGGTGCGCTGCACCCCTTCGACACGGATGTCCTTCAGGACGAACGGCTCGACCGCGCCGGCGGAGCCGATGTGGAGAGCGGAGGCTAGAGCGAAAGAGGCGAGAGTCGGGCGGAGCAGGCGCGAGCGACGGGAAATTTGCATGCGGGTCGGTCAGTGCAGACCCAGCAAACGGGCCATGTCGTTATAGAGGGCCAGGGACATCATCATGAGCATGATGGCAACCCCGCCACGCTGCAGCCTGTCGAGCCACAACTCGGAGACCGGCCGCCCTGTCAACCCTTCAAAAAGATAATACATCAGGTGTCCACCGTCGAGGACGGGCAACGGCAAGAGGTTCAGCACCCCGAGGCTCACGCTGACGACCGCCAGGAAGCCGAGGTAGTAGGCCAGGCCGAGCTTGACCGACTGGCCCGCATAGTCGGCGATCGTGAGGGGCCCGCTCAGGTTCTTCAGTGAGGCCTGCCCGATGATCATCTTCCCGAGCATCTTCAACGTCAGGACCGACATGTTCCAGGTCTGCGACACGGCCTTCGAAATGCCGTCGAAAACGCCGTAGCGCACGGACACCATTTCCGGCGGCTGGCCGGGGTAGACCTCGATCCGGCCGACCCGCTGCTCGTTCTCGACGACGATCGACGGCGTCACCGTGAGCTCGAGCGGCTCGATCCCGCGCTGCACGCGCCAGCGCATCGGCTTGGCGACACCACTCTTGCCGCTCGCCCGGATCAGATCACGCACGCGCGACGCATCGGCGATCGACTCGCCGTCGATGCTGACGACGCGATCGCCGGCGCGCAGCCCGGCCTTGGCGGCGGGACCGCCCGCGCGAACCTCGCCGAGCACCGGCTCGCTGAACGCGCTGCCAATGCCGATGCTCTGCATCAGCTTGGCGTCGACCTCGCTCGCCGGCAGCGTGTCGAGATCGAGGCCGACCCGTCGTTGCCCGCGGCCGTCGCGGTCGGTCACCATCAGATTGAGGCGCTCGCCGCGCATCACCGCTTGCGTGACCTCCCAGCGCAGCTCGGTCAGCGAGCGCAGGTCCTGCCACTCGACGCCGTCGGTCGAATAGGCGCGCACCCAGTCGCCGGCGCGCAGGCCGGCCCGCTCGGCCAGGCTGGACGCGATCGGCGGACCGAGCACGGCCTTGGGCTCGTCGATGCCGATCCAGTGCGCAGCGGCGTAGAGAACGACCGCGAGCAGCAGGTTGGCGGCCGGCCCGGCGGCAACGATCGCCGCTCGCTGGCGCAGCGGCTTGCGGTTGAAGGCGCGCGACAGATCCTGCGGAGCGACTTCGCCTTCGCGCTCGTCGAGCATGCGCACGTAGCCACCAAGCGGCAGCGCGCAGAGCACGAATTCGGTCGACTCCGGCGTGGCCTGTCGCCGCCACAGGACCCGGCCGAACCCGACCGAGAAGCGCAGCACCTTGACGCCGCAGGCGACCGCGACGCGGTAGTGCCCGTATTCGTGGATGACGATCAGCACCCCGAGCGTCAGGATGAAGGCGAGGACCGTGGTGATCATGCGGAGAGGCCTTTCACGAAGTAGGCCGCCTGCGCGCGCGAGCGTGCGTCCAGGTCAAGCAGGCCTTCGAGCGAGCGAACGGCGCCAGCATCTGGACTGATCGCCTCGACGGTGGCGGCGTTCACCCTGTGAATCTGATCGAATCGGATGGTTCCCGCGAGGAACGCGACGACCGCCTGCTCGTTCGCGGCGTTCAGCACGGCGGTGGCGCCAGGGGCTCCACGCAACGCTTCTATCGCCAGGCGCAACGAGGGAAACCGGGCGTGATCGGCCGGTGCGAACGTCAGCGATCCGAGCGTCTCGAATTCGAGTGGGCTTGCCCCCGATTCGATACGTTCCGGATAAGACAGGCCGAACGCGATCGGCACCCGCATGTCGGCGGTGCCCAGCTGCGCGAGCACCGAGTTGTCGCGGCAGACGACCATCGAATGGATCACGCTCTGCGGGTGGATCACGACCCGGATCCGCTCGGCCGGCAGGTCGAACAGCCAGCGCGCCTCGATCACCTCGAGCGCCTTGTTCATCATCGTCGCCGAGTCGACCGAGATCTTGCGGCCCATGACCCAGTTCGGGTGCGCACAGGCCTGGTCCGGCGTGACGGTGTGCAACGTCGCTGGATCACGAAGCAGGAACGGGCCGCCCGACGCGGTCAGCACGATGTGGTCGATGCGCTCGGGCCAAGCCGCTCGATCTTCCGGCAGGCACTGGAAGATCGCCGAGTGCTCGCTGTCGATCGGCAGCAGCGTCGCGCCGCCCTCTTCGACCGCGCGCATGAACAGCGCGCCGCCGACGACGAGCGCCTCCTTGTTGGCCAGCAGCAGCCGCTTGCCCGAGCGCGCCGCGGCCAGGCACGGCGCCAGGCCGGCGGCGCCGACGATCGCCGCCATCACGCTGTCGACGTCGTCTGCCGCAGCCAGCTCGCACAGCGCCTGCGCGCCGACCTGCACCTC
>Ga0207691_10001236_pt1 | contig 25481 bp, 22 predicted proteins | sample KBSM13metaG_FD_184327 | JGI IMG/M metagenome (GOLD analysis project Ga0207691, IMG submission 184327) | Miscanthus rhizosphere microbial communities from Kellogg Biological Station, Michigan, USA - KBS M1-3 metaG (SPAdes) (version 2) | ecosystem: Host-associated > Plants > Roots > Rhizosphere >...
CGCTGAAGCGCGCAGGCTGAGCGGCGCAATGCCGGCCGCCGAGATCAGTCGACAGCTCGAGCTCTAAGCTTCGTGCTCGACCGCTGTCGTTCTACCTTCGAAATAGGCTGGCATCCGTCGCAGAGCTTCAGCCAGGGCAGCTTGGCACTCACCCAGGTGTGATCTGCGGGCGGCATGAGTTGGGCTCGTTGGGCGCCGATCGTGACGTCCAGCTCGGCCGGCGCGTCATCGGCGGCATAGGGTGAGGGGAGTCCCGCACCGAGCGCGGAAGGTAGGTTTGGCGCGCGGCGAAGAGCGGAAACGGTCGGCTCACCACTGGGGCTATTTTTTCGGCGGTAGGCTGCTCAGTGCGAGATTGCCGCTTTGGCCCCAGCGCCAGATTCGGGGCAGGCCGGCGTACAGCAAGCGGTGGTACAAGCCGGAAGGGATGATGCGGCGGAGGAAGTCGAACAGCCGCGCGTCGAGCGTGCCGGCAACCCACAGCGGCGGGTTCTTGTGTTCGATCACGTCGAGGATGGTCTCGGCGACGTCACGGGGAGTGTAGAAAGTGAGCGTCATCAGGCCCGCGATCAGCTCGTCCATGTTGACGTAGTGGGCGTGGTACGGATCGCTGGGGTCGACCAGAGCACGTTGGCCTTGCTCGGTGAAGCGCACTTTGCGGAAGCCGTCGGAGTTGATGAAACCCGGGCGTACGAGCGAGACGTGCACGCCGAACGGCCTCATTTCGTACCACAGTGATTCGGAGGCGCCTTCCAGCGCAAACTTGGAGGCGCTGTAGATGGACATCGTGGGCATGGCCGTCATGCCGCCCACCGACGAGACATTGATGATTCGCCCGTAGCGTTGCTCGCGCATGTGCGGAAGCACCAAGCGAATCAGCTCCATCGGCCCGAGGAAATTTGCATCGAGCTGGGCTAGGCGCTCGGCTTCGGTCACGTGCTCGGCCACGGCGCGATAGCTGATGCCCGCGTTGTTGACCAGCACATCGACGCCGCCCCAGCGCTCTTCGACCGCGCGAATGGCCGCGTGGCGCTGCTCATCGCTGGTGACATCGAGCGGCAAAAGCAACAGCCGCTCGCCGGGGACCAGGCCTTCCTCCGCGAAGCGCTCGAGGGAGGACTCGCGCGCGCTGAGTGCCAGCCGATGGGGCCCCTCTCGGAGCAACTTGGCGAGCTCGAGGCCGATGCCGACGCTGGCGCCCGTGACCAAAATGGTCGCGACTTCGCGGCGCTCTTTCTTGCGCCCGACCAGGCGTATGAAGGCCTTGCCGCCATTGCGCAGCCCGCGGAGCAGCGCAACCAGGCGTCGGACCGCGCCGTGTTGCGGCAGAAGGGACTCCTGTTGCGCTGGCGGTTCGGTCGACACGAGCACACCGAATCGTACCACAGCTCCGCCAGGATTAGCCTCTTGCGTGCTAGCGTTTCCGTGTCTTCAAACGTCGACTCATAATCCGTCGACTCATAATCTACGGCAACGTGCTAGTGCTGTTCAGTTCGGCGTTTGCGCGCTGATGTAAGCGACGAATGTGCCCGGCAGTTCCTATTCGGGTGACCTGCCAGAGCACGTCATGATGCTGGCCGCCACGCGGGCGCCGCTGGCTGGGCGGCGCCCGCGGGCGTGTCATCGGAAATCAGAAGCGCGAGACCTGTTCGCTCTTCTTCGGGACAGAAGAGTCGCCCGTGACGGAGATGTCGTGTGCTCCGTTGCTTTCCAAGGTTTGCTTGGCGCGCTTCTCGGCTTCTCCATCTTCGGTGTGAATCGCGATCAGGATATTGCCGTTCTTGATTTTTCCTTCGTAGCTCTTGGCTTCGAATTCGGGCACACCGAGACCGATCAAGCCGCCGGCGATGCCGCCGACCGCAGCGCCTGCGGCAGCGCCGCTGAGCGTCGCCATCAACGGCCCGGCAGCGATCAGCGGGCCGACCCCAGGAATGGCCAGAGCGCCGATCCCTGCCAGCAGACCGAGCGTGCCACCGACGACGCCGCCCGCGCCCACGCCTGCGATCGCGCCTTCGGGTGCTTTCGTATGGTGCTCGTGAGCGAAGTCTTTGCTGCCGCGCTTGTCCGGGAACAACACCGAGACGTCGCCGGAGGCAACGCCGCGCTGCTGCAGCTGATCGACGATGCGTTCGGCTTGGATTTGGGTTTCAACGATGCCAATCACGGACTTTTTCATGGTGTTTCCTTCGCTTATTTGCTGATTTCCAATTGACTATCCACTTGTGCGCCCGTGCCTGCCGCCCGTCGCGCGGCGGCTTCGACCGCGCTGCGTTCGGCTTCGGATTTCACCGGACCGCGCAGCGTGACCTTGCCGTTGATGGTGATCACTTTGACGTTCTTCGCGGTGAAGGACAGTGACTTGTCGCTCATCAGGTCCTGACGGATCTGCTGGGTGATCTTGCGATCGGCAACGCTGCCACCCTGATCCATCGGGGTCAGTGCGGCGCTGCTGGTATCGCGCGTGTTGACGCGTGTGTTGTCCGCGTCAGCGCGGGGAGGGGCCACGTTGGGCGCTGCCGAATGCTCGTTCGTTGCAGCGGCGGCGTTGGCGGTCGCGGGATCGACCGCTTCGCGCTCGTCGCGCGTAGCGTCGAGCGTGGGCGCCGGTTGCGTCGGTTTTGCGCTGTGCCGTGGCTCGGCGGCCGAGGTGGCCACCCCGTCCGAAGCAACCGGCGCAAAATCTGGCCCGCGATTGGGCTGGTCCGTGGCCTGCGCCACGGTGCCCGACGAGGCGGCAGGAGGCGGGCTTTGCGACGCACACGCCGCTAGCGCGAGCGACCCGATCAAAAATAATCCGAGATGCCTCATGATGGTTCCTTTTCTACTTCTCGCTGCGCGCACTCGGCCTGCGGGACGTGGAGCGCCGTGTAGAAGTGAACCGCAATCAGCAATAAGCGGACCAAGGGCGCGCTCCGGGCTCGCCGGTTATTTAGGGCCGATTTCGGCTGAAACTGCGGCGTGGTCGCATTGTCGCGACGCGGCGAGCCTGCTCGTACGGGCGCCCTGCGCCGAGGCATCCCGTCACGACCCCTCCGGGTTTGCCCCTTTCGCCGCAAAGCGAGGGTCAGCGCGCAGGGTACGTAGACCCCGCGCACGCTTCACGGCATTCTACCCATAACCGTGACCCATAAACCCGCCGACCGTTCCGACAAGGGCACGCCCCCGGTGTCGGCGCGCGCGGGGGCCGGGGGCGATGGCGTATCGTGGCGTCTTCAGCCGCCGACCATCTTCTCTTATCTCGACGCGGTCGCACATCACGGTTCGATCCGGAAAGCGGCCGAAGCGTTGCACATCGCCTCGTCGGCGTTGAATCGACGCGTCCTCGACCTCGAAGCCGAGGTCGGCTCACCGCTGTTCGAACGCTTGCCTCGAGGCGTGCGCGCAACGGCGGCCGGTGAGCTGTTGCTCGCGTACGTGCGACGCTCGCTGAAGGAGCTGCGCCTGGTCGAAGCGCAGATCGATGGCCTGCGTGGCCTGGTGCACGGTCGCGTGCACATCGCAGTCGCGGAGTCCGTCACGGGGCGCATGCTGCCGGACGCGATTGCCGAGTACCACGGTCGTCACCCGGGGGTCGGCTTCTCGGTGCGGGTTGGGGGACCCAAAGAGATCGCAGCCGCGTTGCTGCGCGACAAGGTGGAACTGATTCTGACGCACGAACACGGCGAAGACCCAGAAGTAGTGGTGCTGGCCGAGACTTTCCAGCCGCTGTGCGTGTTGGTGACGCCCGAGCACCCGCTCGCGTCGCGTGCGCAAGTGAGGCTGAGCGAGTGTGTCGCTTATCCCATCGCGATGCCCGACGAGACCTTGGCTGCGCGTGCGTTGATGGACTTGTCTTTGCGTCGCCATTCGATTCGATTCGAGCCGGCCTTGGTGTCCAATTCGATCGAGACCACCAAAATGTTCGCCCGGGCCAGCAACGGTCTGTGCTTCTCATTCCATATCGGCAAGAAGCCGGATGTTTCCGGAATGATCTCGATTCCACTCAGCGATCCCGAGCTGCAGCAAGCGAGCCTGCGGCTGGCGAGTCGTCGCGGTCGGGTGTTGCCGGTGGCTGCTGCGTCGTTTGCAGAGCAATTGATCGCCGTCTTCGACGACCTGTGAGCCGAGCTCGAGCGTGCGATTCTGCGATCGCCGACGCCGTTCGCTGCGAGCGCGCTGATTTCGAGAGCAGTGCGTGCGCTTATTGGCGCTAGACAGAGCGCAAGCTGCGCGCGTAAATCGCCATCGTTGTGATTCGTGCGCTCTCTACCGAGCACACCACGTCCAATAGATGAAAACGCTTCGAAACAATCCAGAAGCGTAGGCGCGCCCGCGCCTTACGACGGAGACCAAAGCGATGACAACCGAAAGTGCGAAACCAAAGCTGTGGACCCCAGGTGATTGGAATGCCTACTTCGGATTCGGCACCAACATCCTGGTCAACTTGCTGGTGCTCACCGGACTCTTGAGGTTCGTGCTCAAGATGCCGGACGAGATCGTGTTCGGCCGCATCTTGCCTGCGACGGGTTTGATGTTGTGTCTCAGCACGGTGTACTACGCGCGGCTCGCCTACAACTTGGCCAAGAAGACTGGCCGCACCGACGTGTGTGCGCTGCCTTCGGGCATCAGCGTGCCGCACATGTTCGTGGTCGTGTTCGTGATCATGCTGCCGATCGCGCTGAAGACCGGGGACCCAATCAAAGGTTGGGAAGCTGGCTTGTGCTGGGTGTTCGTGCAGAGCTTCGTGCTGATGGCAGGCGGCTTCATCGCGCCGGTGATTCGAAAGATCACACCGCGCGCCGCGCTGCTCGGTACCTTGGCGGGTGTGTCCGTGTCCTTCATCTCGATGCGCCCCGCGCTCGAGATGTTCCAGACGCCGGTGATCGGCTTGGTCTGCTTCGCCATCATTCTCGTCAGCTGGTTCGGCGGCGTGCGCTACTTCAAGGGCATCCCGGCCGGCCTGGTCGCGATCGGTGTCGGCAGTTTGATCGCCTGGGGCTCGACCGCGCTCGGCTACAACTTCGGTGGCATGACCACCCAGAAGCTGGCCGACTCGGTGTCGAACTTCGGATTTGCGGTTCCTATTCCTGCCTTCGGCCACGTCTTCGCGGGCTTCCAGTTCTTGGGCGTGATCTTGGTCACCGCCATTCCGTTCGGCATCTATGACTTGGTGGAAGCGCTCGACAATGTGGAGAGCGCGGCGATTGCGGGTGACAGCTTCCCGACTACGCGCGTGCTCACCGCCGACGGCGTCGTCAGCTTGATCGGCTGCTGCATGGGTAACCCCTTCATCAACGCCGTGTACATCGGTCACCCGGGTTGGAAGGCGATGGGCGGCCGCATCGGCTATTCCGCAGCCACCGGCGTCACGGTCATCGTCTTGGCCTGGTTCGGCGTCATTTCGGTGATGGTCGCGTTGATCCCGGTCGTGGCCATCTCGCCCATCCTGCTTTACATCGGTATGCTGATTGGCTCCCAGGCCTTCCAAGAAAGCCCCAAATCTCACGCTCCCGCGATCGTTTTGGCGATCACGCCGCACCTAGCCGCGTGGGGCAAAATCTTGATCGACAACTCCCTCGGTGCGGCCGGCACGAACGCCGCGGCGGTGGGCTTCGACAAGCTGAGCCAAATGGGCGTGCTCTACAAAGGCCTCACGGTGATGGGCGGCGGGTCGATTCTCGGCGGCTTGATGCTGGGCGCCATCGCGGCCTTCATCATCGACCGAGCGTTCACCAAGGCTGCGGCGTTTGCCACGGTTTCTGCCGCACTGAGCTTCTTCGGCTTCATGCACGGTGAAGCCATCGGCATCAACCAGGCGCCGCTCATGACCATCGCCTACCTGGGCGCGGCAGGGCTGCTCTTCGGTTGCGCGAAGTTCGCGACCGTGACTGCCCCGCAAGAAGAGCACCACGAGGCGCACGGCGAGGCAGTGCCGGCCGAGTAACGCCACATTGGCTTAGGCGCGGAGGGGAAGGGACGCCCCTCCGCGCTTTTTTTTGAATCGAAACGAGAGCGACAACTCCGGGTGCGGAGGGGAGGGCAGGGACGCTGCAAGCGTCTCCCCCTCCGCGCTTTTTTTTTCGCTGTGCGCCTGTCCGTTCAGCGATGCCGGGCGGGCAGCGAGTTAGCTACTGGTCGGTACGACCAATGCTCTCGAAATAACCGTCGCGTCGCACCAAGAGCTTGGCGCGGCGATTCCAGGCTGGCCCTAGGGTGAGCTGGAAAGTGACGAAGTAAGTCAAGGTCAGGACCAAAGGCATCAGGTAGCCGGCGGGCAGTTGCTGTGCGCTGTGGCGGCAGATCAACGCCAGCGCGAAGTTCAGCAACATGCCGTAGAAGGTGCCCAGTGTGGCGGCCATGGTGAGCACGCGAAAGCTGCCGATACAACGCCGCTTCTCGGGCCTAAATACCAGGAGCGGTCCCCAAAAGGCGTCCTTGTCACTCAACTCGTTGAAGCGTTCGTCGGTGTCTCGCTGTGCGTGTTGCGCCATCTCTTGGACATCGAACGGTCATGCAGCCGACCGTTTAAGAGTGCGCACGGCCACGCGCAGCTCGTAAGACCCACCTTTTACGACGCCGCCGCCGGCACGACTACTTCTCCAGCCGGCTTCATTGCCGCTGCGAACGACGCTCGACGGAGAAGTCAGTTCGTTCGCCTGATCGGAAAAGTGAAGGCGCTCAGCCTCGAGCCAAAGCAGCTGACGAGCTGCTCGATCCCGTAGTCCCAAGCGGATCTCTACCCGGGTCGGAGACACGTCGAACCGAGCAAGCCCGCCCTGCGGCCGGATGCCGGCTGGTTCTTTAACGCCTTGACAATGGTTTTTGAAAATGATGTTCATTATCAAATTCAACAAACGACGGGCTGGGCTACGAACCTCGGCCGGCCTTGAGGCCCGCGAAAGCGCCAGCCATTCAACGAGAAATTACGGAGCGCTCAATGTCTGGATCTCGAAAACGCCGACTTCACATCGCAAATGCCCTGGGCTTGGCCTGCGTCGCCGCAACCTGCTTTCTCGTTGCTTGTAGCGATAGCGAGGGCGGCAGCGGCGACAGCTCGAAGGCGGGCGGTGGCGGTGGTGGCAAAGCGGCTGCCGGCGGCGGAGGCAAGGCCGGCGGCGGAGCGGCAGGCAAGGGCGGTTCGGATAACGCTCAGGCCGGAGAAGAGAACGTCGCGGGCGAGTCGGGCGCCGGCGAAGGCGGCGAAGGCGGCGAAGCGGGAGCTGAAGCCGGCGGCGCGGGCGGCAGCACGGCGGGCAGCGGCGGCTCCGGTGGCGCCCCGGTGGTCCTGACCCCCAATTGCGTGCGCGACACGACCTCGGGCAAGACCATCGCGATCTCCGCGGATGGCAACGACGGTTTGTTCGGGCTGACTCACGCGGCAGATGGATCGCTGTACGCAACCGGTTACGTTCAAACTGGCGTGGCCGCGACGGAAGACCGTTCGACGGTGGTCGTGAAGATCAAGACGGACGGCACACTCGACATGACCTGGGCCGCTCAGGGTATCGCTAAGGTCAACGTGCGGGCGACCGCCGCGGGCCTCGGCGGACTGGGCGAGATGCCGCGCGGCATTGCGTTCCAGGGCACCAAGATCATCGTTGCCGGCACGGTCGAGGCGTACACCACCGCTCAAACCGAAACCGTGCTCAACAATGATCGCGACGTGTACGTGCTGCGCCTCAATGCGGACGGTTCGCTCGACGACACGTTCGGCGACGTTGCCACCCCCGGCATCCACTTCTTGCCGCTGAGCGCTGGCACGGTGACCACCAATGCGAGTGGCAACCCGGCGCTCTCGGCCGCCGACGCGCAGTGGGGCCTCAATGTGCTGAACGACGGCTCGATCATCGTCACGGCCGCGACGCGCTCGCCGCTTCCGGAGCTGGTCGCTGGCACGCCGCGCTCCGATACTGACTTCGCGGTCGTCAAGTTGACCCCGAACGGCGCGCAAGACACGACCTTCGGCCTGGGCGAAACTGGCGTGTACACGCTCGACGTCGCCAATAGCAACGCGTCGGTGCGCACCGCCAGCGTATTGCCCGACGGCAAGCTGATCGTCACCGGCTACTCGACCTTCAATGGTACGCAGCGCCCGGTGATCTTCAAACTGCTCGCCAACGGCTCGGCATTGGATCAGTCGTTCGGCGTGTTCGGCGTATTCAGCGACCCGATCGGGACTGCAGGTGAAGCCTACGGCGCGCTGCTGCAAAGCGACAACAAGCTCGTGACGGTCGGTTACGGCCGCGCCACGGCCGCCACCAGCGCCACGGATTTCCTGTCGATTCGTTTGAATGCAAACGGCTCGCTCGACACGAACTACGGCACGACGACGGGCACTGCGCCAACCCCCGGTAAGGCTTGGTTCGACGTCGGCGGCTTGGGCGATAACGGTCGCGCGATCGTGCTGAGTGATAACCGTCCAGTTCTGCTCGGTGGCGGCAGCTTGAGCTCGGGTCAGCAGGATGCGGCGATCGTGCTGCTGTCCGCCGACGGCAAACCGGTCAGCAATGGCTTTGGCTCTCCGTACGGCTGCGTCGCGTACGACTTCGGCAGCGTGGCTGACTTCTTCTGGGCTGGCGATGTTGCCGCGGATGGGAAGATCGCGGCCGTGGGCGTGACTGGTCATGGCAATGGCTCGACCACCGACACCGACGCAACCTTCGTGCTAATCGCCAAGCCGTGAAAAATCCGCGACGACAATCGGCGTTCCGCCCCAACGATCTCGGGCGACTCGCTGGGCTTGTTACGGCAGGGCTGCTGGCAGTCCTGGCATGCAAGGGCCTCGAGATCGACGAGAATGTCTACACGGGCGCTACCTCGTCGCGGGCTGGCACCACTTCGACCGGCGGCGGTTCTCAGTCGCCGGCCGCGGGGGGCTCTCAAGCCAGGGCTGGTAACTCTGGCGCCAACTTCGCCCACGCCGGCAGGGAGGTTGCCGAGAACGGTGGCGAAAGCGCGACCGATGGCACGCATGCGACCGGCGGTAGCGGCGAGCTCGGCGGCAGCGGTGGCAGCGGCGTGCACGAGCCGGAAATTCCCGCCGAGGTGTTCAGCAAGGCCGCCTTCTTGAGGCAGGTCGCAGACTGCACCGTGGCTCGCTACCGAGACTTCGAAGTCCATGCCGTGGCTTTCGAGCAAGCAGCCAAGGCGAATGTGGCACAGCCCACGGACGCGAGCGCGAATGCCGTGAGAGACGCCTGGCTAGCTGCCAACGCGAGCTGGCAGGTGGCAGAAATTTTCCGCTTTGGTCCCGCTGCGCGCAGCGCGGACGAAGACTTGGGAGCGCAAGAGCTCCGCGATCAGATTTACGCTTGGCGCTTCGGTGGACGCTGCCCGGTCGAAACGGCGCTCGTCGACAAGCTTTACGCAGCGGCCGGCTTTGGCAGCTCACTGATCAACACCCGTGGCCTGGGCGCCGCCGAGTACCTGCTATTTTATCCCGGTTCCGACAACGAGTGCCCGAGTTACTCTGCCATCAACAGCAAGGGCACTTGGGCCGCCCTCGGCCTCAGCGAGAGCGCGACACGAAAGCGCGCCTATGCCGCCGCCGTAGCGGCAAATGTGCTCGAAAACGCCCAGAAGTTACTAGCCGCCTGGGACCCTGCGGGCGGCAACTTCAGGCACAAGCTGACCCAACCCGGGAGTGGCAGCGTGTACCCGAACGAACAAGCGGCGTTGAACGCCGTCTGGCACGGGATCTTCTACGTCGAGAAGGAAGTGAAGGACTACAAGCTCGGCATTCCGCTCGGCGTCTCCGAGTGCGTCTCCGGCCTGTGCCCCGAGTCGCTCGAGTCGCGCTTCGCCAATGTCTCGACCGCCAACATTCGTCAGAACTACGTCGGCTTTCGTCGGCTGTTCCAAGGCTGCGGCGGCAACTACACCGGCCTCGGCTTCGACGATTGGCTGGATGCCATCGGCGCGAGCGACTTGCGCGGCCGCATGCTGACGGCGCTCGACGCCGCGCAACAAGCGATCGATGCGCTCGACCCGCCGCTCGAAGTTTCGATTACCCAACAGACCGACCGGGTTTGGGCGGTGTACACGGCTCTCAAACAACTGACCGACCTATTGAAGTCCGAATTCGTCTCGGTGCTCGACCTGGAGCTGCCGGCCGGAGCAGGCAGCGATAATGATTGAGAGGGTGCGCGCGCTCGGGGCAGTGCTCCGCAGCCCGGTGGACAGCGCGTGGCTGGCCGCCTTCCGCGTGCTGTTCGGGCTCACTCTACTCACCAGCACGCTGCGCTTTCTGGCCTATGGTTGGATCGATCAGCTGTTCGTTGCACCGCAGTTTCACTTCAAATACTGGGGGTTTTCCTGGGTGAAGGTGCCGCCAGCGGGTGAATTGCACGCGTTGTTCTGGCTGATGGCCGGGCTGTGTGCGTTGGTTAGTCTGGGTCTGCTCTTTCGCGCGGCTGCATTTGGCCTGTTCCTCGGCTTCACGTATTTGCAGCTGCTCGATGTCACGACCTACCTGAATCATTACTACCTCGCGAGTTTGCTTGCGCTCTTACTGGCGTGCTCGCCCGCGGGGCAAACGTACTCGCTCGACGCGCTCTGGCGACCGCAGCTTGCCCGCCGTACGGTGCCCACGGCTTGGCTGTACCTATTCCGATTTCAGGTGACCGTCGTATACACCTTCGCCGGCCTGGCCAAGGCGCACCACGATTGGTTGTTCCACGCAGAGCCCCTGCGCATTTGGCTCTTGTCGCGCGCCGATATGCCAATCATCGGTCCGATCGTGGCGCTTGATTGGGCGGCGCCGGTGATGAGTTGGGCGGGCTTTCTGTTCGATACCAGCATCCCTTGGTTACTGATGGTGCCCAGGCTGCGCCCATACGCGTACCTGCTGGTGATTGGCTTTCACACCACCGTGGGCCTGCTGTTTCCGATCGGCATGTTTCCGGTGATCATGGTGCTGTCGGTGTTGGTGTTCTTTTCGCCGAGTTGGCCGAGGAAGCTGTGGGGGCGCCTGCCCGCCCGGCTCAGGGCACGCTTCGCAGCAGCAGATACGCGCCCGGCACCCGCGTCCCCTGCCAGCCACAGTCGATATCGGCTGTGGTATGCGCTCGGAGCGGCCTACTGCCTATTCCAAGTAGCGTTCCCGCTGCGCTTCTTGGCGTACGGTGGCTCGGTGCGTTGGCACGAGCAGGGCATGCGCTTCTCCTGGCGTGTGATGGTGCGCGAGAAGAATGGCAGCATCACCTTCGTCGTGCGCGCACCGCGCGCCGGTCGAACCTTCTACGTCGCGCCCCACCAGTACCTGACGCGGCTACAGGAACGTGAGATGTCGAGCCAGCCGGATCTGATCCTGCAACTCGCGCACCGCATCCGCGATGACTACGCAGCTCGGGGCGTCGGGCCCGTCGAAGTGCGTGCCGATACCTGGGTGTCGCTCAATGGCCGGGCGATCCACCGCTTGATCGACCCCAACGTCGACCTTTCGCGGATCGAAGACGGTTTAGGCAAAGCGGATTGGATCTTGCCTGAGCCCAGCGAGCCGCCGCCCAAGCTGCACGCAATCCGCTCGTAGCGGGCGCCTTCGCCGGTCGGCAGCATTTGCTGCGGCGTGCATCGCCGCACAATGGCAGACCCAAAAACTCCCCTCTGATCTCTGCGACCTCTGTGGCTCGGCGGTAGTCCCTCTTCCTCTGGGGGCCGTTCCGCGACGCCGAAGGCTGGGTGCTTTTGGTCCGTAGCTCGTGACCATCAAAAAAAGCTGCCCCCTGATCGAATGGAAATCAGAGGCGCGGCCGGCCTTCTCGATCCCAGCATGCCATGAACGCTCCCTGATTTTTAACCGCCGAGCCGCAGAGATCGCAGAGATCAGAGAAGAGGGATTGGGGTTTGCGCAGCTCGGCTGGGCGCGTCGGAGAACGCGCGAGAACGCAAAATCTTCTTCAGATCTCTGCGATCTCTGCGGCTCGGCGGTTAGTCCCTCTCCCTCTCCCTCTCCCTCTCCTCTCTCGAGCGTCCGCGACGCCGAAGGCTGGGTGTCCTCTCCGACGTGTTGATTGACCATCAACAACCATCTCTCCGACGCCGCGCGGGGACGCACCTTCGCCGGCGGGTGCGAGCTCACAGCTTCAGCTTGAGGCCGATTTGAAACATGCGTGGCGCGTTGGGTCGCGCGCCGAACGGACGACGTGACACGAGATCGAGCTCGTTGAACAGGTTGCGCACGTTGCCGTAGACCTCGAGCCAGCGGAGTACCCGGTATTTGGCGCCGATGTCCACGACGAACTGTTTGTCCGTGGCCAGCACCTGATTGAGCGGAGCGCTGCCCGCTTGCTCGCGCATGCCGGAGATGTACGTCGCGTTGCCGTAGACGCTGGCCGGACCGTACTCGGCGGCGAGCATGCCGTTGATCTGGTGACGCGGAACGTACGGGATTTCGTCACCCTTCTTGACGCTGCCAAACACGGGATCTTCCGAATCGAAGCTGTTTTGAAATTCGGTCAGGGTCAGCGTGTACGCGGCGGACAGCGGGAACTTGACCGGGCCGAGCGCGGGCTCGCTCTGCACGTATGCCTCGAGCCCGTAGATGCGCGCCTTGCCGGCGTCGAATTGCTTGTCCAACCCGGCGTCCACACAGCCGCTCGAGAGCGTGCAGATGTCGGTCATGTTCGAGTAGTCGTTGTAGTAGCCGATCAGCTCGGCGCGCACGCTGGGCGCGGAATAGCGCATACCCGCCTCGTAGTTCACGCTGAGCTCCGGGCTGACGCCCTCGCTGCCCGGCGCGGGTGGGCTGAAGCCGCGGTACACGCCGCCGAGTACGCCAAAGTACGGAAATAGTTCCTGGTACACGCCGAGGCCCGGCAAGAATGCGTGCGCGTTGCCGTACGTGGTGGTGGGGGTACTGCCCAGCTTGTCGATGAATGTGGAGCGCATCAGCTCGATGCGAATGCCGGGCGTGACGGTCAGCTTCTTGTAAGTGACGGCATCGATCGCGTGCACCGAGAAGGCTAGGGTCGAAGCGTCGTTGAAGGCAGTCACGGTCGTCGGGGTGCCCTCCGGGGTCAGCTGCCCGCCGGTGACGATGAAGCCGTCCTCGCTGTGGCGACGCTCGATGCGGTCATTGTGGAAACGCATGCCGTACTCGATGCGGTGCGACAGCGGCCCGGTGTCGCGAGCCAAGGTCGCGCGCGAGTCGATGCCCTGCGCCACGAACTCACGCTGGTTCGGGCCGATCATCAACACCTCGTTCGGGTTCGAAGTGTCGGCCTCGCCTGCCAAGATCGCGCGGTAGACCGCGTTCTGTGAGCTGTTCGCGTCGCTCAGTACGTCGAACAAGTTGGCGCCGCGGAAGCGATTTACTTTGCGCCAGGTGCGATGAAAATCATGCCGATAGGCATTGGTCGTGACGGTCATGCCGCGCACGGGATGCATCACGTGTGTCAGCACCCCGGACGTGCGGTGGTTCTTCATCTGGTCGAGCGCGCTCACCGGATAGCGCAGCACTGGGTTGTCGCGGAAATCGGCGTCACTCAGCCCGAGGTAGGTCTCGTTCGAGACTTCTTCGGAGTAAGTGAGCTTGAGCTTGAGCTCTTGGCGGTGCTCGGAGTGTGGATCGAAGACGTGCTGCGCTTTGAGCATGAATTCGTTGCGATAAAACCCGGTATTGGCGCCGTCGTTCAGCTCCTTGAAGCCGCTGCTCTGCAGGTGGGTGCCCGTCAAGAGCACGCCGTTGTGCTCGTCGCCTCCGCCGTAGTAGCCGTCGATTTTCGCGTAGCCGTAGCTGCCCCCGGCCACGTCCACTGCGCCGGAGAGCGAGCCCGGGATCGGGCGCGTGATCAGATCGATGGCGCCGCCGATCGTCTGCGGTCCGTACACGATGGCTGCGGGGCCCTTGATCACGCGCACCTGAGTCATGCGCGTCATCAGCGGGAAGTAGTAGGCTGCGGGCGCGGAATACGGCGCGGGGCCGAAGGGCACGCCGTCCTCCATCAGGGCGACCTTCTTGCTGCGATCGGAGCTCGTCCCGCGCAGACCGATGTTGTTGCGCAGACCGAAGCCGTCTTCACCGCGCGCGTACACGCCGGGCACCGCTTGCAAGACCTTCGCTGGGTCGTCGTACTCCGCGCGCTCGAGGTCCTTGTTGCGGATGATGTGCGCAGAGCCCGCGGTGCGCTCCAGGCGTGTTCCCACGACACTGACTTCGTTGATGACTTCGGGGGTGGGTTTCGGGGACGCCTCGGGCGCGGGCGCCTCGGGCGCGGGAACGGGCTCTGGTGGGGGAGCGGGGGCGGGTGGGGCGGCGCTGGGCTCGGCCAGGGCTGGCGAAGCGGCGCACAGGGCGGCCAGGGTGCAGCTCAGGAAGAACGCGCGTTTTGCCTGCGGATTTCCGGAGCTTTCTAAGAATTTATACAGAACCACAACGGTTCTAGCCGCATAACACGCCTCAAATGAGATTGAAAATGAAATTCATGTTCAGTCTGTGAGGGCCGAGCAGACCAGGCCGCGAGCCGGAATGAGCGCAATCAGTACGTGACCACGGTGCGGATCGACTCCCCCGAATGCATCAGATCGAAGGCGTCGTTGATGCGCTCGTGGGGCAAGGTATGCGTGATCAGCTCGTCGATCCGGATCTTGCCCTCCATGTACCAGTCGACGATTTTGGGCACGTCCGTGCGGCCGCGAGCGCCGCCGAACGCTGAGCCCTTCCAGACGCGACCGGTGACCAACTGGAAGGGTCGGGTTTTGATCTCGGCTCCAGCGGGCGCTACACCGATGATCACCGAGACCCCCCAGCCCTTGTGACAGCACTCCAGGGCTTGCCGCATCAAATCGACATTGCCCACGCACTCGAAGCTGTAGTCGGCGCCGCCGCCCGTCAGGTTGATCAGGTGCGGCACGAGCTCGGCGCCGACCTCTTTCGGATTGACGAAGTGGGTCATGCCGAACTCCTCGGCGATCGCGCGGCGCGCGGGGTTCAGGTCGACGCCGATGATGCGATTGGCGCCCACGAGGCGCGCGCCTTGAATCACGTTCAGGCCGATGCCGCCCAAGCCGAACACGACCACGTTCGAACCGGGCTCCACCTTGGCGGTGTGAATCACCGCGCCAATGCCGGTCGTGACCCCACAGCCGATGTAGCAAACCTTGTCGAACGGCGCATCCTCCCGGATCTTGGCCAAAGCGATCTCGGGCAGCACGGTGTAGTTGGCGAAGGTCGAGCAGCCCATGTAGTGATACAGGGCCTCGCCGCCGCGGCGAAAACGGCTCGAACCGTCTGGCATCAGACCCTTCCCCTGGGTCGCGCGAATCGCCTGACACAGATTGGTCTTCGGATTCAGACAGTACTCGCACTCGCGGCACTCCGGCGTATAGAGCGGGATCACGTGATCGCCTTTCTTCAGGCTCTTCACGCCCGGGCCCACGTCGACCACCACGCCTGCACCTTCGTGGCCCAGAATGCTCGGGAAAATGCCTTCCGAATCTTGGCCGGACAAGGTGTAAGCGTCCGTGTGGCACACCCCCGTGGCGCGCATCTCCACCAAGACTTCTCCTCTGCGGGGACCGTCGAGCTGCACGGTTTCGAGACTCAGTTTGGTTTGAGGGCCATTGGCCACGGCTGCGCGAACGTCCATCGAATGCCTCGCTTGCTAGAGATTGGTGCAGGAACTGGAGCGCGGCGAGCCTAGCACTGTGCAGCGCGGAAGCGCACGTCGTGCAGGGCTAAGCCCGAAGCGCGAGCGCCCATGATTCGCGCACGTGCAACGGGTGCTGGTGGGCGAGCTTCTCGACGATTTCGAAGCCCGCGTCCCTGAAGAATCGCTCCGCGGCGGCCCAGTCGGAGAATTTGTTTTGCTCGATACGGTGCGCGTCGATGAACGCCCGCGAGCGTCCGTAGCCGACCGTCGGTGCGGAGCCGCCAGGATTCTTCAAGTAGACGTCGGCCGTCAGCCAGCGACCTCCGCGCGCTTCGAGCGCTGCGCGGATGTTGGCGGCAAGCCGAGCCTTCTCGCGTTCGTTCAGGTACACGAGCAATCCTTCGTTGGCGATCGCTAGTGGGCCGTCGGGCATCGCTGCCACGGCGTTTCGGAACGCCTCGCCATCGAGCGCGTCGAGCGCCTGAACGCGCAAGGTCCCCGCGAGCGGCCCGGGGTGGAGCCGCGCCACCAGCTCGGACTTGAGTGCCGCTAGCTCTGGTAGATCCGTATCCAGGTAGTAAATTGGGCTGGTGCGACAGAGCTCGAGCCCGCGAAACGAAAGACCTGCGCCGATTTCCAGGACGTTCGGGCAGCCTGCGTGCGAAAGGAGTCGATCGAGGCTTCGGTAGCGATTTTCGAAGTGCCGCAGCCTGCGTCGTGCATTCTCGGCGGTCATCGCGTGCGCCAGCTCTTCCGGCACGGAATCATTCCAGAGCAAGGTCGCTGCTTGCTTGGCATAGGCAATCGACGACCCGGCTTTCATCAACAGCAGTGACAACGCCGACGGGCTGATCGTCGAGTAGTCGCGGGGCATGTCTGGGGCGCGTGAAATCATCGCTCGCATCGCGCTGAGCCCTAGGGTGTGGCGGTGGCCGGGACGCACACGCGGTCGATGCGGCAGACCTGACCCTCGCCGCAAGCCGGGTTGCACAGCGCACGGCACACGCCCGCTTCGCAGGCGTAACCGGGCGAGCAGATCGGGTTGCAGACAGCGGCGGGTGCGGCCGTGGCTGCGGCTGTGGCGCTGGGGGCAACCGCGATCGGCGTCCCTGCCAGACGATAGCCGAGTCCTGCGAGTTTGAACTCTCGGTGGTAACAGTCGTGCCCACTGTACGGTTCGGTCACCTGGGTCACTTTGACGTAGTTGGCGCCGCGCTGACGTGCTGCCTCCCTGAGTAGCGCGGTCGCGCCTTCGAGCGTGCCGCGGTCGCCGGAGAAGCTGCAGCCCTGGCCGTGGGTCACTTCGATCGCCCCGAGTGGCGTCGCGTCGGTCGGTGGATCACGGTCTTCGACGCGCACCGATTGCGCCTGCGGGCTGACCGGAGGAGTGGCCGCGACGCCGTTGCACGCGATGAACGTCAGCAGCACGGCCCCAACCAGGATTGCGAAATAGACACGGGTCGTCACGGTGCGCGCATGGAACCACGGATCTTGCCTCAGGCAACCGAATGTCGAGCTTCAGCCGCGCCTCGGCCCTTTTTTCTGAGCTGGCCCGTGTCCGCCCAACGACTAAAAACTGCCGCCGAAGTGCAGAGCGCTGAATTGGCCGGCGCTGGATCTCGTCCCCAGCCCGACGCTCAGCGTCCGACCCCAAGCCAGCTGTTTTACGAGGTCAACGCGGGCCGCGCTGGTGACGAACGTTCCGCTTCCACCACCGGGGGATGGCAAGGCGTAAAACCCAACGCTTGGCACGAGCGATAGGGTTTTGCTCAGGGGGAGGACGTAAGTCAGCCCGCCACCCATGCCTGCGTCGACCGCGCAGCCCTGCATCGAGTAGCCGTGCAACACGAGCCGAGGGGTCAAGGGCAGGAAGCTGTAGCGTTGCACAGCGAAGCCGTTGATCGAATTGCCGCTCGCGTCCGAGCGCGAATCGCACCCGGAGAACACGCTGGCTTGCGAGAACAGCCCGCCCGTGAGCTGGAGCCTCAGCGGCGCGAACGCCGCTGTCACCGTGGGGCCGCTCTTGGTTGTAAATAGGTCGTCGCCTCGCAAGGGGGTCACGATCGGCACGAGCGCTGCGGCTGTTTGTTGCGCTCGAGCCGCAAGCGAAATCGCGAGCAAGCCCGCGAAGGTCGCGCCGACCACGCCGAGTTTCCTCAACTCACGCGCGCGCGCTTGCCCGAGATGAAGACCGCCCATGCGGACGATCTTGAACCGCCAAAGTGCGAAGTCAAGACTTCGCGAGCGGCTTGCCTCGCGCGCGCTGTTTCAGTGCGGAATCACGAGTGGTGCGTGGAGAGAAATTGCCATATCGCCTCGAACGCTTGCTGCCCCGTGCCTGCGTAGTGATTGCCGCCGCGCACGGTCCACAGCTCGACGCTGCCCGAGCTGCAGCTCGTGTAGCGTTCGACGCGCGTTTCGGCGCCGGGCAAGCGCGCGTCCAGGTCGCGATCGGGCGCTGGCAGCGCGGCGCCCGTGCAACCGAGTCGCTTGGCCCAATCGCGAAAGCCCTGCTGTGCACTTGGAAAGGACGAAAGCTCCGGACTATCGAAGACACTGCCTCCCGCGTAGCGCACGATTTCGTCCGCGTCGCCATGCACCTGCAAGAGCGCCAGTGACTTCGCTCTCGTGCACGCCTGCGCCGTGGGCGGTGCAGCTCCCGACATGCTGGCGGCGGCGCTGATCCGGTCGCCCAGGTCGCAGGCAAGGCGTTCGGTCATGAATCCGCCGTTGGAGTGACCCATCACGTAAATGCGGGTCGAATCGACGTCCGGTCGCGCGCGCCAGGTATCGATTAGCTGAGCCAGGCGCGCCACGTCGTCGACCTTCTGGCGATCGAAGTTGCAGCAAGCCGCGCCTGCGTTCCAGAACTGACGCGTTTGGCGATCGACGCTGCCATCCGGTGCCAGCACGAACACCCGCTCGCGCGCGCCGAAGGTCGCCAAATGCAAGACGTCGAAGGCGCCTTTGCCGGAAGCGCCCAGGCCATGCAAGAAAATCAACAGCGGTCGCCGCTCCCCCGGCACGAGCCCGCTCGGTTGATAGATCTGAGCCGCTGGCACGACCAACGGTGGAGCGTTCGAGCCGTCGGCCGCCGTGCTCGCGGCAGCAACGTTGTCGGCGGTGCTCGCGGCCGCGCGGGTCGCCGCTGCGGGCGCGACGGCATTCGCGGTTGCAGCCGTTGCCGTGGTCTCGGTCGCCGCGTTCGACGAGGTGGTTCGGCCGCAGGCGCTCAGCAGGAGCAGCAATGCGAGCCATCCCCCAACCATCAAGACCGAAAGCCCGCGCACCGGCCGCAGCGTAGTCGAGCCGCACGTCGCGGAAAGTACTTTCTCACGCTGCTCGACGTTCGAAGTTCGAGGTGCATCCTCCGCGCGACAGCTCAACCCGTCGTGCGCAGCCTTTTCGGCAAATGTCGGGCCTCATTGAACGAAGACAAAATCTCGTACCCGTCGTCTTTCACGAGCAAGACACTGATGCTGCAATTGAGGATACTCATCTTGAGCCAGGTGACTGGTTTGGCCCCGAGCGCCAGGCAGACGAACAAGCGGATCAGGTTGCCGTGGGCAACGATCAGCTCGCTGCGTTCGCCGCGCGTGGGACGGGCCAGGCGCTCGTGCGCGCGCTGCATCCGGAGCAAGTTCTTGCGCAGCTCGGGCAGCTGCCCGCGTTCGGTCAGGCCGGGCACCGGTGTGGGTAGCGCCTCGCTCAGCAGCCGACTTTTTCGTAGCTTCAGCCGAGAGTGCAAACCCTTCTTGAGGATGTCCGCTGTCTCTTGCGCGCGCACCATCGTGCTGCAATGAATGGCGTCGAGCTGATACTCACGCAGGGCGCTCACGGTCGACGCCGCTTGGCGCCGACCGAGCGGCGTGAGCTGCCCCGTCAGCAAGTCGTATTGCCCGTGACGAACGAGAACCAGCCTGCGCATTGGGACTCCAGGATACCCCCGAAAGCCCCGGGACTCGCGTAGTTGAATATACACTTCTTGCTCGGGGTCGGTAGAGTACCCTCTCGGGTTTCGAGCATGCATTGCACTCTGGATGACTCGGCGCCGCCCTTGAGCTACGCCGGAACGAGCATGCCAGGAAACTCCTAATATGAAGCGGCCAGATTGGTTTGTGCTCGGCATGGGCGTTTCGGTGTTGCTGGCTTGGCTCTTGCCCGAGCCCGGTGCCAAAGGTGGCAGCTTGCACCCCGAGCTTTTGAACAAGCTGGGCGTGTCGCTGATCTTCTTTCTGCACGGCTTGAGCCTATCGCTGGCCGCGCTGGGCGCCGGCGCACGCAATTGGCGGCTCCACCTCTTGGTGCAGACTTGTACGTTCTTGCTCTGCCCGCTCTTGGGCCTCTTGCTGTTGGCGGGCGTCGGCCGTCACTTATCGGTCGATCTGCGCACGGGTCTCTTCTTCCTGTGTGCTTTGCCCTCCACCGTCTCCTCGTCCGTAGCCCTGACTGCCTCGGCCAAGGGCAATGTTCCGGCAGCAGTGTTCAACGCCACGCTCTCGAGCCTGCTCGGCGTACTGCTCACGCCTCTTTGGCTCAGCCTCGTGCTCGGTGCCGCCGGGCGCGGCTTGCCGATAGGGAGCGTGATCTTGGATCTCCTGCAGTGGCTCGTGTTGCCGCTCTTCATTGGCCAGCTGTTGCGCCCACTGCTCGGCCGCTTCGTCGCTCGCCACAAGGCGCGCATCAGCGTGCTCGATCGCCTCACCATCCTGCTGCTCGTCTACACCTCCTTCTGCGACTCCGTGCAAGATGGCGTCTGGCACGCTGGCGGCAGCGCGCTGCTCGTCTCGGCGAGCGCGTCGGTCGGCATCCTGGCTGTGACGATGCTAATCGTCTGGCATACGAGCCGCGCCCTGCACTTCACGCTCGACGACCGCATCGTTGCCCTATTCTGCGGATCGAAAAAGACCCTCGCTTCCGGCGTGCCCATGGCCCGTTTGATCTTCGGTGCTCACCCCGGCCTGGGCATCATCCTTCTTCCGCTCATGCTTTATCACCCCCTGCAGTTGCTGGTGGGTGGCTGGCTCGCTGGACACTTCGCCCGCCGTTCGTGATCCGCACGCGTTACATCGGCAGCGCGCAAACCAAGAACCGCGATTATCAAGCGCTCGCTGCTGGGCTGCGCTCGAGCTATGGGCCGCCGCAGGTAGAGGCTGCACCCCTTCCGCCGGCATGCCAGGCTTCCCTGGCAGATTGCCTAGAGGCGGGTGTGCGGCCAAAGGGGCCGGTGTGGCATTGGTCGGCTGGCACGACTGAGCGCGTGCCGAGCTGGGCGTCCGAGCGGGCGGTTCTGGATATTCGTTACGCTCGCGAGGAAGTGCAGGCCGAATAGGGCTCGGCCTTTACAGAGCCTGCCAAGCAGGAAAGAATGACTGGCTTGGACTTCAAGCGAAGCCGAGTTACTGCGCAAAACCTGGTTGGATCCGCTTGGCGAGCCCCGAGCGCGGCGGGCGAGCTAGCGCTCACGAGCCCATGGACGGGGCAAGTGATCGGCAGCGTGGGCATGTCGGGGCCCGCGGACGTGGAGGCTATCGTGCAGGCGGCGCGAACGCCTGCGGCAGAGTGGGCCAACACTCCGTTGAAAGAGCGCGTGCGACCGCTCGCGCGCTTTCACGAGCTCGTGACGCAAGCGCTGTCCGAGCTGTCCGAGACGGCCGCGCTCGAATCGGGCAAGACCGAGGCGGAGGCGCGCGCCGGCCTGTTGCGCGGCTTGGAGGTCGTGGAGTTCGCGCAGAGCTTGCCGAACTTGGATCGCGGCGGGGCGCTCGAGGTCTCGCGCGGGGTCACCTGCGAATACCGACGCGAACCGCTGGGCATCGTGGCTGGCATCGCGCCGTTCAACTTCCCGGCCATGGTGCCGATGTGGATGTTTCCGATCGCGATCACGCTCGGCAACGCTTTCATTCTGAAGCCGTCCGAAAAAGTGCCGCTCACCGCCTGCCGTTTGGCAGAGCTGATGCTCGAGGCTGGCTACGCGCCGGGCTTATTTTCCCTGCTTCAAGGCGGCCGGGGTGCGGTGGAAGCGTTGATCGATCATCCGGACGTGCGCGCGGTCGGCTTCGTCGGTTCGACGGCAGCAGCGCGCTCGGTGCATGCGCGCGCCACGGCCCTCGGCAAGCGCGCGTTGTGCTTGGGCGGCGCGAAGAATCACCTGATCGTCGCGCCGGATGCCAACGAGGCGCTCACGGTAAAGTCGATCGTCGATTCTTTCACTGGCTGCGCGGGACAACGTTGCATGGCCGGCAGCGTGATGGTCGTGGTGGGCGAGGCCGAGCGCTTCGTGAGCAAGGTAGTGGCGCTCGCCAGTCGCATCGAGCTCGGCAAGGACATGGGCGCGTTGATCGATCGCGCAGCGTACGCCCGCTTGAGCGCGGGTCTAGCGGAGGCCGCGCGCGAAGGGGCGCAGGTTTTGCTCGACGGCCGCGAACGCTCGGCTCCCGCCGGTTTCGAGGCAGGCAATTGGCTCGGGCCGAGCGTGATCGATCAGGTGACGCCTGCCATGCAAAGCGCCCAGGTCGAGCTATTTGGCCCGCTGCTATCGGTCATTCGCGTCAAAACCTTGGACGAAGCGTTGGCCCTCGAGCGAGCTGTGCCGTATGGCAACGCCACCAGCATTTTCACGCAAAGCGGCGCTGTCGCAAGCTACGTCGCCGAGCGGGCCACGAGCGGCATGGTCGGCGTCAACATCGGCGTGCCGGTGCCGCGCGAGCCGTTCTCGTTCGGCGGCACCAAGGACTCCAAGTTCGGTCAGGGTGACATGACCGGACCTGCTGGAGTCGAGCTGTGGAGCAACCTGAAAAAGATCACCACCAAGTGGGCGCTGGCCGAAGACGCCACCTGGATGTCATGACGAGGCTGAAGCAATGAACCAAAAGACGGCTCACAAACGCCCCAAGGCGATTCAGCTCACCTCACACCCGGGTGGTCCGGGGCCGAAGCCCGTGCCCGTGGTCTGGGGCGCCCAAGACCCGATGCTGCGCGGGCCGCTGATCGGCACCGTGACCAACACGGCGCAACGCAACGTGATCGGCACGCACGCGGGCAGCTACTCGGTGTACCGCGCGGTGGCCGTGGCTGCGGGTGCGCTCGATCCGTTGCGCAAGCCGGACCTGACCAATACCTCGCCCACGCACGTGATTGGGCCGTATCCCAGCTGGTTCGACCCAACCAAGATCGTCTCTCTCGACCCGTTCGGTGCGCTCGTGAGCGAGGTCTTCAAGCCCTACTTCGAGCAGGGCTACGACATTCGACCGACGATCGCCGTCACGCGTGCGCACATTCAGCTCCCGGAGCTGGAGGCAGCGATCGCCGCAGGCCGGCTCAAGGTCGATGGACACATCCTGAAGCCGGGCGGGCAGGTGGTGGTGGTCAAGGCGGCGCTGGAGCCGGTTTGGTACCTGCCGGGCGTGGCCGCGCGCTTCGGTTGCGACGAGGCCGATCTGCGTCGAACCTTGTTCGAGCACACCGCGGGCATGTTCCCGGAGCTCGTCACGCGTTCGGACTTGGAAGTGTTCATGCCGCCGATCGGCGGCGCCACCGTGTACATGTTCGGAGACGTGTCGGGGATCTCCGATCCGAACAAGCCGCTCGCAGTGCGCGTGCACGACGAGTGCAACGGCTCGGACGTGTTCGGCTCCGACATCTGCACCTGCCGACCCTATCTGACGCATGGCATCGAAGAGTGCGTGCGCACGGCGCAAGCCGGTGGCACGGGCGTGATCGTGTACAACCGAAAGGAAGGCCGCGCGCTCGGGGAAGTGACGAAATTCCTGGTCTATAACGCGCGAAAGCGCCAGACCGGCGGCGATCGCGCCGACCAATACTTCGCTCGTACCGAGTGCGTCGCGGGCGTGCAAGACATGCGCTTTCAAGAGCTGATGCCGGACGTGCTGCACTGGCTCGGCATCACCAAGATCGATCGCTTCGTGTCGATGAGCAACATGAAGCATGACGCCGTAGTGCGCGCCGGCATTCAGATTTTGGAGCGCGTGGCGATCCCGGATGAGTTGATCCCGGAAGATGCTCGGGTAGAAATGGACGCAAAGATGGCGGCCGGTTACTTCACCGAAGGTGCGGTGCCGGACGGCAACGAGCTCGCGAAACCCAAAGGACGCGGCTACGAAGGGAGCTGACCGTGAGCGCAAGCCCAAGCGAGCAGGCCGAGTACGAATACCTGCAGACGCCGCGCGCGATTCGCGAGCGCAGCGAGCAGGTGTTCGAAGCGGCTCGTGCTGGAGAGCTCGAGCATTGGCGGCTCGACGAAGCCAAGTTGCCTGCGGTCGCGGCGCGCGTGGCAGCGCTCACGAGCCGGAATTATCCGGACCTCACGCGCATCCCGTACCATGGCCGCTACCGGCACTTCGACGTCGGCGGGGTGCCGCGTTTGGCCCAATTCACCGAAAAAATCGCACATTTCTCGGCCCAAGAGCAGCTCGCGGCTCGCTTCGAGTTGGTCATCACTAGCGTGCTCCTGGACGCTGGCGCGGGGCCAACCTGGCGCTATCGCGCGGCCGATGGCGGCGTCTATTCACGCTCCGAAGGCCTGGCAGTCGCGAGCTACGAACTGTTCCTAGCCGGCGCCCTGGGTGGCAGCCCAGCCGCGCCGCGGGCCGACGCGATCGGGCTCACGGCTCTCACTGCTCGCGCGCTCGGCGAAGCCTTTCAAGTCAGCGACGACAACCCGCTCACCGGTCTGGAAGGACGCGCGGCGCTGCTCCGGCGGCTGGGCGACGTGCTAGCGCTCGCGCCCGAATACTTCGGCAGCTCGGAGTCGGCGCGACTCGGCAACTTGGGCGTGTGGCTGCTGCACTCGGCGCGCTCGGGTCGACTCGAAGCCAGCGCGATCTTGGCCGCGGTCCTGCGCGAGCTGGGTCCGATTTGGCGCGGGCGACCACACCTCGCTGGGCAGAGCTTGGGTGACGTCTGGCGCCACTCGCGGCTCGGGTTCGTGCCCTTTCACAAGCTTTCGCAGTGGCTCAGCTATTCGCTGTTCGAGCCGCTGGAGGCCGCGGGGCTGTGCATCGCAGGTGCAGACGCGCTGACCGGCTTGGCCGAGTACCGCAATGGCGGCCTGTACTTCGACGCCGGTGTGCTCGCGCTTCGCGACCCGGCTGCGCTCGAGCGTGTGCACGCGGTGAGCTCCGATTTGGTGATCGAGTGGCGCGCGCTGACCTTGGCGCTACTCGATCGTACGGCCGGATTGGTGCGCAGCGCGCTCGGGGTCAGCGCCGAAGAGCTACCGCTCGCGCGCGTACTGGAAGGCGGCACCTGGCGCGCGGGTCGCGCGATCGCCCTCGAGCGGCGCACGGATGGCCGCCCCCCTCTGCTGATTGACAGCGACGGTACCGTGTTCTGATTTTGCGAAACGAGTCCCATGAATAGCAACGTTACGGTCATCGATCACCCGCTCGTGCAACACAAGCTCAGCCTGCTTCGGCAAAAGGACCGCAGCACGAGCGGCTTTCGCACGCTGCTGGCCGAAATCAGCATGCTGCTGGTGTACGAAGTGACGCGTGATTTGAAGCTCACCTACACGACCATCGAAACCCCGCTCGCCACCATGCAAGCGCCCTGCATCGACGGTAAGAAGGTGGTGCTGCTCAATATCTTGCGCGCCGGCACCGGCATGGTCGAAGGCATGCTGCGCATTTTGCCTTCGGCGCGCGTGGGCAACATTGGCCTGTATCGCGATCCGGAAACGCTGGGCGCGGTCGAATATTACTTCAAGCTACCGAGCGACATGGTGGACCGCGACGTGATCGTGGTCGACCCGATGCTGGCCACCGGCAACAGTGCGGTCGCGGCCGTCGATCGCGTGAAGACCGCCAACCCACGCTCGATCAAATTCGTGTGCCTCCTGGCTGCGCCCGAAGGTTTGGCCAATTTTCAGGAGGCGCACCCCGATGTGCCGGT
>Ga0207691_10001237_pt1 | contig 25472 bp, 20 predicted proteins | sample KBSM13metaG_FD_184327 | JGI IMG/M metagenome (GOLD analysis project Ga0207691, IMG submission 184327) | Miscanthus rhizosphere microbial communities from Kellogg Biological Station, Michigan, USA - KBS M1-3 metaG (SPAdes) (version 2) | ecosystem: Host-associated > Plants > Roots > Rhizosphere >...
GTCAGGATCGGCTGAATGTTGGAGCGCCCGACCACTTCGCGCATGGCGCTTTCGGCCACCGCCTTCACCGTGCCTTCGGGCTGCTGGATGTTGAACAGATAATCGCCCACGCCGTTCGGCTTGATCTTCCACAACACGGAGAAATCGACGTCAACGATGTTTTCGTCGCCGGTGAGCATGAGGCTCTCTTCCGGCACGTCACGGATCGAAGTGCCGCGGCGGAGATCCTCGACGATGCGCATGCCGATGTCGATCTTGTTGACGCGCAGCGCCTTGGGCGTGAGCACCGTCTCGATCGGATACGGCAGGTGATAGTTCAGTCCGGGCTGCACCTCGCGCACATATTTCCCGAAGCGCAGCACCACGCCGAGTTCGTCGGGGTCGACACGGAAGAAGCCCGAGGCGCCCCAGATGGCGACCGCGGCGAGCACGATCAGGATGATCCCCTTGCCGCCGAGACCGCCCGGCAGGACCGAACGCAACCTGTCCTGGCTGCGGCGCAGAAACTCCTCGAGGTCCGGCGGTGTCGGGCCGGTCGGCTGCTGCCCCGAGCCCCAGGGCCCCTTGCTGCCGCCGCCTGATCCCCAGGGTCCGCCGCCCTGATTGCTCCACGGCATCGAGTATCTCCTTGCTGCAGCGGCCCCAAGGCCGCCGCGCCTGTTTCAGTTTGAGGGGTTTATAGGGGAGGTGTCACCGCGTTACAACGCAGGTCACAGGCGTGCGTCGCGGCGGCGCATGGGCTTGAATTCCGGTTGGCGGCTACCATCACTGGCCGGTGCTGTCGTCCGTTCGCTCGTAGGCGAGCACGGTGAAGCTTGCTTCATCGCCCGGGCCTGCCTGGTGCTCGGTCCGCTCCGTTTCCTTCCAGACCCCAGGATCGATGGCGGGAAACGTGGTGTCGCCCGCCGGACGCAAATGCACGCGCGTGATCACCAGCCGGTCGGCCAGCGCCATCGTGTCCGCATAGATGCCCGCGCCGCCAACGATCGCAATTTCAGTCACGCCGCGTCGAAGCGCGTCCCCGCGGGCGGCCGTTAGCGCCTTCTTCAGGTCGGGCGCCGCCACGATACCCGGCGCTGCAAAAGTCGGCTCGCGGCTCACCACAATGTTGGTTCGACCCGGCAGCGGCCGGCCGATCGAGAGATAGGTCTTGCGCCCCATCACGATCGGCTTGCCCATCGTTACTCTGCGAAAATGCGCCAGCTCCGATTTCAGTCGCCACGGCAGGCGGCCGCCCTGACCGATCACGCCGTTGTCGGCCACCGCCACCACGAGGACGAGCGCGATGCGTTGCGAGCCGTCGGCGGATCGGACACCGGCGGCGCCGGTCTTTGCATTCACACCGCCACCTTGGCCTTGATGTGCGGATGCGGATCGTAGCCTTCGAGCGAGAAATCTTCGTAGCGGAATGCGAACAGGTCGGTCGCGGCCGGGTTGAGCACCATTCTCGGCAGCGCCCGCGGCGGCCGCGCGAGCTGCAGCCGCGCCTGCTCCAGGTGATTGAGATAAAGGTGCGCGTCGCCGAGCGTGTGCACGAACTCGCCGGCTTTCAGTCCGGTCACCTGCGCCATCATCAAGGTCAGCAGCGCATACGACGCGATGTTGAACGGCACGCCGAGGAAGACATCGGCCGAGCGCTGGTAGAGCTGACAGGAGAGCCGCCCCTTGGCGACGTAGAACTGGAACAGGCAATGGCACGGCGGCAGCGCCATTCTGTCGACGTCGGCCGGATTCCAGGCGGTGACGATGAGGCGGCGCGAATCCGGATTGCGGCGGATGGCGGTCACCACATTGGCGATCTGATCGATGCTGCCGCCGTCGGGCGTCGGCCACGAGCGCCATTGCCGGCCATAGACCGGTCCGAGCTCGCCGCTGGCGTCGGCCCATTCGTCCCAGATGGTGACGCCGTGCTCGTTGAGATATCTGACGTTGGTGTCGCCGGCGAGGAACCAGAGCAGCTCGTAGACGATCGATTTCAGATGCAGCTTCTTGGTGGTGGTGATCGGAAAGCCTTCGCCGAGGTCGAAGCGCATCTGATGACCGAAGACCGATAGCGTGCCGGTGCCGGTGCGGTCATGCTTTTCCGCACCGTCGGCAAGGATCCGTTCCAACAGGTCATGATACTGGCGCATGGGCTCGATCCCTCATGCGGCAAAAGCCGACTCGGGAGGCGGAGTCTACCGCCGTCCCGGCTGTCGGCAAATGTGCAGAGCGACCTATGAACGCAAGTATCAGTTCAGCGGCCCGGCAGCCTTGATCACCGGCGTCCAGCGGTCGATCTCGCTCTTCACCAGCGCGGCGAGCGCCTGCTGCCCGCGGCCGCTCTTGTCCGGCAGCACGCTCCCGAGCTCGAGCAGTCGCTTGCGCGTCCCCTCGTCGTCCAGTGCCTTGTCGAGCGCGTCGCTGAGCTTGTCGAGAATGGGCTGCGGCGTGCCCTTCGGGGCGAACAGGGCATTCCAGGCCTGCGCCTGGAATTCCGGCAATCCCGCTTCCTTGCTGGTCGGGACGTTGGGCAAGGCGGGATTGCGCTCGGCCGTGCCGATGGCATAGGCCTTGATCTGCCCCGCCTGCACCTGCTGGACGATGTTGACGATCTGGTCGCACATGAAATCGACCTGACCGGAGATCAGCGCCGTCAACGCCGGGCCGGTTCCATTGAACGGAATCGAGGTCGGCTTGATGCCGAGAATCGAATTGAGCAGCAGGCAGGTCGTGAACGAAACCGAGCCGACGCCGGCATGCGCCATGTTCAGCTTGGCCTCGTTCGCCTTCACATACGCGACGAACTCCTTGAGGTCCTTCGGCTGAAAGTCCTTCTTCGCCAGGATCAGGACCGGCGTGCCGGCCACCAGACCGATGGGCGCGAAGTCCACATCCGGCTTGTAGGCCAGGTTGGGGTAGAGCGCCACCGAGGCGGCATGGGTTCCCATATGGCCCATCTCGATCGTGTAACCGTCGGGAGCGGCGCGCGCCGCACGGGTCGAGGCGGTGGTGCCGCCGGCCCCGACGATATTCTCGATGATGATCGGCTGCCCGAGCGTGCGGGTCATGTTGTCGGCGGCGATGCGGGCGATGACGTCGGTCGGCCCACCGGCGGCGAACGGCACGATCAGGGTGATGGGGCGGCGCGGATAGTCGGTCTGCGCCGCGGCCGGCAGGGCGGCAAAGCCGATTGCGAGGCCGGCAACCAGCCCACGAAACAGGGTGCTCATCATGGTCGTGTCCTCTCGCTCTAAGTATGCTTCTTGTTGCTTTATTTATGCTTCTCCAGCGCCAACGCCATAATACTAAGGACGATACAGGCGAATGCTACCACCGTGCGGAGGCCTCAGCGGCCGCCGCCCGGTGGTAACTTGTCGCAGCCGCGCTGTAAGCGGGCGCGTCCTACTCGACGAAGACTTCGTCGCGGCGCCGCCGCATCTTGGGCATCGCGGCGACGATCAGCAGGAAGATGGCGATGCCCAGCAAGACCCCCGAGATCGGGCGGGTGAAAAACACCGTCCAATCGCCGCGCGCGATCAGCATGGCGCGGCGGAGATTTTCCTCCATCAGCGGCCCCAGCACGAAGCCGAGCAGCATGGGCGCCGGCTCGAAGTCGTGCTTGAGCAGCCAATACCCGATCACGCCGAATATCGCTGCGATGGTGACGTCGAACGGAGAGTTGTTGATCGAATAGACGCCGATGCAGCAGAACACGATGATCGAGGGATAGAGCAGCCGGTAGGGAACGCGCAGGAGAGTGACCCACACGCCGACCAGCGGCAGATTGATGATGACCAGCATCAGATTGCCAAGCCACATCGACGCGATCATGCCCCAGAACAGCTCCGGCTGCTTGGTCATGACCTGCGGGCCCGGCACGATGCCGTGGATGGTCATGGCGCCGACCATCAACGCCATCACCGCGTTGGGCGGAATGCCGAGGGTGAGCAGCGGGATGAACGAGGTCTGCGCCGCCGCGTTGTTGGCGCTCTCCGGCGCCGCGACGCCCTCGATGGCGCCGTTGCCGAAGCGTTGCGGCGTTTTCGACATCTTTTTCTCGAAGGTATAGGCGGCGAACGACGCGATCACCGCGCCGCCGCCGGGCAGAATGCCGAGCAGCGAGCCCACGATGGTGCCGCGGGCGATCGCTCCCGACGAGTCGATCAGGTCCTTGCGGGTCGGCATCAGTCCGCTGACCTTGGCGTGCAGGACGTCGCGACTCTCCTCCGGCAGTTCAAGATTGCGGATGATCTCCGCGAACCCGAACACGCCCATGGCGATGTTGGCGAAGCCGATGCCATCGGCGAGCTCCGCGAGATCGAAGGTCATGCGGCCAGCGCCGGTTTCGAGATCGGAGCCGACCATCGACAGGAGCAGGCCGAGGACGATCACGGCGACTGCCTTGAGCACCGAGCCCTTCGCCAGCACGACCGCAAAGATCAGGCCGAGAACCATGAGCGAGAAGTACTCGGCCGGCCCGAACAGCAGCGCGAGGCCGGTCAGCGGCGCACCAAGTGCCGCCACCAGCACGGTCGCCACGCAACCGGCGAAGAACGAGCCGATCGCCGCGATCGACAGCGCGGCGCCCGCGCGTCCCTGCCGCGCCATCTGGTGGCCGTCGAGCGCGGTGACCACGGACGTCGCTTCGCCCGGGATGTTGACCAGGATCGACGTGGTCGATCCGCCGTATTGCGCGCCGTAATAGATGCCGGCGAGCATGATCAGGGCGCCCACGGGCGGCAGCCCGAAGGTGATCGGCAACAGCATCGCGATGGTCGCGACGGTGCCGATGCCCGGCAGCACGCCCACGAGCGTGCCGACCAGTGCGCCGAGAAGACAGAACAGGATGTTGTAGGGCTGGGCCGCGACCCCAAAGCCCAGCGCCAGGTTCGCGAGAAGGTCAGACATGTCTCATACCCCCCGCGTCAGAATCGCGGCCAGAGTTGGAAGGGCAGATTGAGCAGATAGGTGAACAGGAAAACACAGAACGCCGTCATGACCGCGGCCGCGATGATACTCTCCAACACCCGCATCTCCCTGGATCCCAGAATCGCGACCATAAATGTCACGTAACTTGCGATCACCAGGCCCACCGGCCGGATCATCGCCGCGAAGCCCAGGATCGCCGCGATGACCAGAACAGGCCCGCGAATCTTGTATTTCTCGATGCGGGGTCCGTCGGTCACGAGACCGACCAGCGCGACCAGAGTACCAAGTACGACGAGAAGGCCGGCGAACAGTCGCGGCGCAGTGCCCGGACCGAATGCAAATCCCCGTTGACCGGGAAGGTCCCGCGACGCCCAAATGGCAAGGATCGCCACCGCGACCAGAACCAAACCACCCCAGAAATCCCGCGGACTGCGGATCGAAAAACTAAAGCCCCGCCCCTTTGGGGACGGACTGACGCTTTCTGACATGCTCCCTCCGTCGGCCCCGCACTGTCGCGCGGAACCTCCCATCCCGCGCTAGCGCAGTTCGTAGCACATTCCGGTGGGCGACGGGAAGCAACTGCGTCCAATTTAAGTTCACAGCAGCCCGCCGAGTCCGAGCAGTGCCGCCGCGGCAAAAATCCACAGAGGATTCAACCGCGTCGTGTAGGTGACGACCGCCGTCGCCAACGTCGTAGCCACTGCCACAAAATTGTGCGCTGTCGCTGATGCCACCACGATGCCGCTCGCCGCGATCAGCCCGATCGAAATCGGGAGTAATCCGGCCTGGATCGCACCGCGCCACGGCGCGTCCTTGAAACCCTCCCAGACGCGGCCGACATAAAACGCGAACAGCGACGTGGGCCCGCACATCGCCAGCGTAGCGACCAGTGCGCCGACCAGGCCCGCCACGTGGTAACCGATGAGGGTGACGATGATGACGTTCGGTCCCGGCGTCACCTGGGCGATCGCGAATATGTTGCTGAACTGGCGCGCGGTCATCCAATGTTCGACCTCGACCGCCACGCGCTGCATTTCTGGCACCGCGGAGTTGGCGCCGCCGATCGCAAACAGCGACATCACGGCAAAATAGCCGGCCAGCGTCAGCAATATGCCGCCGTCGTCCTTCATCGCCGCACCCAGGCGATCGCGATGCTCAGCGGAATGAGCCCGCCCAGCGCCCAGTACAGCGGCCAGCGCAGCACGCCGACCGACACCAGGGTCGCGAGCGCCAGCAGCGGTGCGAGGCCGAGCGGATCCTTGAACAGCGGGAGCGCCATCTTGGCGCAGGTTCCCATCACCAGTCCGACCGCTGCCGCCGCGACCCCCACCAGCATGCGCTGCAACGCAGCGATCTCTCCGAACTGCGCATAGATCAGGCCGATCACCGTCACGATCACGAACGGCGGCCCCAGCAATCCCAGCAGGGCGACGGCCGACCCGAGCGCGCCGCGGATGCGTCGGCCGAATACGACCGAAAGATTCACGACATTGGGGCCGGGGAGGAATTGGCACAGCGCGTACGCGTCGTTGAACTCCTCGGGAGTCATCCAGCCGCGCTCCTCGACCAGCATGCGCCGCGACCAGGCCAGAACCCCGCCGAACCCGCACAGCGCGATGATGGCGAAGGCGGCGCATAGCTCGAGCAGGGTGGGCACTGGCGGGGAGGAAATCGGCGGCGGTGGGGCCGAAGCCGTGGAGATCGTCTCGGACATGGCAAAGTCTTAAGCCGGCCGCCCGGCCGCAACCAAATGATATTCCGGCATGGTGGCTATTGAGCTGCGCCCTGTCTTGCGCCCTCGTCTTGCGCGGCTGACCTGCACCGCTGACTTGTCCTGTTGTCCTCGACCGCCCGGCCGCGCCCTCCCGCGAGCAAGCATCTCCTGGGGTCATTTGCCCGGACCGCCCGTTGGGCGGTGCCCCTGATCGCCCCGGCGGACGCTCACTGCCGGGCGCCGCGACTGGGGATTGTGGGCTGGACCCTGCAAAGGCTCTTTTTTCGTCAACCTTCCACGCTTATATTCGTGGTGCCGGCGCAAGCCGGATATGGCGATAAATGGCCGTCGTAATAAACCTATCGGACCCGGGGGCAGTACCCGGCGCCTCCACCATCGGGGGGTCAGTGGTCAGAAGCCAATGATTGGACGCGTGCTTCTGATGGCTGGCCACTGATTACTGATCCCTGATACGGGGGCGAAACAGGATCGACGAGGGCGTAAAGGGCGTGCTTTTGCTCGGCATGGTTCCACCGTTATCGGGCCTATCCATAGTTGCAAACGACAACTATGCTCCGGTTGCCCAGGCCGCGTAACGCGGTTTGGAATACCGATCTTAAAGTCCTGACGGGTTAAGCTCCGGCAGGCGGGGTTCGGAGGCACCTGGCAACAGAAGCCTCCACTTCCATATTAAAGGTGCGAGATTGCGGACTTGCGTTCGCGCCTCATCTTCCAGTCCGACGTCTCGCGGCAATGCTGCTAGGAACGTCAAATCCGCCACGCTAGCATTCGTCCGGTGAGTCCATGGCGCGGGTCCGGGGCAGTCCGCCCGGGACGTAGCGCCCTTTCAAGGCAAACGGATCACCCCATGGCCGTCGATCATATCCGCTACGATATCCTGGCCCAGGAGGCCCTGCGCGGGGTCGTGCACAGAGTGCTCGTCGACGCCGCCAAGAACGGCCTGCCCGGGGAGCATCATTTCTATATTTCCTTCGACACCCGCGCGGACGGCGTGCGCCTGTCGCCGCGCATGTTGGCGCAGTATCCCGAGGAAATGACCGTCGTCCTGCAGCATCAGTTCTGGGATCTGATAGTGACCGACGAAGGCTTCGAGGTCGGCGTGTCCTTCGGCGGCATTCCGGAACGGCTGAACGTGCCGTTTGCCGCCGTGAAGGGCTTCTTCGATCCATCGGTTCAGTTCGGCCTGCAATTCGAGGAGATCGGCGCCGCGGCGGCCGATGAAGCCGAAGACGCGAACGATCCTGCGGGCGCAGAGCGCGGCGCCGCGCGGCCACCGGCGGAGCACAAGGGCGTGGCGCCCAGCGTGGCGGCGGTGCCGACCCCGGCCAATCCCGATCCCGCCCAGGACTCGGCCGACGGCGCCGGCAAGCCAACCGGCGGCGGCGAGGTCGTGCGGCTCGACCGCTTCCGCAAGAAATAAAGGGGGCGCGACCCCGGACAGTGCCCCAGGGCTTCGCGCCCGTGTCGCCTGTCGCCCGTCGTCCGAGCAGCCATGGCCAACTCTTCAAAGAACAAGTCTTCACCGAACAAGCGTTCAAAGAGCAGGCCGGCCATCAAGTCGATCAAGACGCGCATGGAGAGCGACACGTTCGGGCCCATCGCGGTGCCGGCCGATCGCTATTGGGGCGCGCAGACCGAGCGTTCGCGGCACAATTTCAAGATCGGCGATGAGCGCATGCCGCGACCGGTCACCCGCGCGCTCGCGATCATCAAGCGCGCGTCGGCCGAGGTGAACCAGCGGCTCGGCTCGCTCGATGCGCGGCGCGCGAAGACGATCGCGCGCGTGGCGCAGGAAGTGATCGAGGGAGCGCTCGACGATCACTTTCCGCTGTCGGTGTGGCAGACCGGCTCCGGCACCCAGAGCAACATGAACGTCAATGAAGTGATCGCAGCGCGCGCGAACGAGATGCTCGGCGCCAAGCCCGGCGCAAAATCGCCGGTGCATCCCAACGATCACGTCAACATGAGCCAATCGTCGAACGACAGCTTTCCGACCGCGATGCATATCGCTGCGGCGGAGGAGATCACGCATCGCCTGCTGCCGGCGCTGGCGCATCTGCAGGCTGCGCTGGAGCAGAAGACCAGGGAGTTCGCGAGCATCGTCAAGATCGGACGCACTCATACGCAGGATGCAACGCCGCTGACGCTCGGGCAGGAGTTCTCCGGCTACGCGGCGCAGGTGAAACTGGGACGTGCGAGGGTGAAGACGGCGCTCAAGGAGCTATATCCTCTCGCCCAGGGCGGCACCGCGGTCGGCACCGGCCTTAACGCCAAGCCGCAATTCGCCAGGCTTGTTGCCGCCCAGATCGCCACGCTCACCGGTCTGCCGTTCGTCAGCGCGCCGAACAAATTCGAAGCGCTCGCCTCCCACGACGCGATCGTGTTCGCGCATGGCGCGCTGACCTCGGTCGCCACCGGTCTGTTCAAGATCGCAAACGATATCCGGCTGCTCGGCTCGGGCCCGCGCTCCGGACTGGGCGAGTTGATCCTGCCGGAAAACGAGCCCGGCTCATCGATCATGCCGGGCAAGGTCAACCCGACCCAATCGGAGGCGCTCACGATGGTGTGCTGCCAGGTCTTCGGCAATGAAACCACGATCACGGTCGCGGCGAGCCAGGGCCATTTCGAGCTCAACGTCTACAAGCCGGTGATCGCGCATGCCATGCTGCAGTCGATCCGTCTGCTTGCCGACGCGGCGATATCGTTCACCGACAATTGCGTCGTCGGTATTCGCGCCAACGAGGCGCGCATCGCCGACCTGTTGAAGAACTCGCTGATGCTGGTCACCGCGCTTGCACCCAAGATCGGATACGACCGCGCGGCGGCGATCGCGAAGGCGGCCCACGCCAAGGGAACGACGCTGCGCGAGGAGGCGATCCGTCTCGGCCACGTCTCGGCGGAGGAGTTCGATCGCCTGGTGCGTCCGGAGAGGATGATCCATCCGGGGTGACGGCCGCGATAGCGTTCGAGCGTCGGTAAAACTTTTGTGAAGGGCATCGCCGGCCCGGGCACAGCCGCCGGCGGGATTTCCGCCCCGCCGGTCGCAGTCGCCGCCAGTGTTGGCGGAGAGTACGAAAGATAAAGCGTGTGGCCCCGCGCCGGGGAGACGTCGGCGTGCATCGGCGAATTCGTCGGAAATCAATAGGTTAGAATTTTTCTATTGTAGCGGCGGGATAAATAACATCAGATTACTGTGATTATTGTCGCCAGCGGGTGGGCAAGAGTCGATCCATCGTTTCCCCGGGCAGGAAATGCCCTTGGCCGTCCCTCTCGCCCATCGGCCCACGCCCCCGTCGCCACGTTATGGGCACATTTGGCACCGAAGCCACGGAAAGGGATCTGATGCATCACCCTGGATCACATGGTCGAGTGCAGGATGGGCGACGTCGTCAACCTTCGCAAAGCGCGCAAGAAGGCGCAGCGGGAGTTCGCTGAAGGCGAAGCGGCCGCCAAGCGACTACTGTATGGGCGCAGCAAGGCCCAACGCGATCTGGACTCCGAACGCGACGCCAAGGCCAGCCGGGACCTCGAGCGCCACCGGATCGAAACGGGAGACGAGCGATGAAATCTCGGGTGGTCAAACGCTCCATCGTCATTGCTGGTCACAAGACCAGCGTCAGTCTCGAGGATGGATTCTGGAAGAGCCTGAAGGAGATCGCGAGCGAGCGACACGTGACCTTGTCCGAGCTCGTGGCCTCGATCGACACCGACCGTCAATACGGCAACCTGTCGTCGGCCATTCGCCTGTTCGTTCTCGATTTCTATCGCAACCGGCCGGCAAACGACAAGGACGGGCGGGACGGCGCGCGCGACGCCATCGCTGTGCCCCCTGCTCCGACGGCTTAGCGTCGCGATTGCGAACTCCACCGCCGTGCCCTTTGATGCGACCTTTGGAATCAGTCGCGCGCGGTGGATTTGAAGCTCCGCAGCGCGCTTGCAGCTGCAATCAGTTGCCGAACAATATTTCCGACCACGTGCGCTGACGCGGAGGTGCGGGAGCCGCCACCGGCTTCTGCGGCTGCGGCTGCTGTTGGGTTGCCGCGCCGTGCGCCCCGGCTGCGGCGGCGCGCGGTGCGGGCGGCGTCGGCGCCGGACGGACGTCGATCGGCGGCGGCAGCGTGGGCGCCCGTTCGGCCGTGGGTACGGCGGGTTTCGGCTTCTGCGCTTTCGGCGTCGCCGGCTGGGGACGCGCCGCGGGCTGCGAATCGGCCGCATCCGGCTCGGTGTGCAGCGCTGCAGGCACCGCGGCGTCGGTCGCGAGCGCGGGCTGCGCCGGCGCCGTGCGCGGATTGGCGTTTGCCGTGGCTGCAGTCGCGGGCGTCGCCGGCGCGCGACCTTCGAGCGCCTCCAGCTTCTTTGACTGCTGCTCGACCGCGCGCAACGCGAGCCAGCTCGAGAGCGCGGCGACGTCGATGCTGCGCTTGGGCGTATCGACTGGTCCCTTCAGTCCGATGGTGATTTCCGGACGGGTATTCGCAGGCGCGTTCGTTCCGCCCATCCCGGACAAGGTCAGCCGTCCTTCGAGCGCGGCGTCGGCCAAGTTGACGCTACCGCTGACGGCGACATCGGCGCGCTGCGCGCGCACCGTCACGTCGCTCAACCTCGCCTGTCCGGCATTGACTGAAATCGCGCCTTCGGCAAGCGCGACGGACAGGACGCCGCTCGCGAGCGCCGCATCCATTCGGTCTCTGATTCGCGTGGTATCGATCGGAAGACCCTGGTCCACCGCCCGCATCACGGTCTCGAAGGCCGCGGGATCAAGACGCACCACGCGCCCATTCTCGAGCTTGAACGTGCCGTCCCCGGCAAGGGAGCCCATCAGCGCAACGGCGCTCAGTCCACTCCCTTCGACCTTGGCATCGAGCGTCAGCTTGCCGGTGACCACGCCGTCGCCGGGAAGCAGCTCGGCGGCGTTGACGCCGGCGACCTGCACGCTCGCGCGCGCTGCGAGCCCCTCGGGGCGGTGCGACAGCGTCAGCTCCGCGCCCAGCTTGCCGCCGGCCATGCTGCCCTCCACCGCCTGCACGGCCAGCTCCGATTCACCGAAGCGGACCACGGCGCGGACATCGCGCGCGGCGAGCTTGGGCGTGAGCTTGACCCGCGCCGATTTGACCGCGACCTGACCGCTCAGGCGTGGCAACGACTCGAACGGCTCCGACGGCCACGGCCCGAGCGCGCCCCCGCTGGCGGCTGCAGCGGTGCCAACGCTTGCGCCGGCGCTCTGCGCCGGCAGTCCGAGCGCGACGGCGATTGCGGCCGGAAGATCCACCGCGCCGGCATCGAGGTCGCCGTCGATCGTGATCGGTTGCTGCTGCAGTCCGACGGCGAGGCGTCCGGCGATCGTGGTGCCCGCCATCGTTCCGGTGAGGCCGGAGAAACCAAGGATGCCGTCGGTCCATGTGAGCCGCGCGTTCGCGGATGTGGGCAGCACCTCCGGCGCACGCCCGGCCGCCGCCGGACGCGGCGAGCGCAGGTTTGCGTTGGCGACTTTGAGATTGAGTGCGGCGCTTGGACTCGGGCTACCCGTCAGACGTAGCGTGCCGTTGGTCGCGATGTTGAGCGAACCGGCGGCAAGCTGGCCATCGATGGCAAGCTCGCCGTCGAGCGGTCCCTTGGCCGTCAGCGTCAACCGTCCCGGCCGCTTGTCGGCCACGATGAAACGATCGAGCCCCATGAGCTCGACCAGGGCGGCGCCGTCATCGCCGTCCAGGCGGCCGCTGACATTCACCTTCGCGCCCGCGAGCGCCGCGAGATTGTCGAGTTTGAGAGCATCGCCGGCGGCGCCCGCATCGCCTTCCACTGCGATCCGGAAGGCGCCGGCGCGGCCGACGATCTTGAACTTGCCATTCGCGGCCGCGGCTCCAGTCGCGCTCGGATCGACCGCGAGCGAGGCCCGCAATACCAGCGGGGTGAGACGCCCGGCCGAGCGGCGAAGCCGGTCCGCCGTCTGCGGAGCGAATTTTTCCAGCGCCGCCGTCACGCCGTCGAGCGCGCGCGCGTCGAGGTCGAGCGTCAATGCGCCGCGTGGCGCTTGCGCATTGGTGCCGATGCGGCCTTTGACCGCGAGCGCCGCGCCGCCGAAGTCGGCGACGGCGAGTTGCTCGATCGCGAGCCCGGTGGGGCCGAATTTCACGTTCACGTCGGCCTGCTTCGCCTCCACTCCGGCGATGAAGCCGCGGCCGATCTTGAGCGACAGCGCGCCTTCCCGCGGCCAGTCGAAGACCGCGCCGCCGAGCATTCCCCTGGCAAGAAGCTGAACGCGATCGAGGTCGATCTCCGTCGCGGTGAGAGCAGCATCGAGCCGCGCCGGCCGGTCGTCGACTGTCCAGGCATAAGCGACACGGCCCGCGACGGTCATGCGATCGAGCTCGAGCTTCATGCGCTCGATCGCGATCGCGTCGCTGCCGAGCGTAACATCGCCGGCAAGACGCCACGGCCCCGCGCTCGCGGACTGCTCTTCGGTGCGCTCGGTCAGCCAGGCAACGAACGCGCGCGGGTCGTTGGCCTCGACCTGGGTTGATCCTTGGAATTGTATTCCCGCCGGGGTCGTGCCGAGGCGCCCGCTGAGACGCAGCTGGGTGGCACCGGGCGCGCGCAGATCCAGCGCCTTGATCTCGAGGCCATCGGCGTCGGATTTCATCTCGACGTTCACCCGCGCCAGCATCGTGCCCGCGAGCGTGACGCTCTCGACCGCAACGCTCAGCGTCGTGGGAATGGGCAGCCGCGCCATGGGGACCAGGGTTTCGGCCATGGTCTTGATGGCGGTCAGGGGCTGGCGGCGCGTTGCGTCGGGCAACGCCAGCACGCGGTCGAGGTCGATCTGCGGTGACGACAGGACACCGGTGATGTCCGGCCGGGGACCAAACGTGAGATTGGCGTTGCCGCGCAGCTTGATGGCCCGGTCGTCCGCTCCGTACTGGAATTCGATCTGATCCAGCAGGGCCGCCGTGCTGTCGCCTTTGATGCGGCTGGTCACGCGCCAGGAGTCGATGATGAGCGCCTGCGCGCCGACTGGAGCGCGGCCGACCGGCCGCACCATCTGCACGCTGCCCTCGAAACGCGGCGACCCCTGCTCGGTCCAGATCGTGACGTCGGCGTCCGTGGTCTGCGGAGGCTCCGCCGACTCCACCGAGAGCCGCACCTTGACGCCGCCGTCCTCGGCGATGCGACCGGTGGAGATGCGATAAGGATAGCGTTTGCCGGAAACGACGAAGGAGCCGTCGCCTTTGACCGGCCCCCCCAATGAGCGCAACTCGCCCTTGAATTCAACCTTCTCGAGCGTGACCCGCGTGTCGCTCGCGGCGTCGGCGAGCACGGCGCGCCCGTCCTCGATCTGCAGGCGCTCGATCGAAACCCCTTCGAGGTCGAAGCCGAGTTTCGGGAGCGGCCAGGCCATATGACCGGAGCGGTCGAGGCCGGCCGCAAGCTCGGGCCCCTCCAGCCGCGCCTCGGCGATGCGCCACTCACCGCGCATCAGCGCTCCCAGCGCGAATTCGATGCGCAAGCCGCGCGCGCTGACCTTGCTGCCCTCGTTCGGCCGGCCGAACTCGACGCCGTGCAGCGTGATCGAAGGCGTAGGAAGCACACGGGCATCGATGGCGCCGGTGACGCGGAAATCGAGCCCTGTCAGGCGGGTTGCCCTGGCCTCGAACTCCCCGCGATAGCTGCTCCAATCGACAAAGAGGGGCCCTACCAGCGCCGTCACCAGCGCCAGGATGATCGCGAACGCGAAACCGAGCAGCGTCGTCTGCACGCCCTCTCCACCTCAGGCCTGGCCGAAGTCCTCGCACTGGGCGGTGGTGCGCAGGCCTCGGAAAAGCCTGATCGCAAAGGAGCTGAGCACGATCATGTTTACCGGCCGGAACGGCCGCACGTGCCCACGATCCCCTTCATAACGTCCTCAGGCGCCCCTTACGGCTGCAATGTCGGGCGGATTGACGGCAAATCTATGGCCACGGACAAAGGCTTAGTCCGAAATCTTAGCGGCCCGGCGAAGCGCTCATTCCACCGCCACGATCTTTCCCGGATTCATGATGCCATTAGGGTCGAGCGCCCGCTTGATCGCGGCCATCGCGGCGAGCGCCGGTTCGCCCAGTTCGCCGGCGAGATACTTCATCTTGCCCTGTCCGACGCCATGCTCCCCGGTGCAGGTGCCGTCCATGGCCAGCGCCCGCTCGACCAGCCGCTCGCACAGGACTTTCGCCGCCTTCACCTCCGCCGCATCCGCCATGTCGACCAGCAGCGTGAGGTGGAAATTTCCGTCCCCGACGTGGCCGAGGATCGGCGCCACCAATCCGCGCGCGGCGATGTCGCGCTGGGTTTCGGTGACGCATTCGGCCAGCCGCGAGAGCGGCACACAGACATCCGTGGCGATCGCCTGCACGCCCGGGCGTAGCCCGCGCCCGGCCCAATAGGCGTCATGGCGCGCCTGCCATAGCCGCGTACGGTCCTCGGGCTTGGTCGTCCATTCGAACGGGCCGCCGCCGAGATCGCCCGCAATCTCGCCGAACCGCTCGGACTGTTCGGCGACCCCGGCCGGCGAGCCGTGGAACTCGACGAACAGCATCGGAACCTCGGGCAGCGTGAGCTTGGAATAGAGGTTGGTGGCCTTGACCTGCAGCTCGTCGAGCAGCTCGATGCGCGCCACCGGGATGCCGGACTGGATGGTCGCGATCGCGGCATTGCACGCCGCCTCGACCGATGGGAACGGGCACACGCCGCCCGAGATCGCCTCGGGAATGCCGGTCAGCTTGAGCGTGAGCTCGGTGATCACGCCCAGCGTGCCCTCGGAGCCCACCATCAGCCGGGTGAGGTCGTAACCGGCGGAGGACTTCTTGGCGCGGCGGGCGGTCGTCATGAGCTCGCCGTTCGCCAGCACGACCTTCAATCCGAGCACATTGTCCTTCATGGTGCCGTAGCGCACCGCATTGGTGCCGGAGCAGCGCGTCGCGGCCATGCCCCCGAGCGACGCATCGGCGCCGGGATCGAGCGGGAAGAACAGGCCCTGGTCGCGCAGATGCTCGTTGAGCTGCTTGCGCGTGATGCCGGGCTCGACCACGCAATCAAAGTCCTGCGCGTTCACTGCCAGCACCTTGTTCATGTCGCGGAAATCCACCGACACTCCGCCAAGCGGCGCGTTGATGTGGCCCTCGAGCGATGTGCCGGTGCCGAACGGAATGACCGGCACGCGATGCGCGGCGCAGATGCGCACGATCGCCTGGACGTCGGCGGTGGTCTGCGGAAACACCACCGCGTCGGGCGCCTCGTTTTCGATCCAGGTAGTCGTGTTGGCATGCTGCTCGCGCACCGCCTGCGAGGTCACGAGCCGGTTGCCGAATTGCGCTGCCAGCGCGGCGATGACTGCGTTGACCGCGGCGGGGTCGCGCGGGCTTCGGACCGCTTCCTGCACCGCGGACGTTCCCTGCGCCAATGTCGTCGCCACTGATTGCTCAATAGACCTGGAGATATTTGGTGATGTCGACTTTCTCCGGCACGGTGCCGACCTCGGTCGAGAAGTCGATGAATTTCTGAAACTCGGCCTTGTGCTCGGCGGTCAGGTCGCCTGCCATGAAGTACCGCACCATCGGCACCGTATCGACGACGTCCTCGGGCGTGAGCGTATTCTTGGCGAGATACTTGCGCGCCTCCTGCGGGTTCTCGTTGACGAAGTCGATGCCCTTCTTCCAGACGGCGGCGAAGCGCCGGGCGACATCGGGACGCGCCTTGATGAAGTCGCTGGTGAGGGCACAGCCGGCGGCGAACGCGTTGCCGTTCTCATTGCCCAGGATGTACTTGGTGATCACGCCAGCTTCGAGCGTGCGCGCAACGCCGAGCTTGCGCATGGTCGACGCCTGCGGCTCGAGCGTGTAGCCGGCATCGAAAGTGCCGGCCGTCATGACGTTGACGTGCTGGCTCATGTCGAGCTGGTCGATTGTGTAGTCGCCCTCTTTGAGCCCGGCCTTGGCGAGCACCGCCTTGGCGGCGACGACGTTGGCCGGTCCGGGAGCGGACATGATGCGTGCGCCCTTGAGGTCCTTGAGTGATTCCGCGGAATAGCCTTTGCGGACCACGAACTGCTCCATCTGGTAGGTTTTGTTCTGGCTGTGCACGCCGATATACATGGCGACGCCGGGCTTCTTGAGATTGGCGTTCATCGCCTCGATGGTGACGAGCACGATCGCCGCCTCGATCTGGTTGCTGATCATCGCCGCGATGTTGGGCGGGCCGCCGATCAGCCGGATCGTCTCCGGCTCGATGTTCTGCTCCTTGAAGAACCCGCGCTCGATCGCCACGAAATACGGCAGCGAGGACGCGGTCGGGAACACGCCGACCTTCACCTTGTCCTGCGCGACGGCAGCCGGGCCCGAGCCGACCATCACCGCGGCGACCAGAACCGCGATCGCGCCGAACGTCCTCAACAGCTTTGGCATCGTACCCCTCCGTCCATCTCCGGATCTGACGCGCGACCAGGCGTCGCGGCGTGCCGCTCCCCTCCGAACGGAGACAAGCAGACGAGATCGCGGCGCCACCCTACCCCAATGGAACCCGGCGCTCTAGTTAACCTGCCTTGAGCGCTGGCGAACTCTACCCTTCGATCCAATCCCCACACTTCTGCACCTCGCCGCTCGCTCCCCAGGGCATGATCGGCACCGACGAGGTGGAATTCTTCGGTGAACCTTCAATGATCTTGTCGGAATAGACCATGTAGACCAGCACATTCCGCTTCACGTCGCAGCCGCGCACGATTTGCATCTTCTTGAAGAACAGCGAACGCCGCTGCCGGAACATGTCCTCGCCCTGGGAGAATTTCTGCTTGAAGCGGATCGGCCCGACCTGGCGGCAGGCGAGCGAGATGTCCGAGACCTCCTCGGCCACGCCGATCCATCCCTTCAACCCGCCGCGCTCCGGCACCGTGAAGTGGCACGCAACGCCCTCGACCTCCGGATCGTCGAGGCCGTAGGTCGCCAGCTTGTCGTTCGGGGTGAGCCATTTGAAGACCGTGGAGCGCTTGAAGATGAGGTCGGGCTCATCGGCGGCAGACGCCGGGCACGCCACGGCGATCGACGCCAGTAAGGCGCCACCAAGAGCAAGCGTACGGCACCAGCGGTGGAAGGTAGGCATGTGAGGGAGCTCCCGGCGAGAGGTTCGAAGCATTGCCGGGAGACTTAAGGTCGCCGGACCCGTGCGGCAACGGCGCTCGCGCAAAAGGCGCCCTAGGCCTCGCCTTCGCCATCCGGAGCGGCAACCCGCCTGAGATGCTTCGCCCGGTCCTGCGGTGACCGCCCGCGAACCTCCCCTGCGTTCCAAATTCGATGGCACGCCGTTCAAGCGAAAGCCCGCCCACGCGGGGGCGTGGGCGGGCTTTCGTTCGTGGTCCTTGGCTCGGCGGCCGATCAGGCCGCGGCAACCATCTCGGCCAATTTCCTGCGCGCGTAGAACATCCGCGTCTTCACCGTCGCTTCGGCGACCCCGACGATCTCCGCGACCTCTTTGACCGACTTGTCGTGATAGTAGACGAGGTCGATGACCTCACCGTGCTCCGGCGACAGGCTGGCCAAGGACTGGCGCAGCTGCGCGGCCCGGTCCTTCTTCTGCAGCACGACCTCGGGATTGTCGGCGGGATCCGCGACCGTGGCGGCGACCTGGTCGTCGAGCTCCGCGTCGGTCCGGCGGCGGCGGGCCGAGAGCGCCTTGTAGCGGGCGATCGCCAGCAGCCAGGTCGAAACCGACGAGCGTGCTTCGAAAGCGGCGGCCTGGCGCCACACGTCGAGGAACACCTCGCTCAGCAGGTCCTCGGCGAGCGCCTCGTCGCGCACCAGCCGGAGCAGCCAGCGATAGAGTGCCACCCGGTGTCGGCCGAACAGCGTCCGCATCGCAAGCTGATCGCCGTTGGCGATGCGCCCGATCAACATCTCGTCGGAGGAGGTCTCGCAAGCCGCTGCCTTTGCAGGCGCGGCGGCCGGTCCCGTACGGGTGAAGGCCATATTCATCGTAGTCCCCTTTAGTCACGTCCCATCCAATCAACTCGATCCCGGAAGAAAGGTTGCAGAAAGTTTTGCCGATCAAGCGACCGTGAGGAACTCGCCGTGTTCCCGCCGCAACGGTTAAACACCGCGCTTCGCCTGTTAAATCGGCGCGTCTTGAAGAGGCGGGCCGCACGGTTTGCGGCCGCTCAATCCGTTTGGGCTTCCGAGCGTCGCCGGACCACGTTGCCGACCAGCGACGTCACGCTCGGAACGTCGTTCTCCTGGAACGGAATCGGCCGGCACAGGTCCATGACGATGATGCCGAGCCGGGCCATGCGGTACGAAGCGTAGAGCGCGTCAGCCGCGCTGGTCGCGAGCCGCTCGGTCACCGCGCCGCCGAGATGCTGCACCAGCGAAGCGCTGGCGATATCCACGGCGCCGAGCTTTCCGGCTTCGAGCACGAGCCGGCGCAGCAGGTGGATGGTGGTGGCGGCGGTCGGGCGGTGGCCGTACGAGGCCGCGATCCCGCGCACCATGCGTACCCCGCAGGCGAGAAAGAACACGGCGTCGGTCAAGGCGGTGGGACTGATCGCGGTGATGCCGAACGCGCGCAGCACCGCCGTGCGCACATGCGCCTCGGCACGGTGGTCGAGCGGCTTCATCACCGTGCGCGAGAGAATCTCGATCTGCTGCGCGGTGGAGTGATGAAGCTGGACCTGCCGCTGGAACGACTCGATGGCGGCGGCGATCTCCCGCTCGCGTGGGACCACGGCGAGCACGTCGGCGATCGCGCGGCGCGCGTCGGCCGGCGGTACGTGCTGGTCGGCAAAGCGGCGATGGATGGTCTCGACGTTCTTGAGGCGGAACAGGCTGCCCAATTCGCGCGCGATCACCGCGCCGGCGCCGGCGACACCGGCGCTGATCGCGACCGCGGCCATGACCCCCAGCGGGGCGCTGCGCTCGAAGGCCGCCGAAACCCAGGCCGCGGCGTCGACCACGAGCCAGCCGACGAAGAACACCGCGACGCTCGCGAGCCCGAACGTGATCACCCCATCGCGGCGGCGCACCGGCGGCGGCGCGGCCACCACCACCGACCGCTCGGTCGGCGTCACCGGTTCGGTTCGCTCGGTGGCGATCACCTGCGGCCCGATCGGGCGCGGCCCCACGATCTCGTCTGCCGCGTCGATCTCGATCACGCGCGCGGTGATCGGCGGCCGGCGGTCGGATTGATCCGTCATCGCAACCGGTCTCCCAGCAGGAACTCGAGCGCCAGGTCGAGATTGATGTGCGCGATCCCGTCGATCGGCGATGGATCGATGGCGGGCGGCTCGAACACCGGCACGTTGAGGAACGGCGAGCCCCAGGCGTCTGCGCGCGGCGGACGGATCGGAACGTTGCCGACGAAGAATTTCGCCTGCTTCGTTCCACCCACAGGTCGGCCAACCACGACCTGCAGGCGCTGGCCCTCGATCTCCTGGGTGTCCTCCGCGGTCGAGATGACCGACGCAAGCGCCGTCACCTCGAACTGGGCGTTGCTGCTCTTGACTTCGATCGCAGGGAAAGCGGCCATGTTTCGCAACAACGCCGCAAGATGGTCGCGCTGGATGTCGGGCACATGATCCGCCTTGGTGGCGGCGAACAGGACCTTGTCGATGTGCGGCCCGAGCAGCAGCTTGGAGAGAATGCCGCCGTGACCGTAGCGGAAGCTCTCCAGGATGGTATCGAGCGCGAGCCGCGTGTCGTCGAAGGCGTCGCGGCCCGCCAGCAGCGCGCGCAGCACGTCGACCAGCACGATCTGGCGTGAATAGTTGCGGAAGTGATCGTGGTAGAACGGGGCGACCGCTTCTTGCTTGTACGTTTCGAAGCGCTCCGCCATCAGCGCGCCGAGCGTGTGGGGCGCGAACACGCCGTGCTCGCGCACGTCGATCGGCGCGAACCACAAATAGGGCACATCGCCGAGCGATCCCGGACAGAGGAAACGACCCGGCTGCAGGAAGCTCAAGCCATGGCGGTCGCGGGCATTGATGAGGTAGGCGCAATAAAGGTCATGCGCCTGCTTCGCCACCTCTTCGCTGGCGACCTCCTCGGCCCGGTGCTGCCCGAGAAACGCGAGAAACTCGCCGCTGATCTCGGCCCGGACGCCTTTTCGCATCAGACGCAGCGTGGCGCGCGACCAATCGGCATAGCTTTGCCCCAGCAGCGGGAGATCGAGCAGCCATTCGCCGGGGTAATCGACGATCCGGATCGTCAGGCTGGCGGGGTTGCCGGTGATCTCGCTCAGCAGCCGCCCCATCGTATTGGCCGGCGCGAAGCGGACTTCGATCCCGATCTCGCTGAGATCGGCGGTACGTTGCGGCCAATCCGGGATCGCCATCTTCTCGATATTGCCGAGATAGGGAAACTGCGGCAGCCGGTTCGCCCTCGGTCCCTCGAGATGCGCGGCGAGCAGGCGGCGCTCGCCCACCACGTTGAGCAGCGGCATCCGGTTGGGATTGTGCAGGGAGCTGAGCAGATTGTGGATCAGGCTGGTGATGAACACGGTCTTGCCCGAGCGGCTGAGCCCGGTCACCGCGAGCCAGACGGTCGCGCCGCCGGCCAGGTCGCTAAGATTGCCGGCCAGCCGCTCGGACGCCTGCACAACGATCGGCGGCAGCCAACTCAAATTCACCATGGGTGTCATGCGTCTGGCATCTCGTGTCCCGGTTCCAAGTGGCCCCAAAGTCCGTCGGCCGCAAGTGCCGGCAAGCAGTGGCCGGCAAAGTGGACGCCCGCCGCGCCGGCGTCGTACGATCGACGGATGCTCGACCGGCTCGATCTGGAACCCGTATTCTTCGCCCCGTTCGTCTCCTCGGTGATGACCGTCGAGCCGGCCTGGATCGACTACAACGGCCATCTCAACATGGCCTATTACAACGTGCTGTTCGACCGCGCGGTGGACGAGGCCTTCGAGCTCCTTGGCTGCGGCCTCGACTACGTCAGGACCCGCAAGCATTCCTGTTTCACCGCCGAGGTGCATGTGCGCTATCTGCGCGAGTTGCACGCCGGCGATCCGGTGCGGGTGACGTTCCAGTTGCTCGATTACGACGCCAAGCGCATGCACTATTTTGAGCAGCTCTTTCATGCCTCCGATGGCTGGGTCTCGGCCACCTCGGAGAACATGTCGCTGCATGTCGACATGGCGGCGGGCAAGACCGCGCCCTTCCCCGAGGAGGTCGCAGGCTGCCTCGCGCGCATGCAGGCCGCACACCGCTGCCTGCCCCGTCCGGAGGCCGCCGGCCGCCGCATTGGGATGCCGTAGGGCGCCGGCGCGAGACCTCACCGCCCTTTCGCTCAGGTCTGTTTCTCTTGGGCGCGTTTCGAGCCGCTCCGGCGGAACGAGTTCGGGTGCTCGATGATTGATGTCATCAGCGACATCGCCTCGCACCCTTCTTCATCGGACACCGGAGTTTCAGATGGCCAGCAAGACGCGGAAAGGCGCCAACGCGCGCGCGAAAACGGGGAATGGCGGGGAGACGCACCAGAATGCCGGCGGTCCGGAGCAATGGCTGACGACGAACCAGGGAACGCCGATCTCCGACAATCAGAATTCGCTCAAGAGCGGCGAGCGGGGCCCGAGCCTGCTCGAAGATTTCATCCTGCGCGAGAAGATCACCCATTTCGACCATGAGCGCATCCCCGAGCGCATCGTGCATGCGCGCGGCTCCGGGGCGCATGGCTACTTCCAGCCGACGAAATCGCTCGCCAAGTTCACCAAGGCGGCCTTCCTGCAGGACCCGAAGAAGAAGACCGAGGTCTTCGTACGCTTCTCCACCGTCGCCGGCGGCGCCGGATCGGTCGACCTGCCGCGCGACGTGCGCGGCTTCGCCGTCAAGTTCTATACCGAGGAAGGCAACTTCGATCTGGTCGGCAACAACATCCCGGTGTTCTTCATCCAGGATGCCATCAAGTTTCCGGACCTCATCCACTCCGTGAAGATGGAGCCCGACCGCGGCTACCCGCAGGCCGGCTCGGCGCACGACACGTTCTGGGATTTCGCGTCGCTGATGCCCGAGAGCATGCACATGCTGATGTGGGCGATGTCGGATCGCGCCATCCCGCGTTCGTACCGCATGATCGAAGGCTTCGGCGTGCATACGTTCCGCCTCGTCGACGCCAAGGACAAATCGACATTCGTGAAGTTCCACTGGCGGCCGGTCGCCGGCGCCGCTTCGGTGCTTTGGGACGAGGCGTGCAAAATCAGCGGCGCCGATCCTGATTTCCATCGCCGCGACCTGTTCGATGCGATCGCGCGCCGCGATTTCCCCGAGTGGGAGTTCTGCATTCAGGCCTTCGACCAGAAGACCGCCGACGCGTTCGAGTTCGACGTGCTCGACGCCACCAAACTGATCCCCGAGGAAGACATCCCGCTCGAGGTCATCGGCAAGATGGTGCTCAATCGCAACGTCGACAACTTCTTCGCCGAGACCGAGCAGGTCGCCTTCCACCCCGGCCACGTGGTGCCGGGCATCGACTTCACCAACGACCCGCTGCTGCAGGGCCGGCTGTTCTCCTACACCGATACTCAGCTCATCCGGCTCGGCGGGCCGAATTTCCACGAGCTCGAGATCAACCGGCCGCGCTGCCCGATGCGCAACTTCCAGCGCGACGGCGTCAAGCGCCAGAACGTTCCGACCGGGCGCGTCGCCTACGAGCCGAACAGCCTCGATCCGGCCGGGCCGCGCGAGAGCGCCGAACGCGGCTTTGCGACCTACGCGGAGCAGGAGTCGGGCGACAAGCAGCGCATCCGCCCCGAGAGCTTCGCCGATCACTACAGCCAGGCCCGGCAGTTCTTCCGCTCGATGAGCGAGCCGGAGCAGCGCCACATCATCAGCGCCTTCGCCTTCGAGCTTGGCAAGGTCGAGACCGTGGCGATCCGCAAGCGCATGCTCGGCCATCTGATGATCATCGAGCGGCCATTGGGCGCCGCGGTCGAAGAAGCGCTGGGCATGGTGGGCGAAGCCGAACGGCTCACGCCGGCGCGGGCTCCGATCGATCTCGACGAGTCGCCCGCCCTGAGCCTGATCAAGAAGGCGAAGCCGACGCTGCGAGGCCGCAAGGTCGGCGCGCTGATCACCGACGGCGTGGACGACGGCGTGCTTGATGCGCTCCGCAGCGCGGTCGAGAAGGAAGGCGCCGTGTTCGCGATCGTGGCGCCGAAGATCGGCGGCGTGAAGACCGCCAAAGGCAAACGGGTTGCGGCCGACCACGCGCTCTCGAGCGGGCCCTCGATCTTCTTCGACGCGGTCGCGCTCCTGCCCTCGACGAAGGGGGCGGAGCTGCTCGCGCGCGAGGCCGCCGCAATCGACTGGGTGCGCGACGCCTTCGGGCATCTCAAGGTGATCGGCACGGTGGAGGCCGCCGGGCCGATCCTCGAGAAGGCGGCGGTGGAGGAGGACGCCGGCGTCGTCGATCTTGCCGGCCGCGGCGGGGTCAAGATCTTCATCGAAGCGGCCAGGCGTCAGCGCGTCTGGGAGCGCGAGCCGACGCTGCGCACGCCTGGGTAAGTACGGTCGTTGTTCCCGGCCGGCGCGACCGGGCGAGCGGCCAAGCCGCGGTGCTGACGTTCTAATTTCGCTTGCGTGGGGCGTGAAGCTCGCGCGCGAAGCGTGTTGCTGGTGCTGCGCCGCGTGATGCCGACGCCGAACCCCTCCCCATTTGCCCGTGCGAGTGCCATCTTAGCCCGAGATTCGCCGCGACCCGCGGCGCGCCGGCCCGAGCCGCCGGCCCCATCACGGAAACGGAATGGCCGAACCGGGCAAATCGCCACGTGACGACAGTGCCGTGCCGCCGCTGCCGCGACCCGGCGGGATCGCGGACCGGGCGCGCGCCGCCGCGGGCGCGCCGTATCTCAACGATCGCAACCCGGAGCAGCGGCTGGCGGTGGAGACGCTCGACGGGCCGGTGCTGGTGCTCGCCGGCGCGGGGACCGGCAAGACCCGCGTGCTGACCACGCGCATCGCGCACATCCTCGCGACCGGACGCGCCCGGCCGAACGAGATCCTCGCGGTCACCTTCACCAACAAGGCCGCACGCGAGATGAAGCTGCGCGTCGGCACCATGGTCGGACAGATCGTGGAGGGCATGCCGTGGCTCGGCACCTTCCATTCGATCGGCGTGAAGATCATCCGCCGCCACGCCGAGTTGGTGGGCCTGAAGCCCGACTTCACCATCCTCGACGTCGACGACCAGATTCGCTTGCTCAAGCAGTTGCTGGCGGCTGAAGGCATCGACGAGAAGCGCTGGCCCGCGCGCGTGCTCGCCGGCCTGATCGATAGCTGGAAGAACCGCGGCCTCACCCCCGACCAGGTTCCCGCCGGGGAAGCCGCGAGCTTCGCCGGCGGCAAAGGCAAGAAGCTCTATGTGGCCTTCCAGGAACGGCTGAAGGTGCTCAACGCCGCCGATTTCGGCGACCTGCTGCTCGAATGCATCCGGCTGTTCCGCGAGCAGCCCGAGGTGCTGCGTCAGTATCAGGGCCGCTTCCGCTACATTCTGGTGGACGAGTATCAGGACACGAACGTGGCGCAGTATCTGTGGCTGCGCCTGCTGGGGCAGAATACGGCTGGCGCGGCACGTTCCGACGTCATTCCGGGGCGCGCTGAAGGCGCGAGCCCGGAATCCATAACCACGGACAGCGATGATGGATTCCGGGCTCGCGGGCTTGCGCCCGCGCCACGGAATGACGCAGATGCGACGCTCCCCGCTGCGCGCACGCTCAAGAACATCTGCTGCGTCGGCGACGACGACCAGTCGATCTACGGCTGGCGCGGCGCCGAGGTCGACAACATCCTGCGCTTCGAGCACGACTTTCCCGGCGCCAAGGT
>Ga0207691_10001240_pt1 | contig 25452 bp, 19 predicted proteins | sample KBSM13metaG_FD_184327 | JGI IMG/M metagenome (GOLD analysis project Ga0207691, IMG submission 184327) | Miscanthus rhizosphere microbial communities from Kellogg Biological Station, Michigan, USA - KBS M1-3 metaG (SPAdes) (version 2) | ecosystem: Host-associated > Plants > Roots > Rhizosphere >...
GCCGCGGCGCCTGCGTCCTCGAAAACCGTCCCCGCCAGGACGCTCGGCCCTGCGATCGCGGAGGCCGTGCGCCGCGTCCATCCTGCCCTCGTCGCGGCCGAGATCCGTCCGATGGAAGGGCTCGTCTCGGAGTCCGTCGCGGGCTCGCGCTTCCAGGCGGCGCTGCTCTCCTCGTTTGCGGCCCTCGCCCTCCTGCTCTCGGCGCTCGGGTTGTACGGACTCGTCTCCTACGGCGCCGCGCTGCGCCGGCGCGAGATCGGCATCCGCATCGCCCTCGGCGCGCGCGGACGCCAGATCTTCGGGCTCGTGACCGGAGGCGGCGTGAAGCTCGTGCTGCTCGGCCTGGGGATTGGAACCGCGGCCGCGCTCGCCGCGACGCGTCTTCTCGAAAGCCTGCTCTTCGAGGTCCGGCCGACGGATCCGGCGACGTACGCGGGCATCGCGGCGATCATGCTCGCGGCGGGCGCCCTCGCCGGCGCGATCCCGGCGCGGAAGGCCTCGAAGATCGACCCGATCGAAGCCTTGCGGACCGACTAACGCATGCAATGACGGAGGAGATCCCATGAACACGCTCGGGCAGGATCTGCGCTACGCCCTGAGAATGCTTCGCAAGAATCCGGGCTTCGCCGCTGTCGCCATCGGGACGCTGGCGCTCGGGATCGGCGCCAACGCGGCCATCTTCTCGGTCGTGAACGCCGTCCTCTTGCGGCCGCTGCCCTTCGCCAGGCCCGGGGAGCTCGTGCGCATCACCTCGGACTTCGTGAAGCGCGGCGGGGTCGACGTCGGCCTTTCCGCTCCCGAGATGTTCGACTACCGCGAACGCTCCGGGGCCTTCACCGCGATCTCGGGGTTGTACCGCATCAACGCGAACGTGACCGGAGGCGACCGCCCCGAGCGCGTGGAAGTGCTGCTGATGGACGTCAACTATTTCGACATCCTCGGCGTGAAGCAGGCCCAGGTCGGACGGCTCTTCGAGAAGAAGGATTACGACGCCGGGATTGCCGACGTCGTGGTGCTCTCGGACGGGTTCTGGCGGCGGCGCTACGGCGCGGACCCCAACGTCGTCGGCAAGCCGCTGCGGATCGACGACGATCTGTGCACCATCATCGGCGTGGCGCCCCGCGGCTTCCGCCATCCCGGACGCGCCATCGAGACCGAAGTCGAGGTGTGGGCGCCGTCCGGCTGGCTCGGCGCGCCATTCCAGGGGCCCAACCGCAAGGCCTACTTCCTTCAGGGAGGACTGGCCCGGCTCGCTCCGGGCGTCACGGTCGAGGCGGCGCAGAAGCGGCTCGACGTGCTCGCCGCCGAGCTCCGCAAGGAATTCGCGGGCGACTATCCCGAAGCCGACGGATGGGCGCCCCGCGTTCTGCCGCTCCAGGACGATCTCGTCGGGCGAGTGCGTCCCGTGCTGGTGACGCTTCTGGCCGCAGTCGGCTTCGTCCTGCTCATCGCGTGCGCCAACGTCGCGAATCTCTTCCTCGCGAAAGCGTCCTCGCGCCGCCGCGAGATCGCCGTGAGGCAGGCCCTCGGCGCCGGGCGCGGCCGGCTGATCCGCCAGCTCCTGACGGAGAGCATGGTCGTGGCTCTCATCGGCGGGGCGCTCGGGCTCTTCCTGGCCGCTTTCGGCGTCGACCTCCTCACGCGCATGCTGCCATCCAGCCTGCCGCGACTGGCCGAGGTCGGACTCGATCCCCGCGTTCTCGGGTTCGCGCTGATCGCCTCGTGCCTCACCGGCATCCTCTTCGGCCTGGCTCCCGCGTTCCAGGGAACGAGCTCGCGTCCCGGCGCTTCCCTGAACGACAGCTCGCGCGGTGCTTCGAGCCGCGGCGGCCGGCGCATCCGTTCCGCCCTCGTCGTCAGCGAGTTTGCGCTCGCCCTCGTCCTGCTCGTGGCCGCGGGCCTCCTGGTCCGCACGCTCTGGCGCCTCCAGCGTGTCGAAGCCGGGTTCGACCCGAAGGGCGTCACCACGGCGGGAGTGTGGTTGCCGCAGCCGGACATCCGCGAGACCGGCCGCTACTTCACGCCCGCGCAGCAGATGGCGTTCTTCAAGCGCGCGATCGAGCGCATCGGCGCGCTTCCCGAGATCGCCTCGGCCGCCGGAGCGACCCGCGTCCCCTTCGGCAACGGCCGATCGCGCGCGCGCCTGCAGGTCGAGGGCCGGGACCCGGACCAGGGCGGCACCGTGATCTCCGAAGCCTCGGGCGTCAGCATCGGGTATTTCGACACGCTCCGCATCCCGCTCAAGCGGGGGCGCGCATTCACCGAGCACGACGACGCGCAGGGCGCGCCGGTCGCAATGGTGAGCGAGGCCTTCGTCCGGCAGTTCTTCCCGGGCGAGGACCCCATCGGCAAGCGCGTGCGGCCCGCGAACGCCCAGCCTCAGGCGCGCGTATCGGCCGACGGGCAGCTCATGAACACGATTCCCTGGATGACGATCGTCGGCGTCGTGGGCGACGTGAAGACCGAATCGCTGGCGCTCGACGACCGCCCGATGTTCTACCGGCCGATGCTGCAGGCGGTCAGCCCGGACTTCACGTTCGTCGTGCGCGGCCGTGCGCCGGCGGCGTCGCTGGCGACCGCTCTGGATGCCACGGTCCGCGGCCTCGATGCGGAGCTGCCCATTTACGGTGTCCGATCGATCGACGACGCCATGGCCGCGACCTTCGCCGAGCGCCGGTCCGCCATGCAGCTCCTGGCGATCTTCGCCGTCGCCGCCCTGCTCCTGTCGGCCATCGGCGTGTACGGCGTCATCGCCTACAGCGTCTCGCAGCGAACGCGCGAGATCGGGATCCGCATGGCCCTCGGCGCGCGGCCCGTCGACGTCCGGCGCATGCTGCTCGTCGAGGGGGGACGGCTCGCGGGCGCCGGAGTGCTCCTGGGCCTCGCGGGCGCCCTCGTCGTGACCCGGGCGATCGGCTCCCTCCTCTACGGCGTCTCTCCCCGCGACCCGTGGACCTTCGCGTCGGTTCCGGCCGTGCTCGCGGCAGTGGCCCTGGCGGCCTGTTTCTTTCCCGCGCTGCGCGCGAGTCGCGTCGACCCGACGACGGCGCTCCGGAGCGAATGAGCACCGCGTCCGGCCGGTGGTAGATTCCTGCCCGTGCCTGATAAAGACGCCGACAAGGGCGCCGAGCCCGCCGAGAAGGTCGCGAAAACCGACGAGGAATGGCGCTCGTCCCTGAGCCCCGAGCAGTACCGGGTCCTGCGCGAGAAGGGCACCGAACGGGCGTTCACGGGAAAGTACTGGAACCACCACGATCCGGGCGTGTACGCCTGCGCGGCCTGCGGCAACCCCCTCTTCGACTCGCAGACCAAGTTCGAATCCGGCACCGGGTGGCCGAGCTTCACGGCTCCCGCCGCGCCCGCGAGCGTGAAGACGCACGAGGACAATAGCGCCTTCCTGTCGCGGACCGAGGTTCTCTGCCGCCGCTGCGACTCGCACCTGGGGCACGTCTTCGACGACGGGCCGGAGCCGACCGGTTTGCGCTACTGCATGAACTCGGCCGCGCTCGCATTCAAGCCGCGGTGACCGTTTGCGGCCGCGCGTCCTGATCGCCGACGACCAGCGCGACGTCCTCGAGGCCCTGAGGCTGCTCCTGAAGGGCGAGGGCATCGAGTGCGAGACCGCGAGCTCCCCGGCCGGAGTCCTCGCGGCTCTCGAGGCCCGGGAGCGAGACGCGGCCCTCATCGATCTGAACTACACGCGCGACACGACCTCCGGCCAGGAGGGCCTGGACCTGCTCGCCCGCATTCAGGAAATCGACCCGAGCCTGCCCGTAATCGTCATGACCGCGTGGGGGACCGTGGATCTCGCTGTGGAAGCGATGCGGCAGGGCGCGCGAGACTTCGTCCAGAAACCTTGGGACAACGCGCGACTGCTCACGACGCTTCGGACGCAGATCGCTCTCGGAAGCGCGATCCGCCAGGGCCAGCGCCTCGAGGCCGAGAACCGGATCCTGCGCCACGAGGGCGCGCCGCCGATGATCGCCGAATCGCCCGCCATGCGGCCCCTGCTGGACGTCATCGCCCGCGTCGGCCCCTCCGATGCGGCCGTGCTCATCACCGGCGAGAACGGCACCGGCAAGAGCCTCATCGCGCGCTCCCTCCACGCCGCCTCGCCGAGGGCGGCGCGGCCCTTCCTGACGTTGAACGCCGGGGGGATTTCGGAAGGCGTCTTCGAGAGCGAGCTCTTCGGCCACGTCAAGGGCGCCTTCACCGACGCGCGCGCGGATCGCGTCGGCCGCTTCGAGCTCGCCGACGGCGGCGCCCTCTTCCTCGACGAGATCGGCAACGTCCCGGCGAGCCAGCAGGGCAAGCTCCTCCGCGTCCTCGAGACCGGGGAGTTCGAGCGGGTCGGCTCTTCGAGGACGCGGCGCTGCGACGTCCGGATCCTCTCGGCGACCAACGCCGACCTTCAGGCCGAAGTGGCCGCGGGACGGTTCCGCCAGGACCTCCTCTTCCGCCTCAACACGATCGAGATCCACGTGCCTCCCCTCCGCGAGCGCCCCGAGGACATTCCCCTGCTCGCCCGGCATTTCCTGGCGAGCCATGCCGGGCGCTACCGCAAGAAGATCGCCGGCTTCGAGCCGGCGGCCATGGAGGCGCTGCTCGCGCACCGCTGGCCCGGGAACGTGCGGGAGCTCGACCACGCCGTCGAACGCGCCGTCCTCATGACGACCGGCGGAGCGATCCGAGCGGGCGATCTGGCCCTCAAGCGCGGCGGCGACGCCGCGCGCCTGGAAGACCTCTCGCTCGAGGAAGTCGAGAACCTGCTGGTCCGCAAGGCCATGGACCGCTTCGCCGGCAACGTCAGCCAGGCCGCACGGGCGCTCGGCCTCTCGCGCAGCGCCCTGTACCGGCGGCTCGAGAAACACGGACAATAGGGGCCGTTGAGGTCCAGGACGGGTTTCTCGTTTCCATGAAGCGGCTGACCCACGATCGCCGGGTGTTCCTCCTCGCCGCGGCGGCCGCGCTGCCCGCGATGGCGACGTCTCTCGTTCTGCTCTGGACCGGCGACTTCACTCCCAAGCTCCGCTGGACGCTGACCGCCCTGATCGTCGGAGGGTTCCTGGCCTTCACGCAGGCGCTGCGCGAGCGGGTCGTCCGGCCGCTCCAGACCGTTTCGAATCTGCTCGCCGCGATGCGCGAGGACGACTTCTCGATCCGGGCGCGCGGGGCCGGAGCCGACGATCCTCTCGGCGAAGTGCTCCTCGAGGTCAATGCTCTCGCGGCCACGCTCCGCGAGCAGCGCCTCGGAGCGATCGAGGCCAGCGCTCTGCTTTCGAAGGTCATGGCCGAGATCGACGTGGCCGTCTTCGCGTTCGACCAGGACGGACAGCTCAAGCTCGTCAACCGCTTCGGGGAGACGCTCCTCGGTCAGCCCGAGCCGCGGCTGCGCGGGCGGCGCGCCGAAGACGTGGGCCTCGCTCCGTTCCTCGAGCCGGATGCGCCCCAGATCCGTGAGGCGACCTTCCCGGGCGGCGCGGGCCGCTGGGAGGTCCGCACCAGCACGTTCCGACTGGGAGGCGCGCCCCACGAGCTCCTCGTCCTGGCGGACGTGAGCCGCCCGCTGCGCGAGGAGGAACGGCAGGCCTGGCAGCGGCTGATCCGCGTGCTCGGCCACGAGCTCAACAACTCGCTCGCCCCGATCCAGTCCATCGCGGGCAGCCTCCAGCGGCTGGCCGGCCAGGGCGGACCGCCCGAGGACTTCCGCGAAGACCTGCGGCGCGGCCTCTCGGTCATCGCGGCGCGCGCCGAGGCGTTGTCCCGGTTCACGACCGCCTACGCGAAGCTCGCGCGCCTGCCGCCGCCCTCGCCCGCGCCGGTCGACGTCGGCGGCCTGCTCACACGGGTCGCGAGCCTGGAAACGCGTCTGGCCGTGGGGGTCATACCGGGTCCGTCGACGGTCGTTCGGGCGGACGCCGACCAGATCGAGCAGCTCCTGATCAACCTCGTGCGCAACGCCGCCGACGCCGCGCTCGAGACGAAGGGCGGCGTGGCCCTCGGCTGGAAACGCGGAGCGCGTCAGCTCGAGATCTGGGTCGCCGACGACGGTCCCGGCTTGCCCACGACCGGAAACCTGTTCGTTCCGTTCTTCACGACGAAGCCCGGAGGCTCGGGCATCGGTCTCGTGCTCTCGCGCCAGATCGCCGAAGCTCACGGCGGCAGCCTCTCGCTCGAGAACCGGCGCGGCCATCACGGATCGATCGCCCGTCTTCGCCTGCCGCTCGCCCCGGCCGCATGAGATACGCCGAGCACCCCGTCGGCCCGGCGCTCGCGGAGCGGATCGAGTGCATCTGGATCGCCGAGGACGCGGACGCCGCGCCGACGGCGCCCGAGCGGGTCCTGCCCGACGGCTGCCTGGAATGGATCTTCCACCTCGGAAGCCCGTACGCCGACGGCTCGGGACGTCCTCAGGCCACGAGCTTTCTCGCGAGCCCGACGACCGGCCCCCTCGAGATCGCTCCGACCGGTCCGGTCTCGACGATGGGCGTCCGGTTCCGGCCGGGCGGGGCGCGAGGGCTTCTGCCGCCGCTGAGCCTCTTTCACGGCGCGTTTCCGACGCCCGAGGAAGCCTGGGACGGCGAGGGCCGGCGCGCACAGGAAGAGGTCGGAAACGCGCCGGGCTTTCGAGCGCGGCGAGCGGTCGTGGAGAGGTTTCTCGAGAAACGGCTGGAACGCGCTCGCGCGTCGAGCTCGAGGTTGCCGGCGGCCGTGAGTCTCGTCCTCGCGCGGCGGGGCCGGCTTCCGGTCGGCCGGATCGCCGAGCGTGTCGGCTGCAGTCGTCGGCAGCTCGAGCGCGAGTTCGCCGAGGGCGTGGGCCTTTCGCCGAAGGAGCTCTCCCGCATCGCGCGATTCCAGAACGTGCTCCGGCTCGCGGGCAGGAATCCCGCCGCGGGATGGGCGGATCTCGCCGCGCGCTGCGGCTATGCCGACCAGGCGCACCTGGTCCGGGAGTTCCGGGCCTTTTCCGGCGCGACACCGACCTCGTCCAAAGAGGAGACTCACGGAGCGCTCGCCCGCTACTTCATCGACCCGGCGAGGCTCGACACGCTGCTCTCCTCTTCGAGCTTGGGGCGCGCGGCCACACCCGAACCTGCGCCTGTCGCGTTTCTTCAAGACCCGGCCGGCGCGCCCGTCTAGATTCCGGCTCAGGAGGATTCGATGCTCAACGCCCTCTTCGTGCTCGGACTCGTGCTCGCCCCGCCGCCTCCGCCGACGGACGTTGCGACGCTCTCCTGGATGAGTGGCCGCTGGGCCGGCTCGCAGGACGGCATGGAATCGGAAGAAGTCTGGACGTCGGCGAAGGGAGGATCGCTCCTCGGCATCCATCGGGACATCCAGGGCGGCCGGACCGTCTCGTACGAGTTCTTCCGGATCGAAGTCGTCCCCGAGGGCCTGACCTACTTCGCGAGCCCGCAGGGCCGCCCGGCCACGCCCTTCCGAGCGATCGAGAACTCCAAAAGCCGCGCCGTCTTCGAGAACAAGAAGCACGACTTCCCGACGCGGATCCTCTACTGGCTGGGCGAGGACGGAAAACTCCACGCGCGCATCGAGGGCACGCTCCGCGGTCAGCCGGCGAGCGAGGAGTGGTCGTGGAGCCGCGAGCCCTGAGGCCTGAGGCCTGAGCCGCATCGGGCGGCTCGGGGAAGGCCCGGGACCGTCCCGAATTTCCCCTGATTCGTCCCCGATCCGGTCCTGACAATCCGCCGGCCATTGCGGGCCCGGGGCTTCTCGGGTTTTTCTGGGGCGTGATACGGGCCCGTTTGGGACTTGCGGTGCTGCTGGCGCTCGCCGCATGCCAGGTTTTCGGCCTCGATCCGTCGATGCCCCTGTCGCAGTACGGTCACGACGCGTGGACCAGCGATTCGGGGCTCCCGCAGAACTCCATCACGACGATCCTTCAGACTCACGACGGCTATCTCTGGCTGGGCACGCAGGAAGGCCTCGTCCGCTTCGACGGAGTGCGCTTCACCGTCTTCGACACCCGCAACACCCCCGCGATGAACGACGACTGGGTCCAGGCCCTGCTCGAGTCGCGCGACGGCACGCTCTGGATCGGCACGGTGACGGGCCTCGCCCGATACAAGAAAGGCGAATTCCTGCCGCCGCTGACCGGCGGACTCGAGAGCGCCATCGTGACCGCTCTCCTCGAAAAGCGCGACGGCAGCGTCTGGATCGCCTCGAGCCTCGGCATCACGCGCATGGACGCAGCGGGGATGCACACCTATTCCACGGACGCCGGCCTGACCGGCGGGCGCGTGAATGCTCTGGCGGAAGACGCCGAGGGCTACCTGTGGGCCGGAGGCCCATGGGGCGCGGCCCGATTCGAGAGCGCGAACGGCCGCTTCCAGCTCTGGACGGTTCGGGACGGGTTTCCGGGCGTCGTGCTGACGCTGCTGCCGGACACCGATACGGCGGGCTTCTGGGCCGGCACGGCACGCGGCCTCGTGCGCGTCGAGGGCGGCGTCACCCGGCTCTACGGCGCCGCGGAGGGACTCACCCACCCGTTCGTGCGGGCCCTCGCACGCGATCGCCATGGCAACCTCTGGGTCGCGACCGATGGGGGCCTCTTCCGTTTCCGCGACGGGCGGTTCGTGCGCTACGGGGAGTCCGAAGGGGTTTCCTCCAACCGCATCCTCTCGCTTCTCGAAGATCGCGAAGGCAGCCTCTGGGTCGGGACGTCCGACGGCGGCCTCGACCGGTTTCGCGAGCAGCGCATCGCCACCTACACCGCGAGCGAGGGACTCTCGGATGGCAAGGTGTGGTCGGTCTTCGAGGACAGCCGCGGCATCCTCTGGGCGGGCACCGCCGAAGGCGTCCTCAACCGCCTTGCTCCCGGCAGCGACCGGTTCGAACCGGTGGCTTCGGTGGGCGCGTCCATCATGGCGATCGCGGAAGACGCGCGCGGAGGCCTGTGGATCGGGACGCGCGGCGCCGGCCTCGCGCACCTCGAGGGCGCGCGCCTGCGCCGATACACGGCGGCCGACGGCCTGTCGGGGAACTGGGTCTCGACGGTCCTCGTGGACCGGCGCGGCGCGGTCTGGGCAGGCACGATGGGATCCGGCGTCAACCGTTTCGAGAACGGAAAGTGGACGAACTACCGACGCGCCGACGGCCTCGGCGCGGACGCGGTCTTTTCCCTCTTCGAGGATCGCGCCGGCGATCTCTGGATCGGCACCTTCGGAGGCGGCGTGACGCGCCTTTCGGAGGGGCGCTTCCAGACGTTCACGACGAAGGACGGGTTGCCGCACGACGTCGTCGTGTCGACATTCCAGGACTCGGAGGGCACCTACTGGTTCTCGACGCGCGGCGGCCTCGCGCGTTTCCGCGACGGGCGGTTCACGAGCTACCGGCAGAAGGAAGGCGTCTTCCACGACGCGACGCAGCGCGCCCTCGAGGACGGCCGCGGGAACCTCTGGCTGGCGAGCAACCGCGGCATCTCCCGCGTGTCCCTGGCCGAGCTTGCCGCAGCCGCTCGTGCCCCCGGTCCCATCGCCGGCATCACGTTCGCGACGGCGACGTCGATGATCCTCGCCGAGTGCAACAACGCCCAGCACGGCGCCTGGAAGGGCCGGGACGGCCGCCTCTGGTTCGCCACCGTCAAGGGACTCGTGATGGCCGACCCCGCCCGCATCGAGATGAATCCGCTGCCTCCGCCGGTGGTCATCGAGCAGATCCGCGCCGACGGCCAGGTCCTGCCTTCCTCCGGCCCGCTGCGGCTGCCGCCGGGGGTTCGGCGGCTCGAGTTCGCGTACACGGCCCTCGCGTTCCGCAATCCCCGGGCGGTGCGCTTCCGCTATCGGCTCGAGGGCTTCGAGAAGGAATGGGTCGACGCGGGCCCGCGCCGGACGGCCTACTACACGAACCTTCCTCCCGGCCGCTACCGCTTCCGGGTCCGCGCCGCCAACGAGGACGGCGTCTGGAACGAGACCGGAGCCGCCAGCGATCTCGTCCTCGAGCAGCGGCTCGACCAGACCGTGTGGTTCCGGACTCTGGTTCTCGCCGCGCTGGCCGCGGGCGGAATCGCCCTCTATCGCCTCCGCATGCGGAGGCTCGCCGTCCGCGAGCGCCTCCGGACGGCGCTTCTCGAGGCGCAGCTGGACGCCCTGCAATTCCAGCTCCGGCCGCACTTCCTCTTCAACACCCTCAACAGCATCCTGCCGCTCGTGGGCAAGGATCCCGAGCGGGCGAGGCAGATGGTCGTGCGCCTGGGAGAGCTCCTCCGCCTCTCGCTCCGATCCGAGGACACGCCGCTCGTCACGCTCGAAGAGGAGATCGGGATCCTCGAAAAATACCTCTCGATCGAGCAGGTCCGGTTCCGCGACCGCCTGGACGTGTCGATCGCGATCGATCCGCAGGTGGCCTCGGCCCGGGTGCCGAGCTTCCTCCTCCAGCCGCTGGTCGAGAACGCCATCAAGCACGGGCTGCCCGGCCGAGGCGCGCGCGGAACGATCTCCATCCGGGCGTCCTCGGAGAACGGCGACCTCACCGTGACGGTGCGGGACAACGGCCCGGGGCCGCGCGCCAGCACGATCGACACGTCGAGCGGCATCGGGTTGCGCAACACGCGGCGCCGTCTGGACGCGCTCTATCCCGGCCGTCACAGTCTGGACCTCGTGGCCGCGGAGGGCGGGGGCGCGGAGGTCCGGGTGCGAATCCCCCTGTCTCTCTCACGGCCCGCGCCCGCGGCGAACACCGCGCCGGCCGCGACGGCGGCCGCAATCCCGCGCGCGTCCTAGGTCTTCGGAGACTCCTCGGTCTTCAGGGACACGGCGTCCCGCGGGACGCTTCTCTCGCGGACCTGCTCCGAGGTCAGCCCGTAGATCGGCGGAGTCGCCACACCGAGAATGCCGAGGGCCATGTAGAGCTGCCCGCGGTGATGGATCTCGTGCTCGATCATCAGGCGGAGCCACTTTCCGACCGGCAGCTTCGCCCCGGCCGGAGTCTCGCAGAGCCGCTCGAGGTCCTCGTCGGAGAGACCGCGAAAGATCTCCATCGATTCGGCGTGACAACGGTCGACGTAGGCGCGCACCGCGTCCAATCCGTCGGCGAGATCCCGGCCGCATCCCGCGTAGCGGGACGGGCGGAGGATCGCGTTCTCGGCGTACATGTCCCGCTCGATCCCGGCGAGGTGGCGAAGGACGTCGCCCAGCGTGAACTTGCCCGGCGCCCACGTCCACTCGAGGCGGTCGGCGGGGATGCAGTCGGCGACACGGAGCGTCCGTCCGCGGACCTTCTCGAAGTAGACGCAGAGCTCGTCGGTGCGGGTTCCCATGTCTGCCCCGACCTACTCTATGCGAGATCCGAGGGTCGGATGGGGACCCGGCGGACCCGCTTTCCCGTGGCCGCGAAGATGGCGTTCGCGACGGCCGGGGCGATGCAGGGGACCGGTTGCTCGCCGAGGCCCGTGGGAGCGCGGTCGCTGTCCACGACGTGCGTCTCGACCGACGGCATCTCCGGAAGCGAGAGGATCGGGTAGTCGCGGTAGTTCGTCTCGGCCGCGCGTCCTCCGGTGATCGTGATCTCGCCCTTCAGCGCGTAGGTCAGTCCGAAGGCGATGCCGCTTTCCACCTGTCCTTCGATCCCGGAACGGTTGACGATCTGGCCGCAGTCGAGCGCCGTCAGGATGCGGTGGACCCGGACGTCTCCCGACGCGCCTACGGACACCTCGGCCACCTGCGCGAGAACCGTCCGCGCGTGGTACACGTTGCAGGCGATGCCGCGCCCGGCGCGCCGGCCCGCGGGCGCTGCGGACCCTGTCAGCTTCGATCCCCAGCCGGACTTCTCGCCGGCGAGACGCAGAACGGCCGCCAGCCGCGGGCGGTCGATCTTCCAGCGGCCATTGGGCAGCGTGAAGACCTGGCCGTCGAGTAGCGACAGACGGAGCTCGAGGGGATCGCGCCCCGTGCGCGCGGCGACCTCGTCCAGAAACGACTCGCGGGCGAAGACGTTCGGCGGGTAATAGACCGCGCGCCATGCTCCCGTCCGGATGGCCGACTCGACCTCGGTGTAGTCGGCCGCCAGGTTCTCGATCGCGTACGGAGTGTCGTAGCCGCCCCAGGGAGAGACGTCGTTCGGATTGTCCGCGGGATCGAAGTCCCCGAACATCGAGAGGTGCCAGCAGCGCGAGCTGTGGCGCCAGGCGGTGATCTTTCCCGACGCGTCCAGGCCGGCCTCGAGCTCGACCCGCTCGGGGGGATGGAAATAGTCCCCGAGGAAATCGTCGTCGCGCGACCAGACAACCTGCACGGCCTGCCCGGGCTTCTTCATCGCCCGGGCGATCTCCACGGCCTCCGTCGCGTAGTCGGCGCCGAGACGGCGTCCGAAACCGCCGCCGAGAAGCGTGACGTTCACCGTCACGTTCTCCGGAGCGAGGCCGAGGAGCTTCGCGCATTCGTCGCGGACGCGCTCGGGATGCTGCGTCGGCGCCCAGATCTCGCAGCGGCTCCCGGAAATCCTCGCCGTGCAGTTCTGAGGCTCCACCGAGGCGTGCGCCTGAAAGGCGTCCCGGTAGACGGCGTGCATGCGGGTCGAGGCGGAGGCGAGCGCGGCGGCCGCATCGCCCTGGGTGCGGGTGCGGTGCAGCGCCTGCCGGGATCCCGTGGCCGACACATCGTCGAGCCGGCGGTCGAGCTCCGCCGTCGTGAGTCCGGCGTTCGCACCCGCGTCGAGCTGCGGCTGCAGCGCTTCGCGTCCGGCGAATGCGGCGTGGGTGTTCCGCGCGACGACCGCCACTCCGGTCGGGATCTCGAGGACCTGCAGGACGTCGGACACGGCCTTCGCCTTTGCCGCGTCGTAGCGAGCGACCTTGCCGCCGGGAACCGGGCAGCGCGCGACGGCGGCGAAGAGCATCCCGGGCAGGCGGACGTCGAGCCCAAAGACGGCCTTCCCCGATACGATCTCAGGTCCGTCCACGCGAGGCACCCGCGTCCCGACGAGGCGGAAGTCGCGCCGATCCTTCAGCGCCGGCTCCGCCGGCACCGGGAGCGCGGCTGCGGCGGAGACGAGACTTCCATAATTGAGCTTCCGGCCGGTCGCCCCGTGATGGACGGCCCCGTCCCGCGCCGAGCACTCGGCCGCCGGAACCTTCCAGGACCGCGCCGCGGCTTCGATGAGCATCGCGCGCGCCGCGGCCCCGGCTTTCCGCAGCGGCATCCACGAGTCTTCGACGCTGTCGCTGCCGCCGGTCGACAGCCCTTTGTAGTCGGGACCGGGCGATGCCTGTCGGATCTCGACCGCTTTCCAATCGGCCTCGAGTTCCTCGGCGAGGATCATCGCGAGCGACGTCCGTACGCCCTGGCCCATCTCGGAGTGGCCGACGACGAGCGTGACCTGGCCGTCCCGGGCGATCGAGATCCAGGGGTTCGGGACGAAGGGCGCGGTGCCGGTCTCCGGCCGCGCGAACAGCGGGACCTCGACGAGCAGAGCGGCGCTTCCGGCCGCACCGGCCTTCAGGAACTGGCGGCGCGTGGCGCTCATTGGGAAACCGCCTTCGCCGCCGCGTGAACCGCGCGGCGGATCCTCGTGTAGGTGCCGCAGCGGCAGACGTGGTCGGAAAGCGCCTCGTCGATGTCCGCATCCGTGGCCTGCGGTTTCCGGCGCAGAAGCGCGGCCGCCGCCATGATCATTCCGGCCTGGCAATAGCCGCATTGCGCGACGTCTTCGTCGAGCCAGGCCTGCTGGCAGGGATGTTTTCCGTCCTTCGAGAGTCCCTCGATCGTGGTGACGCGGCCGCCGGAGCTGACGAGCGCCTCCACCGGGGTCTGGCACGAACGCACCTCGGCGCCGTCGACGTGGACCGTGCAGGCACCGCAGACCCCGACGCCGCAGCCGTACTTCGTCCCCGTCAGCCCGAGCCAGTCCCGGAGGATCCACAGCAGCGGCGTGTCCGGATCGCCGGCCTCGATGCGGCGTTCCCGGCCGTTCACCGTGATCGCGTACTTCATGCGCGGAGCCCTCCCCCGCGGGTTCTAACGGAGAAGCGGCGCCGGAGTTTTGGGACGGGACGGACGGCCCGATTCCCGGGACGAGTCAGTTCGCCCGCGCCACCGTCGTCGTCACGATGTAACTCTTGTTCGAGTCCCCGGCCGTCGGCACGACACGGGTCGTCTCGGTCCAGGCCCCGCCGTCGCCCTCGTGGCGGAACGCTCCGGGTCCCTGCCGCTTCCAGCCCGCCTCCCCGAACGCCTTGTCCATGTTCTCCTGAAGCGCCTGCGCGCTCGCGGTCGTGGTGACCTTCCAGCTCGTCTCCCAGCGGTCCTTCGTTCCCTCGTGCTTGACGACGCGTCTCGGATACTCGCCGACGGCCGCGAAAGCCGGGAACAGCTGCATGTCCGCGAGGCTCGCCCGCGCCCAGCCCGAATCGGGCCGCCAGTCGTACTCCATGCCCACGGCGGCAAGCTGCGCGGTCCCTTTCCCGTACAACTTTTCGATCACGTGCAGGGCGCCGTCGATGCCGGAGGACAGACCGGCCGACGTGATGATCTTGCCGTTGTCGACGAAGCGCTTGTCCCGGACGACCTTCGTCTTCGGCGCCGAGCGCTGGAGATCGTCGATCATTCCCGCGAAGGTCGTGGCTTCGAGCCCGTCGAGGAGCCCGGCCTGGGCCAGGAAGAACGCGCCGTTGCAGACCGAGAGGACGACCTCGGCCGTTTTCGCGCTCTCGCGAATCCATCGGATGATGCCTTCGTTCGAGAGCTGCGGGTCGACGTTGCCGCCCGGCAGGACGAGGATGTCGGGCTTCGGCGCCTTTGCGAACGTGTAGGACGGGATCACCGTCATCCCCATCGCGGTCTCAAACGGCGACGCCGTCTCGGCCACCGAGTAGATTTTAAAGGCGGGCTTCCCGTCGATACGAGCGTGGCCCAGGACCTCCCAGGGCCCCGTGTAGTCGATGATCTGAACTCCCGGAAAGAGCAGGATCGCGACGTTCTTCGCTCCCCCCGCCCCGTCCTTGGGACCGATGGCGAGCATGGGCAGAGCGGCGAGCAGGATCAGGGCGACGAGAGCGGCGCGTTTCATGGTTGTCCTCCTGTGGTTCTTGGGACCTACGTATTGCGCAGCGCGACCATCGGATCGACCGTGGTCGCCCGGCGGGCGGGCACGAAGCACGAGACGGCGGCGACGAGGGCCAGCACCGCCGCGACCGCGGCGTACGTTGGCGGATCCGTCGGCGTCGTTTCGTAGAGCAGGCTCGAGAAGAGGCGGGAGAGCGCGAAGGCGCTGCCCACGCCGATGGCCAGGCCCAGGAGCACCAGGCGCATGCCCTGGCCGAGCACCATCCGGAGCACGCCGCCCGGGAGCGCCCCGAGGGCCATGCGGATGCCGAACTCCTGCCTCCGCTGGCCGACCGTGAACGACATCACCCCGGCGATGCCTGTCGCCGTGATGATCAGCGCGAGTCCCGCGAACGCGGCGAGGAGGATCGCGGTCAGCCGCGGCATGTCGAATGCGCTCGCCTGCATCTCTTCGAGCGTGCGGAACCGGTCGACGGGCTGCTCGGGGCCGATCGAGTGGACGGCGTCACGCACGGTGCGCGTCAACGCGAGCGGCTCGGAGCTCGTGCGCACCAGGCACGCCGTGCCGAGCCCGGGATACTGGCGCAGCGAGAGATAGATCTGGTCGACCGGAGGATTGGTGATCCCGTACTGGCGGACGTCTCCCGAGATGCCGACGATCGTCAGCCAGTCGGTCTCCTCGGGAGTGTTGCCCTGGACGCCCAGGCGCTTGCCGATCGGATCCTCGCCTGGAAAGACGTGGCTCGCCATCGTCTTGTTGATGACGGCCACCTTGGGCGCTTCGTCCCGGTCGGCCTCGGCGATCCCGCGCCCGCGCAGGATGGGAACTCCGATCGTCTTGAAGTAGCCCTCGGACACGCGCTGGAAGTCGGCGCGGGGCTGCGCCTCGGGCGTCGGGGCTTCCCGGCCTTCGATCCGGAACTTCCCGTTCGCGGGACCGCCCTCGGTCAGCGGGAACCGTCCGGCGAGCGCCACCGAAACGACCCCCGGCTCGGTCGCGAGCCGTGCCAGGACGCGCTCGTGAAAGTCGAGCTGCTTCTCGCGCTCGCGGTAGCGAGTGAAATTGAGGTCGAGCCGCGAGGTCAGGACACGCTCGGAGCGGAAGCCCGGATCGATCTGGCGAAGCTTCCAGAGCGTGCGGAGCATGAGGCCGGCGCCGGCGAGGAGGACGAACGAGATCGCGACCTGGGCGACGATCAGGAAATTCCGCATCTTCAGCTTTCCGGGCGCCGAGGAGGCCGGATCGCGGCCGTCCTGGAGCGAGGACACCAGACTCCGGCGCGACGAGAGCGCCGGAATGAGACCCAGCCCGACGCCGGCGAGGATCGACACGGCGAGAGTGAAGAGAAGCACCGGACCGTCCACGGCGATCTCGGACGCGCGAGGCGTGAAGCGCGCCGCGAAGACGACCAGCAGTTGCCGGCCGGCGGCAGCCACGCCGAGACCGAGGGCGCCGCCGAGAACGGCGACGACGACGCTTTCGGTCAGCAGCTGGCGGGCGAGCCTCGCCCGTCCGGCCCCGAGGGCCGAGCGCAGGGCCATCTCCCGCTCGCGGCGGACGAGGCGCGAGAGCGTGAGGTTGGCCACGTTGGCGCACGCGATCAGGAGCACGAGCCCGACGGTCGCGGACAGAAGCAGAAACGTCGGCCTCGCCTCCCGCGTGAGCTCGTCCCGCAGCGAGACCGGACCGATCGTCATCCGCGCCGAGGGCGGATAGCTCTCGGGATGATCGTGAGCCATCTTCGCGGCGACCTCGCCGAGATCCTTGCGCGCCGCCGCCAGCGTGGCTCCGCCCTTCAGCCGCCCGAATGCGAGGAGCATCCCGGCGTCGCGATTGTGTTCCATGTCCTCGCTCGAGCGGAACGGGCATGCCGAGATCGGCATGTAGACGTCGTTCTCGTCGGGATAACCGGGAATCGGCGGCAGCACGCCGATGACGGTGTGCGGCCGGTCGTTCATGCGGAAGACCTGCCCGACGATCTTGGGATCGCCGCCGAAGCTCCGCATCCAGTACTGGTGGGAGAGGACGAGGACCGCCTCGGCTCCGTGCTGATCCTCCCCTTTCGCGAACGTCCGACCCAGGATGGGCTTCACGCCCATCAGGTCGAAAAAGTGCGCCGAGACGACTCCCGTCTGAACGCGCTCGGGCTCGGGGCGTCCGAGGAGCACGAACCACATCGAGTGGTACTCGGCGATCGACGAGAAGCTGTGGCTCAGGTTCTGGAGATCGGTGATCTCGAGAGGAGCAAACGCGCCGTCCTGGATACCGGCACCGGGAGCATCGACCTGGATGCGGACGAGCTGGTCGCCACCGCCGTAGGGCAGCGACTGCAGGATGACTCCGTGGACGACCGAGAAGATCGCCGTGTTGGCGCCGATGCCCAGAGCGAGCGTCAGGACGGCGGCCGCCGCGTAGCCCGGGTTCTTGCGCAGCGCCCGCAGCCCGTAGCGGACGTCCTGGAGCATCGTCTCGAAGAGAACCGCGCGGTCGGCCTCGCGGACCTCTTCCTTGGTCTTCTCGACGCCGCCGAACCGGCGGAGCGCCTCGGTCCGGGCGGCCGGCGGAGACATCCCCCGGCGGATGTTCTCCTCGGTCTCGCGCTCGACGTGGAAACCGATCTCCTCGTCGAGGTCTTTCTCCATGCGGCGTCCCGCAAACAGTGCTTTGAGGCTTCCGAGCAGGCGTGCCATGGCTCCTCCTCCGTCTCGACGCTAAGTCGCCGCCAGCACTCGCCCCACCGCGGCGGCGAAGCGCTGCCAGCTTTCGGTCTCTTCGGCGAGCTGCCGGCGGCCGGCGCGTGTCAGCGTGTAGAAGCGCGCCCTCCGGTTGTTCTCCGAGATGCCCCACTCCGCCTCGATCCAGCCTTTCTGCTCGAGGCGGTGCAGAGCCGGGTACAGAGAGCCCTGGTTGACCTCCAGGACCTCGTGGGAGAGCTGCTGGATGCGCGCGGCGATGCCCCAGCCATGCATCGCCCCCGGCGAGAGGGTTTTCAGAACCAGCACGTCCAGTGTTCCCTGCAGCAGATCGCTTCGTTCCGGCGCCATGAGCCCTCCCCTCGGATCTCTACAGGAGAGGATACGGCCGCTCCTGTAGATTGTTTAGGGGAAGCGAAAAAAGCTTTTCGAGGGCTTCGGGATAGGCTCCCGCCAGCTTCGAGGGAGGACCTGTGACGAAACGACTCACTCCGACCGTCCTGGGCTGCATCCTCTTTTTTGTATCGGTCGCCCGGGCCGCGGATCCGCCGAAACCGCCTCCGACGCCGATTGCGATCCGGGCCTCGCGCCTCCTCGACGTGAAGTCCGGGCGCTACGTCGAAAAGCCCGTCGTCGTCGTCGTCGGGGATCGGATCGAAAGCATCGGCCAGACGGTTCCGGCCGGAGCCCGCGTGGTCGATCTCGGCGACCGGGTGCTGCTCCCCGGCCTCATCGACGCCCACACGCACGTCCTCCTGCAGGGCGATCCCACCGCCGTCGAATACGACGAGCAGATTCTCAAGGAGTACCCGGCGCACCGGGTCGTGCGCGCGGTGCGGGCGCTCAAGATCGGGCTCGAGCACGGCTTCACGACGATGCGCGACCTCGAAACCGAAGGCGCGGGCTACGACGACGTCGCGTTGCGCGACGCCGTCAATGAAGGCGTGGTCCCCGGGCCGCGCCTCAAAGTCGTGGGCCCCGCGCTCTCCACGACCGGCTCCTACCCGATCCAGCACTATCGCCCGGACTGGAAGTTCCCGAGCGGCGTCATGGTCTGCGACGGCGCCGACGGATGTCGCAAGGCCGTACGCGAGCAACTCTCCTACGGCACGGACTGGGTCAAGATCTACGCCAACACCGGAGGCCTGCGGGCGACTCCGGACGGCTACATCGACTCGCCTCCGAATTGGACGAAGGAGGAGATCGAGGCCGTCGTCTCGGAAGCGCACACGCACGGCGTCAAGGTCGCCGCGCACGCGCGCTCGGACACCGGCACCCGGATCGCCATCGCCGCCGGCGTCGACTCGATCGAGCACGGCGACTCGATCCGTCCCGAAGCCGCGCAGGAGATGGCGCGCAAGGGGATCTTCCTCGTTCCCACGCTCCTGGTCGCGGACTACGTGGCCGGGCCGCGGACCGCGGCCGGCTGCGCCGTGTGCGCCCAAACGGAGAAGGCCCACGCGAAGTCGTTCGACAATTGCCGCAAGGCCGGCGTCAAGATCGCGTTCGGTACCGACGCGGGCGGCTTTCCCTGGACCGAAATCAACCAGGCGAAGGAATTCGAGTTCGAGGTCAAGCTCGGCATGACGCCGATCGAAGCCATCCGCTCCGCCACGACGGTTGCGGCGGAGCTCCTCGGCATGACCGGCCAGGTCGGCGCGCTCGAGCCGGGAGCCTTTGCCGACATCGTCGCGGTCGTCGGAGATCCGCTCGCCGACGTCAAAACGCTCTCCGGAGTCGACTTCGTGATGAAGGGCGGCGAAATCGTCCGGTCGCCCGCGCCGCGCGCGATGGCGGCCACGGGCAGCGGCTCGCGGTAAGAGCGCGGGACGAAAGAGCAGGGCGCAGTGCTGCGCGTCGGACTCACCGGCGGCCTGGCCTCGGGCAAGTCGACCGTCGCCGGGATGCTCGAGGAGCTCGGCGCCGCGGTGCTCGACGCCGACGAGATCGTGCGCGCCCTCTACCGCGAAGGCGGCGCGGGCGCCGAAGCCGCCCGGAAGCTCTTCGGCGATGCGGTGACGGGCGCGGACGGCCGCGTGGACCGGGTCCGCATCGCCGCGTTGATCTTCAGCGATCCGGCCGCGCGCCACGCCCTCGAAGCGAGCATCCATCCCCTGGTCCGCTCCGAGCGCGACCGGTTCTTCGCGGACGCCGAACGCCGCGGCGCGCCGGTCGCGGTCGTCGAAGCCTCGCAGCTCCTCGAAGCCAGGACCGAGGCCGACTACGACCGGGTCCTGCTCGTCATGGCCCCGGAAGAGGAGCGCGTGCGCCGCTGGGGGGAGAAAGGCGGCGATCCCGAGGACGCGCGGCGGCGCATCTCCGCGCAGATCCGGGAGGAAGCCGCCCGGGGGCGTGTCCACGACGTGATCTGGAACGGCGGAAACCGCGAGGACCTGCGTCGGAAAGTGGAAGAGCTCTACCGGCGCTGGACGGAATAAACTCCCGGCATGCCAGCCAGGAAACTGAAAGCCCCCGCGTCTCGACCCGTAGCCGTCGACGACGGCGGCGTGATCCTCCTCGTCGGAACGATGAAGGGACTGTTTCTCTTCTCGTCGGGCCCCTCGCGCCGCTCGTGGCGGAAGGCGGGGCCGTTCTTTCCGGGACGCTCGGTCTACGCCGCGGCCTACGACGGCCGCGCGGGACGGCGGCGCATCTGGGCCGCGCCCGCCAGCATGCACTGGGGGGCCGAGCTCGCGTGGAGCGACGACTTCGGAAAGAGCTGGACGGAGCCGGCGACGCCGCTCGTGCGGTTCCCCGAAGAGACGAAAGCCGCGCTCAAGAACATCTGGCAGATCGCTCCGGGACGGGCCGACGCGAGTGACACGATCTACTGCGGCGTGGAGCCTTCGGCCCTCTTCGAGTCGAAAGACGCGGGCAAGACGTGGAGCCTGAACACCGGCCTGTGGAATCACCCGCATCGCGAGAAGTGGATGCCGGGTGGAGGTGGCCTCTGCCTGCATACGGTCCTGGTGGACCCGAGCCGCGCGGGTCGCATCACCGTCGCGAGCTCGACGGGCGGCGTGTACCGCACCGACGACGGCGGCCGGAGCTGGCAGGCCCGCAACCGGGGCGTGCGCGCGGAGTTTTTCCCGGACAAGCATCCCGAGTTCGGGCAGTGCGTCCACAAGATCGTCCAGCATGCCGCCCGGCCCGGGCGCCTCTACCTCCAGAATCACTGGGGCCTCTATCGGAGCGACGACGGCGGCGATTCGTGGACGGACATCGCCCACGGCGTGCCTTCGGACTTCGGTTTCTGCATGGGCATCCATCCCGATGACCCCGACACCGCCTTCATCGTTCCGATCCACTCGGACGGGTTCCGCTGCACGCCGGAAGGCAAGCTCCGCGTCTACCGGACGAGAAACGGCGGCGGGTCATGGGAGGCGATGACCCGGGGGCTGCCACAGAAGGACGCCTACGAGACGGTCGTCCGTGACGCGATGGGCGTGGACTCCCTCAACCCGGCGGGCGTCTACTTCGGGACGCGGAGCGGAAAGCTCTTCGCGTCGAGGGACGCGGCGCGCTCCTGGGAGCTGGTCCAGGAAGGGCTTCCTCCCGTGGTCTGCGTGAAGGCCGCCGTCGTCGCGAGCGCAGCGGCGCCTGAGCGCCGCGCGAAGCCGGTGCGCCGTGTGAAGACGTCGCCCGCCCGCCGCGCGAAGGTTTCCCCCGGCCGCCGCCCCGCGCGCCGACGCCGGGCCGCATGATGCCCGTCTCCGTCCTGATTCCGGGCCCGCTGCAGCCTTTCTCGGGGGGACGAAACCGCGTCGGCCTCTCGAGTCCGCGAACCGTGGGCGAGGCCCTCGCCGAATTGGCGACGCTCCACCCTGGCGTCTCCGAGCGTGTCCTCGACGAGCGCGGCGAGGTGCGCCCGCACATCAACATCTTCGTCGGCGAAGACAACATCCGCGACGCTTCCGGCCTCTCGACTCGCCTGCCCGAAGACTGCGAGGTCGCGATCCTCCCGGCCGTCAGCGGCGGCTGAGGCTCTCCGCACCGTGCTCCTGAAAACCTCCACGCCCGCGGGCTGGACCGAGGCCGTCCTCGCGGATTTCGATGCGTTCCTCCTCGATCACGCGGGCTGCGAGCGCAAGGCGTCGGCGGCGGCGCTCGGCCTCGTCGCCCACTATCCCGACCGCCGCGCGCTCGTGCACGAATGCCTCGCTCTCGCCCGCGAGGAGCTCTCCCATTTCGAAGCGGTGTGGCGTCTGCTCGACGCGCGCGGTTTGATGCTCCGCCCGGACACGCGCAGCGTCTACATGGAGCGTTTCTCCGGGGAGTTCCGCAAGGGAAGCGACGCGTACTTCCTCGACCGGCTCCTCGTCGCGGCCATCGCCGAGGCGCGCGGCTGCGAACGGTTTGGTCTCGTGGGCGCGGCGCTCCCACCGGGAAGCGAGCGCGACTTCTACCGCGATCTCGCGCGCGCCGAGGTACGGCACCAGGAGCTCTACGTGCGCCTGGCGCACGAGTACTTTCCTGCCGCGGAGGTCGGGGCGCGCCTCGACGCGCTGCTGTCGGCCGAAGCTCGCATCGTGGCGGAGCTGCCGGTGCGGCCCGCCTTGTACGCATGACGGCCGGTCAGCGCAGCGACGCGTATCTCTCGAGGCACGCCGAGCCGGAGGCTCGGGCGGCCGACGCGATCGAGGGCCAGCTCGGGCACGTGCTCGTCATTCCGGCCTATGGCGAAGGGCACAGCTTCTTCGACGCCCTCGGCTCGGTTCCCCGCGGCCCTGCCGGCGACACCCTCATCGTCGTCGTCCTGAACGCGCGGGAAGACTCTCCTCCGGCGGTCCATGCGGCGAACTCCGCCGCGCGCGAGAGGCTCGCGGGCGCCGCGGCCGGGCCGAGGCGGGAACTCTCTTCCGCTCCTCCCATCACCGTGCTCCCGATGGCGCACGGCCACCTCGTCCTCATCGACCGCGCCTCCCCGGGATCTTTTCTTCCGGAGGGCGAGGGCGTCGGCCTCGCGAGGAAGATCGGCAACGACTTCGCGCTCGCGCTCCATCGGGCCGGCAAGGTCGCCTCGAACTGGATCCACAACACGGACGCCGACGTGATCCTCCCCAACGATTACTTCGACCAGACCATGGCGCTGCCCGGTCCCGGGAAGGGCAACGCGGCGGCGATCTATTTTTTCGACCACCGCTTCGACGAGGAGCCTGACGTCGCCGAGGCCGCCCGGCTCTACGAGATCTCGCTCCGCTACTACACGCTCGGTCTCGCCTGGGCGGGGTCTCCGTACGCCTACGAGGCCATGGGCAGCTGCATCGCGGTGCGCCCGGAGGCCTACGCCGGCGTGCGCGGCTTCCCGAAGAAGAACGCCGCGGAGGACTTCTACTTCCTGAACAAGGTCGCGAAGCTCGGATCGATCGAGAGGCTCTCGGGAGCCCCGGTGCTCCTCGAGGGACGCATCTCCGATCGCGTTCCTTTCGGGACGGGCAAGGCCGTCGGCGATCTCGTCGCAAAGCCGCGCGCCCGGACCGGATTCCGCCTCTACCACCCTCTGGTCTTCGCGCACCTCGCCGCCTGGCTCTCCGTGCTCGAGCAGACGGCGCGCTCGGGCGGGCGCGTGGATCTCGCGGTCGAGGGACTTCCGCGCGACAACCCGTTCTTTCAGGCCGGGCTTCTCGTGGACTGCCTCGAGCGCATGGGCGCTTTCGCGGCGGTGCGGGACGCGATCGCCCGCTCTTCCGGCGACTCGTCCACGATGTGGCGACACTTTCACGCCTGGTTCGACGCGTTCCGCACGCGGAAGCTGATCCACGCGCTGCGCGACGGGGGCCTCCCGTCGCGCGGCTACCGCGAAGCGCTGACCGAGGCGCCCTTCACCGCTCTCTCGGCTGCGACCGACGAGGATCCGGAGACGCTGAGGCAGACGCTCGCCGCGGAGGAGCGGAAGCTGTCCGCGAGCCCGGCGGGATGGACCGAGGAAGAAACGTCTTTTAGTTGACGGCGCAGGAGCCCGGCCCGCGCGGGTCGCCGCAGGAGCCGCAGGATCCGGCCGACGAAGACGCCTCCGAGGCCGAGCTCGACGACGCGCGCCCGCCGCCGGAGCCGACGGCGAAGACCGAGAGAAGCTTGTCGAGCTTCCGACCTTCGCAGGACGGGCAGCGCGGCTTCGAATCACCGAGGACGAACTCCTCGAAACGCTTCTCGCACTCGCGGCATCGGTACTCGAAGAGCGGCATCGGTCGGATTCTACTCCTGCCTCCTGCCTCCTGCCTCCTGCCTCCTGCGTCCTGCCTCCTAGAACGGGTACCCGATCGAGAGGAAGATGCGGCCGGTCTCCTTGACGGTCGCATCGCGAAGGAGGATGCAGGGAGACGGGTCGCACACCGAGCCGTCCGGATTCTGCGTGGCCGTCACCTGGTAGTGGATCGTGCGGAGCTCGACCGGCCTCGCGTACTCGAGGCGCAGCGGCCCGACCGGCGTCATGTAGTGCAGGCCGGCGCCGATCGACTGGCGCAGGCCGGTTTCGCCTTCGATCTTGAAGCTGATGGTTCCCGGACTCGGCCAGACCTGGGCGAGGTCGTAGAACACCGAGACACCGAGATTTCCGAGGATCGGGTAGCGGAACTCGGCCGTCGCCGCCATGAAGCCGTTGCCGCCGATGATGCGAGGGCCCGGCTCGCAGTTGTAGAGCTTGAGAACATCCTCGTTGGGCTGGTTCGGATACTGCTCGGCGCACGAGCTGCCGGCATCCTGAGCGTTCGGCTCCACGATCGGCGTCGCCTGCGTGTTGTAGTCCACGGTAATGCGCGGGATGCCGAGCAAGTCCGTGGCGAAACCCCGTCCCGTCGACGAGCCTCCCGAGTAGAACCTCTCCGCGATCGGCACCGGCACCTGGGCCGCGAGGTCGTAGGGGAAGATCGCGCCGATCTTGTAGTTCAGCCCCAGCACGCCGCCGAAGAGGCTCTTGAACCAGGCGACCTGGCCCGAGACCTTGCCGTAGCGGGCGTCGTCCTCCGAGAGCAGCGGGAACGCGTACTTGCCGGCGACCGTCCAGTACCAGCCCTTGTGCGGATCGAGAATGTCGTCCCTCCGGTCGTAGAACAGGCTGGGACCGATGGCGGCCTGCTGGATCGGAAACGCGGTTTTCGGAAAACGTTCGAGCTCGATCGTCGAGAGGTCTTCGGGGTTCTGGGGACCGGTCTCCTGGTACTCGGCGCGGAGGCCGATGCGCCAGTAGCGCTCGATGAGCTTGGCGGACTCGACGTAGCCGCCCACGCTGTCGATGTTAACGTCCTGGATGGGCGTGCGGCTCACGAAAGCCACGAAGTTGAGGGGCACGTCGGTGTTGAAGGCGAAGGGCTCGAGAAAGCTGGCATACATGTAACCGCGGGTGGAGATCGGCGCGTACTGGACCTCGAGCGTCGCGGACTGCATGCGGCCGAAGAGGTTGCGATAGGTCGCGCCGACGATGCCGAAGACGTCGTTGCGGTTCGTTGTGGCGCCGGCCGCGTACTGGTAACCGAAGCCGTAGAGGAGGGAGATGCGGCGCGCCTCGGTCAGCTCGACGTCGATCGTCCGCGTCTCGTTCTCCGGGTTCGTGGGCTGCGGCCGGACGTCGATGGATCGGAAGACGCCGGTGCGCGCCAGGTTCTGCTGCGTGTCGGCGATCTTCTCGGCCGAGTAAGGCTCTCCTTCCTTCCAGGCGATCTGGTGGCGGATCCTCTCCACGCGCGTGAAGGCGTTGCCGCGGATGATCGTCCGGCCGAAGAAGGCGCGTTCCCCTTCCTCGACC
>Ga0207691_10001242_pt1 | contig 25446 bp, 24 predicted proteins | sample KBSM13metaG_FD_184327 | JGI IMG/M metagenome (GOLD analysis project Ga0207691, IMG submission 184327) | Miscanthus rhizosphere microbial communities from Kellogg Biological Station, Michigan, USA - KBS M1-3 metaG (SPAdes) (version 2) | ecosystem: Host-associated > Plants > Roots > Rhizosphere >...
ACCGGGTCGAAGGTGCGCCAGTCGCTGCCGCCGGGGTACCACCAATTTCAGGCCGTGCATCCGAGCGGCGCGCGCTGGCAGAAGTATCTGAGCTTTGATGCGGGCGACGATCGCGAGTTGATCATCCATTGGTGACGAGGAGCCAGAGCCGGAGCTCCAGGCTGGCGACGGCCGCGGTCGCCGCCGTGTAGGACGCCGCGCCGAGCCAAATCGACGGACGGGGCGCGCACAACGTGAGCTATTTCAGGATCCTGGTTCCTCTCACCTTACTGAACGCAGCCGCGCGGACACTGACAGGGGAGACCAAAATGGATGCTCTGACCTGGTTCAAGTCTGTCTTCCAACGCGCGCGGGCGACTCCGGCCCCGGTGCGGGCCGACGTGGCCTCGGAGTCGTGGGCCGACGTACCGTTGCACCTCGTGGCCGCACGCTTGCGACCCCCTCCGATTCCGCAGGACGCAGTGCCCGAGGAGATTCAGGACACGCCGCCGCCCCCAACGCCGCTCCCGATGCCCAGACCCAGAGGCCCGCGGCCTAACCTGGACATCGTCGCCTGGAACGGTCGGCAGCAGCCGGCCGTGCCGCCGCCGCCGCCGCTCGCCGCCCATCAGGCCCGGCTCCCGCCTCCGGGGAAGCCCGGGCGTGGCGCCGTATCTCTGTTCAGCCCGGCGAAGCGGCGCTAGCGCCCGCGCTCGCCAACTCAGCCCCGGCCGGCGACGCGAATCTCCCCAGAATAGAGCCCGTCCGGGCATTCACTGACGTGCAAACGACGGCGCGGTCGCTTTTGGCTGCGCTCGTCGCGTTGGGCGCGTGCAGCCGCGCGTCGACCCCGACAGCCGCGACCGCCACCAGCGAGGCAGCTTCGGATCCCACGGAGCTACCGCGGGTCGTCGACCCCTGGAGCTGGCCGCGCGCCGCGGGCGCGAGCGCGCACGAGAAAGCGCTCGAGGACGTCGGGCCGTACGAGCCTTCCGACCGGAACGACCCGCGCGCGGAGATCATCAACACGAACGCGTTCTACTGGACCGATCTCGTCGGAATCGCGTGGCGCCGCGACGTCGATATCGACTTCGACGGCGAGCCCGTCGACCTCAACGGCGACAAGGTACCGGACGCGCGCCTGACCCGGCACGTTCACGCCCGCGGCGGGATCCTCGCGAACCCGCAGCTGTTCGGGTTGACGCCGACGCCCGACGATCCGCCCGGGCGGGTGGGCAGGATCTCGGTATCGACGGGTTTTCTGGGTCTGCGCGAGGCGCTGACGCCGGACGGAAAGCCGAGCGGTCGAATCGGAATGACGTGCTGGCTCTGTCACGGCGGCACGAACCCGACCGACGGTAAGGTGATTCCGGGACTGGCGGGGACGGCGTTCGACTATGGCTTGCTGCTCGCGACGTCTCGGCTGCTGGACGATCACGATCCGAAGGCGGTGGCGTACCGGCGCGAGCGCCACTTTATCGACGGACGGACAGTCACGGCGCGGCTGCTGATGGCCGGTCCCGGCCGCCAGGACCTGATCAACGAATTCGGCCTCGATCTGACCGTTCCCGGATTTCGCTCCGGGTTTTATCCGCAAATGGCCAAAGCGCGTCCGAGGCCCTGGGGTGCGTTCAATCCGCTCAGCGTCCCTGCGGTGCTCGACACGGCCGGTCTGCGGCTCCAGAACTGGACGGGCTCCGAAGATTCGGACGCGCCGACGCTGGAGCGCCTGATCGCCCTCGACAAGGCGCCCGAACCGGACGTGCTGCGGCTGTTCGGGCTCGCCGGCCCTGACCGTGAAGCCGAGCGCCGCGCTCTGCTCACCGACCTGCGCGACGTGAGCACGCTGTCGTTGCAGCAGGATTCATATCCCGGGCTCATGTGGTCGGATGCGGTTTACGGGAAGATGGATCTGGCGCCCGCGGTGCTCGCCGAGGTTCCGCGTCTCTACGCGGCCGAGCCCGTGCGTGAGGAGCTCGCGCGACAGGCGGGCGCGCTCGCGAGACCTCGGCAGGATCCGGCGCGCGTCGCGCGCGGGCGCGCGATCTTCGCGCAGGCGATCGTGGGCGAGATCGAGAACCGACAGATCCTGCCGGACCCGCCCCCCGCGTGCGCGGCGCTGGGCACGCGAGGACCGGTCCTGGGCCCGATCGATCCGTCGCTGCCGCTCGACGCCAAGCTTCGCGTTCGCTGCGCGGACTGCCACAACGCCTCGCCCCTCGAGCGCCGGTTGCCGTTCGCGTCCAACCCGCCTCCGCTCGGGCGGTGCTCTCACTGCCATCATGCGCATCCGCCGCGTTCCGGCGAGGGTCCGCTCGTCTCGCTCGCGAGCCTTCGGGTGCCGAAGGCGGCGGCGGCCGAGGTTGCGTTTTGCGAAAACTGCCACGACGACCATCGCGACTTCGGGCCCGTCGTCTACACGTCCAGCATGCTGTTCCCCTTCGACGCCGACGGCGACGGCCTCGCCCAAGGCGACGAGCAGGATGACGCGCGGGCGGGCGGCATCGCCACCGAGCCGCTCATCCAGATCGAGATACCGCCCACGATGGGGTCGAAGGGGATCGACGTCCCCGTGATCCGTTCGCCGGACGATTGCGCCGCGCCGGACGTCTTGCACATGGGCGTGCTGTGGGTCCGGACCGCGCCGCTGACCGCGCTGTACGCCACCGCGCCGTATCTCCACAACGGTTCTGTTCCCAGCCTGCTGGCGTTGCTCGCGCCCGCGAAGCAACGCCCCGTCGCGTTCCCCGTCGGCGCGGGTGGATTCGTCCTGGACACGCGCGTGCCCGGCAACAGCAACAGCGGACACGACTTCGGAACCCACCTGTCGGGCGCGCAGAAGGCAGACCTGGTGGCTTTCCTGAACAGCCTCTAGATCGTCGACCGTCCGCCGATCAGTCGGTGCGCGCGAGCTCGTCGACCATCCAGCGAAGGCCGTTCGTGAAGGCGGCTGGAAAGACGGTCAGGTGGTATTCGTCGGGGACGATCGCCGATTTCATGCGCAGGCCGTCGCGCGCGCGGCCTTCGAGCGCCGCGACCAGCTCGCGAAAGTTCTGCACCTGACGGAGCCTGGCGATCGCGTCGTCGGAAAAACCTTCATTCCGCCAGCCGCCGCCCGGGCTTTGCTCCTTCTCCCCGACCGCCAGGAACAGGCGAGCGGCGAGCGATTGATTCGCCTCGCGCGACGTCTTCTCGTATTGGAATGCGATGCGGTCATCCCACCACACGGAGGGACTCACCAGAAGGTAGCCGTCGAAGTATCGAGGGTGGTGAAAAAGCGTGTAGAGGCCGAAGAGGCCGGCGAGGGAGTGTCCGGCGAGGACGCGGGCTGACGGTCGGGCGCCGAGGCGATCTTCCACGACCGGCATCACCTCGTCATGGAGGGCGGCCAGGAAGGATGTCGCGCCGCCGAATGACAGCGGCGGCAGCTGCACGCCGGCGGGCGCTCCCTGACCCGTGGGCGTCAGGTCGTGTGCCCGCCGGGTCATGACCTCGCGCGGATCATCCGTCTGGTATCCGACGCCCGCGATGGCGATGTCAGGCCATTTTGCCCCCACCATGCGTGCGAAGTTGCCCAGGAATTCCGCTGCGGCGACGGCCGCGGAGAAATTGAAGCTGGGATCCAGGAGGTACACGGCGATCGGCTTGCCGCCGCCCGCAGCGCTGGACGGGCGCGCGATCGAGATGCGCAGCTCACGGTCCAGGTGTCCGGACGCAAGCTGAAACGTCTCCACGCCCGGCCAGGAATGAGGGGGAGCGCTCTTTATCGTTGGCTTCTTCTGGGACAACATGGGTACAAAAATGAGGCGCGCTTTACACCATGTCAAGTAAGATTTACAGCGTGTCAAGTCAGGCCCCCGATGTCGCGGATACGCGCAGTCGCCTGCTGGACGCCGCACGCAAGCTGCTCGAGGAGCGCGGCCCCCACGGCGTCGGGATGGAAGAGATCGCGCGGGCGGCCGGGGTCAGCCGACAAGCCGCCTACCTCCATTTCAAGTCGCGGCGCGGGCTCCTCCTCGCTCTTGTGACGCACATCGATCGGGGCCGCGACGTCGATGAGCGGGTCGAGCGCCTCTGGTCAGCTCCCGACGCGTTGACCGCTCTCGATGACGTCGCGGAGCTGGCCGCCAAGACGAACTCGGAGGTTCATCGCATCGGCACCGCGCTGGACGCCGCGCGGCGCTGGGACTCCGATTTCGATGCGGCCTGGCAGGACCGCATGCGCCTGCGGCTGGCGCGCTATCAGCGCCTCGCGCGGTGGCTGGCCAAGGAAAAGGCGATGGGCGCCGGATGGACGACCCGCGAGGCCGCCCTGTTCCTCTGGATGGCGACGTCCATCGCCACCTACGATCAGCTGGTCCTCGAGATGCGCCTGTCCATTCCCGCTTACACCAGGCTGCTTCGTTCGATGATTCGATCGACGCTGCAGGCGCCGATGCGGGCGTCGTGAGTCCGCGCGATCGTTGAGAAGGTTGGGCGTTCTTCTCATCCCCTGAATGCGAACGGCTCGGCCGGAACGCCCGTCGTCAGCACGTTCACCTGCAGGAGCTGAGCGCGTCGTCTCAGGCTAGGGAGCAGGGCGGCGGCAATCGAACAACTTCACGTTACTTCCGGCGGCCGTTAGGTACGCAATCACGAATGGCGGATCGGTTGCGACAAGGCTAGACGACCCTGAGAGCCCAGGCTCGTTGATCTGTGCGACGGTGCTACAGCTGAACAGCGTTCCGCGGTTGGACGTATGAACGACCGCTCCGTCGGGACAGGTGATTGTCTCCGCGAGACCGCTTCTCGTTACGGCGACGGTCTGATCGCCGGCCACGACGAGCTTGGCGTCGCCTGGCTCGACGCCGTTTCTCGGGCCATCTTCGTAATGAAGGCAGGGCCCGCCGTTCGTGTCGGTGATCGTGAAGTTCCAGAGGGCGAGAAGCGGGGGCGGTATTAGAACCGCAGGCGTGAACGTCACTGTCGATCCATTCGCGTAGCGGCACGTCGAGTTGTCGGCGCTCAGCACGCCTATCTCGGATTCCGGCGGTAAGCAGGTCTTCGCGACCAGCACGGTGTTCTGCCAGCAGTTATCGGAGCTGACGAGCCAATCGCAGGTCAGGGTGTCGGGGCGGTGACCGGAACAACCGTGCAGGAGTGTCAACGAGGTCGCTAGCGGCAAGAGCCTGACCAGATTCATGGCGCGATGGTGCCACCAAACTGGCACCCGGCACGAGAATGCAGAAAGGGTTCAAAGCGGGCGCGCTTCGGAGTATCTTCCGGCGCTGCAATCCCCACCCACAACCAGGAGCAAGTTCATGAAGCTCATTCGCATCGTTTTCCTCGGCCTCGCCGTTCTCCTCCCGACCACCTGGACGATCGCCCAGGCGGGTGACGAAGCTCCGGCGGGCGACGCCAAGCCGGCCAAGAAGGGCAAGAAGAAGGACAAGGGTGGGGACGACAAGGGCGGCGACAAGGGCGACAAGAAGGCCGAGTAGTTTTCGAGCGGGGGGCCCGGTCAATCGGCCGGGCCCTTCCGCTGTTCTCCCGGCCTAGCGCGGACCGCGCGCCCAACCGTGGCGGCGCAGCAGGTCGACGACGCGCTCTTTCACGTCGTCTCGTATCTCGCGAACGCGCGCGATGGCCTTCCCCTTGGGATCTTCCAGCGGCCAATCGTCTCGCTGGAGGCCCGGTACGACGGGGCACTGCTCGCCGCATCCCATCGTGATCAACAGCTGGGCGCCGCGGGCGAGATCGTCCGTCAGCTTCTGAGGCGTGCGATCGCTCAGGTCGACACCGACCTCGCGCATCACCGTCAGCACCTCCGGGTGGACCTGCGTGCCGGGGTCCGTTCCCGCGGAGATGGCCCGCGCTTTGGTCGAATCCGCCAGCGCGTTGAACCAGGCCGCCGCCATCTGCGAGCGGCCGGCGTTGTGGACGCAGGCAAAGATCACGGTGTTCATGGCAGCTCCTCGTCGGATGCAGGCCTGGGAAGGGCAGGGACCAACCAGCGAAAGACGGCGGTCGCGGCGGCGCCGCCGGCCAGCTGGGCGCCGATGAATCCGGGTGCGTCGGCCGGCCGGATGCCCGCGAACGTATCGGTCGCGGCGCGCGCAAGTGTAACGGCCGGGTTGGCGAAGGACGTGGACGACGTGAACCAGTACGCCGCCGTGATGTAGGCGCCGACGGCGAACGGCACCAGGCCCGGTCGACGTCGGGCCGAACCCCAGATGACGGCAAGGAGGCCGAACGTCGCCACGAACTCGGCCACCAGCTGCGCGATCCCGTCGCGCCGGTGCTGGGAGGCGAAGAACAACGCCGGCTGCTTGAACATGATGTGCGCGACGCCGACGCCCAGGAACGCGCCGCCGACCTGCGCGGCGATGTACGCCGGCACCTCGCGCCAGGGAAGTCCGCCCTGGCTCGCGTCGGCGAGGGTCACCACCGGGTTGAAGTGCGCGCCCGAGATCGGACCGAACGTGATGATGAGTGCGACCAGCGCGGCGCCGGTCGCGACGGTGTTGGCGAGCAGCGCCAGCGCGACGTTCGGGCGCGCGAGCTCGTCGCCCATGATGCCGGAGCCGACGACGGCCGCGAGGAGCAGCGCCGTTCCGAGCGCCTCGGCCGCGGCCTTCCTCAGCAGCATTTTCCGCCGCCGTCCTTGCAACAGTCTTCCCAGAGGTAGTCCGTCAGCTTCCGGAGCGCGTCGTAGTCGGCGAAGTAGTAGTGGAAGGTCCCCTCTCCCCGCGACTGGACGACGCCGGCATCGACGAGTCGTCTGAGGTGATGACTGAGCGTTGAAGCCGGCAGGTCGACGTGCGTCTGGATTGTGCCGGCCGCGGCGCCTTCCGGCCCCGCCTGCACCACGTAGCGAAGGATGGCCAGTCGAACCGGATGGCCAAGCGCGCCGAGTTGCAGGGCATGTCGATCCAGCTTTGCGCCCACGGCGCTATTTCTAGATTATTCGAAGTAAGCGTGCAATCGTCGAAGCGATGAGCTTGTTCGAGCGTCGTTGTTCTCGGCCCTTCTTGATCTTCGCCATCGTGCTGGACAAAGCCAGCATCCGGATGGCGGTCCTCGCCGCGCCCCCGGAGCAGCCCTCCTAGCGGACATCTGGCCGATTCATCAGGTCGAGCAGATCAGCGACGCCGCCGTCGAAGAACGAAACGTTGTGGAAAGCGTCACGCGTGATCGCCTCGGCGACGAGGCGTGCCTGAGCGCCGGTCTCGCCCACGACGAAGATGCGCGTGTTGTGGTCAGTCATCGGCAAGCGACCGTCGTCCTTCGCTTTCGAGGCGTCGCGGAGCGGGATTGAACGCGCGTTGGATAGGCGCGTCCGACCGGTGTCGCCTTCGCGCGCGTCGATGAGCACAGCGGTGGCGTCGGCCTTCAGTAGGCCGAACAGGGCCTCCTTCTCGACCTGGGTGACGCCTCCGAGCGCGCGCCAGGTCGGGATGCCCAGCTGGTAGCGGCGCACATTCTTGTAGCCCGCCTTCTGCAACTCGGCGCCAAAGCGTTTGCTGCGGCCGCAGTACGGGCCGTTGCAGTAGAGGACGAGCGAGCGCGTGCGGTCCGGTACGGTCCGGACGATCTCGCCCGCGTCGGCGGTGTACTGCGCCGCCGGCAGACCGGGCTTGCCGGGAACGCTGCGCGCACCCGGGATGTGGCTGACGGCGAACTCGGCGAAGGGACGCGCATCCAAGACCAGCACGTTCCTGTCTTTCAAGGCGGCCTGCAGCTCCGCGGTGCTGATCTCCGGGATCGCGTCTTTGTCGCGCAGGGTCCCTTCAAAGACGTTGGGTGGTTCGCCCGCCGTCGCAGTGCTGGCGGCATGGCTGGCCGCGACGATGACGATCAGGAAGACGCCGAGCCGCTTGGTCTGTGTTCTGTTCACGGAAGACTCCTTTCACGAGGGCGTCTCCGTTGTATCCGACGAACCTGAACGGAAGCCGAACGGCTAGGAAGTGGCGTCAGACGGAGGCTGTTCCGTCCACGCGACGAGCGGCAGGCTCAGGACGAAGGCCGTCCGGTCCGCTGCCCGGTCGTCGATGACGAGATCACCCCCGTGGGCACGCGCGACTGCGCGCGCGAACGGAAGCCCGAGGCCAAACCCCGTCGCATCGGTGGACGCCCCATTCCCTCGGTAGAACGGCTCGAACAGGCGCGGGATGACGCTGGCGGGTACGGTGCCGGCGTTCGCAAAGCTCAGCTCCACGCGGGACGCGTCCTGGCGGCCACGGATCTCGATCGGCGACTTGCGGCCGTACTTCAACGCATTGTCGACGAGGTTGGCCGCCACCCTGCCGAGGAGGCGCTCATCTCCGCGCACCAGGGCTTCGTCCGGGAGATCGCAGCGAATGACCCGCATGTCATCGGTCCGTTGATATGCGGCAACCTCGCTACGCACGACGTCTGCCAGGTTCACGACCTCCATCGATGCATCATCGAGACGCGTCTGCGCCTTGGCGAACCAGAGCAGCGCTTCGACCAGCGCCGACAAGCGATCGAGTGCTTTGAGCGCACGCAAGACTGCGCCGTCGTCCGTTGCGGCTGCCGTCAGTCCTTCGATCTCCGCGCGGGCGACCGTGATCGGTGTCCGCAGCTCGTGCGACGCCTCCGCGGCCAGCCGGCGCTCCCGTTCCAGGGCCTCCTCGAAGCGGGCGAGGAGGTCGTCGAAGCGCTCCGCGAAGATGTCGAGCTCGGCGAGACCAATCCGATCGGTCAGGCGCGCACCGCGACCCGGGATAATCGCGCCCGTCCTCGCCGCGAGGTCGGCAAGAGGCCTGAGCCCACCGAGGGCAACTCGCCGCCCGACGATTGCCACCAGGATCGCCGCGGCCGCGACAACCGTCAGAAGGACCAGGGCGAGATACTGTCGGGTAGCGTCGTCGTTCGCGTGTTGGGCGGCCGCGACGACGGCGAAATGGGTCGAGCGGGTACCGCAGACACGGACCGGAGCGCGGTCAGCGCACCCGCTCAGTGCCGGTGGAAGATCGAAGTTCTCACCCACCGCGGCCAGCAGGGTCCCCTCGGCCGATCTGACTTCGATTCGCATTCCCGCCGGCCTCTGCTCCTCGGCCTCGTAGGCGATCCAGTGTGGCTCGGTCGTCTCGGGTGGAAGCCGCTCCATCACGGACGCGACGCGGGTTGCGACATCCATGAGCAGGTGGTCGGCCCGGCGCCGGAGGAGGAACGACATCGTCGCCGCGGTCGCGAAAGCCACGGTGACCAGAGCGACAACCGTGACGGCGGTCTGCACCGCCGCCATCCGGCCCGCGAGAGTCCGCGGCCGACGGCTCATTCGCTCCACTCGAAGGAGTAACCGATCCCGCGGCGGGTTCGCAGCGCACCGGCGCCTGCGCCGAGCTTCCGCCGGATGCGGGCAACCAGGACCTCCAGGCTTGCTTCTGCCGATTCGGTGACGTCGCCCCAGACCGACTCGATCAACCGGTCGCGTGTCAGCACGCCGCCACGTCGAGAGGCCAGCACCTCGACGATCGCCAGCTCCTTCGCGGTGAGCGGGATTTCCTGACCGGCCACGCGCACGCGTCGGCCCTCCAGGTCCACGACCACCGGTCCGAACGAGAGAGCCCGGCCGCGGGTGACCGGACCGCGGCGCGCGAGCGCCTTCACGCGCGCGAGCAACTCGAGGACGGCGAATGGTTTGACCAGATAGTCGTCGGCTCCCGCGTCGAGGCCCGCGACGCGGTCTCGGACCTCGCCGCGCGCCGTGAGAAGCAGGATCGGGACCTGCGTCCTGGCAGCCCGGAGCCGCCCGCAGAGATCGATGCCCGATCCGTCGGGCAGCATGACGTCGAGAACGAGCACGTCGAAGGCACCCAACGCGATCGCCGCCTCGGCATCTTCACAGGAGGCGACCGCCTTTACGCCGTACGATGCTCGCTCGAGACTTCGCGTCAGGAGCTGCCGCGTGTCGGCATGATCGTCGACGACCAACACGCGCATCGCGCCCATCCTACGATCCGATCCTTAACGGAAGCCGAACGCGCATCAGAGGGACGGCGCGCGAAGGACGGCGATGCCGAGCGTGAACGGTACGACGAACAGCATCAGCGGCGGCTGAAACACGACCGTCGCCAGTCCAGGCACGGCCACGATCCCGAAGACCAGGGCGGACCATCCCGCCCACCGCGGAAGCGCTGTGGTCCCCAGGACCGCCTTACCGTAAGCGGCGTGCGCGAGGTACCCGAGGATCATGAAGGCCGCGAACAGGATGCCGGTCCACTGGTTCAGCGCCGGGTAGATCGACGGCACCTGACTGTTGCGGGCGAGCTCAAGGGAGGCCCAGGGGGTCAGGGTGACGCGGAAACCGACCTGGACGAGCCACAGGACCGCTGCGACCGAGAAGAGCGTTAGCCCGATGGTCGCCCAGATCCGATCGCCCGAAGCGCGGAGGAGTCCCGTGAGTCCGGCGAGTCCGGCGCCCGTCAGCATCGTGCCGACGGCGAAAAGGAGGTGCATCGCCCGCCAGTTCAGGCCGTGGGATCCGACGATTGTCAGGTATTCCTCCGTGGAGACGCCCATCCACTGCCGATAGGGCGGGGTGGCGGCGCCCGCCCAGAACACGAGCGCGCCGAGCACCAGGAGGCCGCCGACGATGCGTGAAGACGTCATGGCGCGGCACCGAAGTCATCGAACAGCACCTTCGAGTCCGCCTTCGACCACAGACCGCACTTGCCCGTCGGCGCGCGATCGAGCGTACGCTTGAAGCGCTCTTTGCCGTCGAGCTCCACCGTGAGCTGCTTGCCCGCGATGGTCCCCGTCAATGTGTGCCAGGCGCGCGTGGAGGTGGTGACGCCGCGGATGGTCTGCAAGATCGTGCGCTTCCCCTTCACGACCTTGAAGAACAGCATGTTGTCTTCGAGGGCGTTGGCGCGAAAGCCGTAGTAGCTGCCGTCCGTGCCGATGTCGAAGGCGATGCCGGCGCCCTGATCGATCCGACCCGCGATCGGATAGAAGCGGACCGAGAAATGGCGATCGCCCGCGCACTCGCCTTTCCAGATCGCGAACGGGAAGAACGCGAACGCCTTCACGCCGTCTAAGAACTCGGCGTAGCGATCGCCGTACAGGCGCTTGGCCTGGTCGGCGAGGTTCGCGGACGGCGTTCCCTGCCGCCAGCGGGTGCCGTCGACCATCAGGCCCTTCTTGCCGTCGGCCTCGCCCACGTACCAGTCGCCGACGACCGGTTCGAACGCGGAGGGTGGGCCACCTACGGTATCGCCGTCGAAGGTGACCGGCCCGGGAAGCGCAGCCGGGGCGGGGGGCGGCGCGGCGTCGATCGATGATCCGCCCAGGGTGAGAAGGGCGAAGAACAGAGCAGTCGACGTGAGCTTCATTGCGTGCGCCTCCTTGGTCGCGTGAAAGCGAATCCGATCGCGAGCATCAGAGTCGGAAAGACGAAGTAGCTGGCCGCGACCACGGCGGTTCGGCGGCCACCCTCGGTGACCAGCGGGTAGCCGGGAAATTCCAGTTGGCTCCAGTCGGGCAGCGCACGGTCCGCCAGCTCGAAGATCAACGTGACCAGCTCGCGCCGACTCGTCGACATCGTCTGGACGGAACGATCACCAAGCGCGACCGTGATCTGGCCGTAGCCCTCGCTGGCGTCGAGCGCAGCGGGCGCGCGGCGCTCGTCGGGCGGCCAGCGGACGCGCAAATCCGGACGAGCGAGACGTAGCTTCGCCAGCGTGTCGCGCTGGAGCTGCAGGCGGCGGCTGTCCTCGCGATCGAGATTCGCGGTGATGACCAGGCGGCCGGGCAGCGTGCGAAGCGCGCGGGCGGCCGCCGGCGGGAGGGAATGGCGGTGCGCCTCGGTGACGTCCCACGCGCCTGGAAGATTGCGGCCCGCGAGGCATAGGAGCAGGAGAGCAACCACGCCGGCTACGACCGTCGCTGTTCGGCGAAGGCCGTGGAGATCGAAGCAACAGCCGATGCCTGCGAGCACCAGCGCACCGCTGGTGGCGCCGGCGAACCAGCCGATCGATGACAGCGCGAAGGTCCCTTCCTCGAACGGGTGAAGGTATCCAGTGGGCGACCAGGCGGCGGCGCCGCCCATCCAGGCCAAAGCCGAAAAGCCCTCGGCGGCATCGATGGCAAACGTCGCCGCGATCGCGAGCAGGGCCGCGGTCGCCGCCTGAGCGAAGTTGTGCGCGAAGGCTCCCGCCGCCAGACCGACGGCGGTGACGAACCCTGCGTAGGCGACATAGCCGGCAAATGCCGTCACCGCTTCGCTCGCCTTGAGGTGCCCGCCGACGGCGAGCCAGATAATGAGGAGAGCTGCGGCACCAGCGATCGGCAAACCGGCGCCGGCCATCGCCGCGAGCCATTTCCGAAGTAGCAACCGCGGCACCGAACCCGATTGGAGAAGGAGCATGTGGATCGTCCGGCGGTCCTTCTCGATCGCCAGCGACCGCGCGCCGATCAGCGGACCGAACAGCGACAGGGCTAGGTACAAGCCGCCAAGCGTCGGTCGAATGATTCCCAACAACGGATCGAACTCGCGCGCCATTAGCGTGCCCACGGCGGCGGAGCGGGCGCCTGCCGTGTACAGGTCGATCGCGAGGACAAACCCGTGGCCTACGAGAAGAGAGGCCAGCGCCGCCTGCATCCAGGTGACGCGCGCCCGCAGGACGAGGGCCAGCTCACGACGGAGCACGCGGATCATCCTCTCCGGAGTCGCGTGTCTGGAGGAGCTGCAGAAATACCTGTTGGAGTGACGCTGTCGCGGCGAGGCCGGCACGATCCCGGAGTCCCTGCATCGTGTCGCAAGCGAGCGCGCGGCCCTCGTCGAGCACGAGGATCCGCGATGCGAGCGTCTCCGCGTCGGACATCTGGTGGACCGTGATGACAAGCCCGGTGCCACGCGTGGCGCACTCGCGGAACAGGGCGACAACGTCCAGGAGCTGGAGCGGGTCGAACACCCCCGTAGGCTCGTCCAGGAGCAGGAATGGCCTCGCGGACACCAGGGCGGCGAACAGCAAGACGCGGCGTCGCTCTCCCCTCGAGAGCGAGCCGGCCGTCGCGCCCCGCAGCCGCCCGAGGTCGAGCCGCTCGATCAGATCGGGCACCAGCCGCCGATCTGCGCCCGGCGCTGCCACGGCCTGCTCCAACAGGGTCGCTACCGGAACCTCTGCGGGCGGCTCCGCCTCGCCAGCCAGAAAGAAGAACCAGCGTGCGCGCTCGCCAATCCCAACCATCCGACGGTCCCCGACCCGCACCTCACCGGCGCTGAGTGGCAACGCCCCGATCGCCGCCTCGAGCAGCGACGTCTTTCCTGCGCCGTTGGGGCCAACCACCGCGATGATCTCGCCGGGCGCGACCAACAACGTCACTGCGTCGAGAACTCTCCGCCGCGCACGGACGGCGGAGATACCGTTGAGCGTGAGGTAGTCTGCTCTGGCCGCTGCCACGCTCAGCCCCGGTGGACGATCAAGCCGACGACGCCGGCCGCAATGATCACTACTGGTTCCGGCAGCTTCTTGAAACGGGTGAAAACCACCCAGGTCGCTAGGGCGATCGCCACCGCGCCGACGTCGGTCAGCGCCCGCCGTCCCAGCACAAACGCGGCGCCGGCGATCGCACCCGTGGCGGCCGCCGTGACGCCGTCGACGAATGCCTTCACGCGCGGGTTGTTGGCGAAACGTCGGAAGTAGGGCGCTGGAATCACGACGAACAGGTAGCAGGGGAGGAACATGCCGACGGACGCTGCGGAGGCGCCCATCGGGCCGGCGACCAGGTATCCGATGAACGCTACCGTGATAACGACGGGCCCGGGCGTGATCATCGCAACCGCAATGGCGTCGAGGAACTGCCGCTCGCTCAGCCAATGGAAGTCGTTCACGACGCCGCCGTGCATGAACGGGACGATGGCGAGACCGCTGCCGAACACGAGCGCCCCCGCCTCGGCGAAATACGCCGCGAGCTTGCCGAGTAGCGGCCATGAGGTGATCGCCGGTGCAACGGGCACCGCCAACGAGACGTCAGCGCCGCCTAACGCGGGCAACAGCGCATTGGTGGTGGCCGCGCCCCAGCGTGGTGGGAACCTGACCAGCAGCGCGACGACGCCGCTCCCGAGGAACAACCAGATGATCTCCGATTCGGTCCACGCCGTGGCGAGCATGCTGATCGCGAACAGCACCCACAGCAGACGATCGCGGGCCAGCGTGAGCTTCACCAGCTTGACGGCGCTTCGCGCGATGATCGCGATGACGGCGGCGCCGATGCCGTAGAACGCGCTCTGCATCCAGGGCAGACCGCCGTAGCGGACGTAGGCCGCCGAGATGGCCAGGACCATCAAGAACGACGGCAGGATGAACGCCGCCGCGACCAGGGTAGCGCCCAGGATTCGCGCCCGGAGCCAGCCGAGGTAGATGGCCAGCTGGGCGGCGAGTGGTCCCGGCGCGAGCTGCGCCAGCGCGAGGCCCTCGAGGTAGTCGCGCTTCGAGATCCACCGCCGGCGTTCGACGAGATCGCGCTGCATGTAGCCGGCGAGCGCGATCGGTCCGCCGAACCCGAATGTGCCGAGCCGAAGGAAGTAGAGCAGGAAGTCCCGCAGTGGAGCGGGATTGAGTGGCGGCTCACCTTCCGCGGTATCGGCGCCGGGCTCAGGGCGCATTGTCGTGCTTGGTCTCTTTGAGAGCTCCTACGACTGCCCCGGCCAGATCTGCCGCCTTGCCCACCCCCCAGAAGTGCAGGAAATGGATGCGAGGCTGTTCGCCGGTCATGTGCTGGTGGATGGCGACGATGTTGATGCCCCCCTTGCGCAGCGACTTGAGCACGGCTTAGGTATGGATCAGTAGTATCATCCGTGTCAACCAGATGATTCAACTGTGATACCGCGGCCCGACCCCGGCGCTGCAGCCGTGGTCGATCCAGACTACTTGCCTCCGTGCTCCGGCTCGGATTTCTCGTCGTGGGTCTTGCCGCGCTCCAGGACCTTACCGTCCGCGCTGACCTCGATATCCGTGCCCTTGCCGTTCTTTACGATCTCAGCCTCGTAGGCCACCGTGCCGTCCTTCCTAGTTTCCTTACGCAACTCCTCGATTTTTCCTCCTTTTGCCTCTTTTTTCAGGCTCTTCTGAGCCGCTGCGGGCAGGTCGGCCATCGTGACCGACTGATGCTCGTGGCTCCCTTCGTCCTCATCCGCCACCGCCCAGCCGGCCCCGCCCAACCCGAGCGTCCCGGCCAGCAGCGCCATCGCCATCTTTCGCATGCGAATCCTCCCTCCGCTGACAAGATAGGGACCCAGATGTGGTATTCAATGGATCTCGTGATTCAATTGCATCGTTAGGAGAAACGACGTGAGTCAGCCTTCTGGTCGACCGAAGACGCCTGCGTCTCAGCCTGCCGCCGCCAGTGCTTCTGCCGAGGCGCCGCCGCGCTGGATCATGCTGATCCACTCGATACCGCCGCGGCCGAACTATCTCCGCGTGAAGATCGGGCGGCGCCTGCAGAAGCTCGGCGCCGTCGCGGTGAAGAACTCCGTCTACGCGTTGCCCAAGTCGGACGGAGCGCGCGAGGACCTGGAATGGGTCGCTCACGAGATCACGTCGGATGGCGGGGAGGCGTCGCTGTGCGAGGCACGGTTCATCGGTGGCCTCACCGACGAGGCGATCGAGCAGCAGTTTCGCTTCGCCCGCCAGCGCGACTACCTCGAGCTGGTCAAGGAGGCCCGCCGGCTCGTCGACGCGCTCTCCAAGACCGACCGCCTTCCTGCGAAGCGTCGCGCCCAAACCGAGACGGCGCTGGAGCGGATTCGCAAGCGGAGCGAGGAGATCGTCGCCATCGACTTCTTCGGCGCGCCGGGCCGGCTCGAGGTCGATTCGCTGCTTCGCGCCGCGGAGGACAAGCTCCACCCGCCCAAAGCGGCGGATCCGCAGAGCACGCCCGACCTGCCATCCCTCCGCGGCGTGCGCGGTCGCACCTGGGTCACCCGGAAAGGCATCCACGTCGATCGAATCGCGAGCGCCTGGCTTATTCGGCGGTTCATCGATCCGGAGGCGAGGTTCAAGTACGTGGAGGCGAAGGGCTACGTCCCCGCCGCTGGGGAGCTGCGGTTCGACATGTTTGACGCCGAGTTCACGCACGAGGGCGAGATGTGCACGTTCGAGGTTCTACTCGCCCGCTGGGGCACCGACGATGCGGCGCTCCGTCACATCGCGGACCTCGTTCACGACATCGATCTGCGCGACGAGAAGTTCAAACGCGAGGAGACGGGCGGGTTCACCACCCTCATCACCGGCATTGCCTTGCAACACCGCGAAGATATCGCGCGGCTCGAGGCGGGATCGGTAATGCTGGACGCGTTCTATCGGGCGCTGCAGCAGCGCAGCCGCAAGTAGCCACGTTCGGCGCCGATGACGGACGCGCGCAAGCTACTCGTCACGCGCGTCGGTCACGCAGATTGCGTGACGCGCTGCTTGCTTTTCACGCAGATTGACGAACGGGGGACGTTCATCCGGCGAAAGGCCGGGAACGGCTTGGTCGGATGCGGTGGCCCGGCCGTTGCTACGTGCCGCGGCATGCACATCGCGACCCCGACCGCCGACGGCGCTCCGCCGGCCAGAGAAGCGACGGATGCCCGCATGTCGGCCACGGCTGACATGGGCCCGCTCGATTGCGCGCTTCCTGACTACGGGATTAACCTCCCGAGGCCTCGGCAAATGGCTGTTGCTCAGACGCTCGCGCACGACGGTACCGAAGCGGGGCTGCAGCTCGTCTCGGTCGAAGGGGACGCGATCACTGTCCACGATCTGCCCGAGCGGGGGACCCTCGTGGTGGGACGGGGGGAGGATGTTGAGGTGCGGCTGCGCGATCCCGGCGCGTCGGCCCATCATTGCCGCCTTCACGTGGAAGGTGGTCGGGTCACGATCGAGGACCTCGGCAGCCGTAACGGCACCCAGATCCGGGGCCAGCGAATCGAGGCGGGTGAGCGCGCCACCCTGGCGGCGGGCGAGTCGGCGCTGGTCGCGGGCGCGGTGTTGCTCCTGCAGCGCAAGAACCGCCAGCTGCAGCAGCGGCGATCGCTCCCGCACGGCTACTTCGAGCTCCGGCTCGGCGAGGAATGCCTGCTCGGGCGGGATGGGGCCCAAACCTTCTCGATCGCGCGGATCGATATCGACGGCGGACCGGATGCCGAGTCGTTTGCGGCGGCGGCCACCCAACTTCTGCGACCGTCGGACATCCTGGGCACGTATGGCCCAGACGCGTACGAGATCTTGTTTCCGCGCACCACCCCCGCCGACGCTGAGCGCGCGCTCGATCCCCTGCTGCGCAAACTCAACGAGCTCGGCGCCGCTCCGCACGCCGCGTTCGCCCACTTCCCGGTCGACGGGCGGACGGCGTATGCGCTGATTGAAAGGGCGTGCGCGCGGCTGCGCCCGGCGCCTGTGGGTTCCGCGCCACCGGGGGTGATCGTGCGCGACCGCCGCATGCGCGAGGTGTACCGACTGGCCGAGAAGGCGGCGGGCCGCGACATCAACGTCCTCATCCTGGGCGAGACCGGCGTCGGCAAGGAGATCCTCGCCCAAACCATCCACCGCGCCTCCAAGCGGGCGGAGCGCCCGTTCCTGTCGCTGAACTGCGGCGGCGTGTCCGAGACGCTGCGCGAGAGCGAGCTGTTCGGCTACGAGCGCGGCGCGTTCACCGACGCCAAGGTAGCCAAGCCCGGGCTGCTCGAGATGGCGGACGGCGGCACCGTCTTCCTCGATGAGATCGGCGAGATGTCGCCGTCGATTCAGGCAATGCTGCTGCGGGCGATCGAGACCAAACAAGTCATGCGCGTCGGCGGCGTGCGCGCCAAGCCGATCAACGTCCGCTTTGTCGCCGCCACCAATCGGGATCTCGTGCAGGAGATCCGCGAGAAGCGCTTCCGCTCCGATCTCTATTACCGCCTCAACCAGATCTCGCTGGAGATCCCCCCCCTGCGCGAGCGCCGCTCCGAGATTCGACCGCTGGCGGAGGCGTTCCTCGCCGAGCTCGGCGGCGGCGCCGAGCGGGCCCCGCGCTTGAGCGGCGAGGCCGTGCGCCTGCTCGAGTCGCACGCCTGGGACGGCAACATCCGCGAGCTGCGCAACGTCATCAATCGGGCGCTGGTGCTGTGCGACGGTGACACCATCGAGCCTGAGCACCTGCCGCTGGAGACGATCGGATCGGCCGCGCCACGACCGGCGAGCGCTTTCATCGACCAGCTCGGACGCGGAGACGTCGCGGAGACTCAGGCTGCGTCGACCTCGGAGCCGGCGCGAGCGCTAAGCGAGGCGGAGCGCGCCGAGTACGATCGCGTCGTCGCCGCGCTGCACGCCGAGGTCGGCAACCAGACGCGCGCTGCTCGTCGGCTGGGGATGTCGCGCAGCACGCTGCTGACGCGCCTCGACGACCTCGGTATCCCCCGGCCCCAAAAGGGGCGGCCGTGATGGGCGCGCTTCCCCGACACGGATCCCGATTGTTCCAATTTTCCATCGTGCGCGGCGCGATGAAAGGAGATGCCGTGATCGAAGCAAGACGGCGTTGGACGCTCCTGCTGCTTGCTGCGCTCACGATGCCCTCGCTTGGCAGCGGCTGCTCCCCGAACTCGACCGTGTGCCAGGACGGAAGCATCTGTCCGCCCAGCAGCCGTTGCGACACTGACCGCCATCGCTGCATCACGACTTTGCAGGAGCTTCCGTGCAACGGGCTCGCCCAAGGCGACGGCTGCACGTTTGCCAACGCCGTGGGAGCGTGCCGGGCCGGTGTCTGCGAGCCATTCTTCTGCGGCGACGGCTTCGTGACGCAGGGTGAGTCGTGCGACGGCGCGCCGCCCCCGGGAAAGAGCTGCCTGGACTATGGGTTCGACCGGGGACTTCTCGGCTGCTCAGCCGTTTGCGAGCTTGCGTTCGAGGGCTGCAGCTCGTCCCATTCGTGGACGAACTGGTCCATCCCCTCGACGGGCGCCTTGAATGGCGTCTGGGCCAGCAGCACCGATGACGTTTACGTCGTAGGCAACGGCATCCTTCACTGGGACGGCATCAAGTGGTCGACGGCGATGCCGGACTTCACCTTCAACGAGGTGTGGGGCAGCGGTCCGGACGACGTTTTTGCGGTGGGACCCGGGGTGGTGCACTGGAACGGCTCGCAGTGGAGCACGATCCTTCCCGGTCAGGGGAATCCGGGGAGTGCGGGGGGTGGGGCGGGCCCGGCGGGCCCGCCGGGCTCGGCGAGCCCAATTTTCTACGGCGTGTGGGGGAGCGGCCCGGGTGACGTATTCGTCGTCGGGGCCGTCGGCTCAAACGGGGCCGCAGGCGACGGCGTGTTGATGCACTGGAACGGCTCGCGGTGGGACAGGGTCGTGGATCCAACCTTCGCGGCGCTGTCGATCTTGACCACCGTCTGGGGAACCGGTCCCGGGGATGTCTTCGTCGCGGGCGCCGTGCCCGACGCCGTGCCCAACCTCGACGGCTACCCGACATACCACCACGTGATACTTCACCGGAGCGGCTCGACGTGGAGCAATGTGTTCGACACGGTCGACAGCCCTATCTCTGGTTTGGGCGGCAGCGGCCCCGGCGACGTCTTCGCCGTCGGGGCCTTGGGGGACACCGGCTTTTCGATGCACTGGGACGGCACCAGCTGGTCTTCCGTGGCGCCCGCATCAGAGCCCCTCGGCGCCGTGTGGGCAGGCGGCCGGGACGAGGTGTACGCCGTCGGTACGCTCGGCACGGTGTTCGAGTGGGACGACGGGAACTGGGTCGTGTCGCGATCGGTGGACGCAGGCACCGCAACGTTCGACGGCACGCGTGGGATCTTTGGAACCGCCGGAAGCATCTTTGCCCTCGCCGCTGGCCCGACGGGCCTGCGCCGTGAACGCTCACGCTGGAGCTCGGTGGCCTCCTTGTCGTCGCACGCGGGCGTCTGGGCGAGCGGGCCCGACGATGCGTATACCATCGGCATGGCGGCGCCCGGCTCCGCCGGCTTCAGCCACTGGGATGGAACGCAGTGGGCCCCTACTGGTCCGGCGATCCCGAGCTTGAGGAGCGTGTGGGGCAGCGGCCCGGGTGACGTGTTCGCCGTTGGTGATCAGGGGATAGTCGCCCACTGGGACGGTCGTGTCTGGTCGCAGTCCGCGGCGGGCCCTGAATTTGAGCAGGGGGGCGCGAGCGGAGGTCGCGGTGGTACGGGCGGAAAGGCCGGGTCTGGTGCCGGTGCCGGTGCCGGCGGACTGGCGGGGTCCGGCGCCGGTGGGACGGCGGGAACGGGGACGGCGGGGGCGCGCGGTGACCTGGTGAGCGTGTGGGGGAGCAGCCCGGGCGACGTATTCGCCGTCAGCACCGACCGCCAACGCTCCAGCGGTCAGTGGGCGCTCCTTCATGGAAACGGCGCGAGCTGGTCGACGCTGGTCTCTCCGGACCCGTTCGTTCCCTCAGGCGTTTGGGGGAGCGGTCCCGACGACGTGTTCGTGGTCGGATTCGGAATGGGCCTCAATGACGCCAGCATCTACCACTGGAACGGCGCCGTCTTGAGCCCGATGAACGTGCCGAATCCGGCAGACGTCTACGTAAATTCGGTGTGGGGCAGTGGACCCAACAACGTCTTCGCCGTCGGCGCCAGTTCGATCCTACACTGGGACGGCGCGCAGTGGGGCGACGCGCGCCCGGACAAGCAGCAGTGGGGCGATCCGGGCTCGGGCAAGCCGCAGTTGATCTACGCAATGACCGTGGGCGGCAGCGGCCCCGGCGACGTGTTCGTCGGCGGCTACGGCGGCGTCCTTCTCCACCGCCGCGGCGGCATCTGGGAACCGGTTCGTCTCCGCGGCCTTTCGAGCACCACCGGCCTCTCCGTCACGCCGGGACGGGTCTTCGCGGTGGGCGACAGCGGCGAGGTTCATCTCGACCGACCGTCGGTGACCTGCATGGCGCCAGAGCGCGACTGCAACGACGGCTGGGACAACGACTGCGATGATCGGCCAGACGGCGCTGATCCCGATTGCGCGGGCAAGGTCGTCGAGCAGTGCGCCAACCTCGCGGACGACGATGGCGACGGCAAGGCCGATTGTGCCGATCCCGATTGCGCCGAATTTCCATTCTGCAAGAACGCGCCCTTCGTCGGAGGAGCAGCGCGGAGGACCGTCGGAATGGGAACCTGGGGCAGCTCGGAGGGCGCGGCAGGCACGGACGGCGCCGGGCCGAGCTCGGGAGGTGCGGGAGGCATGGGAGGCGCGGCAGGCGCGCCGACCCTGATGGGCATTGCAGGCGTGGGTGGCGCGCCGCCCCCGCCGGGCGGGGCAGGCACGAGCGGCACGGGCAGTTCCGAGCTGACGCCGAACAACCTGATCAGCGACTTCGAAAACGACGCCGCCGCTACCGTCGTCATGACCGGCAACCCGCCCCGGCACGGCGATTGGTACACGTACAACGACGACGCGCCGACGGGCACCGATCCGTTCTGCGTTCAGACGCCGCCGGCGGCGCAGCAATCGCCGACCGGCCAATGGGTGCCCTATCCCGTTGAAGCCCCACCCGGTGGCGTTCGGCAGGGATCGACCGGGCGCCTCGCCCTGCACGGCTCGTGGCAAGGCTGCATCGTTTGGGGCGCGGGTATCGGCGCGATGCTGAATGTGCCGGTGGACCCCGCCGGAGGCACGTATTCCGGCCCGCAGATCCCATATGACGTGACGCCGTTTTCGGGTGTGACGTTCTGGGCGATGGCGACCGCCGGTACATCTACCACCCTGCGGATCAAGTTTCCGATGACCGACGACGTGGGGGTGGACAACGGCGGGCTGTGCGTCGAGAGCCCGACCGGCAAGTGCTACGACGACTACGGCGAGTCATTCAGCTTCCCGGCCGACGGGACCTGGAGGCAGATCACCGTCAGGTGGTCCGACCTGGGCTTCCAGCAGCAGGGCTGGGGAACCCGCTTCCCGTGGACCCCCTCGCACGTGACGTCCATCCAGATCCAGTCGAACCAACTCGGCGCGACCTACGACTTCTGGATCGACGACCTTTACTTCTTCAACTGACGCGCCGCCGTGCTACTTGAGCGGTACGTGACCCTGTTTTCGAAAGCGTTTGCGATTCTGGCATGCGTCATGGCGCTCGCGTCGGTCGCGCAAGCGGAGCCCGTTGCGCCCGCGACCGCGGATCGACCTTGGGCCAAGGGCGTTCCCGAAGAAGCACAGAAGCAGGCGCTGGCGCTGTTCGAAGAGGGGAACAAGCTGTTCGAGAACTCGGAGCACGCGGCGTCGCTGGCGAAGTACCGCCAGGCGCTGAGCGTCTGGGATCACCCGGCGATCCGCTACAACGCTGCGGTCGCGCTGATCAATCTCGATCAGCCGCTCCTCGCAAACGAGAACCTGGAGCTGTCGCTGCGCTACGGCGACGCGCCATTCAATCCCGAGACGTACCAGCAGGCGCTGACCTACCGCAAGCTGCTCCGCGGCCAGCTTGCGGAGCTGAAGGTGGCGTGCGTCGAGTCGGGAGCGGAAGTAGCCCTCGATGGTACGACGCTGTTCGTGGCGCCCGGCGAGGCAGCGCGCTGGCTGACGCCCGGCACACACCAGCTCGTGGCACGCAAGCCTGGATACCTGACCGAAACCCGATCGCTGACCCTCTTGCCCGGTAAGCCGGTGGTCGAAACCTTGGCGCTGCAAGAGATCGGGAGCCTACCGACCCGCACGGTTCGCCGCTGGCCGACATGGAAGCCGTGGGCGGTCGTCGGTGGTGGCACGCTGCTGTCGCTGATCGGCCTGCCGGTCTTGCTCGAAGCGAGGAGCAACCTGATCGCTTACGACGACCAAATCGTGCAGAACTGCCCGAACGGTTGCCCAGCCGTGCCGCCTGCCGCCGCCGACCTACGAAACCGAGCGCATACCGAGAACATTGTCGCGACTTCGCTGTTCGCCGTCGGCGGCGCGGTCGCGGCGAGCGGTCTCGTGCTGGTGCTCCTCAACCAGCCGCGAACCGTCCCGGCTGACGAGCGGCCGCACGCCGCGGTCACGCCGCTGCTCGGACGCGGCGTCGTAGGTCTTTCGCTGGCAGTCGAGCGCTGACCACGCAGATTGCGTGACGCACGGCCTCCTTTCACGCAGATTGGCGGACTCGGGCAAGGTCCACGCTGCGAAAAGCCCGGCGGCGCCTGGACTGATGCGATGGTCCCGGCGTTGCTACGTGCGGCACCGTGGACATCACGACATCGACCGGCCAGCGCAACGGAGGCGTCGCAGCCCAACCGGGATCGCCTGATTGCGCCGTTCCCGACGCCCGCGGTGTTAACCTCGCGAGTCCACAAATGGTTGTTGCTCAAACGCTCGCGCACGATGGTGTGGAAGCCGACGCGGGGTTGCAGCTCGTCTCGGTCGAAGGCGACGCGATCACCGTCCACGATCTCCCGGACCGGGGAACGCTCGTCATCGGGCGCGGCGAGGACGTCGACGTGCGTGTCAACGATCCGGGCGCGTCGGCGCGCCACTGCACCCTTCACGTCGAGGGCGGTCGGGTCGCGATCGAGGACCTCGGCAGCAGGAACGGCACCCAGATCCGCGGCCAGCGGATCGACGCGGGCGAGCGCGTCATGCTCGCGCCGGGCGAGTCGGCCCTGGTCGCGGGCGCGGTGCTGCTGTTGCAGCGCAAGAACCGCCAGCTGCAGCAGCGCCGGTCGCTACCGCACGGCTACTTCGAGCTGCGCCTCGCCGAGGAGTGCCTGCTCGCCAAGACCGGCGGAGGCGCGCCGGCCTTCTCGATCGCACGCCTGGATATCGAGGGCGGGCGGGACGCCGACGGGTTCGCGGCGGCGGCGGCCGAGCTGCTTCGACCTGCCGACATCCTGGGCACTTATGCCCCTGACGCGTACGAGATCCTTCTGCGGCGCACCGCGCCCGCGGAGGCGGAGGGCGCGCTGGCTCCGCTGTTGCGGAAGCTCGACGAGCTGGGCGCGGAGCCGCGGGTGGCGTACGCCCACTTCCCCGGCGACGGGCGGACCGCGCACGCCCTGATCGAGAAGGCGTGCGCGCGGCTGCGCCCGGCCCCCGCCGGCTCGGCGCCGCCCGGGGCGATCGTGCTCGACCCGCGCATGCGCGACGTCTATCGGCTCGCCGAGAAAGCCGCCGGCCGGGACATCAACGTCCTCATCCTGGGTGAGACCGGCGTCGGCAAGGAGATCCTCGCGCAGACCATCCACCGCGCGTCGAAGCGCGCCGACCGGCCGTTCCTGTCGCTGAACTGCGGCGGCGTGTCCGAGACGCTGCGCGAGAGCGAGCTGTTCGGCTACGAGCGCGGCGCGTTCACCGACGCCAAGGTGGCCAAGCCCGGGCTGCTCGAGATGGCAGAGGGCGGCACTGTGTTCCTCGACGAGATCGGCGAGATGTCGCCGTCGATCCAGGCGATGCTGCTGCGGGCGATCGATACCAAGCAGATCATGCGCGTCGGCGGCGTGCGCCCCAAGGCGATCGACGTCCGCTTCGTCGCCGCCACCAACCGCGATCTGGTGGAGGAGATCCGCGAGAAGCGGTTCCGGTCGGATCTGTATTACCGCCTGAACCAGATCTCGCTGGAGATCCCGCCGCTGCGCGAACGGCGCTCGGAGATCCGGCCGCTCGCGGAGGCATTTCTCGCCGAGCTCGCGGGCGGCGCGGCGGGCGCCCCGCGCCTGAGCGACGAGGCGGTGCAACTGCTCGAGTCCCACGCCTGGGACGGCAACATCCGCGAGCTGCGCAACGTCATCAATCGCGCGCTGGTGCTGTGCGACGGCGACACGATCGAGCCCGAGCACTTGCCGCTGGAAACCCTTCAGCGCGCCGCCTCACCCGCGCGCATGCCAGCGGCGGACGACGCCGCGGCCGAGATCTTGCCGCCGCCTTCGGAGCTGTCGCTCACGCCCGAGCAGCGCTCCGAACGCGAACGCATCGTCGCGGCGCTGCAAGCGGAAGGTGGAAACCAGTCGCGCGCCGCCCGACGGCTGGGCATGTCACGCAGCACGCTGGGCACGCGGCTGGACGAGCTAGGTATTCCGCGACCGCAGAAACGCCCGTCGTGAACCGCATGGCGGGACGCCTGTGGCTCGTCGTTGCGTGCGTGACCGCCGCGCCGATCTTCGCCACCGGCTGTCTCTCGCCGAACTCGCTGACCTGCAAGGACGGTCGCATCTGCCCGGTCGGAAGCCGCTGCGACGACGTTCATCATAGCTGCACCAGCGCGGAGGATGCGTGCGCCATTCTTGCCGACGGCGCGGAATGCACCTTGAGCCAGTTGCCCGGCAGGTGCCACTCCGGCCTCTGCCGTGTCGTTTTTTGCGGCGACGGTGTCCGCAACGGCGGCGAAGCGTGCGAGGGCGCCGATCTCGGCGGTCGGACGTGCGCGTACTTTGGCTTCCAACGCGAGACGAGCGGCCTCGCTTGCACGAAGGAGTGCATGCTCGATACGTCGGGCTGCGGCGACTTCTGCGGCGACGGCAAGAAGAATGGACCGGAGGTTTGCGACGGGTCCGACTTCGGTGGTG
>Ga0207691_10001243_pt1 | contig 25438 bp, 21 predicted proteins | sample KBSM13metaG_FD_184327 | JGI IMG/M metagenome (GOLD analysis project Ga0207691, IMG submission 184327) | Miscanthus rhizosphere microbial communities from Kellogg Biological Station, Michigan, USA - KBS M1-3 metaG (SPAdes) (version 2) | ecosystem: Host-associated > Plants > Roots > Rhizosphere >...
CGCGGCGACCGCTATCTCTCGACTGGCGTCTTTCCGGCCTGACCCCACGATGAACGCAGCCGTCAAACACGAAGTGCGGTTCTGCTCGAACTGCGCATCGCCGCTCGAGTGGCTGTCGCAGCAGGAGGACGGCGGCGCGAAGTCGCGGCTGCGCTGCCCGGCCTGCGGCTTCACGCACTGGAACAACCCGACGCCGGTGCTCGCCGCGGTGATCGAATGCGCCGACCGCGGCGGCAAGGTGCTGCTGGCCCGCAACGCGGCCTGGACGCACCGCATGTTCGCGTTGATCACCGGCTTCATGGAAGCCGACGAGACGCCGGAAGAAGGCATCGCGCGCGAGGTCGCCGAAGAGACGTCGCTGACCGTCGACGCGCTGAAGCTGATCGGCGTCTACGAGTTCAAGCGCATGAACCAGGTCATCATTGCCTACCACGTGGTCGCGCGTGGCGAGATCGTGCTGTCGCCCGAGCTCGCCGAGTACAAGCTGATGGAGCCGGCGCAGATCAAGTGCTGGCCGGCCGGCACCGGCCGCGCGGTCGCCGACTGGCTGACTTCGCGCGGCATCGAGCCGCAGTGGATGGACATGCCGGCGCGTCCGGCGACCTAGAATTTTTTCGATCGAAGGACCGCCATGGAAGCCCAGAAAGAAATCGACACGCGTGGCTTGAATTGCCCGCTTCCGATCCTGAAGGCGAAGAAGGCGCTCGCCGACATGTCGAGCGGCGACGTGCTGAAGGTCATCTCGACCGATCCGGGCTCGGTGCGCGACTTCCAGGCCTTTGCGCGCCAGACCGGCAACGAGCTGGTCGAACAGGCGACCGTCGCCGACGAGTTCATCCACCTACTGCGCCGCCGCTAGACCGCGACGACGGGCGCGTCGGCCCGCGGCGCTCGCTCAGAGCTTCAGCGTGCGCAGGAACGCGCGGAACTCGGCGCCGACCTCGGGGTGCACCAACGCCAGCTCGACGTTGGCCTGCAGCAGGCCTTCCTTGCTGCCGCAGTCGTAGCGCCGCCCTTCGTAGCGATACGCGTAGACCTTCTCGTGGCGCAGCAGCCCGGCGATCCCGTCGGTCAGCTGGATCTCGCCGCCGACTCCGCGCTTCTGGTTCGCGATCTCGTCGAAGACGCGCGGCGTCAGCACGTAGCGGCCGGCGACGCCGAGGCGCGACGGCGCGACGTCGGGCGCCGGCTTCTCGACCATCCGGTCGATGTCGACCAGGCGGTCGCCGACCGCTTTGCCGCCGACGATGCCGTAGCGGCGCGTGTGTTCGGCCGGCACTTCCTGGACCGCGATCATCGACGCGCCGTGCTTGTCGAACTCGGCCGTCATCTGGGCCAGGATCGGCGGCGTGCCGATCATCAGGTCGTCGGGCAGCAGCACCGCGAACGGCTCGTTGCCGACTAGGCTGCGACCGCATAGCACCGCATGGCCGAGGCCGAGCGGCTGGGCCTGCCGCACATAGACACATTCCATGTCGTCCGGCTTGATGGCGCGAACGATCGCGAGCAGCTCCTGCTTGTTCGACTTCTCGAGCGCCGACTCGAGCTCGAACGTGGTGTCGAAATGGTCCTCGATCGCGCGCTTGTGGCGGCCGGTCACGAAGATCATTTCGCGCACGCCGGCGGCGTAGGCCTCCTCGACGGCGTACTGAATCAGCGGCTTGTCGACGACCGGCAGCATTTCCTTCGGCAGCGCTTTCGTGGCGGGAAGCGAACGGGTGCCCAGGCCTGCGACAGGGAAGATCGCCTTGGTGACTGACATGTCCTTAGAATCCTTTTCAGTTGAGGCGAATGCGCGGCCGATGGGCCCGATTCGTCATCCGCACGGACGGGGCCGCATGGATCTGTTGATCGTTGATACGTTTGAGGCCGAAGTGATGCAGTGGCTGAGCGAACGCCACCGCGTGGTCCATGCACCCGAGCTCGCTTTTGACCCGCGCGAGTTCCGCCGGGCACTGTACAACGTGCGAGCAATGATCGTGCCCTCCTCGGTCACGCTCGACGCGCAGGCGCTCCACTACGCCCCGGTCCTGCAGGCGGTCGGCCGGGTCAGCGCCGGCGCCGAGAACATCGACCTCGAGGCGTGCTCGCGCGCCGAGGTCGAGGTCGTGCGCAGCGCCACCGCGACCGCCGATGCCGAAGCCGAATTCATGATCGGCGCACTGCTCTCGCTGCTGCGCCGCGTGCCGGTCGCCGGCAGCGACGGCGCGCCGGTCGGCCGCGAACTCGGCAGCGCGACGATCGGGCTGATCGGCATGGCGCCGGCGGCGCGCTCGATGGTCAACATGCTCGGCGGCTTCGGCTCGCGGGTCGTCGGCTACGACCCGTCGCTGCATGCGAGCGACCCGGTCTGGGAGCGCTGGCAGGTCGCGCCGCTGAGCCTGCGCGATCTGCTGACGCAGTCCGACGGCGTCTGCGTCCAGCTTAACTACTTCAGCCGCTACCGCGGCCTGCTCGGCGAGCGCTTCCTGTCGTTCTGCAAGCCCGACCAGGTGCTGGTCAGCACGGCCCACTCGGGCCTCTTCGACGAAGCGGCGCTGGCCGCCGCGTTGTCGAGCGGTCGCCTCGCTGCGGCCTGGCTTGACAGCATGGAACCCGGCGCGCTCGACGAAGGGCGGCCGCTCTACGGCATCGAGACCCTGCAGATCACGCCACGGGTCGCCAGCACGACGCGCGAGTCGCGCTTGCGCAGCGCCTGGGCCGTTGCGCGCCGGATCGACGAGGTGCTGACCGAGCGCAACACCGGGTTCCGCGAGCTCAGGCCGTTGTCGCCAATCGCGCCGCTTGATCTTGCAACCGAACCATGGTCGCCGTGAACTCGGCGGCGCGCCGCTTCTCCTGATCGACCACGGCCGCCGGCGCCCGCGCAACGAAGCCGGCATTCGCGAGCTTGGCCTCGGCCTTCGCGATCTCGCCCTGCAGCCGCTTGATCTCCTTGTTGAGCCGCTCGCGCTCTGCGGCGCTATCGACCTCGACATAGAGCGCCAGGCGCACGCCGCCGGCCGACGCGACCGCGGCATTCGCGGTCGCCTGCTCGAAAGCGGCCTCGTCAGCGAACAGCTTGACCTCGGACAGCTTCGCGAGCGTCCGCAGCAGCGGCGTCGCTTCCTCGACGAAGGCCGCATCGGCTGCGCTGCCTGCCACGTAGAGCGGCACGCGGTCGGCCGGTGACAGCTTCATCTCGCTGCGCAGGTTTCGGCAGGTGCCGACGATCGACTTGAGGTGGGCGATCCACGCGTCGGCCTTCGGGTCGACGCGGTCGAGCTGCGCTTTCGGGTACGGCGCGGTGACGATGCCGTGCGCCGATCCGGTCGCCTGGCGGCCGGCGACCGGCGCGACGCGCTCCCACAGCTCGGCGGTGATGAACGGCGTGATCGGATGGAGCAGGCGCAGGATCGTCTCGAGCACGCGCAACAGCGTGCGACGGGTCGCACGCTGGGCCGACTCGGGGCCGGCCTGGATCTGCACCTTCGCGATCTCGAGGTACCAGTCGCAGTACTCGTCCCAGACGAACGCGTAGATCGCGTTGGCGACGTTGTCGAGGCGGTACTCGGCGTAGCCCTTCTCGACAGCGGCCTCGACGCGCTGCAGCTCGCTCGTGATCCAGCGGTCGGCGGGCGAGAAGGTCAGGTAGTTGTGGAACGGCTGGCCCCGCGCGCACTCGGCCTTGGTGTGCTCGGCGAGGCCGCAGTCCGCACCCTCGCAGTTCATCAGCACGAAGCGGCTCGCGTTCCAGAGCTTGTTGCAGAAGTTGCGGTAGCCCTCGCAGCGCTTCGCATCGAAGTTGATATTGCGGCCGAGGCTCGCCAGCGACGCGAACGTGAAGCGCAGTGCGTCGGCACCGAAGCCGGGGATGCCGTTCGGAAACTCGGCCGCGGTGTCCTTGCGCACGCGCGGCGCGGTTTCGGGGCGGCGCAACCCGGTCGCACGCTTGTCGAGCAGCGGCTCGAGCGCGATGCCGTCGATCAAATCGACCGGGTCGAGCACGTTGCCTTCTGACTTGCTCATCCGCTTGCCCTGCGCGTCGCGCACCAGGCCGTGGATGTAGACGTCCCGGAACGGCACCTGGCCGGTGAAGTGGGTCGTCATCATGATCATCCGGGCCACCCAGAAGAAGATGATGTCGAAGCCGGTGACGAGCACGCTCGACGGCAGGAACAGCTTCAGGTCCTCGGTTTGCGCCGGCCAGCCGAGCGACGAGAACGGCACCAGCGCCGACGAGTACCAGGTGTCGAGCACGTCCTCGTCGCGTCGCAGTTGCGGGCCGGCGGCACGGCGCGCCTCGAGCGAGCGCACCTGCGCCGCGTCGCCGCCAGCGCTTGCGGACGCGAGCCGGTTCTCGACCTCGCGCAGCCATTGCGCCTCGGCGGCGACCTGGTCGCGGGCGACGTAGATCGCGCCTTCCTCGTCGTACCAGGCCGGGATCTGATGGCCCCACCAGAGCTGGCGCGAGATGCACCAGTCCTGGATGTTCTTCATCCACTGGTTGTAGGTGTTGACCCACTGCTCGGGCACGAAGCGGACCGACCCGTTCTCGACGACCTCGATCGCCTTCGCCGCGAGGCTCTTGCCGTCGCCGCCCGGCTTCGTCATCGCGACGAACCACTGGTCGGTCAGCATCGGCTCGACGACCTGGCCGGTGCGCACGCAGATCGGGACGGCGTGGCGATGCGGCACCGCCTTCTCGAGGAAGCCCTGCGCCTCGAGGTCACGCAGCACCGCCTTGCGCGCGTCGTAGCGGTCGAGGCCGCGGTACTCGGCCGGGCCGTTCTCGTTGATCTTCGCGTCGAGCGTGAAGATCGTGATCAGCGGGATGCCGTGGCGCAGCGCGCAAGCGTAGTCGTTGAAGTCGTGCGCGCCGGTTATCTTGACTGCGCCCGAGCCGAACTCGCGGTCGACGAAGTCGTCGGCGATGATCGGGATCTTGCGGTCGCAGAGCGGCAGGTCGACGAACTTGCCGAGCAGGTGCTTGTAGCGCTCGTCCTCCGGATGGACCGCGAGCGCGCCGTCGGCGAGCATCGTCTCGGGCCGCGTCGTCGCGATGTGCATACCGCGCATCGGCTTGCCGTCGGCGTCGGGTTGCGGGCCGTCGCTGAACGGGTAGAGGATGTGCCACATCGTGCCGTCGCGCTCGTCGTTCTCGACCTCGAGGTCGGAGACCGCCGAGAGCAGCACCGGGTCCCAGTTGACGAGGCGCTTGCCGCGATAGATCAGCCCTTCCTCGTAGAGCTTGACGAAGGTGTCGGTGACGACGGACGAGAGCCGCTCGTCCATCGTGAAGTACTCGTGCGGCCAGCTCACCGAGTCGCCCATCCGGCGCATCTGGCGCGTGATCGTCGAGCCGCTCTGCTCCTTCCATTCCCACACCCTGGCGAGGAAGTCGGCGCGGCCGATGTCATGGCGGCTGATGCCGGCTTCCTGGAGCTGGCGCTCGACGACGATCTGCGTCGCGATGCCGGCGTGGTCGGTGCCCGGCACCCACAGCGTGTTGTGGCCGAGCATCCGGTGGTAGCGCGTCAGCGCGTCCATGATCGTGTGCTGGAACGCGTGCCCCATGTGCAGGGTGCCGGTCACGTTCGGCGGCGGCAGCTGGACCGCGAACGACGGCCGTGTGGCATCGCGCGTCGGCTCGTAGGCGCCGCTCTGCTCCCACAGCGGACCCCAGCGCGCCTCGATCGCGGCGGGTTCGAACGACTTGGCGAGATCGGTCATGGTGTCTTCTCGAGGACGCGGGCGCCTTTCAATCGGCGCATGCCCGCATCGAAGGTGAACGTTTGGGTGCATCCGGCAGCTGCGTTGCGCGCAACGATCAGGCAGTCGGCGAAATTGGCCCCGCCGCGCTCATAGGCCCTGACGGCGCCGGCCACGAGACTTCGATTCGCGAAGGAGAAGGCCTTCGTGTCGAGCAGTCCGTCGAGCGCTGTGACCAGCTCGGCCTTGTCGACGCCGAACGAAGAGTGCAGAACCCACGCGGTCTCGGCGAGAACGATCTCGTCGAGATGGATGTCAAGGCCGTTCGCCTCGGCGTCGGCGACCAGGGCCTGCGCGAGTCTGGACTGCTCCGGGTCATCGCCCGTCAGAAGGCGCACCAGCACGTTGGTGTCGATCGCGATCAAGGCTTGCGCGGCGTCTTCTTCCGATCGGCCGCCTTGCTGTCGCGCAGAACCCGTCGGTACTTGGCGTCGAGGTGCTCGCCGATTCCCTGGTCCATGTCCTCGACGGACACGGGCTTGCGCCCGGGCTTGCGCAGCATGCCGGCGAGCGTCGACACCGAGCGCAGCGGCCGCGCCTTCAAGGTCCCGTCCGCCTGCACGATGAAGTCGAGCTTGGAGCCTGCGTCGAGTCCCATCTGGTCGCGGATCGGCTTGGGCAGCGTCAGCTGGCCCTTGCTGGTGAGTGTCACGATCATCGTCGCTTCCTTCCGTTTCCTTACATTCTACCAAAGTAAGGAATGGCCTCGACGCCACGCTACATCAGCAAATGTTCGCCGGCATTGTCGCCGCCGAGGATCACGTAGTTGACCTTGCGGATGTCGGCGAGGCAGCGTCCGCCGGCGTACGAGATCGAGCTCTGCACGTCCTCGCGCATCTCGCGCAGCGTGTCGGCCAGGCGGCCCTTGATCGGCTCGAGGATCCGCTTGCCTTCGACGTGCTTGTACTCGCCCTTGTTGAAGTCGGAAGCCGAGCCGTAGTACTCCTTGAAGAGCTTGCCGTCGACCTCGACCGTGCGGCCGGGCGATTCTTCATGCCCGGCGAACAGCGAGCCGATCATCACCATCGTCGCGCCGAAGCGCACGCTCTTCGCGATGTCGCCATGGTCGCGGATGCCGCCGTCGGAAATGATCGGCTTGGTCGCGACGCGCGCGCACCACTTCAGCGCCGAGAGCTGCCAGCCGCCGGTGCCGAAGCCGGTCTTCAGTTTCGTGATGCAGACCTTGCCGGGGCCGACCCCGACCTTCGTCGCATCGGCGCCCCAGTTCTCGAGGTCGATCACCGCTTCCGGCGTCGCGACGTTGCCGGCGATCACGAAGGTCTGCGGCAGCTTCTTCTTGATGTACTCGATCATCTGGTGCACGCTGTCGGCGTGACCGTGCGCGATGTCGATCGTGATGTAGTCGGCGCCGACGCCGTCGCTGGCGAGGTGGTCGATGACGTCGCGGTCGGCCTGCTTGACGCCGGAGCTGATCGAGACGTAGAGGCCCTTGTCGCGCATCCGCTTCGCGTACGCGACGTTGTCGATGTCGAAGCGGTGCATCACGTAGAAGAAGCCGTTCGCGGCCAGCCACTCGGTGATCGGCTCGTCGACGACCGTCTTCATGTTCGCCGGGACGACCGGCAAATTGAAGCGGCGCGCGCCGAATTCCATCGACGGGTCGCATTCGGAGCGGCTCTCGACGCGGCACTTGCGCGGCAGCAGCAGGACGTTGTCGTAGTCGAAGATTTCCATGATCGGATTCGCGCGGTGCGGGCCGCACGTTGAAACGCAGTGCGCGGCCGGGGGCTGCGAGCGCTTGACCTGGAATCCCGGTGTCCGCCCGCACCGCCCGGGTGCGCGCGAAAACAAAAAACCGGGTACCAAAATTTGGGCCCGGTGGCTGATTCTACGCGTGTGGTGCGACTCCTAAAATGCGTCGATGAGTGACCCTGAATCGCGGTTCGAGCCCGCCCCCAATCGAGACGAATCGATCCCGCTGTTCGAGGAGAACGAGGCGCCCCGCGCCACCGCGGCGGCCCCCGCGCCGACTGCCGACGAGGTCGCGCCGCCGGCCGCCGCAGCGACCAGCGGCCTGCTGCGCGGGCTCAATCCGGAGCAGCTGGCGGCCGTCACGTTGCCGGCGCGGCCGGCCCTGATCCTGGCCGGCGCCGGCTCCGGCAAGACCCGCGTGCTGACGACGCGCGTCGCCTGGCTGATTCAGACCGGCCAGGTCTCGCCGGCCGGCGTGCTCGCGGTGACCTTCACCAACAAGGCCGCGAAGGAGATGCTGACCCGGCTCGGCGCAATGCTGCCGATCCCCGTGCGCGGCATGTGGGTCGGCACCTTTCACGGTCTCTGCAACCGCTTCCTGCGCGCGCACTGGAAGCTGAGCGGGCTGCCGCAGGGCTTCCAGATCCTCGACTCGTCCGATCAGCTGTCGGCGGTCAAGCGCGTCATCAAGTCGATGAACCTCGACGAGGAGCGCTACGTGCCGAAGCAGGTCACGTGGGCGATCGCCGGCGCGAAGGAAGAGGGCCTGCGGCCGAAGGACATGGAGGTGCGCGACGAGCATTCGCGCGTCATCGCGCAGGTCTACGAAGGCTACGAGGCACAGTGCCAGCGCGAAGGCGTCGTCGACTTCGCCGAGCTGATGCTGCGCACCTACGAGCTGATGCGCGACAACACGGCGCTGCGCGAGCACTACCAGCGGCGCTTTCGTCACATCCTCGTCGACGAGTTCCAGGACACGAACCGGCTGCAGTACGCCTGGCTCAAGATGTTCGCGGGGCCGCAGGCGGCGGTCTTCGCGGTCGGCGACGACGACCAGAGCATCTATGCGTTCCGCGGCGCACAGGTCGGCAACATGGCGGCGTTCGAGCGCGAGTTCGGGGTCGAGCAGGTCATCAAGCTCGAGCGCAACTACCGCTCGTTCGGCAACATCCTCGATGCCGCGAACGAGCTGATTGCGCACAACGCGCGCCGCCTCGGCAAGAACCTGCGCACCGAGGCCGGCCCGGGCGAGCCGGTGCGGGTGCGCGAGTCGACCAGCGACTACGGCGAGGCCCAGTGGTTCGTCGAGGAGGCGCGGCTTCTGCACCGCGAGGGCACGCCGCGCAGCGACATCGCGCTGCTCTACCGCAGCAACGCGCAGAGCCGGGTGATGGAAAGCGCGCTCTTCAACGCCGGCGTGCCGTACAAGGTCTATGGCGGGCTGCGCTTCTTCGAGCGTGCCGAGGTCAAGCACGCATTGAGCTACCTGCGCCTGATCGAGAACCCGAACGACGACACCAGCTTCCTGCGGGTCGTCAACTTCCCGGCGCGCGGCATCGGCGCGCGCACGCTCGAGCAGCTTCAGGATGTCGCGCGTCAGAGCGGGCGCAGCCTGGCACAAAGCATCGGTTCGGTGACCGGCAAGGGCGGCGCGAACCTGCACGCGTTCGTCGCGAAGATCGATGCGATGCGCGAGGCGACGCGCGGCCTGACCTTGCGCCAGATCATCGAGCACATGCTCGAGGCGTCCGGCCTGGTCGACTTCTACAAGACCGACCGCGAAGGCAAGGAACGGCTCGAGAACCTCGAGGAATTGGTCAACGCCGCCGAGGCGTTTGTCACCCAGGAGGGCTTCGGCAAGGACGCGGTCGCGCTGCCGGTCGACGAGATCGCGCGTGGCAGCGCGAACGTCTTCTCAGGCAGTGCCGGTCGGGCCGAATACAACACGCCAGGGGCGGTGACGGTCGACGACGAAGGCGTGCCGATGGACTTGCCGCTCGTGTCAGGCGATGGGCGCAGCGAGCCCTTGCGGCGAGTCGAGTCGGGCAACACGGAGCCGGCCGGTGCCGCGACGTCAGCCGATGCCGCACCCGGGATCGCTGCGCTGTTGCAGACGCCCGATGCCGAGACCGGCGAGATCATGTCGCCGCTCGCCGCGTTCCTGACGCATGCATCGCTCGAAGCCGGCGACAACCAGGCGCAGGCCGGGCAGGACGCGATCCAGCTGATGACGGTCCACTCGGCCAAGGGGCTCGAGTTCGACTGCGTCTTCATCACCGGCCTCGAGGAAGGCCTGTTCCCGCACGAGAACTCGATCAGCGACCTCGACGGCCTCGAGGAGGAGCGCCGCCTGATGTACGTCGCGATCACGCGGGCGAGGAAGCGCCTCTACCTGAGCTTCTCGCAGACGCGGATGCTGCACGGGCAGACCCGCTACAACATCAAGAGCCGCTTTCTCGACGAATTGCCGGAAGCGGCGTTGAAGTGGATCACGCCGCGCAACCAGGGCTTCGGCTCCGGTTTCGCGCGCGACTACAGCGCGGCCTGGTCGCGCGGCTCGGGGTTGGGCTCGATCGTCGGCGCCGGCCGCGTCGAGCCGAAGCCGCTGCCGATCGTCGCACGCGCACCGAGCCACGGTCTGCGCGCCGGGCAGGGCGTGTTCCACAACAAGTTCGGCGAAGGCGTCATCGTCACCTTGGAGGGCAGTGGCGAGGAGGCGCGGGCGCAGGTCAACTTCGGTCGCTACGGCATGAAGTGGCTGGCCCTCTCGATCGCGAAGCTGACGCCGGTCGACTGAGCGTCGGCGTTCGGTCGTCGTCTCGACTTGACCGCGGCCGGCGAAGGACGCGACCGCGTCTCGTGGTTGTCGGCGCCGGTGCAACGCCGATCGACCAGCGCCTGCCGTCAGGCGCCGACCGCGCCCGGCTTCGCCGGATCGACGACAAAGCGCGCCGCCGTCGTCACGCCGCTCGCCGGATCGAGCGGGCGGTCGACGACGCGGAGCTGCGCCTCGAGCTGCTTCGCGTCGAGCCGAAAGCGCACGTAGCCGCGCTGGTCGCCGCGGCCGTAGTGGATGTGCGGGTTGAAGGTGCGCGCCGCGTCGATGCGCGACTGCGCGAGCGACAGGCTCGAGATCGAGGTGCCACAGAACTCGGTCGCGACGACCGGCGCCTTGTCGTCGTCGAAGTCGGCCTTCAGGTCGGCGACGTAGTTGCTGTGGACGTCGCCGCCGAGCACGACGACCCCCGGCACGCGCCGTTCGGCGACGGTGCCGAGCAGGCGGTTGCGCGACGCCGCGTAGCCGTCCCAGCCGTCGGTCCAGTAGACGCCGGTGCCGAAGGCCGGCTCGCTCCAGGAGAAGCGCGCCATCAAGGTCTGCTGCGCGAGCAGGTTCCACGGCCGTGTGGTGTCCCAGCCGTCGGCGAGCCAGCGCTCTTGCTCGGCGCCGAGCAGCGATCGCTTCGGGTCGACGAGCTCCGGGCAGGCCCCGAGCATCACCGTGTTCGAGCCGCCGCGGCCCGGCTTTTGGCAGGCCTGCGGGTCACGGTACTGGCGGTCGTCGAGCAGGTGGATGCGGGCGAGGCGGCCCCAGTCGAGTCGGCCGGTGATGCGCATGTCGGGGCCGCGCGGCCGCAGCGCCTTCGGAAAAGGCATGTGCTCCCAGTAGGCGCGGTAGGCGGCGGCGCGCTGCTCGGCGAAATCGGCCTCCAGGGTCTGGCCTTGCAGGCCAGCGTAGTCGTTGCCGACCTCGTGGTCGTCCCAGACCAGCAGCCAGGGCGCGCGCGCATGTGCGGCCTGCAGTGACGGATCGCTTTTGTGGGTCGCGTAGCGCGCACGGTATTGCGCCAACGTCGTGACGAGTCCGCCCTCGACCTGGCGCACCGACTCGGGCCGCGATGCGTACTCGTAGATGTAGTCGCCGAGGAACATCACGAGGTCGAGGTCTTCCTCGGCCAGCCGGCGCCAGGCCGCATAGTGGCCGACGTCGTAGCGCTGGCAGCTCGCGATCGCGAAGTTGAGGGTCGCCGTGGCATTCACTGCGGGCGCGGTGCGCGTACGGCCGACCGCGCTGCGATCGCCGAGCGCCGAAAAGCGATACCAGTACCAGCGGTCGGGCGCGAGGCCGGTCGGCTCGGCGTGCACGCTGTGGGCCCAGGCCGCTTCGGCGGCCTCCTCGCCGCTCGCGACGATGCGCGTGAAGCGCTCGTCTTCGGCGACTTCCCAGCGCACGGCGACGCGCTCGCCGAGCTCGGCACCGGTCAGGCGGGTCCACAACACCATGCCGTCGACACGCGGCTGTCCGGATGCGATGCCGAGCGCGAAGGGCGGTGTGTCGGCTGCGTGTGCGTGGCGCAGCAGCGCCGGGGCGAACGTCAGCGCGCCGACGCCTGTCAGCACCTCGCGGCGACGCAGACCCATGCGGCTTGGAAGGCGAGTCATCGGCGGCAAAGGATGAAGAGAGATGCGGCCGGATGCGCCCGGCCGTCCGGATCAGACGCCGACGTCGTCGAACTCGCGGTACGCATCGCGCAGCCACATCTTGACGCGCTGGCGGTCCATCAGGCCGAAGCCGATGCTGTCCTCCTCGGTCGATTTGGCCTGAGCGAAGCTGTGGCTGCCATTGTCGATCTTCATGATCACGCCTTCGTACAGCTTCTTGATCGTGATGATCTTCGCGCCGAGCTCCTGCGCGCGTGTCTGCTCGCCCGACTGCTCGAGCAGCGTGAAGTCGTTGCCGCGCAGCTGGTTGCGCACCAGCACATAACGCAGGCCGGTGCCGAAGCGGTCGAGCAGCCGCTTCAGCAGGTCAACCGAATCCTTGCCGCAGTCCATCACGTGCCAGTAGTGGACCTGGACATCCATCTCGTCGGCGAGGTTCACGACGCCGGAATCGTCCATCCACTTGACCAGCGGATCGAAGGTCTGCGCGGCGAGGTCGACGAGGATGCGCTTGTCCGGGTTCTCGACCGCGGTCTCGACGATCCGGTCGAGCGCCTCGTAATGGTTGACGAGCGCCGGCTGCGCGTGCTCCGGATAGAAGCGCATCAGCGCGCCGTGCGAGCGGTCGGTGTCGAAGCCGACGAACGGGATCTCGCGGTCGATCAGGTACTGGGCCAGGATGCGCGACACCAGCGACTTGCCGACGCCGCCCTTTTCACCGCCGACCAGGTGGATGTTCGTCATCGCTGCGTGGGCCTGCCTGTCTAGTTGGATGCCGTCGTCGTGCCCGGCGTGACGACGTCGATCGTCTTCTCGACCACCTTGCCGGTCACCTTGACGCCGGCCGAGACGACTGCGCCGGCGACGCCGATCACCGCGCCGGCGGTGGCGCCGGCCACCGTCACGACTGCGCAGCCCGGCAGCAGCGCCGCGCTGAGTGCGAGGCAGAGGCCGAGTCGAACGGAAAGGTGCTTCATGGCGGCTCCTGGGTCCGTTCGATTATTCAATGCGAAGCGACGCCTGGGCAGCGGCGTTGCGTGCGCAAAACAACATCAGCCGCGGCCGACGAACGGCATCGCGGTCGCCATGATCGTCATGAACAGCACGTTGGTCTCGAGCGGCAGCTCAGCCATCTGGACAACCGCGTTGGCGACGTGGTTCACGTCCATGCGCGGCTCCGGCAGCATGCGGCCGTCGGCCTGCGGCACGCCGGTCGTCATGCGCATCGTCATCTCGCTGGCGGCGTTGCCGATGTCGATCTGGCCGCAGGCGATGTTGTGGGCGCGGCCGTCGAGCGAGGTTGCCTTGGTCAGGCCGGTGATCGCGTGCTTGGTCGCCGTGTACGGCGAACTCATCGGACGCGGTGCATGGGCCGATATCGAGCCGTTGTTGATGATGCGGCCGCCCTTCGGGTTCTGCTTCTTCATCAGCCGGAACGCCTGCTGGGTGCACAGGAACACGCCGGTCAGGTTGATGTCGACGACGGCTTGCCATTGCGTGAACGTCAGCTCGTCGAGCGGGATCGTCGGTGCGCCGGTGCCGGCGTTGTTGAACAGCACGTCGAGGCGGCCGTAGGTCTGCTCGGTCGTGTCGAACAGCGCCTTCACCGAGTCCGGCTTCGTCGCATCCGTCGCGACGGCAAGCGCGTTCGGGCCGAGCGTGCCGGCATCCTGGACCGTCTGCTGCAGCGCCTCGAGGCGCCGGCCCGCGAGGACGACCTTGTAGCCGGCCTTCAGCAGCGCGAGCGCGCTGGCGCGGCCGATGCCGCTGCCCGCGCCGGTGACCATGGCAACTTTCATGGGAGTGTCTCCTTCGAGTGGTTATGGATTCGAGTCGGGGCGCTGCGCCGGCTCGGGCACGGCATCGTCCGGCTCGGCCGTGAAGCACGCGGCGAACGTGAAATAGAGCGACGCGTAGAACACGGTCGAGAAGATCATCGAGGCCGGCATCGCGATGAACGGCACGAGCTGGGTCCGGCCGATCAGCCCGAACAGCAGGTTCGCCATCAGCGCGAACAGCAGCAGGACCGCGAGCCAGGTCGCGCTGTAGACGATGAATGCGCCCTTGTTGCGCCAAACCGCGACGGTGCTGAAGAAGAGCGACTTGCCGGCGGTTTGACCACTCCAGTGAACCAGTGCCGGCGCATGCCAGAACGGCACCGACAAGAGGCCGAGCAAGCAGAAGCGCATCAGCACGCCGGCTTCGAGGCGCGGGTCGGCAAGCCGCGTCGCGACATCGTTGGGCGTCGTGGTGCGCGAGCCCTGCGCCTCCATCAGCGCGTCGAGCGCGCCGCCGTCAACCAGGTCGCTGAGCCACAGGATCACCCAGGTCGCGGCCGCATACATCAGGCCGAGCTTGACGATCGCCAGCAGGCGTGGTCGACCGGCTCTGAGCGGCTCGATGAAGACGCGCGGCAACGGGAAACGGCCGTCGAGTGCGCGCCGCGTCGCGAGCATGAAGCCGAGCGAGCCGAGTGGCAGCAACGCGAGCAGCAGCACCGGTCCGACCAGCGGAAGCCAGGCCAGCACGAACACCGCGAACAGGAACACCGCGAACAGGCCGGCGAAGCCCATCGGTTGGCGCAGGAACACGGCGAAGCCCTGGCGCACCCACATTGCGCCCTGGCGGGCCGGAACGAGCTGGAGCTTCATGATTGATTGTGGTGCCAGGGCGCGTCGCGGCGCTGGACCAGCACGCGCTCGAAGTGGGTCGGGTCGTGCGCGGTCAGGACCGTGGCGTCGCGCGGCAGGTGCAGGTCCCACAGGCGCGAGGTCCAGAAGCGCAGCGCGGCGGCGCGCATCAGCGCAGGCATCAGGCGCAGTTCGGTGGTCTCGAGCGGACGAACCGCGTCGTACGCAGCGACGAACGCGCTCGCGCGCTCGTCGATGAGGCGGCCCGATTCGAGGTCGATGCACCAGTCGTTCAGGCAGACCGCGATGTCGAACAGCAAGGTGTCGATGCCCGCGAAGTAGAAGTCGAACAGGCCGGTCAGCGTGTCGCCCTCGAACATCACGTTGTCGCGGAACAGGTCGGCGTGGATCACGCCGCGCGGCAGCGCCGCATGTGCGGCGGACGCGGCGACCTGCTGCTGGAACGCGAGCTCGTCGGTGATCAGCGCGGCGCGTTCGGCGTCGAGGAACGGCACGACGATCGGAATCGTCTCGGCCAGCCACACCAGCCCGCGCAGGTTCGGCTGGTGGAGCCCGAAGTCGGCGCCCGCCACGTGCATGCGCGCGAGGATCGTGCCGACGCTCGCCGCATGCGCGTTGTCGGGCGCGAGGTGATGCTGGCCGGGCAGCCGGTTGACCACCGCGGCAGGCTTGCCCTTCAGCGTGTGCAGGATCGCGCCGCTTGCATCGGCCTGCGGGTCGGGCACCGGAATGTGGTGCCCGGCAAGGTGCTTCATCAGGTGCAGGTAGAACGGCAGCTCGGCCTCGGTCAGGCGCTCGAACAGTGTCAGCACCCAGGCGCCGTCGGTCGTGTCGGCGAAGTAGTTGGTGTTCTCGATGCCGCCGCGGCAGCTCTCGAGCGCGACGAGCCTGCCGATGCCGAGGCGGTCGATCAGCGCGGACGCTTCATCGAACGAGACCTGCGTGTAGACCGCCATCGGGGCCGCGTCCGGTCGCCGCGGCGATCAGAAGTTCAGCACGCGCCAGACCCGCTTGCCGGCGGCGCCGCGCGAGGTGTTCGCGCCCTCGCCGAGGTCGCGCGAGCCGTCGCCGGTGATGATTTCGTAGGCCGGGGCGCGCGTGCCCTTCGTCGTGACGACGATGCGCTGCGGGACGCCGCGCACGCGCAGCTCGTCGATGCGGGCGCCGTCGTCCTCGACGACGATGTGACGAACCTCGGGCTCGCCGGCCTGGCGCGGCTCGGTCGTCGTCGTCACAACGGTGCGCCCGGGCACCGCGGCCGGAATCGGCGGCGGTGCCGTCGCGACGGTCTGGGCGCCGGCATGCAGGGATGCGCAGAGCAGCGCGGGCGCCAGCAGGAATCTCATCGGACTCATTTTAGGCCGCCGCTGCGCCGGGCGTCGGCGCGCTCCGGCATGGCGTCGTGGCGATCGTGGCCGGCACGTCGTTCCCGCACAATTCCTGGATGACCGACAAGACCCTGCTGCTGGTGGACGGCTCCAGCTACCTGTACCGGGCGTTCCACGCGCTGCCCGACCTGCGCTCGCCGAGCGGCTTTCCGACCGGCGCGATCCGCGGCGTCGTCTCGATGATGAAGCTGCTGCGCGAGCAGTACCCGTCGGCGCACGGTGCCTGCGTCTTCGACGACAAGGGCAAGACCTTCCGCGACGACTGGTACCCCGAGTACAAGGCGACCCGAACCTCCATGCCGAGCGACCTGGCGCTGCAGATCGAGCCGATCGTCGAGGCCGTCAAGCTGCTCGGCTGGCCGGTGCTCACGGTGCCCGGCATCGAGGCAGACGATGCGATCGGCACGATCTCGTGCATGGCCGCGAAGGGCGGCTTCAAGGTCGTGATCTCGACCGGCGACAAGGACCTGGCGCAGCTCGTCGACGCCAACGTGACCTTGATCAACACGATGAGCAACGAGAAGCTCGACGTCGAAGGGGTTGCTGCGAAGTTCGGCGTGCCGCCCGAGCGCATCGTCGACTACCTCGCGCTGATCGGCGATGCGGTCGACAACGTGCCGGGGGTCGAGAAGGTCGGGCCGAAGACGGCGGCCAAGTGGATCGCCGAGTACGGGTCGCTCGAAGGCGTGATCGCCGCCGCGCCGACCTTCAAGGGCGTCGTCGGCGACAACCTGCGCAAGGCGGTCGACTGGCTGCCGCAGGGCCGGCGCCTGGTCACCGTCGTGACCGACTGCGATCTGAGCGGCCACGTGCTGGGTTGGCCCGAGTTCGACGCGCTGGCCTTGCGCGAGATCGACGCCGATGCGCTGGCCGCGTTCTACGACCGTTACGGCTTCGGCGCGATGAAGCGCGAGCTCGAGGCACAGCGCGGCCGCGGGCCGTCCGCATCGACACCGTCCCGGCCACAGAAGAGCGGTGCCGTCACCTCCTCGGAGACCCCGGATGCGGTGCCGGCCGAGGCCGTGGTCAAGCACTACGAGACCGTGACGACGGTCGAGGCCCTCGACGCGTGGGCGCGCCGAGTCGAAGCCGCCGAACTGGCCGCGCTCGATGCCGAGACCGATTCGCTCGATGCCGTGCGCGCGCAGCTGATCGGCCTGTCGATGGCGGTCGGCCGCGGCGAGGCCTGCTACATCCCGCTCGCGCACAACTACGCCGGCGCGCCCGACCAGCTCAGCATCGCGCAGCTGCTCGAACGGCTCGGTCCGTGGCTGGCCAACGCGGACGCTGCCAAGGTCGCGCACAACACCAAGTTCAGCGGCCACGTGTTCGAGGGCGCCGGCATCCCGGTGCGTGGTTACCTTCACGACACGCTGCTCGAGAGCTATGTGCTGGAAGCGCACCGCCCGCACAGCCTCGAGAGCCTCGCGTTCCGCCATGTCGGCCGGACGGGCGTCACCTACGAAGATGTGTGCGGCAAGGGCGCGAACCAGATCGCGCTGTCGCAGGTCGAGATCGGCCGCGCGGCCGAGTACGCCTGCGAGGACAGCGACCTCGCGCTCGACGTGCACCGGGTCCTCGCGCCGCTGATCGATGCCGAGCCCGGCATCGCCGATGTCTACCGGCGCATCGAGATGCCGATGTCGGAGATCCTCGGCCGGATCGAGCGCACCGGCGTCTTGATCGACAGCGCGTTGCTGAACGCGCAGAGCCACGAGCTCGCCGAGCGCATGTCGGCGCTCGAGCAGGAAGCCTACGAGCTGGCGGGCCAGCCGTTCAACCTCGGCAGCCCGAAGCAGATCGGCGAGATCCTGTTCGGCAAGCTCGGCCTGCCGGTCGGCCGGAAGACCGCGAGCGGCGCGCCGTCGACCGACGAGGACGTGCTGCAGGAGCTCGCCGCCGACTATCCGCTCCCCGGCAAGCTGCTCGAGCACCGGAGCCTCTCGAAGCTGAAGGGCACCTACACCGACAAGCTGCCGCTGATGGTCAATCCGAATACCGGCCGCGTCCACACGACCTATGCGCAGGCGGTCGCGGTGACCGGGCGGCTGTCGAGCAACGACCCAAACCTGCAGAACATCCCGATCCGCACCGCCGAAGGACGGCGCGTGCGCGAGGCCTTCATCGCGCCCGAAGGCTCGGTGATCCTGTCGGCCGACTACTCGCAGATCGAGCTGCGCATCATGGCGCACATCTCGAGCGACGCCGGCCTGCTGCGCGCGTTCAGCGACGGCATCGACGTGCACCGCGCGACCGCGGCCGAGGTCTTCGGCGCGCCGCTCGGCGAGGTCTCGAGCGAGCAGCGGCGCTACGCCAAGGTCATCAACTTCGGGTTGATCTACGGGATGAGCGCGTTCGGGCTGGCCGCCAACCTCGGCATCGAGCGCAGCGCCGCGACCGCCTACATCGAGCGCTATTTCGCGCGCTATCCGGGGGTCAAGCGCTACATGGACGAGACGCGCGCGTCGGCGATCGAACTCGGCTACGTCGAGACGCTGTTCGGGCGGCGCGTGCATCTGCCAGAGATCCGGAAACCGGGCCCGCGCAAGAGCGCGGCCGAGCGCCAGGCCATCAACGCGCCGATGCAGGGCACGGCGGCCGATCTGATCAAGCTCGCGATGATCGCGGTGCAGGCGACGCTCGACCGCGAGCAGCGGGCGACGCGGATGATCATGCAGGTCCACGACGAGCTGGTGTTCGAGGTGCCCGAGGGCGAGCTGCCGTGGGCGCGCGAGGCCGTGCCGCGCATCATGTCGGAGGTCGCGACCCTGCAGGTGCCGCTGCTCGCCGAAGTCGGCGTCGGGCCGAACTGGGACGAGGCGCACTGAGCCCTGACCGGCATTCGCGCAAGCCGGCTTGCGCGAATACCGCACGCGAATCGGAAACTCATCGCACGGCAGTCAGGCGAGAATCCATGCGCAGGCTGTGCGGGTGCAGCAACGCGGGCCAGTCAAGTAGGGCAACACCCGTTCCATTTGGAACGTCGTGCCGTAACGTGAGCCACCCCCACAGGAGGCCGCCATCGAAGCGTCCGCGTCCACGCAAGCATTGCTCGATGTGGCCGACGTCACGGTCCGCTTCGGTGGCATCACGGCGCTGGACAAGGTGTCCTTCTCGGTCCAGCGCGGCCGCATCGTCGGCCTGATCGGCCCGAACGGCGCCGGCAAGACGACCCTCTTCAACTGCCTGTCGCGGCTCTACGCGTTCAGCGAAGGCTCGATCCGCTTTAAGGGCCGCTCGCTGACCGGCACGCCCGCGCACGGCATCGCCTCGCTCGGCATCGGCCGCACGTTTCAGAACCTCGCACTGTTCCGGACCATGAGCGTGCGCGAGAACGTGATGCTCGGCGGCCATTGCCGGACCGGCAGCGGCTACTTTGCGAACGCGCTGCGCCTACCGGCGGTGCGCCGCGAGGAGTCGCAACTGTCGGCGCAGGTCGAGCGGATCATCGGGCTGCTCGACCTCGGCCCGGTCCGCAACGTGCCGGTGATGGACCTGCCGTTCGGCACCCAGAAGCGCGTCGAGCTGGCGCGCGCACTGGCCAGCCAGCCGACCCTGCTGCTGCTCGACGAGCCGGCCGGCGGCCTGAATCACGAGGAGGTCGAGGCGCTGATGGAACTGCTGCGGCGCATTCGCGCCGAGCTCGACCTGACGATGCTGCTGGTCGAGCACCACATGAACATGGTGATGCGCGTCTCCGACCAGGTGGTCGCGCTCGACTTCGGCCGCAAGATCGCCGACGGCACGCCGGCCGAGGTCCAGCGCAACGAGGACGTGATCCGCGCTTACCTGGGGACCGAGCAGTGACTGCCGGCAATGCCGTCAGCACGAACGCGCGGTCCGGTGTGACCGCGCCCGCCGCGTGTCGGAGGGCACGGCGTTGAGCGCGATCGCCGACCTGATCGAGCGGGCCGGCGCCGCCGCGTCCGGCGCCGCGCCGCTGCTCACGGTGCGCGGCCTGCGCGCCCAGTACGGGTCGACGCAGGTCCTGCACGGCCTCGACTTCGACGTCGCGGCGCGCGGCATCACGACGATCCTCGGCGCGAACGGCGCCGGCAAGACGACGACCCTGCGCGCGGTCTGCAACATGGTCCGCACTGAGGGCCAGATCACGCTGGCCGGCGAGCGCATCGACGGCCTCGCGACCGAGAACGTGGTGCGGCGCGGCGTCGCCCACGTCCCCGATGGCCGCGGCACGTTCCTGAACCTCAGCGTCGAGGAGAACCTGCGCCTCGGCGCCTACACGCGGCGCGATCGCGACGCCGTCGCGCCCGACTACGAGCGCGTCTATGGCTACTTTCCGCGCCTGAAGGAGCGCTGCAAGCAGCAGGCCGGCACCTTGTCCGGCGGCGAGCAGCAGATGCTCGCAGTCTCGCGCGCGCTGATGCTGCGGCCGCGCCTGCTGCTGCTCGACGAGCCGTCGTTCGGCCTCGCGCCGAAGATCGTCCAGCACCTGTTCGAGATCTTTCGCGTGATCAATGCGCAGGACGGCATCGGCATGCTGCTGGTCGAGCAGAACGCGTCGATGGCGCTGAAGCTGGCCCAGCACGCCTACCTGCTCGAGACCGGCCGGGTCGTGATGTCGGGGCCGGCCGAGGCGATCCGCAACGACGAGTCGGTGCGGCGCTCGTACCTCGGCTACTAGGTCGTGCACGATGGACCAGCTGATCCACCAGATCCTGTCCGGCCTCGCGACCGGCGGCATCTACGCCAGCGTCGCGCTCGCGCTGGTGATGATCTACCAGGCCACCCACCTCGTGAACTTCGCGCAGGGCGAGCTCGCGATGTTCGCGACCTACCTCGCCTGGGCGCTGATCCAGGCCGGCGTGCCGTACTGGGGCGCGTTCGCGATCACGGTGGTGTCGGCGTTCGTCGGCGGCGTGCTGATCGAGCGCATCATCATCCGGCCGGTCGAGAACGCGCCGATCCTCGCGGTCGTCATCGTCTTCATCGCGCTGCTGGTGATCTTCAACAGCCTCGCCGGCTGGATCTTCTCGTACACGATCAAGCCGTTCCCGAGCCCGTTCCCGGCCGAGCCGCTGTTCGGCAATTCGTACGTGTCGTCGCACGAGCTCGGCTCGATGGCGATCACATTGGTCGTGCTGCTCATGCTGTTCGTCTTCTTCCGCTACACGCCGCTCGGCCTGGCGATGCGGGCGGCGGCGCAGAACCCGGAGTCGAGCCGACTGGTCGGCATCCGCGTCGGCTGGATGCTCGCGCTCGGCTGGGGCCTCGCCGCCGCGATCGGCGCGATCGCCGGGATGATGGTCGCGCCGACCGTCTTCCTCGAGCCGAACATGATGGGCGGGATCCTGCTTTACGCCTTCGCCGGCGCGCTGCTCGGCGGCATCGACAGCCCCGGCGGCGCGGTGCTCGGCGGCTTCATCGTCGGCGTGCTCGAGAACGTGGTCGGTGCCTATGTCGGCACCGAGCTGAAGCTGACGGTCGCGCTGATCGTGATCGTCGGCGTGCTAGTCGTGCGGCCGTCAGGTCTGTTCGGCAAAGTCCACGTGACCCGGGTCTGACGATGGAAACCACCGCCGCTCCGCTGACGATGCCGGCTGCCCCGGCCGGTGTCGACGCCGCGCGTCGGCGCCGCCATCTGATCGGCGTCGCGATCCTGCTGGTCGCGGCCTGCGTGCTGCCGTTCCTGGTCGGCAACTACCGGGTGTTCCAGCTGACCCTGGTCCTCGCCTATTCGATCGCGCTGCTCGGCCTCAACATGCTGACCGGCTACAACGGCCAGATCTCGCTCGGCCACGGCGCGTTCTATGCCATCGGCGCCTACACCGCGGCGATCCTGATGGACAAGTTCGGCATGCCGTACTGGATGACGATCCCGATCGCTGGCGCGGTCTGCCTGATCGCCGGCTTCTTGTTCGGGCTGCCGGCGCTGCGCCTCGAGGGCCTCTACCTGGCGCTGGCCACGTTCGCGCTCGGCGTCGCGATGCCGCAGATCCTGAAGCACAAGAGCCTCGAGCAATGGACCGGCGGCGTGCAGGGCATCGTCATCGTCAAGCCGGAGGCGCCTGAAGGCCTCGGCCTGTCGCAGGACCAGTGGCTCTATTTCTTCACCCTGGCCTGGGTCGTCCTGATGTTCTTCATCGGCTGGAACCTGCTGCGCGGCCGGATCGGCCGGGCGATGGTCGCGATCCGCGACCAGCCGGTCGCGGCGCAGGCGATGGGCGTCAACACCTCGCTCTACAAGTCGCTGACGTTCGGCGTCTCGGCGCTCTACACCGGCGTCGCCGGCGCGCTCGGCTCGATCGCGATCCAGTTCGTCGCGCCCGACTCGTTCACGATCTTCCTGTCGATCACGCTGGTGGTCGGCGTCGTGGTCGGCGGGCTGGCTTCGATCTCCGGCGCGATCTACGGCGCGCTCTTCATCCAGTTCGTCCCGAACGTCGCCGACCAGCTCTCGAAGGCCGCGCCGTGGGCGATCTACGGCGTCTTCCTGCTCGCCTTCATGTACCTGATGCCGACCGGCGTCGCCGGGTTTATCCGCATTCTTCGCGCCCGCCTGAAGCGTTGAAAGGGGCGCGAAAACACCGGTGCCTTTCGCGGCGGGCCGGCGCAAGATCACGCCCGCAGGTCTTTCGAGTGTCCCTTGCCATGGAGAAAACAGCATGAAGAACGTTTTCCTTCGATCGCTGCGCGGGCTCGCCGCGTCGGCGGCGCTCGCGGTCGCAGCCATCAGTCCGAACGTCTACGCGCAGGCCGCGAAGTACGGGCCGGGCGCCTCGGCAACCGAGATCAAGCTCGGCCAGACGATGCCGTACAGCGGCCCTGCATCGGCCTACGGGACGATCGGCAAGCTGCACCAGGCCTATTTCAAGATGATCAACGACAACGGCGGCATCAACGGCCGCAAGGTCAACCTGATCAGCCTGGACGACGGCTACAGCCCACCGAAGACGGTCGAGCAGGTGCGCCGCCTGGTCGAGCAGGACGAGGTACTCGCGCTGTTCCAGACCCTCGGCACGCCGCCCAATTCTGCGATCCACAAGTACGTCAACGGCAAGAAGGTGCCGCACCTGCTGCTCGCGACCGGCGCGACGAAGTGGGGCGACCCGAAGAACTTCCCGTGGACGATCGGCTTCAACCTGAGCTACCAGTCCGAGGGCGAGATCTATGCCAAGTGGCTGCTGAAGAACAAGCCGGCCGCCAAGGTCGCGATCCTGTACCAGAACGACGACTACGGGAAGGACGTGCTGAAGGGCGTCAAGGACGGCCTCGGCACCGCCGGCGCCAAGATGATCGTCAAGGAGGCGACCTACGAGGTCACCGACCCGACCGTCGACTCGCAGATCATCGCGCTGCAGGGCTCCGGGGCCGACACCTTCATCAACATCACGACGCCGAAGTTCGGCGCGCAGGCGGTGCGCAAGGCCTGGGACTCGGGCTGGAAGCCGCTCCACATCATCAACAACGTGAGCGCGTCGGTCGGCTCGGTGCTGGTGCCGGCCGGCCTCGACAAGTCGGTGGGGCTGATCACGGTCCAGTACTACAAGGACCCGAACGACCCGCAGTGGAAGGACGACCCGGCGATGCTCGAGTGGCGCGCCTTCATGGGCCGCTACTACCGGGAGGGCGACCCGAAGGACGCGAGCAACCTGTACGCCTACATCACCGCGCAGACGATGGTGCAAATCCTGAAGCAATGCGGCAACGACCTGACGCGCGAGAACGTGATGCGGCAGTCGGCCAGCCTGAAGAACTTCAAGCTGCCGCTGCTGCTGCCCGGCATGATGATGAACACCTCGGCGACCGACTTCTTCCCGATCCAGCAGGCCCAGCTCGCCAAGTTCACCGGCACGCAGTGGGAGCTGTTCGGCGAGACCATCAGCACCGGCGCGCAGCCCTGACAGGCCGTCCTCTCTATCGAACCGCCGGGCACTGCCCGGCGTTTTTTTGTCCGGCGACTGCTGGTCCGGATGATGCCGCCTGCGCGGACATGTCACGGAGCTGTCGCAATTCCTTCATAAACTGCGGCGATGAGCGAGACCGCGACGTCGCGCGCCTTGCCCGGCGGCCTGCCAGCAACCAGCGCGTCCCCTCCCATGGGGTCGACTGGCGCGAAGCCCGTGCTGCTGAACCGCGAACGCGCGATCCTGGAATTCAACCGGCGCGTGCTGGCGCAGGCCGAGCGCGCGGACGTGCCGCTGCTCGAGCGGCTGCGCTACGTCTGCATCGTCTCGTCGAATCTCGACGAGTTCTTCGAGGTCCGCATCGCCGACCTTGTCGAGGCGGCCAAGCGCCCCGGCCTGCCGACCTCGGCGCGCGATCTCGATGCGATCGCGGTCGAGGCGCATGCGCTGGTCGACATGCAGTACCGCGTCTTCAACGACGTCGTGATGCCGCTGCTCGTGCGCGAGGGCATCGTCGTGCTGAGCCACGCCGAGCGCACGCCGGCACAGCAGCGCTGGGTCAAGCGCTTCTTCGAGACGCAGGTGCGGCCGCTCCTCGTGCCGGTCGGCCTCGACCCGTCGCACCCGTTCCCGCAGGTCGCGAACAAGTCGCTGAACTTCATCGCGCGCCTCGGCGGCAAGGACGCGTTCGGGCGCAGCAACAGCGTGACGATCGTCAAGGTGCCGCGCGTGCTGCCGCGCGTGATCCGCCTGCCCGACGCGCTGGCCGACGGCCGCCAGGTGTTCGTGCTGCTGACGAGCGTGATCCGGGCCCACCTCGGCGAGTTGTTCCCGGGTCGCAAGGTCGAGGCGTTCTCGCAGTTCCGGATCACCCGCGATTCCGATCTCGAGGTCGATGCGGACGACGTGACCAACCTGCGCCAGGCGCTGCGCTCCGGGCTGACGACGCGCCACTTCGGCGAAGCGATCCGGCTCGAAGTCGTCAACACCTGCCCGCACGAGCTGTCGGAGTTCCTGCTGCAGCAGTTCGGGCTGCCGGATCGCGCGCTCTATAAGGTCAATGGCCCGGTCAACCTCGTGCGCCTGAACGAATTGATCGACCAGGCCGATGCGCCTGCGCTGCGCTTTGCGCCCTACGAGCCGGTCTGGCCGCAGGGCCGGCTGCCGCGCCAGGATTCGATCTTCACGCGGCTGCAGGCCGGCGACGTGCTGCTGCACCATCCGTTCGAGTCGTTCGAGCCGGTCGTGCAGCTGCTGCGCGAGGCGGTGCACGACCCGGCAGTGCTCGCGATCAAGCAGACGATCTACCGGACCGGCGCGCAGTCGCCGCTGATGGACCTGCTGATCGAGGGCTCGCGCCGCGGCAAGGAGGTGATGGCGGTCGTCGAGCTGCAGGCGCGCTTCGACGAGGAGGCGAACATCAACTGGGCCGAGCGCCTCGAGGCGGTCGGCGCGCAGGTCGTGTACGGCGTCGTCGGCCTGAAGACGCATGCGAAGCTGCTCGTCGTCACGCGGCGCGAAGCCGGTCGGCTGCGCCGCTACGGGCATCTCTCGACCGGCAACTACAACCCGAAGAGCGCGCGCCTCTACACCGACATCGGCTACCTGACCTGCGACCCGGACCTGA
>Ga0207691_10001245_pt1 | contig 25434 bp, 18 predicted proteins | sample KBSM13metaG_FD_184327 | JGI IMG/M metagenome (GOLD analysis project Ga0207691, IMG submission 184327) | Miscanthus rhizosphere microbial communities from Kellogg Biological Station, Michigan, USA - KBS M1-3 metaG (SPAdes) (version 2) | ecosystem: Host-associated > Plants > Roots > Rhizosphere >...
TAATATTACTCTCCCGCCCAATATTTGCGGGCCATCAGCCGGGATTTGCGGTTGGCGACTTTGATGGTGACGGCAACCAGGACATCGTCTTGTCCGAACGCGTCCTAAGGTTCTACTACGGCGACGGGCTCGGACACTTTCGAGGTCCGGTTGATCTCCTAATCCCTGGTGAGCCTGACAAGGTCTATGCTGCCGACCTCAACAATGATGGGAAAAGCGATCTCGTAGATTTCGCGAGCAACATCTCACCGTTTGCTACCATTCTCCTTAGCAACACTGCAGGTGGGTTTGATCAGATACCCGCGCCACAGTTTCAGTTTCCCGTAGATTTATCCTTCGGTGACTTCAATGCCGACGGCAATCTCGATCTACTCGGTGCGAATGAATCAAACATTCAGGTTAGTTTAGGTGACGGCGCTGGCCATTTTGCACCTCAGGCGGCGTTCGGATTGATCTTCACGAGTCTCACCGGCAAGCCACAGGTCTCGGACTTTAATGGTGACGGCAAGCTCGACGTGGCGATGACAGGAAACGTATCCACCTTGACGATCTTTTTCCCCGGCGACGGCACTGGTGGCTTTGGACCAGCACTAACAACCCAGAGCACAATTCAGGTGCAAGCTTCTGCCGACTTTAATGGGGATGGGAAAAGGGATGTGGCAGGGTACGAACCCTTTTCGGGGATCTTCAGAATAGGAATTGGCGATGGCGCGGGTCATTTCGCGGCCACTGCACGTCGAGGGATGGGCGGACTCTCTTTCGGAATCATAGTTGGTGACTTCAATAACGATTCCAAATCAGATTTAGCGTCGATCAATCCTCGCGCTGATGATGTGAGTATTTTGTTTGGTGATGGAGCCGGTGGTTTTGATTCAGGTGACATCTATAAACCAGGAAACTCACAACAGATAACAGCTGCTGCTGCCGGCGATTTTAACGGTGATGGCAAAATCGATTTTGCCGTTACGGATACAAGTGCCCGGATCTTTTTTTATGACGGCAATGGCTCTGGAGGGTTTGTTCAGGGAAGAACCGTTCTAGGAGGGATTTCGTACAACTACCTCGCAACGGCCGACTTTAATCGCGACGGCATTTTAGATCTGGTTTGCGCGAGCGATTCTGGCAATCAATTCATCATCATTTTTGGCGGCCTTGACGACAGTCGCATAAGAGCGGCAGGAATCCCAGGCGCCAACGCCATTAGTGTTGGTGATTTCAATGGTGACGGGAATCTCGATATCGCGGCGTCTGGTTTCGACAGTTATGGAATCATGCTTGGCAACGGAGCGGGAGAGTTTACTTCAATTCAAAAGTTCACCCTGGGGACTAAGCCCACCGGAATCACAAACGGTGATTTTAACGGTGACGGAAAATTGGACCTGGCCCTCGCTAACCAAGATCCTAATACAGTTTCGATCCTGATCGGTGACAACACTGGTACTTTTAGTCAAGGCTCCAGCATCGATCTGAATCCAACCTTTTCACAACCGCGGACGATAGTAGCCGCAGACTTCAACTCCGATACAAAAGTTGATCTGGCAGTCGCGAACAAAGACAGCAATGTCGTGACGGTGTTCACGGGAAGCGGATCCGGAGTATTTGGGAATGCTGCGTCATATCCAGTCGGAGGTTCGCCAAGACAGATTGTCGCAAAAGACGTGAACCTGGATGGGATGATCGATTTGACTGTTGTCAACACTCGCGATAACTCAAACATTTCAATACTGGTGAATGCTGGTAGCAGCTTCTTCAAAAGGCTTAACTATGGAGTTGGTGTAGATCCAAGACAACTGGGTTTCGGTGACTTCAACGGCGATGGTAAACCCGACATGGTAATCGCAAACGCTCAGGGCAATAGCGTCGAAGTGATCCTGAGTGCCACGTGTAGACTCCCGGACTTGTCGATCACCACCACTCACGAAGGAAATTTTGCCGTTGGTGTGCCTGGCACATACAGAATGAAGGTGAGCAACGTCGCACTCTCACGGACTCTGGGTCCAACCGTTCTTACCGATGTGTTACCGGCTGGACTTTCATTCATTTCGGCCGCTGGTTCCGACTGGCAGTGCTCGTCGGTTGGCCAGACAGTGACTTGCACACACGAGGCTCCATTTGAAGCTGGCGAATCATCCCTAATCACAATCGTCGTATCGCCAACTGCCGGAGCAATACCCATAGTGATTAATAGTGCTAGTGTCAGCAACCCGCTCGACACCGAGCCTGGTAATGATGTCGGCCTTGACGTTACGGTGGTTAATCTTGGCGTCAGCATTTCAGGGCGGGTTAATGACGAGAATGGGAACGGTCAGGGCGGGACTACCATCGTCCTCTCGGGAGCAGTGAATCGCACCACAACAACCAGCGCGTCCGGAGATTATTCATTTGAAGGATTGCCCGAAGGTCTGGCTTATTCGGTCACTCCCACGAAGAATGCGCAAGTGTTTGTCCCGCTGAATCGGGTCTTTAAGAATTTGCGGGCTGGCGGGTCAGGTAGCTTTACGTCCAGATCTCAAACGAATGGCAAGATAGTTCTGTCGAGAAATGTAAATGGCACGTTCATGATTTGGACCATGAATGCAGATGGTACCGGGCAGACGCAACTCACGAGTGGGCCTGAATTCGATTCAAAACCTTCTTGGTCGCCAGATGGAAAGAAGATCATCTTTCAACGGGGAGAGAGCGTCTGGGTCATGGATGCTGACGGAGGCAATCCTCGGAAAGTCACACCCGGTGAAGGCATCAGCCCGGTCTGGTCACCTAACGGACAAAAGATTGCGTTTTCAAAACAATCCTCAGCCTTTCCTGGTATCTACACAATCGACGTTGACGGTAGCAATGAGAAAAGAATCTTTGCCCCGTTTGGTGGCTTTCAGTCACCGTTGTCATGGTCACCGGATGGGTCGAGGATTGCGTTCACGCGCCAACCTCCAAGCTTGAACTTCAGCCTCACTGATTACCATATTTATACTATGGACGTAGCTGGAACTTCTCAGACGTTGATCATTAATAATGGCAATACAACCGACGTTGAGCCCGACTTCTCTCCGGATGGTTTGAAACTTGTCTTCATCGTCTTTGATAACTTTCTGGCTAACGATCTCGCCGTTGCCAATGCGGATGGTACCGGTCAATCAGTGTTGCGACGTGTAAGCAATGATGCGAATCCGGCCTGGTCACCTGACGGTACAAAGATTCTCTTCATCGATCATAATACTGTCTCGACGATGAACCGCGACGGCAGCGGTTTCACGAACCTTTCGAACTCTGGTGCGTTCGAAAAGGATCCTGATTGGCAGCCCATCGTCATTACCACGGGGCCAAACCAGATTGACGATCCGGACTTTTTCGTGCGGCGACATTATCTCGACTTTCTTAACCGGATAGCCGATCCTTCGGGTCTGGCTTTTTGGAAGAACGAAATCACAATGTGCGGGGGCAATCCTCAGTGTATCGACATCAAACGTATAAACGTGTCCGCCGCGTTTTATCTCTCTATTGAATTCCAACAAAGTGGTTATTTGGTTGAGCGCATTTACAAAACCGCTTTCGGAGATGCTGATGGTGTCTCAGCCCTAGGAGGCACGCACCATCTTCCCGTTCCGATCATCCGCCTAAATGAGTTTTCGCCAGATACCAAAAAGATTAGTCAGGGAGTGATTGTGGGAGAAGTCGGCTGGGAGACTGTGTTGGAGAACAATAAACAGATATTCCTGAGGGATTTCGTTGAACGCTCGCGATTCAAGGACAGATATCCGCTTTCAATTTCACCACTTCAATTTGTTAATTCGCTCAACGCAAACGCGGGCAATCCACTCTCTCCGGCGGAACGAGACCAGCTGGTTGCCGATTTGACCTCTGGAAGCAAATCTCGAGCAGAGGTACTACGTGCCGTGGCGGAAGATCCTGAACTCAACGCAACAGAGTTAAATCGGGCTTTCGTGCTAATGCAGTATTTCGGCTATTTGAGCCGCAACCCCAATGACCCCCAAGACTCTGACTATACGGGCTATGACTTCTGGTTAAGGAAGTTAAATCAGTTCAATGGCAACTTTGTGAATGCAGAAATGGTGAAGGCTTTCATAACATCAGCCGAATATCGCCGACGCTTCGGGTTATAGCTCCAAAGTGAAGCGGTCGCAATTATTGACACTCCCTTAATCCCTGTAGTAGCGTCCAACCTTACAACATGCAGAACCAGTTTCTTCCGTACCGGATCCCCACTTCGCTCAAGCCAAACTTGTCGTCTAAAGGAGAAAGTTAACTGCTTTTGAGGAAAATTGAACTGCCGCCCCGTGGTCTGGAAACGTTGTTTGGTGTTCACGATCAGAACATCAAGTACCTCGAATCTTTACTCTCTGTGCGCATCGACGCCCGAGGACAAGACGTTTCGATAGATGGTGATCCCGCTGACGTAGAAACAGTCGAGAGAATCCTCCAGGACTTTTCTGACCTCTTCAAAGAAGGAAATCACTTCACTGACAAAGAACTGCGTGAAGCTTTTGCGCAGATCGCCGAAGACCGTGCGTTTAGCCTGCGCGACTACTTCACGAAGGCACGCTTCAATCCGGCCGGCAAGAAACAAGTCGCGCCCAAGTCAGCAAATCAGCGCAAATATATCCAGGCGATTCAGGAGAAGGACGTCGTCTTCGGCATTGGAGTGGCCGGCACCGGTAAGACCTACCTGGCAGTGGCTATGGCCGTACAGTCGCTAATGCAGAAGCAAGTTAACCGAATTGTCCTGGCGCGTCCTGCCGTCGAGGCTGGTGAAAAACTTGGCTTCCTTCCGGGCGATCTACAAGACAAAGTCGATCCGTATCTGCGTCCTCTTTACGACGCGTTATTTGATCTAATCGACTACGAGAGAGCCACTCGACTGCTTGAGAAACGAGTCATCGAAGTTGCTCCCCTTGCGTTCATGCGCGGGCGCACGCTGTCAGACGCTTTCATCATTCTTGACGAAGCGCAGAACACAACCAGTGAACAGATGAAGATGTTTTTGACCCGCATCGGCTTCGGTTCAAAAGCAGTCATCACGGGCGACGTCACCCAGGTGGACCTGCCAACTGGAAAACGCAGCGGTCTAATCGAAGCGGAACGAATACTCGCTAACCTCGACGACATCGAATTCATTTACTTCACAGACAAGGACGTTGTACGTCACAAACTTGTCCAGTTGATCATTCGCGCTTACGAAGAACAGGGCAAGAAAAGTCAGATTTGATGATTGAAGTAGTCAACCGCCAACGCACGCGAAAGATCGCAACCTCTCCCTGGATTAGTCGCACAACCAAGATGCTCGACGCTCTGGGCAAGTCTGAATCGTCTGTGACGATTGCTTTTGTCTCTGATTCAAAGATACGAACTCTCAACAAAACTTTTCGTGGGATCGACAAGCCTACTGATGTTCTATCTTTTCCAGCTGAGGAAGGGAATGAATTAGGCGACATCGCGATCTCGGTGGAAACGGCAGCGAGACAGGCAAAGGAGAACGGTCTTACATTAACAGGCGAAATCGCTCAGTTGATCCTGCACGGCTTGCTTCACCTCTCAGGCTACGATCACGAAACTGACAACGGAGAAATGAATAAAGAAGAGTTGAGGTTGAGGAAGAAGTTGCGATTGTAGGTTTTTGGTCTTTGGCCTTGGGTCTTGGTTAGTTAAATTGTTGAGAGGTATAGAACAAAGGCCAAAGACCAAAAGCCAAAGACCGCTGTCGCATTTACGATTCCCCCGTAACCATTTACTATTCACCAATCGATGGAAGTTGAAATAGGACTCGCGCTCCTGCTGCTTATAGGGCTCTCTTTGCTGGCCACGGTCGACATGGCCTTTGACCAGCTGAGCGACGTCGGGCTGCGTCGCTTAATCGGCGAGAATGGCGACAAGCCGGAACGTGGCACCCGCGCCTTTCTCAGACAAGCATTTCAAAACCGACCCCGGTTTAGCTTCGCGCTATCGGCAATGATTCAGATCCTGCTGGTGGTGGTTGCTGTGCTTGTTACTTCCATTTCACTGAACCTCTTCCCCGATCCTCGTTGGGTTCTCGTCGGTTTGTTTGCTGGACTGATTCTCGCTGGCGTCTTTCGCCAACTAATTCCTCTCTACATCTCTACTCGAAATCCAGAAGGCACGCTTCTTTTTCTCATGCCCATGGTTCGGCCGTTCTTTCCCGTCATGACTTTCATCGCCGATCCTTTCCAGAAGTTGTTCGATCGTTCCCGGCGAAAGGACCAGGCCAATGAAGACGGTGAGGAAGATAAAGAAGACGACGATAGCGGAGACTTGCAGGCATTAATCGACGTGGGTGCCGCTGAGGGAATCCTCGAAGAAGAAGAGGGCGAACTCATCCATTCCATAATCGAGTTTGGCGATACGCTTGTGAGCGAGGTGATGACTCCCCGCCCTGATATAGTCGCGCTGCTTGAAACTTCAACAGTGCGTGAAGCTCGCGAAATAATGTTGGACTCGAAATACTCACGGCTGCCTGTTTACCGCGATCACATGGACAACGTCGAAGGGATTATTTACGTTCGCGACTTGCTCCAATGCTGGTCTGAGGGCACTGAAGACGAAAACATTAAGCCGCTAATTCGTCAGGTCTACTTCGTTCCGGAAACAAAGCCCGTAGACGAATTGCTTAAGGAAATGCAGAAGGCACACGTACAACTGGCGATGGTGATTGATGAGTATGGCGGCGTCTGCGGGCTGGTAACGGTGGAAGACATCCTTGAAGAGATTGTCGGCGAGATTGAAGACGAAGACATTGCTGGTGACGAACTCGAGGAAATCGTAGAGGCTGGCGAAGGCAAATACGAAGTAATTGGTTCGACTGAGATTGGAAAGATTGAGCGTCTTTTCGATATGGAGATCGAAGCCGATGACTTCACCACAATTGCCGGACTGGTTATCAACGAGTCAGGCAAAGTTCCGCCGGTTGGTGAACAGTTTAAGTTCCGCGGACTCGAGGTCGAAGTACTCGAAGCAGACGAGCGTCGCATCGGACGGTTGAGAGTAAGCAAGTCTGAGGAATCAAACGGGTCCAAGATGACTGCCAATTGATTTCTTTCAACTCTACGCAACCTCGGCGGTCTCTGCGTCTCTGCGGTTAAAAAAGCGAGCCCAATCTTTACCACAGAGAAGAGAAAGCAAACCCAATCATGAATAGAGTTCTCAAAATTCTGAATACGATCGTTTCCGGTGGCCGAGAGCTAAAGTGTGAAGCTTGTGGAAACGACTTCACGTGTGGGGTTTCTTTGAAGGGTTGTTGGTGTTCAGAAGTTCAAGTTAGCAATGAAGCTCGGGCAGCAATGCGTGATCGGTACAAAGACTGTTTGTGTAGAGATTGTCTAGAGAAACAAGGAAGTTCACAAGAGATTCCTGGGATCTAGTGGTCACGAAGACAGTACCATCTCGCGGTAGCCAATGGGTCGTCGCAGAATTCAGGGAAAATAGATGGCAAAGCACAAAAGTAAATTTCTCAAAGGACGGCGCATCGATCCGGCACCAATCGAAAAGGGCATTGGTGTGGCCGATTTGATTGATGAATCATTCCTCGCCTACAACGCAGCGAGACTTCGCGAAGCGTGTCAGTTGTACACCAGGAAAATGCTCGAGCCCGATGTCACCGTCGGTTTGTCGTTGACTGGTGCGCTTACTCCTGCGGGGCTAGGCATATCAGCACTAATACCACTTATCAAAGCAGGCTTCATTGACTGGATAATCTCCACGGGAGCGAATCTCTATCACGATACTCACTTTGGTATCGGACTGAAGATGCATCTCGGTAATGCCACCACCTCCGACATTATTCTGCGTGAAGAAGAAGTAGTGAGAATCTACGATATCTTCTTCGACTACTCGGTACTACTCGACACCGACGCCTTCTTCCGGAAAATCATCGAGGGCGCCGAATTTCAACACGCAATGTCGACCGCGGAGTTTCACTACCTTTGCGGTCGTTACGTTCATGAGCGTGAACAAAAGCTTGGCATCAAAGACAAGTCACTCCTGGCAGTGGCTTACGAATATGCTGTTCCGATCTACACATCGTCGCCCGGCGATTCGTCAATAGGAATGAACGTCGCAGCAAAAGCCCTGCAAGGAAACAAGCTCGCTTTTGATCCTTCGCTCGATGTCAATGAAACTGCTTCAATCGTACTGGCCGCAAAACGGGGCGCTGTCGGACGGCAAAATGGAAAGGGAAAAAAGAAAGGCCTGTCCGGTGTATTTATTCTTGGCGGCGGTTCACCTAAAAACTTTCTGTTGCAGACAGAACCACAGATTCAAGAGGTGTTGGGAATCGACGAACGCGGGCATGATTATTTTTTACAAGTGACTGATGCGCGCCCGGACACAGGTGGACTCTCCGGAGCAACTCCTGGTGAAGCCGTTTCCTGGGGCAAGGTAGATCCTGATCGATTACCCGACGCGGTTGTTTGTTATCTCGACTCGACTGTGGCGCTTCCACTGATTACAGCTTATGCTTTAACCAGGCACGAGCCGCGGAAACCAAAGCGACTGTACGAACAACGTGAAGAGTTCATGAAGTTGTTGCTCGCTGAATATAAGAAATCAAAACGACGATAGTGTGACTGGAGACCTATAGCGACCATGGGAACCATTTCCACAAATGGAAAAAAGAAATCCTACTACGACTGTGTTGATTGTCCTGCGTACTGCTGTTCGGTTTATGACCGAGTTCAGGTAACTCCTCGCGACATTCGCCGGCTCGCGAACCACTTCGGCGTCACCGAAGAAGTTGCGACATCGCGCTACACGAAAGTGTGGAACAAAGAGCGCGTGTTGCGACGCAAAAAGGATGTGCTTTTTAAGGAGACCTGCCAGTTCATCAACACAGAAACGCGTGGCTGCACGATCTATGATGCCCGTCCGGCCGTGTGTCGTGAATTTCCCACCACGACCCGTTGCGCGTATTACGACCTGTTAAGTTTCGAGCGAGAACAGCAGGATGATCCGAAGGTGATTCCGCTGGTGCATATAACCTTCAAAAAATAGGTCTTAGGGCTCTGGTCTTAGGCCTTGGCAAATCGCGTAAGGCCCACCCACAAAGCCAAAGACTTAAAACCAAAGGCCCAAGACCAAAGCCATGGAAAACTTCTTATCAAGGTTTGTCGGGAAAAGAATCGACGTCTACTGCGGCGGGTCAGCGAGTTTGCGCGGCGACATGATTAAGGTCGAAAGCGGCGTGCTCTTTCTGCGCGACGCAGATGGCAAGACTTGCTACATAGCGGTCGACAAGATCGTTGTGGTTTGGGAAGCACGAGACGATTCGCATCGTGCCGGGTTCATGCCACCGCCGAATAAAGACTAAAAACGAATAAAAAACTGAGCTTTGAACTTTTAGCTATGTACTTTGATGGCTGTTGAAGAAGGAAGCAGATCTTCATCAACAGGCAAAGTATAAAGCTTAAAGTTCAAAGCTCAGTTTTTGTTCCCCGCGTTCCTTTAGTCGGTGATGCGGCCGACAGGTAGTGGCACCCGACGGAAACCATCAATGTGCTTTCCCCAGTAACCTTCGAAAGTCGCGTAGACAACTCCGTTATGTCGCGATGCATGATAGAAGCCTTTTTCATCAGCAACGACACCAACGTGGGAAAGTCCATTGAAGAACACCAACGTACCGAACTTGTATTGCTCGTCTAGGGTCGGAGGCGTGAATCGAGCAAATAGAGTTCGGGCACTACTTCTTTCAAAATCAACGCCAATAGAGTTGTAAATACTCCAAACAAAACCGGAGCAATCATAAGATCGTGGACCAGTTGAGCCCCAGTGATATGGCGAGCCCAGGCGTTCATCTATGGCTGCAAGAAGTAAAGGCTGGAACTTCGGTAAAGCAATACTCGGAGCAACATCGATGGTTGGTTTGGCAGGTTTCGCCTCCCAGACTGGCTTCGACTCGCTAGCGGCTGTAGAGGCAATGAATGCCGGATCATCGATGGAACATGAAACTTCGTTTGTATCAGCCGGGGTCGATACTCGTGGTCTAGTTTGAGCAAATGCCGATGACGACAGAATGACCAGGGTCAGAGCGGCAACTAATGCTCGAGGGAATAGTTTGCGAAACACCATAAACGGGGAAGTACCTTCTCCTTCGTAAATTTCCTACTTGTTTGAATTTCTAAGTGAGGGGAGCACCGCTGAAAAGCAAAGGCATATTAGCGGCTGAAGATAGGTGCTTCAACCAGCAATGTGACTGTTTCGTGATGAAACGCTACATGCTGACCGATGTCGGACTGAAAGAGGTCATGATTCGTTTTTGGGTCGTGAACGACAGGCTACAAAATTGGTCGCGTGTGTGCGATACGAAAACACAACACGGTCAATATGAAGTAAGAAGTTCGAAGATTCGAGCGAGGAGGACGAAGTTTTAGTTTCGGCGGTCTGAAGAAAATTTGTCGGCTGAGGAGAGGCTAGCGCAATTAATAGCGACTCAACCGCTTTCTCACGGACTGCTAACGCCGATCGGACATTTAAGCTCTTTGAAGCTTGTAATAGAGCGTCAGCGTAAAAAGCACAGTAATAGCTACAGTCATGGGGCAATGCTCCTGACGACATTCGAGTTACTTGTATGTCTTTATCTAAAGTGAGAATCGGCGAGGTGTTCCGGAAGAAAGCCCATCGAAAATCTTTGCATTTTTGTTGCGACGAAACACAAGATCAACCCCCGAAGATGCGGCCTCAATTATGTTCCACGTCCAGCATAATTCAGCCCCACAGTAATAATCTTCTGTAGCAACTGGTCATACGGAATACCGCTGTATTCTGCGGAATCAGCAAAGTCTTCCTTGTGAGCAATCTGGGGATTTGGGTTCGCTTCCAGAAGGTAGAACTGTCCATCGTCGGTCATGCGGTAATCGAGCCGGGCATAACCGCTCAAGAAAAGGTGACGATAAATCCTCTTTGACAACCGTCCCAGGTTCTTGTGTTGTTCCGGCGTGAGTTCAGCTGCCCGCGTCGCGACTCCCACTTTCTCCTGATATGCGGGGTCCCACTTCACTTTCAACGTGGCGATGTTCTCAGAACCTTCCGGAAGTTTCTCCATTACCAACTCCCAGGGCGCATACGTTTGGATGTTTTGATTACCTATCACTCCAACGTAGATCTCGCGGCCTTTAATGTACTGTTCGGCGATCGCCGCAGTCTTGTTCTTGCCGTGAATGAACTCAACTCGTTGAGTCAACTTTTCATCGTCGTGAACAATCGAGGCCTGCGCTATGCCGACGGAACCTTCTTCGCTAATTGACTTCACAAGGAGCGGAAACTTCAAACGCTTCGGCCGGCGAACCTTTCGATTCATCGGAAACACCGCGAAGTTCGGAACAGGAATGCGGTAATACGACAAAATACTTTTCGTTAATGCTTTGTCGTGCGCGAGCGTCATCCCACGAGGATTACAACCTGTGTAAGGCTGCTTCATCAGCTCGAGATAACTAACAACGTGCTGATCGTAGAGTGGGTAACCGTGAAATTCTTCGAGCAGGTTGAAAGCGATGTGAGGCTTGTGTTCTAGCAATGCGTCGCCGATTGCGTTGAGCTGGTTGTATAGACCAACGGGATACACTTCGTGGCCCATCTTCTTCAACGTTGAGATCACGTCGAACTCAGTTTTGACTTCCAGTTTTTCTTTGTCGGAAAGACCGTTCAACGAATCGGGAGGCACGAGGTCTTCGTGAACGAGAACGATAATGCGAAGTTTCTTTCGTGGCTCAAACGTCATACGGCTATACGATGATAACCCGAATGGAGCACGTTCATGACTTGCACTGTCAATACTATCATTACACGACGACGGGCTTCTCGTGAAGGTGTAGCCACACGAAGTTTGAGCTCCTTGCATCGATCAATCATGTTCTGCAACACGTGATCTATCGTGTATTGGTGAACGCCGGTTCCTTCCGCAACGATCTGGCGAACCTCACGACGCACACTTCGAATGAAACTCGCGGCACTCGGTTTGGATCTCTTACCTGGGTCATCAGAAAAGATTCGATAAAGATCTCGGTCATAAACAGACGGCCATTCGAAGTCGTAACGTTCCCGCTTGCGACGATAATGTTCGCGCAAAGTTATTCTCAAAGCCGACAACGGCTCAACTTTTGTGCGCGTTCTGTTTCGTGGTTTAGTACCCGCGAGTTCTTGCATCAATTCGTCAAGATACTCGAGCTTCCTCAGTGCCGGCCAACCTTTGTAACGACGGCGCCATTGAGATCGCGGCGTCAACCAAACTGCAAACGTCTCCGCGAAGTCTTCGGCGGGATGTGCCTGCGCATACCAGGCTGGTAAATGCAGAACGAACTTACGGCTCTTTGGTTTTGGTTTGTAGAAGTCTGGATAGGGTTGTGCGAACGAACCGAACAGCTCTCGATGTCGACGTTTGAAGTGCAGACGAAAAGCGGTGTCGAGTGCATGCCCCGCTTCGTGTCGCAGGATACGCATACACTCGGTGTCGTTTCCACCCTCGACCTCGAGCATTTGCTTTCGCTCAAGCTTTATCAGCCGTGGGTGCGCCAGGAAAAACGGAATCGCGATTCCGGGCACACCGTCCGGCGAGAACCATTCTTCAGCCAGCCAGACGTGAGGCTTGAATCTAATCCCACGAGTGTTGAGCTCGCTGTAGAGGCGTTTGATGTGCGGCTCCAGAAACGAGCCTTTAATCTTGATCGGAAGATCGCAGATTCGCAGGTCGAGTAGCTGATCGTCAGTCAAACGGTGCCAGGGGAATCGGTAGCTCAAGCCGCAGTTCTTTCCTTTCCCGCGGGTTTTCGATGCGTAGGAATAAGAAGAACCGACATGGCTGACCCCGAATGAGGGGTGACGAATTTACTAGCTACCGTCATATAGGCGCGGCAGATTCGGTAAGAGCTCGGATTCAAGATTGGTGGTGCGGGCACATTCTAGCTGCCCCACGACATACGCGCCAGTGAGGTTGATTTTTGGCAAGTTTTGGGAGCTTCTGAACTGAATTTAAGGTTGGGAGGGGGAAGTTGACACTCGACATCAAACTTCAAGCATCAGGATCGACGACGTCGACTTTGATTAGCAATACAAAGCGAAAGCAAAGTCGTCGGGCGACGACATCATCTCGCCGGTGATTGAGCAAGCAGCACCGGCGATAGTCGATGCAGCAGCGAAGTCTTAATCAATGTCCGATATGCTTTAGCTTGTCGTGACCATAAATTAACGCACCCACCGCTCAGGCTTTGTTGAGCGGTGGGCGACAAGCTAAAGCATATCGGACATCTACATTCCAGGCGGCAGACCAGTCTTCAAGAACGACGAGGGACAGTTCTTTTCAACGACACATTCTGCGCACTGAGGATTGCGCGCCTTACAAGTCTTTCGCCCGTGGTAAATGATCAGATGCGGGAAGATCACCCAATCTTTCTTGGGTACGATCGGAATGAGATCCTGTTCAATTTTCTCTGCTGTCTTTTCCTGAGTCAGGTTCAATCGGTGTGAGAGTCGCGTCACGTGCGTGTCGACCACTACGCCGGCCTTGATGTCGAAGGCATTTCCCAGAACTACATTGGCTGTTTTTCTGGCCACACCCGGAAGTTCCAATAACTCATCCATCGTCTTCGGCACTTCGCCTCCGTAGGTCTCGGTGAGCATTTTCGCCGTCCCCTGGATCGACTTAGTCTTGTTTCGAAAGAAACCGGTCGACTGAATGTCTTTCTCAAGTTCTCGTGGAGACACTTTCAAGTAGTCCTCCGGCTTCCGATACTTCCGAAACAGATCGGCAGTGACGATGTTCACGCGGTCATCGGTACACTGCGCCGAAAGAATCGTTGCTATCAGCAACTCAAAAGCATTCGAGTGATTCAGTGAACACTTCGCACCCGGATACGCACGCTTGAGTTTGCGGATGATCTCCCGCGTTCGTTTCGTGAGTTCCTCAGTCGTTTCCTTCGGTGCCTTCTTTTTCATCCCGTTCTCTTCAACTTCCCTGCTCGTTTGGCCCAGGCTTCAACTTTCACAAATACCCAGAGACCAAACGGCATCAATACTGCTCCCATTAAAGCGAGAATCACTAATTCATGTGTGACCGCGGAAAGTGGTGCCCCAGCTAAACGATCCGGAGTTGAACCACTCATTCCAACTCCAAATAGCTTCCGACATGCAGACAACGTGTACGTTGCCGGTGAAATAGCAGACAACGGTTGCATCCACTTTGGCAGGACTTCGATTGGATAATAAACGCCGGAAACCAATAGAAGCGAGCCTTGAAAGATATGCGTCGCCTCGGCCCCTCGCTCGGCACTCATCACCGGAAACACAGCCGCTATCAAACCCAGTCCGATAAACGCCAAAGTACTGACCGCCAGCACGACAACGACACCAACCAAATTTGCGCCGCGCAAGTTCAGATTGGTGAACAGAACGAGACCAGCCAAAACAATTAAGCTGGTTATCACACTGTTGATTAATGAATACAGACTGACCCCGAACAAATGCACCAACCGCGACACTGGAGCCATGAACGTGTACTCGAGTGTTCCTTCCCAACGTTCATAGGCGATCGACATCGATATTTCCTGATATAGCCACGAAAGGTAGTTCCAGAGCAGTGCACCGACAACGAGTGTCAGTGTCAGTTGGTAGTTACCGGCTGCAACTCCGATTAACGCCACCGTCGCAGAAGTCACAACCGCATAAAAGTTGAACACGACGACCCAGCCAATGTAGCGGCGGGTCAGGTGGTAGCCTCTGAACAAGAAGGCCCAGGTTTGCCGCATCGTAGTTTCCATTGTCATTCCTCCACGGCGACGAGTTCTTCGGCTACGAGTTCTTCGCCGGTTAACTTGATGAATGCGTCATCAAGAGTTGTTGCGTTTGCAGTTCGCATTAGCTCGGCAGTGGTTCCTTCAGCCACAAGTTTTCCGTGCGCCAGGAAACCGATACGAGCGCAGAGTCTTTCTGCCTCAGCCATGTCGTGCGTCGTGAGAAGAATCGTGGTTCCTTCGCGCTCACGAAGATTCTCAAGAAACGTCTGGACATCGCGACGACTTTTCGGATCGAGACCAGTTGTTGGCTCGTCGAGAAGTAGTAGCGGCGGGTTAAGCACCAGCGCCCGCGCAATACTGATCTTCTGCTGCATACCCCGACTCATCTCTTCCAGGGGCGTCGAGAACTTCGAGTTCTCCATGCCAAGCTGTTCGAGAATTCTCATTGCTCGTCGTTCTGCATCGGACGCTTTTTGACCGTAGAGCAAGGCCGTGTACAGCAGGTTTTCTCGCGCCGATAGTTTCTTGTAGAAAGCAGCATCAACACTGACGCGTCCGATGATTCGCCTCACTTGTTCCTGCTCATCAGGCAGAGATAGTCCGCGCATCCGAACCTCACCACTATCGGCAATCAGCAAAGTTGAAAGGACGCGGATTAAGCTCGACTTGCCGGAACCATTCGGCCCAAGCAGCCCATATGTCTCGCCTTCGGCAACGCTGAACGAGACATCGTCGAGAGCCCAGAGCTCGGCGTGTTTGCGGAAGCCAGTACGCTTGCGAAAGCATTTCCGCAAATTGCGGACATAGATCGCGGGTTGTTGCATGATCACCTCGAACGTGGATCACCAGAAGGAGAACCACTTGGAAAACGCTTTTGTTGTGTTGGGAAACGAGTGAGTGGTTGAGCGCACACTGGTGACGTTTGCAGAGATCTGCAAGGTCACCGACTAATTCCGGTTGCCGAATGATAAGAATCGCGACCGGAATTGAGTCAGCGCAGACTCAGTTTGTGCGTATGTAGAGGAGTAACATCACAATCACCAGTACGGTGGAGACTAGCGGAAGGTTCGGTTGAATTGCAAGGAAAGGATTTGGGTTTCGAGTTTCGAGTTTCGAGTTTCGAGTTTCGATTATCAATCTGAGATCTGCAATCTGAGATCTGAGATCACGTTTATCTCTTCCCATGCGCGATCTTCACAGCCTCTGGTAACTGCCTCAAACGCAACATTGAGATCACTCCGAACAGTGGCCCAGGCGCGAGGATCATGAACGCATAGCGCCACGTCAAAACATTCACCGCTTTAGGAATGAGTTCAATCGAGATCGTAGTGATTAGAAAACCGATACACATCTGGATCGTTAACGCGGTGCCGATGTACTGCGGATCGCCAAGCTCGGTGATGCACGAAGAAAACTGCGCCGAGTCAGCCACCACACTCGCTCCCCAGATTGCTGAAATCACAAACAGCAGGTAGGGATTACCGCCGTAAAGAAACCCTACGACCAAACAACAGGTGCCGCTGATCGCCATGGCCCAGGAAGTAATCAGTGTTCGCCCAACCTTGTCGGCTAACAAGCCCGCTATCACGCAACCTACTGCACCAAAACCGATGATCAAAAATGAACCAGTCTCAGCAAATTTAGGATCGCCTCCCGAAAGGGCAACGCTCGCTCGAATCATTACCGGAATCCAGATCCACATGCCGTACAGTTCCCACATGTGGCCGAAGTACCCAAAACTGGCGAGCCGAACCCCGCGATTGCTGAAAACGCGCGCCACCTGCTTCAGGTCAAACGATGCTCTTGGCAAAGCGTATGGCCCGTCTTCAACAAATAGCAGAACAACGATCGACCCAACAACTGCCATCAGTGAAACAACGAGGACGTTTGTTCGCCAACTTGAACTACCAACCGCATTGACCAGGTATGGCGTTGCCTTACCGAGTGTCAACGCTCCGACTAAAACGCCGAGCGCCATTCCACGTCGTTTACGAAACCATGTCGCCATCACTTTCATGCCCGGCGGATAGACACCAGCCAAACAGACGCCTGTGAGAAAACGCAACGCAATCGCTGACGCTGCATGGTCCGCGTAGAGTCCGAAGCATGCGTTGGTTAAAGCCCCGGCAAGACCAGCTACGGCGCAGAGATGGCGAGCACTAATGATGTCTGAGAGATTGAGTACAGCACTTAGGAATGTTCCGACCACAAAGCCAAGCTGGACTGCGATCGAGATCCAACTGACTTGAGACTCTGTCAGCTTCCATTCCTTTGTGAGGGCGGGAACAACTGCGGATCCGCTAAACCAAAGCGCCATGCCGAGCAGTATCGCTATGGAAAGCAATGTTAGCGCTCGCCAGCGTCTCGGTTCGGGAATTGCGATACTCTTATCGAGGGCAGTGTCAAAGCTTGTCATGGAAGATTGTCAGACACTCATGGGAATTATCAGCTTGGCTGGAAGGCGCTAGCAAAACAGAACAAGTTGGGAAGGGCAAAGACGCCTCAATGGGTCGAACAAGCTGGGAAGGGTGGCAAGCGGAAATTAGGACGCCGCCAAGCATTGACCCCGAGCGCGCCCCCGCTGAGGTTCGCTTGTACCACCTAAAGTTTTCATGGGGCCACTCAGCGGGGGCGCGCTCGGAATCAAAACGGGGCGGCGTCCTAATTTCCGCTTGCCACCCTTCCCAGCTTGTTCGACCAACTGAGGAGTCCTTACCGCCCTTCCCAACTTGTTCTGAATTTCAATCTCTTTTCCGCTGGTCCTGGCTTTTGCAAGAGGCTCATTGAGTAACTTGATTGCTTTTAAGACTAGTTACGCAAGGTCGAACATCAGAATTTCTGAAGCAGCTAGCGCCTGAATCCACAACTCCGACTCCGCGACAATCACCACTCCGTCGCCTTGTTCAGCTCGCTCACCATTAATCTCAACTGCGCCCCGAGCAACTTGCAGCCACCCATATCGCGACTGACTCAACGCGTGCTTGACACTCGTTCCCTCATCCAGAATCGAGGCGAACAGACTCACGTCTTGATGTACCACAACTGAGCCATCGCGACCGTCCGTTGAAGCAATCAGACGCATTTGATTCCGTCGCTCGTCGACTGAAAAAGCTTTCTGCTCATAGCCAGGCTCCAGGTTGTCTTCTGAAGGGATTATCCAAATCTGAAGCAAATGAACTGGCTGTTCTGACGAATCGTTCTGTTCGCTGTGTCGCACTCCAGTGCCCGCTGTCATCCGTTGCACATCGCCAGGACGAATGACGGAGCCATTACCCATGCTGTCTTCGTGTTTGAGCGCGCCTTCGAGTATGTAGGTGATAATTTCCATGTCGCTATGGCCGTGCTTGGGAAAGCCCCGACCGGCAGCAACAAAATCTTCATTGATGACACGCAGGCTCCGAAAGCCCATGTAGCGTGGGTCGTAATATTGGTCGAACGAAAACGTGTGGTAGGTATTCAACCAACCGTGATCGAAATGGCCTCGTTGTTTTGACTGACGAATGGTTAGCATGACGTGGGGTTAGTTCTTCTGATCAAAAGAAAACCCATTGGACATATTTGACATTTCTCAGTTCGTCATTTTCCCGAGCCACACGCTACCGCGTTGTGGTACTGACTCCCTCGGAACCGCGGCATCTTTTCAAATGACCAATGAGAAATGTCCAATGACAAATGACAAATGAGTTTTTTACTCATCCAAGCCTTCTTCATGCGCCACCAGCACCGTCACCAGTTCATTCAGGCCTTCGGCGTCTTGATCGTCGAATCTTTTCAACGTCGGACTATCAACGTCGAACACTCCTAACACTCGTTCTCCGTCAAACAACGGAATGACGATCTCTGAATTCGATGCGCTGTCACAGGCAATGTGTCCCGGAAACTCGTGCACGTTTGGCACGATGACCGTTTCACATTGCTTCGCCGCAAATCCGCACACACCTTTGCCCATCGGGATTCGTACACATGCAGGCTTGCCCTGAAATGGACCCAGCACCAACACGTCGTCATGCAAAATATAGAAACCCGCCCAATTCACATCCGGCAACGCGTTGTAGATGAGTGCCGAGAAGTTTGCGGTGTTGGCAATGAAGTCGTACTCGCCTTTCAGCAAGCTACGAAGTTGCAAAACAAGCGACGCATACATTTCTGTCTTGGCCGGTGTTCTCTTTATGGCCGTTTTTTTTACAGACTTGGTTACGGCCTTCTTTGCGGGAACTTTCTTTTTGACGGCTTTCGAACTCATAACAATGTCCTCGTGTGATTTCAATCAAGTGCAGGTCGAATACTTATGACCACTGACTTCGACGCCGGAGTGTTGCTCTTCTCGGCAACCTGCCCGATGGGAACCAAAACGTTAGCCTCCGGGAAATAAGTAGCCGCAGATCCGCGTGGGATATCATACGGCACGACCGCGAAATGGCGCGCGGTTCGCTCCTCACCTTCAAAGTGACTTACCAGATCGACTTTCTGGCCAGCCTTAAAACCCGACGCCACAATGTCATCCTTGTTTAGAAACACCACGCGGCGTCCATGTTTGATTCCTCGATACCGATCGTTCGAGCTATAAATCGAAGTATTGAACTGATCGTGACTCCGAATTGTCATCATCAAAAACTGGCCAGGCTTCAATTGACGAATCGGTAACGGATGAACCGTAAACATCGCCTTGCCGGTCGCCGTATTGAAAACACGTTCACGGACTGCATTAGGGAGATAAAAACCACCTGGCTCGCGTACCCGAACGTTGTAATCCTCAAAGCCGGGCACGACCCGCTCGATCTTTACTCGAATACGATCGTAATCGCCAGCCAATGCCTCCCAATCCACGCGGCTTCGGTCGCCGAGTGTTGCCTGCGCCAGCCGTGCAATGATCTGCGGCTCACTCAGGAGATCTTCTGAAGCAGGCTCGAGTGTACCGCGCGACATCTGAACAACACCCATGGAGTTTTCAGTTGAAACAATTTGTGGCCCACGGGCCTGACTGTCGATTTCCGTTCGACCCAGGCACGGAAGAATCAGGGCCCGATCGCCAGTAATCAAATGAGCGCGATTCAGTTTAGTTGAAACGTGTGCAGTTAGACGACAACGCCTCAACGCAGATGCGGTGAAATCAGTGTCGGGCGTAGCCGAAAGAAAGTTTCCGCCAAGTGCGAAGAAGATCTTCGCCTGACCTTCGTGCATCGCACGGATCGCGTTGACCGTGTCGAAGCCATGATTGCGAGGTGGTTCAAAACCAAATTCTGAACCGAGCCTGTCCAGAAAAGCAACTGAGGGACGCTCCCAAATACCCATGGTGCGATCGCCCTGGACATTGCTGTGGCCCCGCACGGGACACAAGCCTGCTCCCTCCATCCCGATCTGACCACGCAGCAACATCAGATTCACGATCTCTTGAATATTTGCGACTGCATTCTGGTGTTGAGTAAGACCCATAGCCCAACAGAAAATCGTTCGCTCGGAGTCGATGAAAATTCGCGCAGCTTCCTCCAACAATGCTTGTGACACGCCGCACTGCTCGACGATGTCAGCCCAATTGATTTGACTAAGCGCTGCCGCAAACTCATCAAAGCCCGACGTGTAACGACTAATGAAGGGGTGATCGAGAACGCGATGAGGCGCACGTTCTTCTTCTGCGAACAGGGCCTTCATGATTCCTTTGAGCAGAGCGACGTCGCCGTTGATCTTTACCTGCAAAAACAGATCAGCGAGTGGAGTGCCCGCCCCAATCAGCCTTGTCAGCTCTTGCGGATGTTTGAAGCGAACCATGCCGGCTTCTGGGAGCGGATTGATGTGTACGAGCTTACAACCGTTTCGCTTGGCCCGCTGTAACGCAGTCAACATGCGTGGGTGATTCGTACCAGGGTTCTGACCGATGACAAAGATTGCCTGGGCGTGATCAAAATCTTGCAGTCTGACAGTTCCCTTCCCGATCCCGATCGTTTCGCTCAACGCCGATCCACTCGACTCGTGACACATGTTGGAACAGTCCGGAAGATTGTTTGTGCCGAATTGGCGGACAAAGAGCTGATAAAGGAACGCGGCTTCGTTACTCGTCCGACCAGACGTGTAGAAGATCGCCTGATCCGGATAATTCAAAGCGTTCAGTTCGCCGGCAAGCAGTTCAAACACTTCGCCCCAAGTGATGGGCTCGTAGTGTGTCGCACCACGCCGCAATATCACTGGTTGTGTAAGTCGACCCTGCTTACCCAACCACTCATCCGACTGCTGTGCGAGATCGTTGACGCTCCACTTCTTGAAAAACTGCGGAGTTATGCGGTTGGTGGTGGCTTCGTCAGCGATGTGCTTTGCGCCGTTTTCACAAAACTCAAAGTGTGAACGTTCCTGATCCGGTTCGGGCCATGCACAACCGGGACAATCAATGCCCGCTTGCTGATTGAGTTGGAGGAGTATCCGTGTGCCGCGAATCAAACCTACTTCGGAAGTGGTAGTTCTTAACGTTTCGATGATCGCCGGAATACCTCCGGCGACTTTACTGTGTGGTCCTAGGTCAGGGCCGGTCTTCTCTTCGGGCGGTAACGCTGATGGCAGTGTTTTATCAGGCATTGAAGTGCTCAAGGACTCTTACAAAAGATTGGGTGGTAATGCAAACCAAACAGGATGGCAACATGGCGATGAGGTCAGTACCACGGCGCGGTAGCGTGTGGCTCTAACCGGTATAGGCGATCTTCGAATTTCAGCAAGCCACACGCTACCGCGCCGTGGTACTGACTTCATCGCCACCATGAGCCGATAGTCAAGAACCTCGAAATCTTACCAAGAAGGCGAGTTTGTCGAGTTTGTTAAGCAAAGGGTGAGCACAAAGATTGAAACCAATCAAGACCCCATTCAGGAAATGAATTGACTTACCACTAACCTTTAGCTTAAAAGCTTGTACTCCTCTTGAGCTCGACAATAATCCCAGGCAGTTAGATCGCTTTTTCGTGGAAAGCGTACCGTTGACCCCATCTCTTCATATCAAACCGAGGAAAATAAGATGAGTCTGACCCGTCGTTTCAGCATGCTGTCTTTGTCTCTGCTAATAATCATCGCTACGTGCGCGATCGCAGTTGCTCAAATAAAACCAGGACGCGATCCGAATCAACCAGTCGATCAGGAATACACAAACAAGATTCGTGAATACACTACCGCACCCTACTTTAATTCCCCGCTCACCGATTACCTGCCAGCTTCGCCGAACGTGCCAACACCCAAAGCCGTTCTTGGCGATGTTGCTGGTGCGCCAGGCAAGCTCCCGTACGCCGAAGACGTTTACAAGTACATGCGCATGCTTGAAAAAGCATCGCCGCGTGTGAAGGTCTACTCAATCGGTAAAACTGAAGAAGATCGCGAGATGATTGCGGTGGCCGTGGCTTCGGAGAGTCTCTTGTCAAAGCTGGAAGAGAACAAGGCTCGGCTCACAAAACTCGCCGATCCACGCACTATTAACATGGATGAGAACGAAGCCGATCGCCTCGTCGCCGACTCATTCCCGATTTACTACATCACTGGAACGATTCACTCGCCGGAGACCGGTGCGCCGACCGCTCTCATGGAGTTGGCGTATCGACTCGCAGTCGACGATAGTCCGTACATCAAGTTCATCCGCGAACATGTCGTGGTTTTGATCACGCCGGTCGTCGAAGTCGACGGTCGTAATCGAATGGTCGACGTTTACAACTGGCATCTTGCACATCCAAACGAGAATTGGCCCGGCCTTGTTTACTGGGGTCACTACGTTGCACACGACAACAACCGCGATGCGATTGGTTTGTCGTTAAAGCTCACCCGCAACGTTCTCAACACTTTCTTGTCCTGGAAACCGCAGGTGCTCCATGACCTGCACGAATCGGTTCCGTATCTCTACGACAACACGATCGGCGATGGCCCCTACAACGCGTGGGTTGATCCGATTCTTACTGACGAATGGCAAATGATCGGCTGGAATAACGTTTCGGAGATGACCAAGTTTGGTATGCCAGGAGTTTTTGCACACGGAAACTTCGACACGTGGTCACCCGGCTACTTAATGTTTATTGCCGCAACACACAATAGCATCAGCCGTCTGTATGAGACGTTTGGTAATGGCGGTGCCGACACGCTGGAAAGAACGCTTAGTCCAAGTGAGTATCAACGCACGTGGTACAAACAGAACCCGCCGCTGCCAAAAGCGAAGTGGTCACAACGAAACAATAACAACTACGAACAGAGCGCACTGCTTACTTCGCTCTACTACTTTGGAAACAACAGCAAGTTGTTTCTCAAGAACTTCTACCTGAAAAGTAAACGCTCAATCGAGAAACCTAAGAATGAAGGCCCCGCAGCTTACGTGTTTCCTGCTGACGATCCTCGACTGGGCAATCAGGCAGAATTGTTGCGCACGTTGCAATCTCAGGGAGTTGAAATAAGCAAAGCAAGCGCGGCGTTCACTGTTCCCGTTAGAAAAAAAGCCGGCGCCGCTCCGGCCGCACGCCCCGCCCCGAGCGCCTCGCCAACACCTGCGTCGAAGACTGAAGACCGAACGTTTCCTGCGGGCAGCTATATCGTTCGCATGGATCAACCGTACAGCCGCATCGCTGACGCATTACTCGATTATCAGTATTGGGCGCCGAACGATCCACAGACTGATATCTACGACGATACTGCCTGGACAATGGGCGAACTTGCGAACGTTGAAGCTGTGCGCGTTACAGACGCGAAAGTCTTACAGGTAGGAATGGAGCGAGTAACCGGCACGATCAACTCCGCCGGCGGAATCAACAGCACTGGTTCGGTGTACCTGGTGAATCACAATGCTGACAACGCACTCGTCACGCTTCGCTACCGATTAAAAGATGTGGAGGTGGAAAGCGCCGAAGAACCATTTGAAGCAGCGGGGCGAAAGTTTAATCGCGGGTCGTTCATCATTCGCAAGGGAACCGACGAACTGCAACGGGTCGCAAGTGAACTCGGTATTCAAGTCTACGCAGTAGCCGATGCTCCTTCCGTAAAAACACATCCGGCAAGAGCACCACGCATCGCCGTGATGCATACGTGGCTGTCCACCCAGGACGAAGGCTGGTACCGGTTAGGTCTCGATCAAAACCAGGTTCCGTTTGCCTACATCAGCACGCAAGACGCTGCCAGGGAATCAAATCTGAAGAGTAAATACGATGTGATTCTTTTCGCTCCTGTTGGTCGCGGCGCACAACAAATCATCAACGGGATGCCGATGTATGGGAATCCGATTCCGTGGAAAACAACTTCGCTAACGCCGAACCTTGGGCGTACCGATGAAACCGACGACATGCGACCGGGTCTTGGCTGGTCCGGTTTGCAAAACCTGCAAAAGTTTGTGCGCGACGGTGGGCTCTTCATCACCATCGACGACACTTCAGACTTTGCGGTGAACTATGGATTCACAGGCGGTGTGTCTGTAAGTCGTTCAACTCGACTGCGCGCGGTGGGTGTGATTCTGCGAACGAAGACGGTTGACTCATCGAGTCCGATAGCATACGGCTACGGCGATTCGCTGGCGATGTATTGTTCCAACGGACCTGTCTTTTCAATCAACAACGGTGTCGGTGGGCGAAGCCGACCCCAGGGCCGTGCGACTGGACGTGGTACACCTGATGATCCGGATACGCCACAGGGACGAGTGCCGGCAGAAATACCTGATCCGCCTGCCAGAGTTGAACAATGGGAAGCGCCGCCTGTTACCGAAGAAGCTCGACGGAATGCGGTTGGGTTGATCCCACCTGCGTTCAGACCACGTGTGGTGCTTCGCTATGCAGACAGTCGCGACTTGTTTGTTTCAGGCTTGCTTGATGGGGGCGACGAGATTGCGCAGCGACCGGCAGTGATTGATGTCCCGCAAGGTAATGGTCACGTGCTGCTGTTCTCGACTAATCCGTTTTGGCGTGGACAGACCAAGGGAAGTTACTTTCTGATCTATAACGCGATTTTGAATTGGGACAACCTGAATGCGGGAAGGAAGCTGGACGCAAAGTAAAGACATTCAGCTGCAGGTGGACGTCCGGTGCAGTAGCCCGACTGTCAAGGAGGGCCCGTAGGCCTATCAATCTAGTAAGAGCCCTCCTTGACAGTCGGGCTACTGCACCGGACGTTCCAACATTTTACTTAGGCAACATGTCAGCTAACTCTTCAAACGATTCGTGAACGGCTTCGTACGATTTCTTGAGGTTCGCGTCCGAACCGGATTCTGCGTCTGCGCCATACCTAAACAATGCCTTGCTGAAGTCTTCTAGTCCCTTTTTGAAATTCTCAACTTTCTCCTCTTTGGTGCCGGCGGGAACGCCAAGTTTAACTATCGCATCACCAAGCCTGGTCAGTTCCTTTGCACTGTTGCGAATCGTCGCCATGTCGTTCTTCGGCAGCGCGTCGTGTTGCAGATGGTGCAGCACTTTATGGAAGTCTGCGTATTCCTTTATCTTGAATTCGTCAGCCCGAACGATAGTCGTGAGTGCAAGGGCGGCTAGAACAAATAGGCTGACTGCGAAAATCTTCTTCATGTAGCTCTCCAGATCGTGAATTCAAACGAAGATTGAGGATAACCGATCCCAATTCTCACGCAAGTGCTCCCGACAAGTGGGCAATAAGCTCGGTGCAGTAGCCCGACTGTCAGGGAGGGCTCAACATTGGGTAGGCGTTGATCAGCGCAACTCCGAGCCCTCCTTGACAGTCGGGCTACTGC